>Ga0134125_10001664_pt1 | contig 27201 bp, 23 predicted proteins | sample KB31751_FD_96464 | JGI IMG/M metagenome (GOLD analysis project Ga0134125, IMG submission 96464) | Terrestrial soil microbial communities with excess Nitrogen fertilizer from Kellogg Biological Station, Michigan, USA - KB3-175-1 | ecosystem: Environmental > Terrestrial > Soil > Unclassified ...
CCGGTGGGCGAGTTTGCCAGGACGGGCAGTGCCGCGCTGAAACCGGAGGCGATGTCCAGATTGACCAGGCGCCCGTACAATTCGGTGATCGGAGAATTGTAGTCCCACCGCGCCACGAGGCTCAGAGAAAGGCCGGGCGTGACCTTCCAGTCATCCTTCACGAACAGGTCAGGGCTTTTCGCGCGAAGATATTTATCGGCGTTGCCAAACGCAATCGAGCTTTGGTCAGGCACGCCCAGCAGGAAGTCGGCGAAATCGTAGCCCGCCGCGGCGCCGGTAAAGGTGAATGCGCCGCGCGGGTTGCTTTGCCCGAATACGTTGAACTGCTGCCAGCGAAAATCTCCGCCGAACTGAATGTTATGGCGCCCGTGATTCCAGGTGCCGAGATAGCTGTAGATACTCGTTTGGTTGCGGTTAATGGAGGAGTTGGCGTCCCTCAGACCCGTAATACTGCTTTGGGTAAACCCCAGGGTGGGCGGCCCCCAATTCAGCGGGTTTTGATCGTTGCCCGTAATGCCGGCCGCGCCCGAGATATTCGAGGCATTCGCAAAAAATGGGAGCGACTGAGTCGACTGGCGGCTGAACTGATAAGTCAACGTACCGTAGAAGCGCGGCGTGAAGCTGCGCCGGAAAGCCACCGTTCCCCGCATTCCACGAACGCGGCGCAGATCGAGGAAATTGAATTCGCTCGTGTTATCGCCGCGGGTATCGCTCATGTCAAACCGGGCATTGACATTGTTCTTGCGTTTGAAGCTCTTGTTGACACTGACGGTAAACGCATCGGTGTGGGTGTTGGAGATCACGGGCACCTGATAGTTGTAGCCGGAATTGCCTACGAAATTCGGTTTCGGATAGTACTTCATCAGCGCCAGCGCCTGCGGGCTGATGCGGCTCGCCGGAATCTGGTTGCCCACGAACGGCTGGTTGGTGAACGGATCGAACACCTGCAGCGGCGCGCCACCAACACCGGCCGCATTCGAGAAATCGCCAGACCGCATGGCATCGTCCGGCATTGTCCCGGAGATGATATCCGACGCCCGGTTGATAACCCGCTGATAACCGATGTTGAGATTCACGTTCTCGCGGGCCGAAACCAGGCGCGGGATCCGAAGCGGACCGCCGAACTGGAACCGGCCGTCGAAATTATTGGCCGGCAGCTTTTCCGTGTGGTCGCCATTTAATGAATACTGATTCGCGTTGAGCGCCGAGTTACTCTCATTCACGGCAAAGTCATACCGGTAGAGACGAGGCCCGCCGCGCCGGTTGTTCCCGAAGGCTGGGCTCTGGGCGAACGGCGACGACGCGCCGTTCTGCGCGCTGCCGTTGATCAGCATTCCATCCGCCGCGCGCTGGTTCAGCTCGCTCGAGACTTCCGCCGGCGGCTCATTGGCCGCCTGCTGCTGCGGCGCGTTCGCCGATCCCTTCAAATTCGTGCGCTGAAAGGAAGAGGCCTGCGCCGCCCCCGGCGCGGGGGCCTTGCCATTGTTCTTCGGATTCGACTCCGCCGGCTTATTCGACGTTGTCTGCTCGGGCGTTCCTGAAGTTGCCGCGGCGGGAGTGGGGGGCGGCGCCGAAACCGTCTCGATCTGATCGAGCGGCAGCATTTCGAGCGAAAATATCGGGCCCGGCAGCCCGCCCCCGACGGTTACGTCTTTCTTCACGCCCGTGAAGCCGAGTTTTTCCACGTCAAACTGGTACGTCCCATCCGGCAAATTCGTAAAATCATAGATTCCGTTGGGATCAGTAACAGCACTGACCTTCTTATCCCCCTGCGTTGCCATGATCGTAACTCCGGGCAGCGGAAGATCTCCAAATTTCACCTGACCGCGATACTCGGCGGCGATCAGCGGCAAAAGCGCCACGCAGGCCAGCCCCGCGCAGCGTATGAATCGTATGATTTGCATGCACTCCCTTATGCCTGCGGTCAAAACGCGCAGGGAAACCTCTTTGACAGACACCCAGGCTCCCAAAACCGGATTACAGGCCGGTGAGAGCTACCGATACTACGCTCGGCGATACTGATATGTTCCCACTTCGAAGTTGCTATCTCCGACCGCCTGGACCCTTCCGGATCTTGATCTTTTGACGCCATTCGTCCCTGTTTGTGTAGCGCCGCACCAAGATTATTTCTAATTATCCTGTTTTCAGCGCTTTTTTAGCCGCCTGGTCCCTCTTCACTAAAGACCGCGGCAACGGGCTTTTGTTACTCGTAAATTCATAACGAATCGGTATCTCTTTATTACGCCTGTCGAGCCAGCGAGTTTACGCGTTTCAGTTCTCCGTCGGTTTCGATTCAATGTGGTCGATCACATACACCGGCATTGGACGCTTCACGGCTTCGAGTTTCAGCCCGAGCTGTTTTTCCACAGCATCGAAAACCGTCACCCCACCCTCCGGATCGGACGCGACCGCCGCCTGACCGCCGTTCACCGCCGGTTCCCCGCCCCGGCCGCCAGCCACGTTCATCCCCGCCACGCGGCTGAACGTCAGGGAAAAATCCCAGCCGCCTTCGAGCCCGGTTCCATCCACCACCGGCCACGAAATCCGCGGCGAGGTGTTGCGCAACTGGGTCGCGAACCGCTCCATGGATGTGTTATGGCACGTCATGACCGTCGTACCCCGGGGCGACCCCGGCGGCCCATTCGCATTCCTGCAGCCGATGCGCGATTCCCGATCCGCTTTCTTCATCTTCGGCTTCACTACCGTGAGTCTATAGACCGTCTGCGGCCGCTCTTCCGTGTGATATTTCATGCGGAAACGATCGACCAGCAGATTCCGCAGCAACGGCCCCATGGAAAGGATGTCGAAATCGGAATCGCCCCCCGCGGGCAGTTGCGCATTAATATTGAAGCGCAACGCGTCGAAATCGCCAGGCAACCCGATGATCTGCTCATTGGTTGCGGTGTCGAGCGCTCGGCTCAGCAGAAACATCATCGGCATCCCCTGTACCGTCAACCGGCCGTTCTGAATCCGGAAACTCGCGCCGCGGGAATCCGGATCGGTGGGCCGGATATCGGCAACTTCAAACGCGGTTGGCGGCGGAATGGGCGGTAGCGCTTCCGCCGTTCCCGGCGGATCCGGCGCCGGGTTCTCATTCACACTCTCCACCACCAGGACCGGGGTCGGTACGGGGCGCTGCTCCAGTTTCAGACCGAGTTGCTTCTCAATCGCCTCGGAGGCCGTAATCGTTTCCGCCTCCACATTCCTGTTCAATCCCAGCGACCAGTGGATCTCGAAATCCCATTTCCCTTTCAAACCGGTTTCATCAAGCACCTGACTGGCGCCCACACCCGAACCGATCATGGTGCGAAGCGCCGCGGCGAAGGCCTCCATCGTGATTTTGGCGCACGTGTAATGAACAAGCATGGAAGGCCCGGCCGCGACTGCCTGTCCATTCAGCGCCACCACGCCGGTCGTTTGCGCGGGAGGTCTTATCAGCCGGCATCCGATATCGCCCGAGCCATCCGCTTCTTTCAGATTGGGCTTCTTGCCCGCGGTCAGTGCGTACCCAGGCAATTGCTTCGTATCCTTGTGGACCTTCAGAGCGAACCGGTCTTCCAGCAGCGCCTGCAGCATGACTTTCAGAGTGTCGGGCGGCGTGGCATTCGCGTCTTTTTCCGCAACTATCGCGCCAATTTCAAAACGCTGGAGATCAATGGAAGGCGGCCCACCCAAAATATGGTCGGCGTCGTAGCCCCAGGCGAGTCGGATCAGATCGAGCAGAGATGCCGTATGTACCTGATAGCGGCCATTCCGCACCGGCGTAGTGCGCATGAATTGATTCGCGGCAATCGCCGGCTTGGGCGACGGATGCACGTCCGCGAATTCGAACTTCGGCGAAGCCTCTGGCGTCTGTCCGGGCCAGGTGGCGCACGTCAGCAACACAAGAGACAAAGCCAAAACGATTCGTCTGATGATCCCCATGGACTCTATCTCTGATCTTTATGACGCGGCCCGGCAAACAACGTGGACGCATTTCCGCCGAAATCGGTCAGTTTTCGGTCGGTTTTTCCTCCAGATGATCGATGACGACAACGGATTCCGGACGCTTCTGCATTTCAAGCTTGAGCCCGAGTTGCTTTTCGATGGCCTCGAAAAGGGTCAGACTCCCGCTCGGATCGGACGCCTCGGCAACCGGACCGCCGCGACCTTCCCCGCCGCCCCCCGGGGGCGCTGCCATCGCCAGCGCGGGACCGCGCCCGTAGCTCAGCGTGAAATCCCAGCCGCCTTCGAGTCCCGTGGAATTGCGGACCGGCCAATTGAGCCCCGGCCCCGCGCCCAGGAGCTGATCCACAAAATCGTCCATCGCGATGTTCTGGCAGGTCATCATCTGGGTTCCCGGAGGCGACCCAGGCGCCCCGTTGCCGCGAATGCAGTGCGAACGGCTCGCCGGATCGGCTTTTTTCATCTTCGGCTTCACCGCAATCAGCGTGTAAGCATTCACGGGCCGCTTCTCCTCGTGCCATTTCATTTTGAAGCGCTCCTCGAGCAGAGACCGTATCATCGGCGCCATGTCCGCGGCGGTCCCGTCAGCGATACTGGCCGTGGCCGTGATGTCGTACCGCGCGGAATCGACAACGTTCGGCAAGCCCACCACGGCGTCGCTGTTAATCATCATCCTGTCAGCGGTTCGAAACGCCTGCATGACGAGGCCCGCGAGCGTGATGTTCTGGGCAGTAAATCGGTTCCGGTTCCAGTTGGTCATGCCGCCGCGCTGAGCCGGGTCGGAAGGCCGGATCGAGGCGGCATCGAACGCCGTTGGACTCTTCGGCGCCGGCGGTAATGCCTCCGCTGTTCCCGGCGGATCGGGAGTTGGCTTGCGCTCCACACTGTCAATCACAACCACCTGAGTTGGCACGGGGATCTCGTTCAGCTTCAGCCCCAGTTGCTTTTCCACCGCATCGTTAAATGCGATCCGGTCCGGGTTATTCCCACCCAGCATGCCGAGGGAGAAACGAAGATTGAAATCCCATTTCCCTTCCAGCCCGGTTTGATTGAGGACCGTCTTGTTTCCCAAACCGGTGCCGATCATCGTCCGCAGGGCATCGACAAACGAATCCATCGTCATATTCCGGCATGTGTATTCGATAACGCCGCCCGGCCCCAGCGCGATCCGTGTGGGTTGTCCGTTCGTCGACATCATCAGGACCGGGCCGCCCGGTGCGGCAGGCGCATTATTCTGCTGAATCCGGCATCCCGTCTCGCCGGAATCGTCGCCCGGTTTCATCGCCGGCTTCTTCCCCGCCGTCAGCGCGTAACCCGGCATCGGCTGCTTGCCTTCATGAACCGCCAGTTTGAAACGGTCCAGAAGTAAAGCCTTCACCATGTCGCCCAGTTCGGCCTGGTCTGCATGTTCCGGCATCTTCGCCACAATATTGAACCGGTCCATTTCCACCCATGGCGGACCACCCAGAATCCGGTCTGGATCGGTTACCCACCCCACACGAATCAGGTCAATAATCGTGGCCCCGTGGACTTCGTAGCGGCCGTTTACCGGACGCGGCATCCGCGCGAATTGAGGGCCCGGCTCTTTCGGGCTCACCTGCACATCGGCGGCTTCGAACTTCGGCTGCGCGAAAAGTGCGGTCGCGCCGAGGACGGCGAGGAGAGTGAGGCTGGCAGTAGTCATATTAAAGAATTAGTACGATTATAGGCAGAAGCGCGGCCCGGATCAATCCCGGGCAGGATTCACCCACTCCTTCACGGGATATTGACACGCCGCAGGGCAAAAAGTTCCAGAAAGATCCTGATTGGGGGGCTGGGCGCTCCGGCCCCGCCAACTGCTCGATTCCATCCAGGGCCAATACTCCACTGAGCCATCAGGCGATTTCGCGCGCCGTATTTCAGGAGAGTGAACACGATCGCCACTCCTGACGCCGCTACTCAGCCCGCAGCGCCTCGACCGGATCCACTTTCGTAGCGCGCCGCGCTGGCAGATAGCTTCCAACGAGCGCGGCCACCATGAGCCCCGCGGCTGCCACAGCGTAAGTCAGCGGATCGGCGGAGTTCACCCCAAACAGGAGCGACTTCATCAGCCCTGTCAAAAGAAGCGCTCCGGTGAATCCACCAATCAGGCCAATGCCGCACATCGCCACTCCCTCGCGCACAAACAGCCGCGTCACTTTCTCGAGAGAACCCCCCAGAGCCATCCGTATTCCGATCTCCCGGGTGCGCAGGGAAACTGAGTAAGAGATCACGCCGTAGATCCCGACGATTCCGAGCAGAAGCGCCATACCGCCGGCGATTGCCAGCAGCATCAGCGTCACCGAACTACGAGCCAGCGATTTGTCGTAGATCGACTGGAGCGTATTCACATCCGCAACAGGCAGTTTTGCATTCACACTCGTCACCGCCGTCTGAAGATCGCGAACCAGCGCCTCCGAGCCGGCGCGCGGCGTTCTCACGATGTAGTAAAGGCCGCGGACCACGTCCTCGTGGCCATCGGCGTTCCTCTGAAGTAACGGCCAATAGACCATTGTGGGCGCATTACGGTCTACGCCATCGTCGTGAAGGTCCGCCACGACGCCAATCACTTCGTACCAGGAGTCCTTCGGGTTCAGACGAATCCGCCTCCCGATCGCAGCCGCGGGATTACCCCACAACTCGCGCGCCAGATTTTCCGAAACGATGCCGGCGTGGATTCGGCTGTAGTTATCGTCCCAGCTGAAATCACGCCCGGCAATCAGACGGCTGCCAACTGCCGCAAAGTATCCGGGCGAGACATGCTTGAATCGCCGCGCCGGTGGAATTTCGCCTTTGCGCTCCGGATGATCCTCCGCATAGATTGGATCGTTTTGGTCGTGGTTCAGCGGAAGGGCGCTGATAGCCGCGGCGCTCGAAACACCCGGTATCGCCTCGAGCTTCCGTAAAATCGCTTCCTCCATTCGGACAATCTGTTCCGTCCCCTGAACCGTATCCGGAATTCCCACCTGCATCGTCTCCAGCCGGGCCGCTCCGGAAAAGCCGGGATCCACGTGACGCAGCGCGTGAAATGTCCGGATCATCAGCCCCGCTCCCACCAGAAGGATCATCGCCAGCGATACCTGCGCGGCTACGAGAAAATCGCGGGCACGCTGCCGTTCCCTGCCCGCGGTAAGAGACCGGCCTTCGCTGCGCAATCCGGCGGCAGTACGCGGCCGCGCGTACTTCAGCGCCGGGATCAGGCCGAAAAGCAGGCCAGCGAGCATGGAAAGCACGAATGCAAACGCCATTACTGCCGGATCGATCGAAATCTCATGCATGGGCGGCAGATTCATCAGGGTCGACGCCGAGAGTATGCGTAATGCGATCCAGGCCAGCGCCAGCCCCAGCGCACCGCCCAAAAGCCCCAGCAGTACGCTCTCCAGCAAAAGCGAGCGCACGATGCGCCCCGCGGTCGCTCCCAGGGCAGCACGAACCGCCAGCTCATGCTGGCGTTCGTCCATTCGCACCAGAAGCAAATTGGCGACATTGGCACAGGCGATGAGCATGACGATGCTCATGGTTGCCATCAGCACCCACAAAGTCTTGCCGAGGTCGCCAATCAGGAAGTCCTTGAGCAGCTGCAGCCTGGGCGCGATGCGCGCATCCTGAAACGTAGTCGGGCTCCATCCCGGATTCATCGGAAATTTTTCCGTTGCCAGCGGCAGTACGCGCGCGGCATCCGCATTGGCCTGCGCGAGCGTGACGCCCGGCTTCAGCCTCGCGATGCCGTCGCAGCAGAATCCGAGGACAGTGACATCGGCGCGCCTGAAACGAAAAGGCACAAGCAGCGAGATCTTTCGATCCATGAATTCGAAGGAAGGCGGCAGCACGCCGACGATCGTCCACGGAGTGCCGTCGAGCACGATATGGCGCCCAAGCGCGGCGCGATCTCCTCCGAACTTCGACCGCCAGAATCCGTCCGTAAGCATCACCGTACGCTCGCCATCCGGATTTTCATCCGCTGCCGTGAACTGGCGGCCAAGCTCCGGCTGAATACGCAATGTATCCAGAAAATCGTGCGAGACGACACGCCCCGGCACCTTTTCCGGCTCGCCCAACCCGGTGACCGCCCACGACCCGCCGGTGGATAGGGCGACGTTCTGAAATACGCGGCCTTCCTCCCGGTAAGTCAGATAGACCGACGTCGACATATTGAGATCCGGAATGCCAACGCCGGGCGCCGTATGCCGCAGCGAAACCAGCTGCTCGGAATGAGGATAGGGAAGCGGCTTCAGCAGTACGCCCTCGACGATGCTGAAAATCGCGGTGGTGGCGCCAATTCCCAGCGCGAGGACAATCAGACTGACGGCCGTGAAACCACGATTGGCAAGCAGCCAGCGGGCGGCATGCCGCAGGTCGGCAAGGAATGTCTCGATTCTGTTCTCCCATCCGTACCCACGCACTTCCTGACGCAGACTGGTGACGTTACCCAACTCTTTCTGAGCCGCTCGCCGCGCCGCGTCCGGAGACAGGCCTCTCGCAACGAAGGCCGCCGTCGCCTCATCCAGATAGTGGCTGATTTCGTCGGTGATCTCCTGGTCCGCCGTCTGCCTCTTCACCAGCGCCTGAAGTCCGCCGCTGAATTGACGCCACAACGACATCGGGCTATGCCTCGAACCTGAGAAGGCGAGCGATTGCGGACACTCGGCGATTCCAGTCCGCGGTCTCGATATCGAGCTGTTTCCGTCCCGCGCGGGTCAGCGAATAGTACTTCGCTTTACGGGATTTTTCCGTTTCACGCCATTCCGAATCCAGCCATCCCATGCGTTCCAGCCGCTTGAACGCCGTAAGAAGCGAACCGGGGTTGACCTTGAACACTCCCTTCGATACCTGCTCGATGCGGCGCGCGATGCCGAAGCCGTGCAGAGGCTCCAGGCTGAGTGTCTTCAGGATGAGCATGTCCAGCGTCCCCTGGATTACGTCCGTATTGGCTTCATTCATCGATTCGAGGGTAGCGCCTTTAGTTATGACTGTCAACATGTGATAGGCAACAGTACTGCCGCTTCAAGTAAACTCAAGGTTGGCTCTCCCGCTGGATGCAGTTCTGACATACGTGAAGGGCGTCGGCCCGGCGCGGGCTGCGATGCTGCAGGCGCGCGGCCTGGAGACTGTCGAAGACCTGCTGCACTACTTCCCTTTCCGCTACGAAGACCGCAGCAATCTCAAGCCAATTTCGAACCTGGCGCCGGGGGAGCAGGCGACCGTAATCGCGGAGGTGAAGTCCTCGAAGCTCTCCGCATTGCGCGGCCGCAAACTGGACATTCTCGAAGTAGTCTTCAGCGATTCTTCCGGCGCTACGCTTCGCGGCAAGTGGTTCCACGGCCGCTATATCGCCGACCGGCTGACAGAGGGCACGCGCGTCGCACTGTTCGGCAAGATCGAATTCGATAATTACCGCGGCGAGCTCCAGATGATGCACCCGGAGCACGAGGTGCTCTCGGGCGAAGAGGATGACGGGGATTCCGGGCTGCACACTGGCCGTATCGTGCCGGTTTACGAAGCCGTGGGCAAGGTCAACACCCGTATTCTTCGCACCATCCTGCACCGCGTGCTGGAGCAGATGCCGGATCTCGAAGATCATCTGCCTTCTCATATCGCGACGCGTCTGAAATTTCCGAATCGGACGGACGCCGTTCGCCTGGCGCACTTCCCTCCCCCGGGCACGCCCATCCGCCTGCTCAACGCATTCCGTTCGCCCGCGCAGTTCCGGCTGATCTTCGAAGAGTTCTTCTGGCTGGAATGCGGGCTCGAGCTGAAGCGCCGCCGCGCGCGTACGATGCCGGGTATCGAGTTTCAGCTCACCGATCGGGTGCGCGAACAAATCGTGAAGTTGCTGCCATTCAAGCCGACCGGGGCGCAGAAGCGGGTTCTCAAAGAGATCGCACAGGACATGTCGCACCCAAGCCCGATGAACCGGCTGATGCAGGGCGATGTGGGCAGCGGCAAAACGATCGTCGCCGCGGAAGCCGCGGTGATCGCGGTCGAGAACGGCTATCAGGTGGCGATCCTCGCGCCCACCGAAATTCTGGCCCAGCAGCATTACTACTCGCTGAAGCCGCTGTTCCACAAGCTGGGCTATGTCATCGCGCTGCTCACCGGCTCCTCCACTGCCCGCGAGAAACAGAAGCTCAAGGACATGCTGCGCGCCGGTATGATCCCGGTCGCGATCGGCACGCACGCTCTGATCGAGAAGGACGTGGAGTTTGCGAATCTGGGGTTCGTCATCATCGATGAGCAGCACCGGTTCGGCGTCATGCAGCGCTTCGAACTGGCGCGCAAAGGCGTAACGCCGGACGTGCTGGTGATGACAGCCACCCCCATCCCACGCACTCTCGCGATGACCATCTATGGCGACCTCGATATCTCGGTGATCGACGAGCTTCCTCCCGGCCGGCGGAAAATCGTGACGAAACACTACACCGAGCATCAGACGGAAATCGCTTACAGCGAAATGCGCCGCGAGATCGACGCCGGGCGTCAGGCGTACGTGGTGTATCCGGTGATCGAAGAATCCGAGACGCAGGCCATGAAAGCCGCCCAGCAAATGTACGAGCATCTCTCGACAGAAGTCTTCCCGGACGTGCCGGTCGGGCTGCTGCATGGCCGCCTGCCTGCCGCCGAGAAGGAAGCCGCGATGGACGACTTCAAGAACCAACGCACGAAAATTCTGGTTTCGACGACCGTAATCGAAGTCGGCGTCGATGTGCCGAACGCGACGGTGATGATCATCGAGCAGGCGGAGCGTTTTGGGCTCTCGCAACTCCATCAGCTTCGCGGACGCGTGGGACGCGGCGCGGCGCAGAGCTACTGCATGCTGATCACGACGAAGCTCAACGACACCGGCAAGGAACGCATCCGCACGATGGTCGATTCCACCGACGGTTTCAAGATCGCCGAGATGGATCTCAAGCTGCGTGGGCCGGGCGAGTTCTTCGGAACGAAGCAGTCGGGGCTGCCCTCGCTGCGGATCGCCAACATCCTGCGCGACCCCGATATTCTGAGCGCGGCGAAGCATGAGGCGCGCGCTTTCGTGGAAGAACCGCCCTCGACCGAAGCGCTGGCGCGCGCGGTCGACTATATCAAGGGCCACTGGCAGCGGCGCTACGGCCTGGTGCAGGTAGGATAGGATTTCATGCGCGTCATCGCCGGCGAGTTCCGCTCGCGCCGTCTGCAATCGCTCCCCGGACTGGATGTGCGGCCCACGCCGGACCGGCTGCGCGAAACGCTGTTCAATATTCTCGCGCCACGTATCAAAGGCAGCGTCTTCGTCGATGCCTACGCGGGCACAGGGGCCGTGGGCATTGAGGCAATCAGCCGCGGGGCGAAGCAGGCGGTGTTCATCGAACGTCACCGGCAGGCGATCGAGACGATTCAGGCAAACCTGAAGTCGCTCGGAATTCGCGGCGAAGGCCGCATCATCAAGGGACCGGCGGCGCTGCATCTCGCTTCCATCAAAGCGGACATCGTGTTTCTCGACCCGCCGTATCCGCTCGAATCGGAGTATCAGGCCGCGATGGAAGTGCTGGGAGCGAATCCGCCTGCGCTCGTGATTGTGCAGCATGCGGTTCGTTTTGCTCTGCCGGAGAAATTCGATTCGCTGGTCAGAACCAGATTCGTCAGACAGAGTGATAATGCGCTGAGTTTATACGCGCCGGTTAGCGGCCCGGACCACCACGACCCGGCCCAGGATTCATCCCCGGCTGCTGGATCCCGCCCGGAGGCATCCCCCCCAGCGGCATCCCACCCGGCTGCATCGGATTGAAGCCCTGCGGATTGTTGGCGCCGCCGCGGCCCGGCCCGCCGCTCGCGCCGGCAGCACCGGCCACGCCCTGGCGGGCAGCGTCCTTCGTGATGTCGTAGACGAACTCCCACTCGTTATATTTCGTGTGGTCGTTGACGCTCTTGATGCTCTCGCCTTCCTTCTTGCTGGCCACGCCCGCGATACCCGCGCCGATCACGTTCTGCTGCTGTTGCGGCGGCGCTGACCCCAAGGTGCTGATGACTTGCCCCGGTTGGCCGGATTGCTGCCCCTGCTGTATGGGCATGGCTCCGCCGACTGGCCCGTTGAAACCGCCGGGCTGCCGTGGAGACGTCAGGATCTGATTGATGAGACTGGCAGCGGCGCCCGGCGGAGTACCTGGCGCGGCCGCGCCGGGCGGCAGGCCTTGCTGGACGGCAACGCCACTCGGCATGGTCGGCGGGAGTCCGGGATTGATCTGCCCCGGCATCGCGCCGGGCCCACCTGGCGGGATCATGCCAGGCGGCATGCCGCCGGGAGGCACCATGCCAGGCATCGGCGAAATGCGGCCGGACGCGCCCGCCGCGCCCTGCGCCGGCGGAGTATAGGTGCCCGAAGCATTCGCCGGCACGATGCGGCCATCGGGCAGCACCATGACGGGACCGTTATAGCCCGCAATACCGGAGCTCGATGGCTGTGCATTGTTGCCGCCGGCATCGCCTGCTCCGCCCGGAGCCGCGCCCACACCGGAATCGCTGGGCCGGCGCCGCGTGGCGAGATTCACGCTGTCACCCGCTGTAGTCTGATTCAGGCTGTTCGTGGTGACACCGATATCGGTGATGAAATTTTGCTTCGTGCTCTGGTCCTTGTCGTCGCTTTTCTTCGACTCGATGGAGTCGGTGAGAACGCCACCCGGGCCGGCGTGGATCAATCGCCATTCCTTCTTCCCGGTCATGGGATCGACAAAGCGCCGGCGGAGGAAGCGCTGCCCGTTGGTATTTTCGAGCTCTTCCATGGAAGTGGGAAAGCGGTTGAACTTGTGCACAAAGAGCGTGACGGCGCGCTGGTATTCCTGGCCGCGATCGATCAGCAACTGTTCCTTATCGCGCTGGGCTTCGAACGCGACGCGCGGCACTTCCGTATACAGCGTGATGGCGAGGACCGCCGCCATCGCGAAGATCAGCAGCAACACGTAGCCCGATTCGGAATTGCGATTGCGTTTCCTCACGTTACCTCTAGCCGGGCGCATCCGGCGGCAGGCGAAGGGTCTGGGTGTTCTTCGACTGCGTGTCTTCGATTTCGACCGATGTAAGCGCGATCTTCACGATGCGGTAATGCTGCTTCACGGTCTGGTTTTCCGAGACCATCAGGATGTTGTCGCCATCGAGAAGAAAGGCTTTCTTGTTGCCGTCCGTCTTCGAGACCACGTAGCCGTAGTATTTGAGATCGATGGGCGGCGGAGGCGGCGGCCCGGTGGGCGCGTTGTGCGTCACAGTCGACGGGGGCGGCGAGCCCTGGTTCACCGGAATCTTCGGCACGTTGGACGGAACAGGCTGGACCGGTTTCGGAGGCGCGGGCGGCTGGCCGAACTGGAAGAGATTGCGGCCGGCTTCGGCGGGCTCGATGGCCTGCACCTTCGCCAGCAGATCGAGCCGCAGTTCCGGATCGATGGAAGCGGGATCGAGCTTGTCATCCGGACGCGAGCCCAGCACGCGCGGCTGAAACGCGGTGTTCTGCGCACGGCGGGATCGCTGCGTGGCCGCCCCGGAAGCGGCTGCCGGCAGCGGCGCGGGCGCTACGCGAGCAGGGGTAGTGGGCACGGTAACAGCGACCTCACCCGAGGAGTTGTAAAAGTACGCGGCAATTCCGAACACCACGACACCGGCGAGAATCGCGACCTTTTTCGGTTCGGCGCCGAGGTTCATCGGGCTGCCTCCGGTTCGTCGCGAACGAACGTGTTGATGTGGAAGACGGCATCGAGAACGTCGCCCTTCGGCTGCGGCGCCACCTGCAACTGATCGATCACCAGAAAGCGGGGTGAGTGGTCTACCGCGTTCACGAATTTCATGAGTTGGGCATAGCCGCCTTCGAACCCGGCGGTGATGGTGAGCATGTAAAGATCCCCACTGCCCTCAATGGGATCGAGAACCGAGTAATTGATGGTGCCGACCTTCATGCCCGCGGTCTGGGACAGGTGATTGATCTCGGCATCGAGCGGCCCAAAGGTCTGACGGCGGGACGTCATGTAAGAGGCTTCAAATTTGTCACCCTGATCCCGTCCGACGTCCATATTGTGGACGAGGGCGCGGCTCCTGGTCAGATGCTGCTGAGCGGAGCGGAATGCGGAACGTACAGTGGCGAGCTGCGCATCGAGGCCGCTCGGCGAATCTCCCACCAGATGGAACGCGAACGCCGCTACCACGAGATTGGCGGCGAGCAGCGTGCCGAGCACGGCCCGGACGACCACCTGCGGCTCACGGAAGTTGAAGTTAAAGCTTCTGGTCATACATCACCGTGAGATGGAACCGGAAGAGCGGGTCCGTCTGGGTTGGAGGCGTCTGGGAAGTCTGGGTTACATCGCCGAAGAGACTGGAGAGCTCGAGCTTCGAGATGAAGCCGATGACCGGCTCAGGCGTCTGCGACGCGACTACCATCTCGAGCGAGAGATCGCCGCGGCCGTTGAGCTGCGGACGAATGGAAACGATGCGGACGTCATAGGGCACGACGGTCTGCAGATCGGAAAAGATGCGGGTCCAGCTCACCGCCTTGCGCTTGATCAGCGTATTGAAGAGCTGGCTGCGATAGAGGACGCTGGCGTTTTCGGGCACCCGCATCTTCGCATCGAGCTGGGCCTGAGCGGCGTTGGTTCTGGTGAGCTGGCGCTGCACCTGATCGATGGCCCGGCGCGATTCGGCCATGGCGCTGCGATCGGTGATCATCAGACCAACGAGCGCGGCGAGCGTCAGGCACAGCAGCAGACCCACGGCGGCCGAAGCCACAAGGATGGGCCGGTCGCGGCGCATCGGTTCGGTAGCGAGATTGATCGGGATTCTCATGCCGCGGCGGCCGTCCTTATGCTGGATCGCGGATAAAGCGAGTAAAGATACCCGGCGAGCCCCGGATCGGTTTGCGGCACGACTTCGACCGGCATATCGAGCTCGGCAGTCAGACGCGACTCCGCGCGCGAAGTATCCTCGCCGAAGCCGGCGAGATAAAGACGCTCTGGCTTCTTGTCGCCCTGATCTTCCACATAAATACGAGTGGCGTAGAGGCCGGCGACGACTTCATCGATGAAGTCGGCCGAGGAATCGGCGTGTGAAGCGAGCTCCAGAGAGCGGGCCAGCGTCAGGATGCCATTGCTGACGACGAGCACGGTCAGCGCGTAAGAATGCAGATGCGCAACGAGAAACGATCCATCCGGCGGCAGCAGCTCCAGCATGGCGAGCGCCGCGGGCATGACGACGCCGGGCCGCAGCTTCGCGGCGCGAAACGGCGCTTCATACTGAGCGATAGTTCCGGCGGGCGCGAGCGCGACGACAACTTTATTCCCCGGCTGCAGGAACCAGGCGACGGAGGCGGTTTCCACGTCGAACGGCACGGTCTTTTTCAGACGGAACCGGACGAGGGCGGCGCGCTCCTCTTCCTTTTCCGGCAGGTTGTCGAATTCGAGGACGGAAAGGCGCATTGCGTTGTCCGGCAGGATGAGCGCACAAAGAGGATGGCCGGATGGGTTGGGCACCAGCCGGCGGACAACATCCGCAAAAGCGGTGGAATCCGTGATGTTCTCCTTCACGGGAGAAGGCACAACCACGCCTTCCGGCAGCGGGATACGCTGCGCGACGGCGGGCGGGCGCGTGCGGGACATCGCGATACTCTTGGCCGAAATTTCGAACGCGAACTCCGGCGGCGGGTCTTTGAGCAACGACTGAAAGCTGTCGAGAAGACTCATTCGATAAAAGTCACCTTATTGATTTCGCGCAGGGTTGTGACGCCCATGCGCGCCTTCTCCACGGCGGATTCGCGGAGAAACGTCATGCCCTCCTCGCGCGCGGCGCGGCGGATTTCCGATGACGGGCGGCGGTCCAGAATCAGCTCGCGAATGTGGTCGCTCAGATCGAGCAGCTCATGGATGGCGGTGCGGCCGCGGAACCCGGTGCCGCCGCATTCGAAGCACCCCGGGCCTTCCATAAAATCGACATTGCGCCATTCTTCGGGATTGAGTCCGCTTTCCTGCAGCACGGCATCGGGATAGCGCACCGGACGCTTGCAGTGTTCGCAGTTGAGACGGACCAGGCGCTGCGCCAGAATGCAGTTCAGCGCGGAGACGAAGTTGTAGGCTTCAACGCCGATGTTCTGGAAGCGGCCGAGCACGTCCACCACGTTATTGGCGTGGACGGTGGTGAAGACCAGGTGTCCGGTGAGCGCGGAATTGATGGCGATCTGCGCGGTTTCCTGATCGCGGATTTCGCCGACCATGATTTTATCCGGATCGTGGCGCAGGATGGAGCGAAGGCCGCGCGCGAAGGTCAATCCTTTTTTCTCATTGACCGGAATCTGAGTGATGCCCTTGAGCTGGTATTCGACGGGATCTTCAATGGTGATGATCTTGTCCTCGTCATTCTTGATTTCGCTGAGAGCGGCGTAGAGCGTGGTTGTTTTGCCGGAGCCGGTAGGTCCGGTAACGAGCACCATGCCGTACGGCTCGGAGATGTAGCGGCGGAACTTCGCGAGATCGTTCGGGCTGAAGCCGACGACATCCAGACTCAGCTTGGCGAATTTTTCGCTCATCGATTCCTTATCGAGCACGCGAAGCACGGCGTCTTCGCCGTAAATCGTCGGCATGATGGAGACGCGGAAATCGATCAGGCGGGTCTTGTAGCGAACGCGGAAACGGCCGTCCTGCGGGACGCGGCGCTCGGCAATATCGAGCTCGCTCATGACCTTGATACGGGAGATGATGGTGGAGTGCCAGTCCTTGGCGATAGGCGGCATGGCGTAATGCAGGACGCCGTCAATGCGGTATTTGATGACGACTTCCTGATCGCGCGATTCGATGTGAATATCGCTGGCGCGCCGCTCGAGCGCGTTGAAGATGGTGGTATCGACCAGCTTGATGACGGGCGCGATGTTGCTGTCACCCGCGGAGAGGCGGTCGATCGAGAGAGTCTCGTCGGGGTTATCTTCTTCGCCGACCACATCGAGCGCGAAGCCTTCGGTGACTTCATCGAGAACGCGCTGCGATTGTTCGGTCTTCTTGAGAAGGTCGGCGATCTGCGATGGCGTAGCGACGCGGAGTTTGAGCTTGCGGTGGAGCAGCAGGCTGAGCTCGTCGATGGTGTTGAGATTGCGCGGATCGGCGAGGGCGATTTCGAGCGTTCCATTCTGCGCCTTGAGGGGCACAAAATTGTACCGGAACATCAGATCGACGGGAATGGAGCGGAAGAGCTCGACGTCGATGGCGCCATCGCGCAGGTCGACGTATTCGCAGCGGTAGCGCGCGGCGGTGGCCTGCGCGGACGCAACTTCGCCCATCGCGCTCTGCGCGGCGTCGAGGACCGGAATGGGAGTTTTGGGCGTCATTATTTGCAGTGTTATTGAATGGTGTCCGCCAGCGAAAAAATGGGGAGATAAAGGGCGATGAGAACGAACGCCACAAAAATCCCCATAAAGATCATGATCGCCGGTTCGATGAGCGAAAGCACGGCGGTCATTTTGGTGGCGACGTCGGTTTCATAGAATTCGGCCACGCTCGAAAGCATGGCGGGGAGCGCGCCGGTGGATTCGCCGACTTCGATCATGTCGACCGAGAGCGGCGGGAAGATGCCAGTGCCCGCGAGAGAGGAGGAGAGCGCCTGGCCTTCGCGCACGGTACGGCCGGCTTTCGCGATGGTCTTGCTCAGCAGCGGCGTGCCGAGCGAATCGGCGGATGTTTCGAGGCCCTGCACGAGAGGAATGCCGCCGGTGAGCAGGGTGCTGAGCACGCGCGAGAACTGGGCGACCTGGTATTTGATCCAGATGTCGCCCAGGACGGGGATTTTGATGCGGACGCGGTCGATTTTTTCACGCGCGGATTCGCCGCGCGACCAGACGTAGAACGAAAAGCCGAGGATCAGGATGCCGGCGGCCCAGGCGATGACATACGTGCGGGCGGTGGTGCCGATCGAAATCAGCAGGACGGTCATCGACGGGAGTTGCGCGCCCATGCTCTGATAGAGCGACGAAAAGCTGGGTACGACATACGTGATCAGGAAGACCATCAGAAAAACGACAAGGACCATCAGCGCGCACGGATAGATCAGCGAAACGATGATTTTCTTGCGGACGCCGAGGGCCAGCTTCTGATAGTTGACGTAACGCTCGAGGACTTCCACCAGGCTGCCGGATTTTTCGCCCGCCATCACGGAGGTGACGTAGATTTTCGGAAAGATTTCCTGGTTGCGGAAGGCGTCTGACAACAGCGCACCTTTTCGAACGTCTTCGCGGACTCTGTTGACGTAGGGGCGGAGCTTGGGGTCGGTGAGGCGTTCGGCAAGCAGGTCGAGCGATTTCAGGATGGGCAGGCCGGCGCGAATGAGCGTGACGAACTGCTGATTGAAGATGAGAAATTTTTCGAGATTGAGGCGCTTGCCGGTGCCGGGCAGGCGGAGGTTGGAGGCGAAACTTTCCTTCGGCTCCACGTGATAGACGAGGAAGCCCTGACGCGCGTAGCGCTCGCGAATTTCGTGGTCGGACGTGCCCTGAACGACCTGGTTGTGGACGCGGCCGGTGGCATCGGCGTACTGGAGCTGGAAATCGGCCATGGCTAAGGCTGGGCCTCCACGACTTCTGTGCCCGCGGGTGGACTGAAGACGAACAGCTTCGGTGCGGTGGGCGCGTTCATCTGCTCGTTCGAGAAGGTGTATTCAAGCTTCGATTGGTCCTGATTGGTGACGCGGATGCGCTGGATCTCGCCCTCCGGAGTGGCGAGAAATTCGACCTGGGTGTAAGGCAGGTTCTGGTTCTTCGCGAGCGCGAGAATCCATTCCGCGCCATTTGCGTCCTTGTGGGTTTCGAAGGACTTGAAGTCGCGGTGGAAATCGAGCTTGCCGAGGAGGAAGGCAAGGGGGGCTCGCATGTCTTCGGACATTTTGAGCGGGGTTTTCTCGGCGCGGTGGTTTTCGGGGGTGTAAAGCCAGGCGTTTTTGCCATCGGCGAGGAAGAGCTTGCCGGCGGGGTTGGAATATTCCCATCGCATGCGGCCCGGCTTGCGGAGGTAAAGGACACCGGATTCGTTCTGGGCAGGGCGGTGGGCAGCGACGTAAACCTCGGAGAAATCGAGCTTTAGAGAGTCGGCGTGGTTGTACCGTTTTTCGATGGCTTTGAGGGTGTCATCCAGGCTGGGGGTAGCCGCGGGGGCAAGGAGCGCCGCGAGGGTGAGGATAGGGACAATTCGGGCCGCCAGACGGATCACAAAGGTTTGACGATCAAGGGGTTTCAAGCGTGCAGGCCCGCGTGGGACCGGTTTGGGGGCGATTCGAAAAAACGAACCCAATTGTGGGACGTGCGGGAGGCGGGAAGGATTCGAAAAAACAAAGCCAATTTCGAACGGGCGAGCCCCCGATTGCTCCATGGCCCATTATACTGCGCGGGTTTCGGGTTCAGGAGTTAAGTTGTTGATTTGGTTGAATCATTTAGTTGAACTGCGAGATGAACTGGGGTTATGATCATGGCGGTGAAGCAGGCTGCCGTGGAGTTTCCGCAGGATGCCGGGCAAATCAGGAGTAATCATGTCGACCGTAGAAGCAATGCGCCCACGGGTAACCCTGCACGCGGTCGCGAGTCTGGATGGGTTTATCGCGCGGAAAGACAACAGTGTCTCCTGGCTGGAGGGGAATGGACAGGTCTACGAAGCCGGGGTTTCGCTTTCGGATGAGGAAATCGCAGCGTTCGTCAAAGAGATCGATTGTTATGTGCTCGGCTCGCGCACGTATGAACATGCGCTTGAACTCGGGTGGCCCTATGGCGAGACTCCGGCCGTGGTCGTGACCGGAAGGAAATTGCCGGCGATGAGGAAGAGCGTCGAGTTCTACTCGGGCGATCTCAAGGCGCTCGTCCATGAGAAACTCGCGCCTCGATACCGCAATATCTGGCTGGTGGGTGGTGCGGCGTTGTCTCAAAGCTTTCTGGAACTCGGTCTGGTAGACGAAATCCGGTTGACCGTCGCTCCTGTTCTGCTGGGTGACGGATTGCGGCTGTTCGGTGATTCGCCGGCAGAGACAAAGTGGGACTTGAAGAACGTGGTTCCCTACCGGAATGGCTTTGTGGAGTTAACATACACTTCCGGGGCTGCATGACCGCGTTCACAGGCGTATCGGATCACGGTGGCTGGGCGGTTTTTGTAACCGCTGACGGCAAAGGGACGCTGCTCGATCGGCGGCGCGTGGAGCTCGTGGACGAAGATCTCCCGAAAATTCCACACCACAGTGAGGGGCAAAAGCTCCAACTCGATGATGCGGTGAAACTGGTGGAGCGCGTGCGGGCGTCGGCCGAGCGGCACGCGAGGACCGTGCTCGGCGGCGTGGCGACGGCGCTTCCCGGATGCGTGCAGGGCATTGCGCTTCGGCAGTGTCCGGAACTTCCGCCGACTATCGCGGAGCGGATCACGAACTACCGTGCGAGCAATGTTGCTGACTGGGTGATGTACCGCGGGGCGCTCGCCGCCGCGGCAGAAGAGCGCGGGTGGCCGGTTTATTGGTATGACCCGCGCCAGGTGCAGGCGCTTGCGAGCCGGACGCTGGGACTGGAGAATCTCGACGATTATTTCATCCGGATCAGGCGTTCCATCGGGCCGCCGTGGGGGCAGGATCATAAGCTGGCCATGGCGGCGGCTATTGCAGCGGGGGCGATACTGGTGGGCGATGTCATGCGACAGTCTGGTGGCGCGCGCGGCTGAATTCCATCGGTGGGATGCCATGGCGCCGCGGGCGCTGGAAGGTCTGGTCAGGCGCGGTCCTTTTGAATCGTCGTGCGAGACAGGTTGCGGCGGCAGCACAATTGTCTTTTCGCATCAGAGCAAACATCATCTGGCGTTTGCGATTGAGGGCGAGAATCGGACGATCACCGGACTGCGGGCGCATCCGGATCTGCGGAGTGAAGCGGTGACTTTCGTGGAAGGTGAGAGCAAAGCTACGATCCCGGCGTATCCGTTTTCGGGCGCGCTCGATCTGGTGCTGCTCGATGGACCTCACGCCTATCCATTGCCGCAACTGGAATTCGCCTGGTTATTTCCACGCGTCCGGGTTGGGGGATGGCTGGTGCTGGACGACATTCAGATCCCCTCGGTCCACGAGCTGTTCCGGTTTCTGAGCAGGGAAGAATCCGTTGAGCTGGAAGAAGTGGCGGTGCGGACGGCTTTTTTCCGGAAGAAGCGGGAGTGGGCCGCAGGGCCGGATGGGTGGGAGCGGCAGGGGATGAATCGGCGGCCGGTTCTGCGATATTCGTGGCGCGATCAATTGCGCGGATTGTTTGGGCGATAAGAGCTTTTCGCGTGGACCATTTGCGGAAGATCAGGATCGGCGTCTTTCCACGCGGTGAGGAATTCCCGATACTCTTTTACGGCGGCTTTGCCCTTCCCCGCCCTTTCATCACTGAGGGCAATGCCATAGAGGGCGAAGCCGGAATGGGGGCGAATGGCGAGGTCGCGTTCCCACGCCGCGCGGGCGCCGGCCCAGTCGCCGATCGCGAGCATGGCGGTGCCTTCGGTTTCCGCTACCGGGCGAATGTAGTTCGGCGGCTCGCGATAGCCGAGTTCTTTCTCTGCTGCTTCCGCCCGGGCGAACGCGTCGTGAGCATCGCTGATTTTATTTTGCGCGGCGAGCACGGAAGCATGCAGCTCAAGCGACATGACGTTGAGGATGCCGAGCAGCGGAGAAAGATAAGCATCCGGCATGACCTGCAACTGACGGGCGGGGATGTTGGGGTTGGGGTGTGGCGCCGCCTTTTCCGCCGCGAGGTCCGCATCGAGTTTTTGCCAGGCGGCTTCGGCCCTGGCGGCATCGCTCACCTGGGCGGAGAGCATACCATCCGCGAACAGTTTTAATTCACCGGCGAGAAAAACGAGATTCGGGAGATTAGCCGGCGGCGGCGCGGCGAGTAGAGTCTTTACCTGTGCCCAGTCGCCAAGACGCAGGGCGACGGGAAGCTGCGGGTTCAGGCGCGAAATCGAATCGCGGCTGACGGCGGAATAGATGGATGACGGGAGCTTGCCGTGCGCTCTGGTGATTTTCATGGAGAGCTCTCTCGCCTGCTTCAGCTTGCCCTCTTCCATGAGATTCGCGATCGCATACATCAGGTTATGGACATAGTTCCAGTCGTTATCCGGCTCGATATGCTGTTCGGCCATGTATTTCTCGTCAACGGCGGTGGAAGCGGCGAAAGATTTCCCGGCTTTCGCATAGTCGCCGAGCCGGAAGTAAATATGGCCGGGCATATGGACCATGTGGCCTGCGTTGGGAGCGAGCGAACCGAGTATTTCAGCGCTGTGCAAAGCACGTTCGGGATGGGGACCGCCTTCGAGAGCATGGATGTGCTGGTGGTTGGCGGCGGAGTTATTGGGATCGTCTTTGAGAATGGATTCGAGAATTTCCAGGCTATTACCGGAGAACTGGGCGAGAAACAGACGCGCCTCTATGTCATCGGGGTAATCCTTCGCAATGCTCTGCCAGAGCTCGCCGGCCTTCTTTCTGTTGCTTTCCGCCTCCCGAGTGGCTTCGATATAGCGGCGCTCACGATCATTCGCGTGGTCCTTCAACTCGTCCGCGCGTGCCAGCGCGGCGGGGGCATAGCCTGTCTCATTGCCGTGATAAAAAGACTCCGCCTCGTAAAGTCCCCAGTAGCAGATGGCGCAATCGGGGTCGATACGAACACTCTGCTCGAAGGCGCGGGCGGATTCGTAATCCCAGTAGTCGTGCAGGAGATTGAGGCCCTGATCGAACCACGTTTGAGCTTCGGGCTTCTTTGAGCTGATGGTGAGATGCGCGTTGCCGATGCCGGTCATTTTTCGCGGCGGGGGAAGCTGCGCGGGGTCCACCTGGTTCTGGACGGACATCGCGTGGCCGGACATATCCATCTGGCCGTAAACCGCGGAGGATAGAGCGGCGGCGAGCAGCAGGCGGATCAGCCAGCGGCATCCGGGGGAAGGTTCCCGTTCGCACAAACTCATAGCAGCTATTTTATTCCCGTGATGTAACAAATTCCCCGGATTAGTCAACTCATTTATTAAGGATGGCGAACGTTATCTTTCTGAGGCTTGATCCGCGGAGCTCCGGGCAGTTGGGGCCGTTGCTCATGAGAGATGGACATGAAATCTGTATCGAAAAAGAGAACGCGGCGATCAAGCTGATTCGAGGCTCTTCGGCTGTTTTTGTGGGCGGCGGGGCAGAGAGCTACCTCCCGGTAGTGCGCCGGCTGCGGGCGCTCGATGCACATCTTTGTGTGGTGGTGATCGCGCGCAACGCCGATACGCAGGACTGGCTGGATGCGATTGAGGCAGGGGCGACCGATTATTGGCCGGCGCCGTTTGAGCCGAGCCAGGTAAGAACACTGATCGCACCGGCGGTGAATGCGGGTTTGGCTGGAAAATCGGTGAGCGCCAGAGCCAGTACGTTCGCGTAACGGTGGAAGCTCTGCATCGGACTGCAGGCTGGTTCTGCTGACTAATCGCGCGGGAAGTCCGGTTCCTTCAGAACCTGTTCGGCCTGGTAGAGGTGGCGCCGGGCATGGGCGCCGAGCACGAGCAGGCCGGTACCGGCGGTAAAACGAAGCAGCGGGATAAACGGGTTGATGAAGCGGACGGCGTTCAGGTCTTTCCCGCTGGTGTTCCGCACGAAAGAAGTGACGCGGTCGAGGCTGGCGAGGAATTCCGGCAGGATTTTTTCCGGATTGAGCGTAGGGCGCGGCGCCAGTTTGGCCGGCGCTTTCGCCTTGAACGAGGGCGGCGGCTCGGCGGCGCGCAGAAATTTCTCCGAAGGAAAGCCCGCGCTGCGGAACTCGCCGGCTCTGCCTCCGGAAGGCGCTCTCGACGCCGCGGCTTCGAGAGCAGCGAGATATCCGTTACTAAACACCGCCAGGTGATCCAGACATTCGGCGACACTCCAGCGCGCACCGCCCATGGGTTGCCAGGTTAGCTGATTCGCACTCAGGCGATCGGCAAACGACACTGCCTGCTCGCGAGCGTGCCGGATCGAATCAATGTACTGCTCGCGCGTGAGTGAGATCATCGGTCTCTCCCGTTAGTCAAATACTACCGTTTTTGAACCATAGCTGAGAATCCGGTGGGCCAGGCGCCAGCGCACCGCGCGAGAGAGGACAACGCGCTCGAGGTCGCGTCCTTTTTCGATGAGATCTTCGAGCTGATCGCGATGCGAGATTCGCATCACGTCCTGCTCGATGATGGGTCCGTCGTCCAGGATCGCGGTGACATAGTGGCTGGTGGAGCCGATCAGCTTCACGCCCCGCTCAAAAGCCCGGTGATACGGTTTCGCGCCGGTAAAGGCAGGCAGGAATGAGTGGTGCACGTTGATGATGCGGTTCGGGTAGTGCGACACGAAGTCGCCGGAGAGAATCTGCATGTAGCGGGCGAGCACCACAACGTCGATACGGTGCTCATCGAGCAGAGCGATCTGATGGCGCTCCACCTCCGCTTTGTTCGCGGCGTTTACTTCGAGCTGGTGGAACGGAATGCCGTGGAATTCCGCAAGCCTGCGGCCGCCGGGGTGATTGCTGATGATAAGGGGAATTTCGCAGGCAAGTTCCCCGGATTTGTGGCGATAAAGCAGGTCGGCATAGCAGTGCAGGTGCTGAGAGACGAAGATCGCCAGGCGGGTGGCGGTGGAGGAGAGTTCAACCCGCCAGTCCATTTTGAGGCGGACGGCGAGGTGGGCGAACTGTTCCCGAAAAGCATCAATGGGGAAATGGTCCAGTGACCATTCGACGCGCATGAAGAAGAGGCCGGCAGGGTGGTCCTGGTGCTGGTCGGCATGGATAATGTTGGCGCCATGCTGGTAGAGGATGCCGGCGACGGCGGCGACGAGGCCTTTGCGGTCCGGGCAGGTGACCAGCAGGATGGCGGTATTTTTCATGGCGGGGGGTGTCAATCCTGCATTTTATGAAACGTGTATTGACCGCCGTGTCGTATAGAGTGAAGGTATATGTTTAGCTGGGTTTGTCCCCGCTGCGGTCATGAAGTTCCGCCTTCGAAGACGGAATGCCCTTTCTGCTTTCCGCCGGAGGGCGAGAGGCCGGCGGCGCCGATATCGGAACCGCTTGTATTACAGCCCCAGCCGCAGGGTGCGCCGGTGCAGACGCCTCTACCCGTGCAGACGCCTCCGCCCGCGCCAGCGGCAGTGCATCCAAATCCGGCGCCGCCCGCCGTGGAACCGCCGGGGCCGCTGCGGTCGTGGCAGCCGCCGGTGCAGGCGGCGCCGCCCGCGCCGCCACAGCCGGCCGGACCCGCGGTTTATCCCTATCAACCTCCGCCGGCGCTTTCGCCGCTTCCCGCGGCGCCACCCCAGTACGCGCCGCATCCTTATCCACCTCCTGCCTGGCAACCGGAAGAGGAATCGCGCAAACCGGCCTGGGTGATGGCGATATTGGCGTTCGGCGGCGTGGTGGCGCTGTTTGCCGCCGCGTACTACGTGATGGGGATGCACAACTCGCCCTCTTCGTCTGCCGTGAAAGAGACGCCGGCGAAGACGCAGACAACCAATCCGCTGCAGAAATATATTGAGGTGGTGGGGGTGCGGCTGATGTCCGCGAAAGGCGGGCAGACGGTGCGGTTTCTCGTGGTGAATCACGCGGCCGCCGAGCTGACCGATCTTTCGGCTAATGTGACGCTCTACGCGAATACCCAGCGTTCGGAAGAGGATGCGGTGGGGACGTTCCAGTTTCGTCTGGCTTCCATTGGGGCGAATGAGTCGAAAGAAATGACGGCGCCGCTCAAGACGGATAAAGCAGCGTACGATATGCCGGAGGACTGGCGGAATATTTCGGCGGATGTGCAGGTGCAGGGGCCGGAGTAGGGCCCGCCGCTATTCCTCGACGAAACAGGCGCGGGCGCGGTCTTTGCGAACGTGATCGACGTCGAAGGCCTGGTTGTGGAGGACAATCCAGACGCCCGGCTGGAGCACGCGCGCGGCGAAGAGGCTTTCGGTCAGGTTCTGGAGACCGTCGGATTGCTCGAAGCCGAGCGGCGTCATCGATCCGGTGAGAATCACTGGATAGCGCGGCGGCGGGAGTTTCGATTTGAGAAGACGGCCGGTGGTGACCATGGTGTCGGTGCCGTGCGTGATGACGACGGGCGAATCCGTGACACGCGCCGAGACTGCTTCGAGGATGCGCTGACGGTCTTCCTCCGTCATCTCGAGACTGTCCTTATTCATGAGCTGTTCGATCTCGATTTCGATAGCGGGGAGACGCAGACGCGACAGATATTGATGGATGCGGGCGGCGGAATTTTGCACGATGCCGGACTGCTCCGAGTAAACCTTTTCAATTGTTCCGCCGGTGGTTAAGACTTGAATTTTCACTGATCTCCATCATATATACACCACGCGAAGGTGGTTATCGAACGCATGGAAATCCGGCCCTCCGGCACTTGCAGGCACGCGCGAGAGTGGTATAGTGGTGGTTCATGAACCGGACGCGCTATAGCTGGTTTGGCTATCGATTTTGGAGCCCCACCCCATAAGTGGAGTTGGTTCGTGACAGCAGGTTCAACTAACCAACCCACTCCTGGCGAGTGGGTTTTTTATTTTTGGCAGAGGATGGTTTTTAAAACAAGACAATGATTATTTCAATGCGGCCGCATGCCACCAAAGCAGAGATCGAACATGTCCGGGAGCGGATTCAGGAGCTCGGTTTTCGGGTGCATTCGATCGAAGGCGATGAGCGTGTCGTGATCGGCGTAGTGGGAGTGGGCGGCAACGTGGAAGCGTGCCTCGAACAACTGGAAGCGACGCCGGGCGTGGAGCGCGCGGTGCGAATCAGCGCGCCGTACAAATTCGTCAGCAAGGAATTCCGCAAAGACAAGACGGTGATTCGCGCGGGCAAGGCGGAGATCGGCGGCGATCAGTTCATCACGATGGCGGGGCCGTGCTCGGTCGAAAGCGAAAAACAGATCATGGAGACGGCGGAGGCCGTTGCCGCCGCGGGCGCCACGATTCTGCGCGGCGGCGCCTTCAAGCCCCGCACGTCGCCCTACGATTTCCAGGGGATGGAAGGCGAAGGGCTGAAGCTGCTGGCGAAGGCGCGGGCCGCGACGGGTCTCGCGATCATCACCGAAGTGATGTCCGATAAAGACGTAGGGCTGGTGGCAGAGTACGCGGACATCATGCAGATCGGAGCGCGCAACATGCAGAACTTCGCGCTGCTGAAGGCGCTCGGGCGCTGCGGACGCCCCGTCCTGCTGAAGCGCGGCCTCAGTTCGACGATCAAGGAACTGCTGATGTCAGCCGAATACGTCG
>Ga0134125_10001665_pt1 | contig 27199 bp, 27 predicted proteins | sample KB31751_FD_96464 | JGI IMG/M metagenome (GOLD analysis project Ga0134125, IMG submission 96464) | Terrestrial soil microbial communities with excess Nitrogen fertilizer from Kellogg Biological Station, Michigan, USA - KB3-175-1 | ecosystem: Environmental > Terrestrial > Soil > Unclassified ...
AGAGGCTGCCGGCGTTCGGATAGAAGCACGACAGGCCGATGATGGCCACGTCGCACGGCGGCGGGTCGGCGGGCTTGTCGCGTTGAACCACGAGCGACGCGGCCGGCAACTTGTCCTCGCGGCAGACTTCGGCATGAAGTTCCGCCACCGTCGTCACTTCATTCCGCAGGGCGGCGACCTGGCCGATCATGTACATGCCGCGGCGAAACTGCTCGTCGTCCGAAACCGCGGCGAGGCCGTTGCCGTTGCCATTCACCGACGCGGCCCGATCGACGCCCTTACTGGCCACCCGGAGACGCCCCAGATTCATTCGTTCCAACGCGATGCCCACTTCCAGCGGGTTCTTCCCCTGGCTCTTGAGCTTGCGTTTTTCGTCCTCGAAGGCTTCGGCATAAGGCGTGGGAATGCAGCGGATGGCGTGGCCGGGGCCGGATTCCAGGAGGAGCGTTTCACCGCAGGCGAGGGCCTCTTTCTGGAAGCGGGCGGTGATCGCGCCGCCGGTGACTGCTTCCTTTGTAAAGAGATAGGCCGTGCCGAGGAGCAGGCCGACCTTAACGCCTTTCTCCGCGAGGCTCGCACTGAGCGCAGCCACCATCGTCGCCGAAAGGGAATCGTGAATGCCGCCGGCGAAGACGACGTGCAGGCCGTCGGCGGGTTTGCCGCCAATGTGCTCGTATAGCACGTCGATCATCGCTTCCCAGAGGGCGAAGCTGGCTCGCGGACCGACGTGCCCGCCGCATTCTTGCCCTTCGAAGACGAACCGCTTGGCTCCATCCTTGAGGAACATCTTCAGGAGGCCCGGCGACGGGACATGCAAATACGTCGGAATTCCCTGAGCTTCGAGTTCCTTGGCCTGGTCCGGGCGGCCGCCGGCGATGATCGCGAATGGCGGCTTGTGTTGGCGGATGGCCTCGAGTTGCTCGGCGCGAATCTCAGCCGGCACGAAGCCGAGGATGCCGACGCCCCACGGCTTCTTGCCGAGTTTCTTCTTCGTCTCGGCCAGCAGCTTTTCCGTCTCAGCCTTTCGCAAGAGCGCGAGCGCAAGGAACGGCAAGGCGCCGCCGGAAGCGACGGAGTCGGCGAAGGCCGCGGTATCGCTGACCCGCGTCATCGGCCCTTGCAGGATCGGGTATTTAGTGCCGTGGGATTGGGCCAGCGGCGAACCGGCGGCGAGGTGGCGCGTGCGGCGAGCGGCATCCAGATTATGGTTGGCCCGATCGCAGATGTGTTGCACGATGCCGGCGACCGTCGTGCCGCGGGCCGCAAGACCGGCGGCGCAGGCCACGTCTTGGCCCAGCAGCCAGAGCCCCTCGGTGGGATCGATGGCGACGCGGCTTCGCACCGCTTTCCGCCACGCGGCGAGCTTCTGCTCCGCCGGCAGCTCGGCGGCGAACAGCCGCTCCTCTTCCTTAAGGAGTTCCTGGGCTGCCGCACTATCGGCCCGGGAGTAAATGCGGTAAGCCTCGCCGAGCTTTGCGCCGAAGATGGCCGTCTCGCTGCCGTCGAGGCTGGGGATGCGTTTGCGGAGGGGTTCGCCGAGCGGCGACTCGCGAGCCAGGAAAACTTGGGAATCGAGGACGACGCCACGCGCTCCTGCGGCCAGACACGCCGCCGCGGTATTCGGGCCGATCCCGCCTTGCACCCAAAATGGCAGGGAGACCCTGCCGCGTTCGGCGTACTGCCGCCACTTCTGTATCAGCACGAAAGCGGTATCGGAGCCGACGCGTCCGCCCGATTCGTGGCCCTTTAAGATGATGCCATCCGCCCCTTGACCGGCCGCTTCGATTGCTTCGGGTAGGCTGACCGCCTCGATGAGGACTTCGATCCCAGCTTCGCGGAGCGTCGGAATCTCCCCAATGGAAGTGCCGGGAAGTATGACCCAGGCCGGCTCGAGGTTCGCGAGTGACCGGGCTTTGGCGTTCGATCCAAGCTTGATTCCGAAGCGAGGGCCGGCGAATGCCGCAAGCCGATGGGTGGCTGCAACCGCTCGATTCAGGTCGTCCGTGAACTGCAAATCCAGCGTACCGCGAGCACCGGCCCGGCACGCCGCGATCGCTGGGGAAGGATCCAGGCAACCGGCCGGGGTCAGGACGATCAGGTCGGTCGCTTCCATCGCGCTCCTCTCGAGCACCTCTTTCCAGCCGGGGGTCGGCTGCAAGCACGTCGCCGCTCACCGCACGGATCATGCCAATCCGCCGTTCTGGCCATCAAGATCGTACATCTGCCTCAATGTGGCAATTTAGGTAGTGTAGAAACTTACGGCATCTTTGGACCTTGCCGAAAGGCAGAAGGGGCAGACTTTTCCGCGTTTAATGAGCTCAGAGGGCCGGTCGGGGGGATTGCGACCCTTATAACGAATGGGAATCCTCATCCTGCAAGTGCGGTTGGTCGATAAATACGCTGAAGAGGTGATTGACGCAATTTGCCGCCTGTGCCCGTCACCCGTCAACAATGCCGAGGAACCATGCGGAAAATCTTCCTTCTCGGGGCTGCCACGATCGGGTTCAGCAGCGGCTGCTCGCGCATGGTCGTGCGGACGGAAAGCCATGTCGTCACGGAAGGTCCGATCGATACGCGGATTACCGATTTCTGCCCGGTCAGCCCCATTGCTGGCCCGCTGAAGCCCGTGGTCGTGGAGAATGGAAACACCAACCGTATCGCAATTCTGGATGTGGACGGTCTGATTCTCAACACACCGTTCGTGGGCCCAATGTCGCTCGGGGAAAACCCGGTTGCCCTGTTCCGCGAGAAGCTGGTGGCGATTGAAGGCGACCCGTGCGTTCGCGGCGTCGTATTGCGGATCAATAGCCACGGCGGCGGCGTTGCGGCCTGCCTGGCCATGCGCCGCGATCTCGAGAAATTCAAGGCTCGCACCGGCAAGCCGATCGTCGCTTGCCTCCTCGATACAGCGGCCGGGGGGGCCTACTATCTTGCCTCCGCAGCCGATCAGGTGATCGCCGAACAGGCCAGCGTCACCGGCGGCGTCGGCGTCATCCTCAATCTGTACAACCTGCAAGACCTCATGGCGCAGTTCAACATCATTCCGCAATCGATCAAGGCCGGCGACAAGGCCGACATCGGCACCTCGGCCAAGGCGCTCACCCCCGAGAACCGTCAGATCTTGCAATCGATGGCCGACGAATTCGAGACGACGCTAACGACGGACATTCGCCGCCATCGGCCGAATCTCAAGGACGGAGCGACCACGCTCGATGGCCGCATCTTCACGGCGAGCCAAGCAAAGGACCGCGGCCTCGTCGACCTGGTCGGCGACATGGATGCGGCAATCACCTTGGCCGCCTCACTCGGTTGCCCGGGCAACGCAGGGCGGCCGCAAGTCGTGCTCTATCGCCGCAGCAACGATCCGGCCCATTCCATTTATGCCGTCTCGGCCAACATCCCGCTGCAGGGCGCGGGGCTGTTGCCGAACCTGCCGGGCCTCGACCGCGCCAAGCTGCCGACGTTCTTGTCCGCATGGCAGCCCGAATTGACCATGGAGAAACTCGGCGGCAAGTGATCCTTCGATTAGCCGCGAGGCGGAGCCAGCGGAGCCGAGCGCGGCCGAAGTTAAATCGCGACGAAGTCCCGCCACTCGTAGCCATCCGGTAGCTCCGGCGACGGCGCGCACTCGAGATGCACCACCCGACGATGCCGCGCGCAACCGGCCTCGCAATGCGAACTGGCATGCGTCAAGAGTGGCCTCATCAACAGCGCATCTCCCGCGGCGCACCGTACCACTGTCGGCGGCCGCACTTCGTCGCCGACTTCATACGCCAAGTGGGAGCGAGGCACTACTCGCAGCGGTCCATTGTCGTCATCCATCGCATCCAGATGAAAGCGCACGGTGAGCATTTGCCGCAGCAACTCCTCGGGCGCCTCGACATGTGCCACGCCGGCCTTGATGGTCGGCTTACGAAAGCGGCCGACAATAGCATGTGAACGCACGGCGATGTTGTAATCCTTATGCCAGGGGAGCGCCCATCCGCGCCCCGGCGGCTTATCGAAGTAGAGCCCGCGAACCACGCCCGCGCGCGGACCAAGCAATTCGAGCATCATCGCTTGCAAAGCCGTCGCGCGGATGAGCTCGACAACGGCCGGCCAAAGGCGGAGCAGATTCCGCGCCCCGCACACCGCGCCGTCTTCGCCTTTGAGAATGGCCGGATCGTCGGCGCGATCGCGGCAAATCGCTCCCCAGGCCGCGATTGCATCAGCCGCTCTTTCGGCCGACAGGACCGCGGGAACGATGCAATAGCCGTCCGTATCGAGATGAAAAGCGTCGCTGCCATGCGTTTTGTCGATCAACATTTGGTATTCGTCGTTCGTGATTCGTTGTGAAGGCTCTATAGTGGCAAGATGGCGTATCGCGTCAAGGAAATGTTCTTCACGTTACAGGGCGAAGGACGGCACACGGGGCGGGCGGCCGTGTTTTGCCGCTTCTCGGGGTGCAACCTCTGGTCCGGCCGCGAAGAGGATCGGGCAACCGCGCGGTGCCGCTTCTGCGATACGGACTTTGTCGGCACCGACGGCCTCGGCGGCGGCACATTCGACCGAGCCGACCAACTGGCCCACGCGATCCGATCACTGTGGCAAGACCAAACGGAGAGTGCCGGCGGCTTCGTTGTCTTCACCGGCGGCGAACCGCTCTTGCAACTCGATGAAGCGCTCGTGGCCGCCCTCCACGAACGCGGCTTCGAAATCGCCATTGAGACGAACGGCACGCGCTTGCCGCCATCGGGCATCGACTGGATTTGCGTCAGCCCGAAAGCCGACGCCGAATTCGTACTCCGTCGCGGCAACGAGTTGAAGTTGGTTTATCCGCAGGCCGGCGCGGAGCCCGAGCAATTCGAGAACCTCGCATTCGACTATTTCTACTTGCAGCCGATGGACGGCCCGAACGCCGCCCGCAACGCGCAACTCACAGTCGATTACTGCCTGGCGCACCCGAAGTGGCGGCTCAGCCTGCAAACGCACAAGGTGCTCGGAATCCGTTGAATTCATCCGGAGCCGCAAGCCGTGTCCGATCTGGTTCGCTTCTCGGTGTCGTTGGAAAGCAATCTGCTCGCCGAGTTCGACGAGTTCATCGAGGCCGGTAAGCTGGCCACGCGCAGCGAAGCCATCCGCAAGTTGATTCGCGAGAAGTTATCTTCGATCGCCTGGGCTGCGGATGCCGCCGATGTCGCCGCCAGCCTTACGCTCGTTTACGACCACCACAAAACACACCTCACCGACAAGATGATCGAGTTGCAGCACGCTCGTGCCGATTGCGTGGTCTCCAGCATGCACGTGCACCTCGACCACGCTATGTGTTTGGAGGTCATCGTGTTGCGCGGCCGAGCCAGCGAATTGCAGAGTCTCGCGTCCGAATTGAGCGGGTTGAAGGGGATTCACCAGGCGCAATTGGTCGTGGCCCGCGCCGCGGAACAATCGCACCGGCACGGCCACGCGAACCGCCACTGAGTTCCGGAACTACGTTTGCGTGCCCGTCGCAATAGGGCATCGGTTGTAAATAAACAAAAAGGGAATAAAATCCGATAGCACCGATCACTCTCATCGGGATTCGGGTCTCCTTTGAACTGCGAGTGATCGGACGATACGTGCCCGTAGCTCAACTGGATAGAGCGTCGGCCTCCGGAGCCGAAGGTTACAGGTTCAACTCCTGTCGGGCATACTGGACGAAAACCCCACAAGTCGAAGCGTTTAACGCTTACCTCGGCATGGTGCCGGGCGCGACTCCGATAGCTGGATTCTGTGAAACTCTTTCACACAATCCCCCGGAGAACCGCCCGTGGTCCGCATCCGCAAATCCGTCCCCAGCTACCTCAAACATTCGTCCGGCCAGGCCCGCGCCGTCTGGTCCGATGCCCTCGGCATCCGCCATTTCCAGATGCTCCCCGGCGAATTCGGTTCGCCGGAATCGAAGAACGCCTACTCCCGACTCGTGGCTGAACTGGCGCTCTCGCCGATCGCGTCACCGGTGCGGCCGGAAAGCATCACTGTGGTCGAAGTGTTCGCGGCCTACCTCGAGTTCGCCGCGAAGTATTACACCGATCCCGACGGCAAGCCCACGAAGGAACTGATCGGCATGAAGGCCAGCATCAAACCCGCCCGGGAGCTGTATGCCGACGTTCCGGCCGCATCGTTCGGCCCGGTCGCACTGCGAACCGTCCGGCAGAAGATGATCGACGAGGGGCTTTGCCGGTCCGTGGTGAACCATCGCACCAACCGCATCAAGCGCGTTTTCCGATGGGCGGCGTCCGAAGAACTTATCCCGGTCGGAATCTTCGAAGCACTCCGGACGCTGGCCGGCCTGCGCCGCGGTCGGAGTGAAGCGCCGGAACCCGAACCCATCAAACCCGTGGCGGAAGAACTGGTGCAAGCCACGCTGCCCTACCTGCCGCCGCATCCGCGGTGCATCGTCGAGTTGATGTACCACACCGGAATGCGGCCGTCGGAAGCGATGCCCCATGACGCTCGCCCAGATCGACCGATCCGGCCCAACGTGGTGCTTTCGGCCACGGACGCACAAGACGGAACACGCCGGTAAGTCGCGAGCAATCCAGTTGGGACCGAAGGCCGTCGCCGTGCTCGTGGACTATCTTCGCGGCCGTTCGCTTGCTCCGGAGGAACTGCTCTTCTCGCCGCGGCGGCAGCGTGAAGAACAACTGGCCCGGATGCGGGCGGAACGCAAGTCGCCGGTGCAACCGAGCCAGACGTGCAGGGCGAAGAAGAAGCCGAAGAAGGGGTCGGGCGAACGCTACACTCCGACCGCTATTTGCCGGGCCGTCGTCCTGGCCTGCACCAGGGCGAAAGTCGATCACTGGTTTCCGTACCAGCTTCGCCACGCGTTCGGAACGCGGGTGCGAAAGGAAGCCGGCCTGGAAGCCGCTCAGGCGATGCTCGGCCACGCCCGAATGGACATGAGCGAACACTACGCCGAAAAGAACATGGAATTGGCCGCGACCATTGCGGCGAAACTCGGATGAACTGACATGAACTGATATAACATTCTCGCCGGCCGCGGCTGATCCCCGCACGCCGGGCCGCGGCATTACCTCAGTGGTGTCGATGGCCCGGCAGGCCGGCTAAACACTGAGGCGACTTCGATGCACGAACTACCAGGGGACTTGGCGGAAGCGCTGCAGATTGCAAAGACGGCCGCCCTGACGGCGGATATTGTCATAGGCCTTTGTCGCCGAAATGCTTTTCGTCAGAAACTCAACGATTGCTACATCCGTCATTTTCACAAGATTGAATCCTTGTTCCCTCGAATTGAACTGGTCAGCACCGATCTAATACTTGCATCCCACCCCAACGAATCGTTTGATTACCCATCCGCTCATCACGCCGCGATGGCAATTGTTCAACAGATACTGCTTGTAGCGGCCGGGCCGGAAATCAACGGAGCTACTTCGCGCGTTCAGCAGTTCGTTCGCGGCGGCGGGTTCGTCAACGCACCGAGCGGAATTAAAGTCGCGGCAGCATGAGCGAAAGAATCTTGCCGGGCCGCCGAACGACGCGAAGAGAAATCGAAGCAGCTACCTGATACCGAGGAAGTGGGAACGGTCGGCATCCCGGAATGGGGCAGAGTGTTCGGCGGATTATGCCTCGGTGAACACGCCGGAGCGCCTGGCAATCCAGCGCTTCGCGGTGCTAATCCTCTCGGACGACCACGGCGCCGTCATCAAGGAAGCCGCCCCGCCCCAACAGTAAAGCTTGACCGGAGGCGAGTGCGAGATGATCGCGCTCACCTCCGGTTTGCCACGCGCGCGGGGACCACTTCAGACGATCCAGTGACGCTCCCGTAGGCGTGGCCGGGACGTTGGACGACGACTTGCTTTCAGATGGGCAACCCCCGGCGACTCTCGCACTGGGGAACGGCGACAACTCGTTCCTGCCGCTTGTCTCGGGAGGAACTCTCGGGGGCGCAGGCGGCTCAATTTCGGATACACCTGCGGCACCCAGCCCGGCCGATACCGGTTCGTCCGCGGCGCCGGCTACGAACGCGTCCAATAGCGATTCCAATGTCCTGGCGATGGCCTCCACGGCGCCAACCAATTCGGCCCCTTCGATGTTGGGAGCGGGACCGGTGAACTCAACGCCGAGTGCTCCTCCGTCGTTCCTTTCCTCTGCGACATCACCGGGCGGGGCAATTTCGGGTGGACTCGGCAAGTTTGGGTTGATCGCCCACACTGCACACCAACCGGGAGTCACAGCGGTGACGAGCGCATCGGCGTTCGCCCCGACCGCGCAAGCCGCAGGCAGCATCGGTGGGCACGGTCACCGCATCGGGCCGTCCGGCGCCGTCGTCTCGGCGGGTTCCAACCACTCCGTTCATTCGGCCATCCAACAGCAAACAGGAGCCAATCCGACCGACGCCGTCGGGGCCGCCACACCCGCGGTCTTTCTCGCCAACGGATCGAACGCCAGCCCGATCCAAGGCGCGAGCCAGGTATTGAACGCCCGGGAGTCACGGGCGAATTCGATTACGTCCAGAATCAAAGCGAGACGAACGGTCAGTCCGGCAGCGAGACAACCGGGGCTTCGGCCGGCGGATCCGAATCCAACATCGAATCGAACCATGAAGACCTGGACGAAACCTCGCACCAACTGGTGAGTTGGGACGGTACATCGAGTTTGGACTACACGGTAAGGCGGACCCTCAGCGATGACCGCACGGTGAAGGCAGCGGCGACGCTGTCGGGTCCGCCGCCGGCGACGGCGGGAGGTCAGAACGTTACCATCGCGCCGGGGCCGTACCTGAAGGCGGCAACAAGACCGACAAGACGACGCAGGTTCAGACGGGGCCGGGCGGTTCGCTGACGACGACGTATACGGATTCGGCGGCCTGGAGCTATGTGTCGCAGGACGGGGATGTAATTCAGAACCCGACATCATCGTCGGCGTTGATCGAGGGGAGCGGAAACGATCCGCAGACTGGTGAGCCCGTATCGTCTTCCTTTGATCCGGGCAATCCGCCGCCGGCCAACCCGCCGCCGGGCGACTGGTTCGCGCAGTTGTCGAATTTTTCGGCCGGCATGGCCGACGCGGTGAGCGGCGGGCTGACGAAGCGCGCTCGCACAGCGATGGGTTATAACGACGCCGTCAACACCAATTCGCGGGCTTACGGCGTCGGCCAGGTGGCTGGGCAGGTTGTTGGCGCCGCAGTGCAGAACCTGACGCCATGCCGGTTCGTGGGTCTCGCGCGCAACGGCGTGCGCGCCTTGCATGCGGTCCAGGGCACGGCGAACTTGATGGACGCCGGCGACGCCTTCCAGTCGGGAAACATCCTCAGCGGCATGGATTCGCTGATGGCGGCTCGCGGCAGCTTCGGCAACATGCTGAAGTCGTGCTTCGCGGCTGGCACGCCGATCCGCACGCCGGACGGTTCAAAGATGATCGAGAATCTGCAGATCGGCGACTTGATTCTAAGCCGGGACGAATTTGATGCGACGGGTCCAGTTTCGGCTAGGATGGTGGAGGAGGTGTTTGTCAATGTATCGCTGGTGTGGCATGTGCACATCGGTGGCCAAGTGATCCGGACGACGGCGGAGCATCCGTTTTATGCTCACGAGAAGGGATGGGTGAATGCGAATCAATTGGCGGACGGCGACTGGCTGTTGACGGAGAACGGCCACTGGCTGGTGGTTGAGGATCTGCTCGACACGGGCGAATTCGAGACGGTGTACAACTGCCGTATCGCGGATAATCACACGTACTTCGTGGGAACGGCGGAGTGGGGATTTGCAGTCTGGGCGCATAATGCGTGTGCAAAACCCATCACGGGCAGGCCGGCGCATGGTTCGCCGCCGCACAATAATCGGATGATCTCCGAAGCGCAGAACCCGAAAGTTCCTCCAGGCGTAACCGTTGTCGAGGTCCGCACCAACCAGGCTCTCATGAATCCTGGGAATCCGAATGGAAAAGCGCGAAGTCCTCTCAAGCCTGATGTCCAGGTGCTGGGCTCGGATGGCAAGGTGTATATCACGGAAGTGAACAGGACTGGTGGCAAAGGCTATCACAGGCCGAGGGAAAACGACCTTCAAAACGCACTCGGCAAGGACTTCGGCGGGTATACAGGAATCAATATTCCCTAATCAAAGATTGGATTCATTGCGGAGAATGCAAGAACATGGAGAGAGAACCATATCGTGTCGAATACCATGTAGTGGCGAATGTCTACCTCCAACCGGGACATGAGCTTTCGGGGCCGGATTTCGCCCGCTTGTGGTCAACAACCAGTGTATTCGGCAAGCAGCGGAGTGTTGCAGGGGCATTCTGGCATGCCGGAAGTAACTCAGGTGGGCAACGCCGCATCGAGCTTGGCTCTCTGGAACACGTGCAGCCTCTCCTCGAACGCGGGCCGCAACCTATTTTTGGCGGAGGAACGTGTTCGAAAGCGAAACTGGCCAGGAGTGGCACGACGCTCGACTGCGATTTCTACTATGCGCATGGCGGCGCTTCTCGTTCTTACGGCGTAGATACGCTTCCTGATCTCCTTTTCACAGTATCGGGACAATGGTTTGAGAATACCGGACCAGAGACTGTCCTGGAAATGATGCGACTGCATTTTGAGATCGCAGATAAATACGCTCCTCCCTATGGACTAATCGATGTTTCGCCAGCACATGACTGTTATGCTGGAATGGTCTACGGTCCAACTTTTTTTGGAAACGCACCCCTTCATCGACACGTCGAGGACATCAACTGGGTTTTTTCGGGCGCGAAGAAGCGTGATCGCGTTCGGGGCATCTACTGGGGCAACTATTTCGGTCCGGCGATCCTGGGGCGGCTAGGCGGCCGCGATCATTTCCTGACAGGATTTCGTCAACAGGCGACACTTCACGGCGATATGAGTGCACGCATTTGGGAATTTACAAACGGCGTGTTCGTTAGTCTGTCCTTGGATCCACTTGACTTAAAGCCCAACCCACCAGACAAGGCCCCTCCACCACTCAAAGCTCCCATGCTGGCATGGCTGGTCTGTGAACTCGGCTCGCGGGGCGCACTCTGCGCTTGGGGCTAACCTTTCACATCAAGCATCATTTCTATCTTTCATTCTCCATCAGCGTGATTGATGTTCAGCGCCTGTGACACCGGGACCGTGATCAGCACGCTCTCGGGCACGCTTCCGCCGCTCGGATCGCCGTCGACGATTACTTCGGTGACCGGTTCGGTCTGGGAGTCCGTTGTCGGCGATGACACCCAGACAGGACCGGCGGGGACGGCGAAAACAACCTGGAACATGTCGAACACCTGGACCTACGCGACGGCGAGCGGAACGACCCAGGTTCCGGGCACCTCGTCGGCCACGCAAACGGGCAGCGACAACGATCCCATTACCGGGCAACCCATCTCCTACACCGTCAATCCGAACGATCCCTCGTCGTACTACTCGCCGCCGGATGGCGACTGGTTTGCGCAATTGTCGTTTTTTTCGGCCGGCATGGCCGACACGGTGAGCGGCGGCCTGACGAAGCGCGCTCGCACAGCGATGGGTTATAACGACGCCGTCAACACCAATTTGCGGGCGTACGGCGCCGGCCAGGTCGCTGGGGAGGTGATCAATGTCGCGGTGCAGAACCTGACGCCATGCCGGTTCGTGGGTGTGTGCGCAACGGCGTGCGCGCCTTGCATGCGGTCCAGGGCACGGCGAACCTGATGGATGCCGGCGACGCGTTCCAGTCCGGCGATATCCTCAGCGGGCTGACATCGCTACAGGCCGCCCGCGGCAGCTTCGGCAAGTCGATCACGAATTGCTTTGCGGCCGGCACTCCCGTGGCGTCTGGCGGGTTCGATTCGCCGACCGATTCGGGAAGTTTTCCTCCGGCCGTCGGCTGATGCGTTTATCTTCCAGGATTTCAAGAAAAGTTGGCCGCCCGAGGGGCGTCGCGCTCACTAATATGGCGAAGGATTCGTCGCCACGCCGAGTGCAGGGATGCCGGCTCAATTTCTCAAGCTGCTTTCCGTCGCCGCCAGCGAAACGCCGGATGCGGAACTGCTCGCGCGGTTGATCGCTACGCGAGACGACGCCGCATTCAACGAACAGCCCCGTTTTTGTGTCCAGTCCGAGGGGCGCAGTACACCGCGTAGACCGTGCACCAGGACGCCGTCGCCATCGGCCTTGAGCCCCCGACCAATCGCCGCACTTGGCGAACAGTCAACTTCAGAAGCCGAGCCGCTTCGACTTGCGTCCGCTCGCCCGAAACCACGCCACGCAACGTGGCGAGACGATCCCGTTCCGACTGACTCATGGCGATCCGGTCTTGGACTTGTACCCCGATCATCGTGGACCCTCCTCGGCCTGAACAAGGAGGACATTTCTATCGGGTTAAGACCGGACATTTCTATCGGGGTTCAACAGGAATGGATTAGCCGCGACTCGAAGAGGAGCGCGGGTGATCGTCTCGGGTTGGGCTTGCCCCGCCGTGGGGAGCGTGGTACCACCGTTCCACCATGAAAACGACCGCCGCGGTGCTCGTTGAACTTGGCCATGCGCTCGAACTGGCCGACCTCGAAATTCCTTCCTTGAAGTCGGGGCAAGCGCTGATTGAAGTCGCTTACAGCGGCGTTTGCCATACGCAAGTCGGCGAGGCCCGCGGCCACCGCGGCGAAGACAAATTCCTTCCCCATTGCCTCGGCCACGAAGGCAGCGGCATTGTCCGCGACACCGGGCCCGGCGTTACAAAAGTGAAACCCGGCGACCGCGTGATTCTTTCCTGGATCAAGGGGAGCGGCGCCGATGTGCCCGGCACCGTCTACGACTGGAACGGCAAGAAGGTGAACGCCGGCGGCATCACCACCTTCGCCACTTACTCCGTCATTAGCGAGAACCGGCTAACGGTCGTGCCCGAGGGGTTGTCGATGCGGCTGGCGGCCTTGATCGGGTGCGCCGTGCCGACCGGGGCCGGCGTCGTGTTCAATACGGCTCAGCCAAAAGCCGGGCAAAGCGTCGCGGTGTTCGGCGTCGGCGGCATCGGTTCGTGCGCCGTGGCCGCGGCCGCGCTCGCCGGCGTCGTTCCCGTCATTGCCGTGGATGTGAACCCGGACAAGCTCGCGCTGGCTCGAAGGCTCGGCGCCACGCACGCCATCGATTCCCGCAATACCGACCCGGTTGCCGAGATCGGCAAGCTCTGCCGCGGCGGAGTCGATTTCGCCATCGAGGCGACGGGGCTGGCGCCGGTGATGCGGCAAGCCCTGGCCTGCGTGCGCCACCAGGGAGGAACGGCCGTCGTCGTCGGCAATGCCCGCTTTGGTTCGACACTGGAAATCGACCCGCGCGAACTGAACATGGGCAAGCGCCTCCTCGGCACCTGGGGCGGCGACAACGTTCCCGATCGCGATTACCCGCGCTATGCGAAGTTGCTGGCCAGCGGCCGGCTCGATCTGGAACCGCTGCTGTCGCATGGGTATGGCCTGGCGGATGTGAACGCGGCCCTGGACGATTTGGAGCGCGGCCGCGCCGCCCGGCCGCTATTGGAGATCAACGCGAACGCACAACAATTGGCACGGGCCGCCTGAAGCCTCACCCGCCGCGGCGGGTGGGCGTGGAGTTCCATATGCTCGTTGGAATCGATTTCGACAACACGATCGTTTGCTACGACCGGCTCTTCCACCGGCTGGCCCGCGAGCGCGAGCTCGTTCCCGATACCGTGCCGGCCAATAAGACCGCCGTCCGCGATTACCTCCGCAGTATCGATCGCGAGACCGACTGGACCGAACTGCAAGGGATTGGCTACGGCCCGCGCATCGTCGACGCCGAACCATTCCCCGGCGTCCGCGACTTCATCGTCGGCTGCAAGAACGCCGGCATTCGCGTCGCCGTCGTCAGCCACAAGACGCGCAAACCCTACCTCGGCGAACCGTACGATCTCCACGAGGCCGCGCACACGTTCCTCGCTCGCCACGCCTTCTACCGCACCAGCGACACCGGGCTGTCGCCGCTGTCCGTCTGGCTGGAATCGACGAAGGAGGGGAAACTCGAGCGCATCGCCGCACTCGGATGCGATCTTTTCGTCGACGATTTGCCGGAATTCCTGGGTGAAGCCGCATTCCCGGCCGCGACGCGGAAAATCCTGTTCGACCCGGCGAATGCCTACGGCGCGCTCGCCTCCGCGGACTCCGCCTCGCGGCTAGCGAGCCTCATGCGAGTGCAATCGTGGAGCGAGATCGGCGCGCTCGTGCACGGCAAGGAGGGGCGATGGGCCGCCTAGACGAAGACGCGGCACACGCCCTGGCGCAAGCCGCCGGGCTCGGTCCCGTCCGTACAATCTCGGCCATTGATGGCGGCGCCAACAATCGCGCCTTCCGCCTTGAGACCGCGGAGGCCGCTTATTTCCTCAAGTCGTACTTCCGCCATCCGGACGACCCGCGCGACCGCCTCGGCGCCGAGTTCGCCTTCTCCCAATTCGCCTGGAATCACGGCGTCCGCTGCATCCCGCAGCCGCTGGCTTGCAGCGCCGAAGCCGGCCTCGGTCTCTTTGAATTCGTTCATGGTCAATCGCTGAAGGGAATCGTTGCGGCTGAGGCGGCCGTCGAACAGGCCATCGCCTTCTTCCGCGCCATGAACCGCTCGCGAACCGAGCCCGCAGCGGCGAAGCTGGGTCGCGCTTCGGAATCGTGCCTGAGCCTGGACGACCACTTCGCGACCGTCAATCGCCGGGTGGAACGGCTGCAAGCCGTGCCTTCCGAAGAAGGCGTGACGGAATTGGCGGCCGAACTCGCTCCCGCATGGAAGCAGGTGCTGGCCGGGGCCCATGCCGGCGCCGCGGCTCATTGCCTTTCCACCGAGGCCCCGCTCGCCCCGTGCGACCGTTGCCTATCGCCATCGGATTTCGGCTTCCACAATGCGATTTTGGCGAACGACGGCCGGCTCCGCTTCATCGACTTCGAATACGCCGGCTGGGACGACCCCGCCAAGTTGATCTGCGATTTCTACTGCCAGCCGGCGGTTCCCGCGCCGCGGCATACCTTCGATCGCTTCGCCCGGGCCATCGCCGGCGAGTTCCCACGGCCGCCCATCCATCGCGCTCGCGCCGCGTTGCTTCTGCCCGTCTATCGCATCAAGTGGGTCTGCATCATGTTGAACGAGTTTCTGCCGGTGGGCGGCAGTCGGCGCGCGTTTTCCGGCACGCCGGCCCAGCGCGACGCCCGTAAGGCCAGTCAGCTGGCGAAGGCTCGGGCCGCGCTGGCCGCCGTTCAATCTCCCTCTTCCTGGAAGGCCGCATGAACAAGATTGTCGTCCTCGGCGCCAATTCGTTCTCGGGTCAGGATTTCGTCGATCACTTGCTCGACGACCCGCGCTACCACGTCATCGGCGTCAGTCGTTCCGCCGAGCGCTCGAAGCTCTTTTTGAAGTATCGCCTCCGCACCGATCTGTCGCGCTACCGCTATCACGCCCTGGATATGAACCGCGAGATGGGCAAGTTGCTCGCCATGCTCGACGACGAGAAACCGGACGCCATCGTAAACTTCGCGGCCCAGAGCGAGGTCGCCCCGAGCTGGGAACATCCGGAACATTGGTTCCAGACCAACACGGTTGCCCTGTCGTTTTTGGTGAACCACCTCCGCAGGCAGAAGTACCTGAAGCGCTACCTGCACGTATCGTCGCCGGAGGCATACGGCACCTGCGTCGGCACGGTGACGGAAGAGACGCCGCTGAACCCGAGCACGCCGTATGCCGCGTCGAAGGCCGCCGCCGACTACCTGCTCAAAACCTACGCCAAGCAGTACGGTTTCCCGCTGCTCACGGTGCGAGCCACGAACGTCTACGGGGCCCGTCAGCAGCTGTTCAAGATCATCCCCCGCTCGGCGATTTACATCAAACTCGGCAAGACGATTGAACTGCACGGCGGCGGCCGGGCCGTGAAATCGTACATCCACATCCGCGACGTGTCGCGCGGCGAACTCGCCATTCTCGAAAAGGGCCGCGTCGGCGAACTCTATCACCTTTCGCCGGATCAGGGCGTCGAGGTGCGGCAGGTGGTGCGAACGATTTGCGACCGCCTCGGCAAGCGCTTCGAGGATGCGACCCGCGCCGTCGAGGAGCGCCCCGGCCAGGACGCGGCCTACGTGATCGACTCGACGAAGGCTCGCAGCGAACTCGGCTGGAAGCCGACCATTTCGCTGGAAGAAGGGCTCACGGACGTGGTCGACTGGGTGAACGGCGGCTGGCCGGCGATCCAGGCGCAGCCGCTGGAGTACCGCCACGCGGCGTAAATGGAAGCATTCACGCTTACCCCGCGTTCTTGCGGCCTTCCCATTCTTCGGGGCTGACGAGCACCTGGCGGGCATTCGAGCCGTTGTAGCCGCCGACGATGCCGTCCTCGGCCATGAAGTCGATCAGACGGCTCGCCTTGCCGTAACCGATGCCCAGAGCCCGCTGCAAAAGCGAGGTGCTGCCGCGCTGCTCGCGGATCACGATTTCCACGGCCTGTTCGTATATCGGGTCGCGATCGCGGAGTTTCTCTCCCGTGGAACCGTCGCCGTCGCCCTGTTGATCGCGCGTCTTGAGGTTCAACAGTTCGGAATCGTAATTCGGCGTGTCGGTGGCCACGGCATCCACGATCCGCTCGATCTCCTTGTCGTCCACCCAGGCGCCCTGGGCGCGGGTCAGCGTGCCATCCTGAAGGATGAGCATGTCGCCCTTGCCGAGCAACCGTTCGGCCCCCTTCTCGTCCAGCACCACGCCCGAATCCGTCCGATTCGTGACTTGTAAACAGATGCGCGCCGGCAAGTTCGACTTGATCAAGCCCGTGATCACGTCCACCGTCGGCTTTTGCGTGGCGAGGACGAGGTGAATCCCCGCGGCTCGCGACTTCTGCGCCAGCAAGATGATGTTCCCTTCGATCTCCTTCTTCATCTTCATCATCAGGTCGCCGACCTCGTCGATCAGAATCATGATGTACGGCATCTGCCGGGGGATCGCCTTGCGTTCCTCCTCGCTGTCCGGATTGATGCGGCGAACGATTTCGTCGAAGGGCAGTTCGTTGTAAGCCGTGATCTTGCGGACGCGGGCACGGTGCAGCCACTCGTAGCGCTCCTCCATTTTCTCCACGGCCCATGAAAGAATCGCGTCGGCCTTCTTCTCGTCCTTCACCACCGGCGTCATGAGGTGCGGGATGTGGGCATAATCTGAGAGTTCCACCTTCTTCGGGTCGATCAGGATCATGCGGCATTCGTCGGGGCGGCGCGTCAGCAGCAAGCTGAGAATGATGGTGTTGAGGCAGACGGATTTGCCGGTGCCGGTTCGGCCGGCGATGAGCAGGTGCGGCATGTCGTGGAGATCGTAAGCAAGCGGCCGCCCCTCGACGTCCTTGCCCAGAAAGATCGGCAGCTTGGCCTTGGCGACCTTCGGCGTCGCGGCCAATGCCGTCACGAGTTCTTTAAGCCGGACCGTTTGCCGGATTTCGTTGGGCACCTCGATGCCGACGGTGTTGCGGCCGGGCAGCGGAGCGACCACGCGCACCGACGGCACGCTCAGATTCAAGGCGACATCGTCCGCCAGGTTCGTGACTTTGTTCAGGCGCAGGCCGGTTTCCAGGGCGATTTCATACTGCGTGATGACCGGGCCGGTGTGGATGCCGACCACGCGCACTGCCAGGCCAAAACTCGTGAACGTGCGTTCCAGGAGCACGGCCACGTCGCGGAGTTTCTGCTCGTGGTTCTCGACGGGGAACGGCTCGGGGTCGTTCAACAAGGCGAGCGAGGGAAGGTCATAGGCGGCCGGTTCATCGTCAGCGACGGCGGGCACGGCGCGGAGTTGCAGCGTGCCTTCCGCGTGCGAATGAATGGGAATGATGGCCGGCCGCGCCTCAGCGAGCGGCAGAGGGTGCGGATGCGTGATCGGAATCACGTCCGGAGTTTCGTGGTTCTTTGAAGTTGCGGCGCGGGCCAGCGTGCCGAGACCGGCGAGCACCTGATCGCTTCCCGCGGCGACCTTGGCATTGCCCCACACGGCCGCGTTCCACAGTCGCAGCAGAATGTTCGTGGCGGCGCGGGCCACGGCAATCACCAGCCAGTCCGCCGCCAGCACGATCCCCAAGAATGCCACCGCGACGACAACGGCCGCATCCCACGGACTGTCGAGAGAGTCTTGCAGATTGAAACTGAGAAAGGCGCCGATGGCCCCGCCGGGGCCGGCGATCGCGACGAGCGGAACGCGAGCGGAGAAGCAATCCACGGCAGTCGCCGCCGCCAGGCACAGGATGATCCAGCCAGCCGCGCGCACCGCGATCCGCAGCGGCGACCGGGACACCACGAACAGCCCGCTCACGGCGAACCAGCCAGCCAGGAACACGAGTGCTCCCCAGCCGAGCGACTCGACGATGACGGCGGCGATCAGTTCACCGGGAAGGTCGAGGAAGTTCTGGCCGCCGCTGACGGCGCGGCTCGAACCGACGGCGGCCGTCAGTACGCCGCCCACGGCCAACAGTGTGAGAGCGATGGCATCCAGCCGCCACCGCGGGAATGTCTTTTTCTCGGCCATGGTGCTATTGTGGTTGGCCGCAACTTGAATCGGAATAAGGATTCGCTCGCCGGCCGCCGGTATTTCGCCGGACCCCGACGGAGCGTTCGGTAAAAAGGAATTTGCTGGAATAATCGGAGGATTCGCGTGCTTCACGTGGCGCTCTGGGAACCGGAGATACCGCCGAACACGGGGAACGTGGCCCGGCTCTGTGCGGCGACCGGCACGCGGCTGCATCTGATCGGCCGGCTGGGGTTTCGCCTCGACGACAAATCGCTCGAGCGGGCCGGCCTCGATTACTGGCCCGCGGTCGATCTGGTGAAACACGTCATGTTCGAGGATTTCGAGGCCTCTTTTGGCGGCCGCATCTGGTGCATCGAAACGCCGGGCGAGATGCCGTATACGCAGGCGCAATTCCAGGACGGCGATTGCTTGCTGTTCGGCAGCGAATCGAAGGGGTTGCCGCCCGGTGTGCGTGCGAAGTGTGCCGGCCGCGTTCTCGGCATTCCCATGCCCAGCGACAAGGTCCGCAGTCTCAATCTGGCCACGTCTGCCGGCATCGTGCTTTATGAAGCGCTCCGGCAAATTCACAGGTGGTAGAACCGGGCGAACCCGCAGCGGATTCTCCTAGAATGGCGGCATCGGCACGCACCGGGAAACCGCGAGTGGCTCGTTACGGTCGATAATCTCCGATGAGGTTGATTAAGCTGGCGAGCCGGCCGCGTCAGCGGCCGGAGTCATCCAACATCTCCGGCAGCTAACGCCGCCGGCTCGCCAAGTGACCACACCACGGAGGCAGCATGGAGGCGATGGTAGCGTCGTTCGCGGCGGTGGAAGAACTGGCCGGTTTCGTGCATCGAATCCTGTGCGACAAGGACGCGCTCGATCCCCAGCAGACGCCGCTCTTCTGGACGCCGCTGAAGAATCGCGGCCGGGGATGCGGGCGCGTCTACCACGTCGAGGGGCCGCGCTTGCTCCGCACCAGCGCCGTGTGGACCGCCGACGCCGATCGCATCATCTTTTACGATTCCACCGGCACGCGCTTCCTCGCGGTCGAATTGAGCGAGAGCCCCGTTGCCGCGGAACTGGAACCGGCCCAGCGCGTGGCATAAGGAACCATCCGAGCCGCGAGCGACATGTTGGCAAGAGTGAAGCAAGAATCACTGGGGAGCACCATCAGTAGATGCAATTCTTGGGTGGCACCGGCTTCCAGCCGGTGCAAGTAAAGGCACACCGGCTGGAAGCCGGTGCCACCCAAGAAGGTCAGACCCCCTAGAGTATTTGGATTCTTGGGTGGCACCGGCTTCCAGCCGGTGCAAGTAAAGGCACACCGGCTGGAAGCCGGTGCCACCCAAGAAGGCCAAGACCCCCAGAGAATCTGGTTACATCCCTTCCAAGCGCTCCCTGACGGTCGGGCTCGGACTGCGCGTGGCCCGCTGATACAATTCCCCGATGGCTGCCAGCGATTCCGACCTCTCCGCCGACGATCGGGCTGTGCTGTCGATGCGGGTAGATGAATTTCACGTCGCGATGGCCCGCGGTTCCACCGACTGGACGCCGTTTCTCGAAGGGTTGTCGGGCGGCGTTCGCCGCGCTGTCCTGGCTAATCTGGCTGCAATCGAACTGGGGCATCGCTGGGAGAACGGCGAACAGCCGACTCCGGCGGAGTACGTCGCGCGGTTTCCGGAACTCGGCCCCGAGGGAAGCGAACCGGCCGCCCTAACCGAAGAATACGAACGACGCCGCGAGGCCGCCGGCAACGCGGCCTTCGCCACCCAGCGCAGCAACCGGCTGCCTGCCGAGGAACCCCTCGCCGCCCCGACTCGCACGGTGATGGCCTCGGGCGTTCCCAAACTCGCGGCCGCCTTCAATACCGGCCCCGGCGACGCCGTCGTCGCCATCGATCAGCAATACCAGATGGTCCGCGAACTTGGCCGCGGCGCCTTCGGCGAAGTCTGGCTCGCCCGCAAGATGCCGAGCGGCATCGAGAAAGCCGTCAAAATCCTGCATCAACCCGCCGACCAAGACGTCGCCCAGCGCGAACTCCGCTCCCTCGAACTCATCAAGAACCTTCGCCATCCGTACCTGCTCGCCACCGAGGATTTCTGGGTCGCCAACAATCGGCTCTACATCGTGACGGAACTCGCGGACATCTCGCTGCGCCGCCGCCTCGTCGATTGCAAGGAAGAAGGGCACCCCGGCATCCCGGTGGACGAACTGTTCGTTTACATCCACGAGTCCGCCGACGGCTTCGATTTTTTGCACTCCAAGCAGATCGCCCATCGCGACGTCAAGCCGGACAACATTCTCATTGTGAATGGCCACGCCAAGGTTGCCGATTTCGGCCTGGCCCGCACGAGTGAAACCAACGTCGCCCAGATGAGCTTCGCCGGCACTCCGGCCTACATGGCTCCGGAAGTGTGGGGCGGCGAAGGCGGCCCCGCCAGTGATCTCTACGGCTTCGCCATGTCGTACATCGAGCTTCGCCAGGGAAGTACGCCGTTCAAGTTCGGCAAGGTCATGGAGGTGATGCAGGCGCACCTGAACGGCAACTTCGAGTTCGCGGCCTTCATCGGCGAAGCGGAACGCACCGTCTTGCGGCGGGCATTGGCGAAGGAACCGGCGGATCGTTATCCGTCGTGCCTGGCGTTTGTCGAAGACCTAGCCGAGGCGCTCGGCCGGCAGATCCACCGCAAGTCCGGGGCAGTTCCGCCGCCACGATCGCGCCTTAGCAGCAGCACGGCCGAGGCGGATACCAACCCGGCGATCGCGACGGTTCGCACCACCGGCCCGCTGCCGATTGCCGAGAAGCCAGGACGCTCCAAGAAGCTGGTCGCTGGGATTACGGCGGCGCTCATCGTCGCGGTGAGCATCGGCACGTTCGCCGTCAAGGGATGCGGCAACCGCGACGGCAGCCTGCTGCCCGATGGCGGCGCTCCGGTCGCCAATGGGAATGATGGAGTCTTGCCGAACGGAGCGACGGCCGAGGAGGGGTCGAAGATTGTCGCCCTGGCCGATGGCCGCCGCTTGCCGCAATGGCTGACGGTCGCGCACAACGGCGAGACCGTGCGCTTCCGCCTCATCGCGCCGGGCGTGATACCGCCTTTCTACATTTCACAATCGAAGGTATGGAACAAGCTGTACGGCTCGCCAGGCGACCCCGAAGCGCCGGCGGTCCGCATGACGGCCAACGAGGCGGCGGCATTCGCTGCGAGTCTGGGCGGGCGATTGCCGACACCCGCGGAATGGGATCACGCCGCGGGCTTGTTCGACCGGCAAGGGTTGGATCGGCCCTTGAAGACAGGCGGCATGGCTCGAATTAAGTTGGCCGAGCCGGGGCCGACGCACGGCCCAGGGACCGAACTTGCCGAGAATCAGTTCGACTTGATCGACATGGCGGGGAATGGCCGCGAGTGGACGGCGGCGGTGTTGCCGGGCCTGGGTCAGACGCTGCGGATTGTGGATGGCGCGACGTTCGGCGCGAAGGATCTGGTGATCCTCCGCGGCCGCAACTTCACGCTGAGTTCGCCATTGACGTATGCAATCTTGGAATCGGAGGCCAAGGATCCGCAAACGCAGTTCGCCGGTGTCGCCAGCCCCTACACCGGCTTTCGAGTAGCGCTGCCATTGCCGTGATCCGGCGTCATCGCGCGCTCGGCTCCGCCTCGCGGCTAACCCGAGCGCCTCGCGGGTAATCTCATTTCCGTTCTTGCACGATCACGCGGACGCCCTTCTTGTTCGACGAGATGATGTCGAGCAGGCCGTCGCCGTTGATATCCGCGACTTCGAACTGCGTGCCGATGCCGCTGTCGTCGTCGATCACCATGGGAGAGAACTTGGTCAGGCCGTTCTCACCCTTGGTGTTCCGCAGCCAGTAGATGATGGCGGGGCCGTCCGAACCGGGTTCGGCCCGGCCGTGGCTCCACCATCGCTTGCCGGTAATCAGGTCGGGGCGGCCGTCGCCGTCGATGTCCTTGAAGTGGGCGGCGTGCGATTCGCTCACCAGCTTCGGGAAGATGTCCTTCCGCTGGAAAGAGCCGTTCTGCTTGTGCCACCAGATGCCGAACTGGTGGGCGGAAGTGCTAAGCACATCGTTCTTGCCGTCGCCGTCCATATCCCACACGAACATGTCGGCAGCGGCGGGTCCGAGGTTGGCGGGGTGGAACGCCCACGGCGTCTTGCCGTCCGCCTTCTCGGGCTGCTCCCACCATCCGCCGGTGCAAATCACGTCCTTGCGGCCATCGCCGTTCACATCGCCGACACCCAGCCCGTGGTTGAACTTCTGCGTACCGGGAACTTCCTTCCCGGGCGCGCTCGGCACGCTGATCGGATGCATGTCCCAGAGTGCATTCGGCGACTTGGCGTTCGGCGTGAAGTACGCCATCTGTCCTTCGTTCCCCTTGCCCTTCGGCTGAAAGCCCATGATGAGCACGCGCTTGCCGGTGCCGAGCAGGTCTACGTAGGTCGGCGTTTCATTGCAGGCCGAGTGCCAGATGATGTGTTTCTTCCAGTGCTCCTTCGGGTTCCCCTTGGGGTTCTCGAGCCAGAAGCAGGGGTCGCCGGGGAAATCGATGACGATCAAATCCGGGTAGCCGTCGCCATTGAAGTCGTCGGCCCAGCAGGCGAAGGAGTGGCTGTAGTTCCGCAGGCCGTCCTTGTAATCGGTGAACGGCTTCATTTCATGCGGAGTCCAGTCCGGGGCTTCGTACCAGTATTCGCCGTTGAGCACGTCGATTTTGCCGTCCTTGTTCACGTCCGCGACGGCGACGCCTTCGGAGCGGAACTTGCGATCGAGAACGGTTTTCTTCCAGGTGATGGCGTCGGCGGCGTGCAATGGAACGGCGGCGAGCAGGGCGACTGCCAGGGCGGGGAGCAACCGAAACATGAGAGGCTCCTGACGGGAAGGGTGTGTTGAGATTATCGGAAGCGGCACGCCATTGGTCCATGTATCTTGGTGGCACCGGCTTCCAGCCGGTGCAAGTACAGGCACACCGGCTGGAAGCCGGTGCCACCCAGCATTCGCCCTTTCTTCGCGCCTCGCCCTTGACGCTTCCGAACGCCGCTTCTACGTTAGTTCTTTCCCGGTGAGAGTGCCTGCGCGGCAGGCGAGGAGAATCGGCGTGGCGAATACCAGCGAACGCATCCGCATCCGGATGGAAGGGTACGACCACGAGATCCTCGACCGGACGGCTTCGGAGATCGTGCAGACGGCGAAGGAAAGCAACGCCCAGGTGCACGGGCCGATCCCGCTGCCGACGCGCATCGAGCGGTACACCGTGCTGCGGTCGCCGCACATCGACCGGAAGAGCCGCGAGCAGTTCGAAATCCGGACGCACAAGCGGTTGATCGACATCCTGCGGCCGACGCAGAAAACGATCGAAGCGTTGAACAAAGGGCTCAACTTGCCCCCCGGCGTGGACATCAAGATCCGCGTCATTACCGGCGGTTGAGGCCTTCCGAGTCATAACAGGCGATCCCGTTTCGCCGTGATCGGCATTACGCCGATCGATTCAGCGGCACTGCCGGGCAACCGGCACTGGCGGGATCCGAGGTGGTTTCCATGACTGAACACACGAACGGCGCACCCGCTTCTTGCGAAGCCGGGCCTTGCAATCACGTCACTGAATATACCGATGCGATCAGCGTCCCGGTAGTCAATCGAGCCGGTGCCGAAGTCGGTACGGTGAGCGTGGACCCCAAGGCGTTCGGCGGGAAGATCAGCAAGCAACTCATGCATGAAGTGGTGTTGATGCACCGGGCCAATCAACGGGCCGGCACGCACAGCACCCTGCGCCGCGGCGAAGTGGCCGGCAGCACCAAGAAGCTGTTCCGCCAAAAGGGAACTGGCAACGCCCGCGCCGGCACCAAGCGGACCAACAAGCGCCGCGGCGGCGGCACCGCCAAGGGACCCAAGCCCCGCGATTATTCCTACAGCATCCCGAAGAAAGCCGTCCGCGCCGCCACCCGCATGGCCATCCTGTCCAAGTTCATCGACAAGGAAGCCGTCGTCATCGACGACCTGAGCCTGACGGCCCCCAAGACCAAGGAAATCGTCGGCGTTCTCAAGGCCATCAAGGTCGGCAAGAAGACCACCGAGAGCGGCGAAAAGGATATCACGCTTTTCGATGGCTCGGTTTTAATTGGCACGAACGGCATCGATGCCAACGTCTACAAGTCGGCGCGGAACATCGACGGTGTCAAGGTGCTTCCAGCGGCGGAATTCAACTGCTTCACTGTCCTGAAGCAGAAGCGGCTCCTGATTACCCGTGCCGCACTCGATGCATTGACGAATCCGCCGGCGAAGCAAGCGCCGGCGGCCCCGGCCGAGGAAAAGGCGATCGTCCGCCGCGGCCGCGCGGCCCGGATTCAGTTACAGAAGCAGAAGGCGGCGGAGAAGTAACGCGGCGCGTTATTCGATTAGCCGCGACGCGAAGCGGAGCGTCCAGTTATGGCGACACCACGACCTCGACCGAAGAAATACCTGCGCAAGCTGGCGATGCGGAAGCCATGCGTCCATGGCGAAGCCGGCCTCGACCTGCGCCCGTACCAGGTGCTGCTCCGACCGCTGGTCACCGAAAAGGGAACTCACCAGAGCACCCGTTACAACGCCTACGCATTCCAGGTGAGCTCGGTGGCCACGAAGCCGCAGATTCAGGCCGCCGTGGAAGAGTTGTTCGGCGTCCGCGTCACGGCGGTTCGCACCATGAATCGCAAAGGCAAGAGCCGCCGCTTCCGCAACGCCATGGGCCACCTTCCCTCGTGGAAGAAAGCCGTTGTGTCGCTCCATCTGGACGACAAGATCGAATTCTTTTGATATGAAGCCCACCCATGGCTATGGGTGGGCTTTGAGGTTTCACTATGGGCATCAAACAATACAAGCCGACATCGGCGGGCCGTCGCGGCGGGAGTGTTTCCGATTTCGCGGAATGCACCAATCCGCGCGCCAACCGCCCCGAGAAGTCGCTGCTCACGCCGCTTCCCAAGAAGGGCGGCCGCAACCATCACGGCATCATCACGTCGCGGTTCCGCGGCGGCGGCCACAAGCGGATGTACCGCCAGATCGACTTCAAACGGAAGCGCGACGAGGTCGAGGCCACGGTGGTTTCGATCGAGTACGATCCCAACCGCAGCGCTCGCATCGCGCTCATCGAATATCCGCGCGACGAGAAGTACGAAATGAGCAAGTACTACATTCTCGCCCCGAACGGCCTGAAGGCCGGCGACAAAGTGATGTCCGGCGAATCCGAGGCCGTCGAGCCGAAACTCGGCAACTGCCTGCCGCTCTGGAAGATTCCGACCGGCATGGTGGTTCACAACGTGGAACTGACGCCGGGCCGCGGCGGACAGATTTGCCGTAGCGCTGGTTGCTCCGCGACCCTGAGCGCTCGCGAGAAGGACTGGGCGCAGCTCACGATGCCGAGCGGAGAAATTCGCCGCGTATCGAGCAAGTGCCGGGCAACCATCGGCAGCGTGTCGAACCCCGAGCACATGAACATCAGCATCGGCAAGGCGGGCCGCATGCGCTGGAAGGGGCGCAAGCCGCACAATCGCGGCACGAGCCAGAACCCGACCGATCACCCCATGGGCGGCGGCGAAGGCCGCACCGCGGGCGGCCGCGACCCCTGTTCGCCCACCGGCGTTTTGGCCAAGGGCGGCAAGACCCGCAACAAGCGGAAGCCCGGCGGCAAGTCGATCCTCCGTCGCCGCCCGAGTGGACCGTTCCAGCAAAGCGCGAAGTAGACGAAGATTGGCCGCGACCCGAGGGAGAACGCGGCTGTTTTTGCGGAGGATGGTTGCCGGGCTTTAGCGAAGTCGTTACATTAACCCGCCCCGCGTTGACGGGGCGTTTTTCGGGAAGGTCGCATGAGCCGGTCGATCAAAAAAGGCCCGTACGTTGACGAACGGCTTCACGCCAAGGTGATGAAGCAAGGGCTGAACAAGGAACCGATCAAGACCTGGTCGCGCGATTGCACGATCATCCCGGACTTCATCGGCGCGACGTTCCTGGTGCACAACGGCAAGACGTTCCACCGCGTGTATTGCACGGAAGATATGATCGGCCACAAGCTGGGCGAGTTTTCGCCAACCCGGACTTTCAAGGGGCACAGCGGCGGCAAGAAGTCCGCGGCCGCGGCGGCCCCGGCCGGCAAGTAAACTGGGATCAGCGTGTAATTATCATGGACTACAAGGCCATTCACCGATACGCCGACACCGGCCCGCGCAAGATTCGGCTCTTCGCCGACTTGATTCGCGGCCGCAACGTGGACGAAGCGCTGCAGTTGTTGCGCTTCTACCACAACCGCGGCGCCCGGCTCATGGAAGAAGTCGTTCGCAGCGCGCTCGGCAACGCCGACCACTTGGAATGCCCGGACCTGGATTCACTGGTCGTCAGCGAGGCACGCGTCGATGGCGCCCCGACCTTCAAGCGGATGCAACCGCGAGCCCGCGGCACCGCGTTCATGATCAAGCGGCGGCTAGCCCACATTCACGTGACGCTGTCCGAGCCCCCGGATGAGACTGCCGAATCGCCCACCCTGCCGTTGCCGCCGCCGGGCGCGCCGGCAACCGCCGGCGCGCCGAGGTTGCCCGCGGCCCCGCCCGCGACGAACTGACCGTAGACGGTTCCGGAAACGGGCCGGCGAATGAGCCGGCCCTTGCGTATTGATTGAGTTGGTGGCACAGGCATTCCTGCCTGTGCGCGACGAACGAGCACAGGCAGGAATGCCTGTGCCACGG
>Ga0134125_10001666_pt1 | contig 27191 bp, 27 predicted proteins | sample KB31751_FD_96464 | JGI IMG/M metagenome (GOLD analysis project Ga0134125, IMG submission 96464) | Terrestrial soil microbial communities with excess Nitrogen fertilizer from Kellogg Biological Station, Michigan, USA - KB3-175-1 | ecosystem: Environmental > Terrestrial > Soil > Unclassified ...
GGTATTCGAGGTTCTTTTCGATGCCGGTGTGCAGATACCCGATTCCGCAGCGGGCGTCGGTGACCGTCTCGCCCTCGATCTCCAGGATGAGCCGCAGCACGCCGTGCGTGGACGGGTGCTGGGGCCCCATGTTGACGACGATGCGCTCGCCGGGATCGGCACCGCGGGCGGCTTCGACGACCTTGTCCCAGTCCTGGCCGCCCGCGACCACGAGTGTCTCGCCGGCGCCGTCGTGCGTCGATTCTGTGGTGGTGCTCATCAGTTGTACGCTCTCCGCTCGTCGGGCGGGGGTATCTGTGCGCCTTTGTATTCGACGGGGATCCCGCCGAGGGGGTAATCCTTGCGCTGCGGATGTCCGTGCCAGTCGTCGGGCATTTCGATGCGGGTCAGCGACGGGTGCCCGTCGAAGATGATGCCGAAGAAGTCGTAGGTCTCACGCTCGTGCCAGTCGGTGGTCGGATAGATGCCAAACAGCGACGGGATGTGCGGATCACCGTCGGGCGCAGCCACTTCCAGCCGGACGCGGCGGTTGTGCGTGATCGACTGCAACGGATAAACCGCGTGCAGTTCGCGGCCCTCCTCGTTCGGGTAGTGCACCCCGCTGACGCCCAGGCACATTTCGAAGCGCAGTGGTGGTTCGTCGCGCAGACGCTGGGCGACCTGCGGCAGCGCCTCACGGCGGACATACAGGGTGAGCTCGTCGCGGTCCACGACCACTTTTTCTATCGCGTCCATGAAATCGACGCCGCCCTTTTTCAGGGCGTCGGCCAGGCCGTCGACCAGCTCGTCGAAATACCCGCCGTAAGGCCGCGGGCTACTGCCCGGAAGCACGACTTCGCGCACCAGCCGCCCGTAACCGGACGTGTCGCCCGAGCCCTCGACGCCGAACATGCCGCGGCGCACGTCGATGACTTCGTCGTCGGCGCGGCCGATTGCTTCTTTCGGGTCCTGGTCGGGCGAACTCATCGCAGCAGTCCGCGCATCTCGATCGTGGGCCGGGCCGACAGCGCCGCCTGTTCGGTTTCGGCGATGGCTTCTTCGCGGTTGACGCCCAGCGGCATCTCCTGAATCTTCTCGTGCAGCTTCAGGATTGCGTGCAGCAGCATCTCGGGCCGCGGCGGGCATCCGGGCAGATAGATGTCCACCGGAACCACGTGGTCCACGCCCTGAATGATCGCGTAGTTGTTGAACATCCCGCCGGAGGACGCGCACACACCCATGGCCAACACCCATTTCGGCTCGGCCATCTGGTCGTAGATCTGCCGCAGTACCGGCGCCATCTTCTGGCTGACCCGCCCGGCGACGATCATCAGATCGGCCTGCCGAGGGGTGGCCGAGAAGCGCTCCATGCCGAACCGGGCGATGTCGAATCTTGGCCCAGCGGTTGCCATCATCTCGATGGCGCAGCAGGCCAACCCGAACGTCGCGGGCCACAGCGAGTTCTTGCGGACGTAGCCCGCAACCTTCTCGACCGTGGACAGCAGAATCCCGCCGGGCAGCTGTTCCTCAATACCCACGTCTCACCTCAATCCCACGTCAGGCCGCCGCGGCGCCACACATACGCGTAGGCCACGAAAACCGTGAGCATGAACACCACCATTTCGACCAGAGCAAACGTGCCCAGCGCGTCATAGCTGACCGCCCAGGGATACAGGAACACGATTTCGATGTCGAAGACGATAAAAAGCATTGCGGTCAGGTAGTACTTCACCGGAAATCGCTGCCCTGCCGTCGCATGCGGGCCGCTCACCGATGTCTCGGTGGGTTCGATTCCACACTCGTAGGCCGCCATCTTCGACTTGTTGAAACGTGATGGGCCGGCCAGGCTCGCGATCGCCACCGAGCCCACGGCAAAGGCGGCGGCGATCGCACCTAGCACCAGGATGGGTATGTAGACGTTCAATTCGCTCCATGATCCGTCGTACGAGCCGCCTGCAGCGGCCAGGCGGTAACGGGGCTGCTGTGACGAACTGGGTCTGTAGCCCGTCACAGTGATCTTCAACATAGCGTCGCGGCATGCGGTGCGCTTGCCCGGGGTGGGCGTTTTGCAGCACGGCGACGCCGCGCGCGCGTTGCGCTGCGCGAACTCACGAGGTGACGCGTTCGGGACGCTCGCCGGGATCAACGGCATCGGCCGACGCGGAAGTGGTCAGAACCGCTGCAAGCGGTGGCCGGGAGGCAAAAGCCGCTCGCGAAGATGCGGCTTCGAGTGGGTCAGCGAACCGGAGTCCGCAGCAGACCAAGAACCGTGCGGCCCAGCGCGATGGGATCGATCGGGTGCGGCACCGCGCCCTCGGCGCGCGACCAGGACGCCAACCACGCGTCGTCGGGACGCCCGGTGAGCACCACCAGTGGCGGGCAGGTCTCGAGTTCGTCTTTGAGCTGTTTCGCGATTCCCATGCCGCCGGTCGGGGTGGCCTCACCGTCCAGGATGGCCAAGTCGATGCCGCCCTCGTCCATCGTCCGCACCACCATCGGGCCGGTCGCCACCTCGACGTAGCTCAACTCCGGCAAATCGGGGTGCAACTGCTTGCCCAGCGCCCGCATCACCCGTTCGCGGGTTTGGGCGTTGCTGCTGTAGACGAGGATCCGCAGGGCGACGCTGGACTGGGGGATGGAGTCGGACACGGTGCAGATGCTACTGGTGTCGTTGCGGGTTTATCTCCGGTGCCCGCAGAATCTCATTGCGATTCCCGCACGAAGATGGCTTCCGCCGACGCGGTCACCGTCGCGCTGATCATGCCGAGCCGGTTCCAACCCAGGTCGAAACGGGCTCGATCGAACGTGGATTCGCCGGTGATCCGGATCGAGCCATCGTCGAGCTCGGAGATCGTGACCGGCAGCGGCAGTTCTGCGGTGATGCCCTTGATGGTGACGTTGGCCCGAACGTCGGCGCCCTTGCCCTTCGTGGGCTGCAGCGCGGTGACGACCACGCTGATCTCCGGAAAGCGGTCGACGTCGAAGAAGTCGGCCGAACGCAGGTGTTTGTCGCGCCGGCCGATCCCGGTGTCCAGCGAAGCGGCCCGGATGTCGACGCGCCCGAAAACCGCTCCCTTGCCGGTCAGTTGGCCATCGCCGGTGAAGTCGGTGAAGCGGCCCTTGACATTCACCAGGCCCCACATGTTGCGGACCCTGAATGTGATGGCCGAGCGATCCGGAACCAGGTCCCACACGCCGGCCATGTCGGGATCGTGAAGCAGTGTCTCCAAAGTCGTCATCGTCACCCCCATGTATGGTGGCGAATCTAGCCTCAATCCATCAACGGCGCGATCCCGGCGGGGTCGAAATATTCGTCGATGCGCTCGATCAGACCGTGGCTGCCCACCCTGATCACGATGCAGACCCGCAGTGAGATCGATTGCCCGGCATGGCCGGTGGCGTGCAAGACGTGCTGCTGAACGAAGCCTTGAGCCGACCCGTCATCGAAGAACTGACGGTCGAGAATTTCGTAGCGACGCTGGGTGGTCGCGCCGATGAACCACTCGATGACCCGCATCGCGCGAGCCTTGTCGTCTGTTCTGAAGGGGTCGCGGCGCGAGCCGACGCGCCACACCGCGATGCCGTCGCTCCACATCGCGTCGACCGCCGCGACATCGCTCCGCTCGATCGCCGTGAACAGGCGGTTGGCCGCGTCGAGGACCGTCTCTGCGCTGGAAGCGGGCATGGCACTTGGCTCCTCTGTGATCGCCGGGCTATTCGCTGTCGTACCCGGGGTGGGCGACGGCCAACCGGCGTCGTACCAGGGTTCGCAGGCAGGCGGTGACGTCAGCCGCCCGCCCGTCCATCTCACCGGCTCGGATCGCGGCCGCAAGCTGTTCCTCGTCGGCGACGCCCAAGCCGGCCAGTGCGGCGCGCGATTCGGCTTCGCCCTCATCGAGCAGTTCGCGCTCGACGATGCGCAGCGCATTGGCGGCCACCCTGGCGTGGAAGTTGACCTGACCGTCGGTCGCCGCCCGCACATCGGTCTCCAGGAATTCGGCCACCGCGGCCACGAGCTCGGCTGCCAGCGGGCGGCCGTACGCGCCGCTCACCGCGCCGCCTCGAGCAGGTTGAGCAGGTCCCACTCGGTCTCGCAGACGCGCCGCCCGATCGTGGCCAGCTCGACCGAGCGGTTCTGCCCGCTCAGGTGCCGCTCCGCCTGGAATCGGCAGATGACACCCCAGCGCAGTGTGGCCAGCACCAGCCACCAGTGAAACGCCACCCGGTCGACGGTAGTCGCGCTGGCCTGCTCGTAGGCCCGCAGGAAGCTCTCGATGCTGCCTAGGCCACCGGCGCCGAGGCTGGCCGGGGCGCCGAATCGCCACGCCCGGATGCAGAACCACGCCAGGTCTTCGTAGGCCTGGCCGACGTGCACCATCTCCCAGTCCAGAACCGCGGCCAGGTCGGATCCGTCGACGATGAGGTTGCCCATCCGAAAGTCGCCGTGCACCAACACCGCCGGCGACGGCTCGGGCCGGTGGGCGGCCAGCCAGCGAAACCCCCACTCGAACGCGGCGGTGGTGTCGCCCATGTCGTCGAGGCGCCGGCGCCATTCGACGAGTTGATCCTCGTGGGTCAGGCCGGCAATGTCCGGGTCGGCGCGGTGAATGGCCGCGACCGCCTGGGCGCACTGCTCTAGAAACCGGGCGCGGCTCGCGCGCTGGTCGGCGCCGTCGAGCTGACGTTGGATGCGCCGCACGATGGTCTCGCCCTTGATCTCATCGCAGATCAGGAACGGATTGCCCAGTGCGGCAGGCGAATCGTCGGCGATCAGGACGTGGGGGACCGGTGCGCCGGCGGCCGCGGCGGCGGCCTGCGTCCGGGCCTCGAGTTCCATGCCGGCATGCACATCGTCGGGTGGGCCGGTGCGCAAGATCAGCGAGCGGCGCTGCCCGCCGGTGACGGCCTCGAACGCCCAGGTGGTTCTGCTCGCGCCGCCGGTCAGCGCGCGCAGCTTTTCGACGGCAGTGTCGGCGCCGATGGCCGCCGTGAGCACCGTGGCCAGTTTGGAGGCAAGATCGGAGGCCAGCGCGTCGGGCCGCATCAGTGCTTGCCGAATTTGAACAGCCGCTGCGCCACCCGGCGAATCTGGATCTCTTCGGCGCCCTCGGTGATCCGGTAACGACGGTGGTGGCGGTAGATGTGCTCGAACGGCTCGTGCCGGCTGTAGCCGAGGCCGCCGAAGATCTGCATGGCGCGGTCGGCGGCGTCGCAGACCAGCCGATTGGCGCGGTAGTTCGCCATCGACACCTTGTCGGAGACCTCCATGTGGTGGTCGCGGTCCAAATGCCAGGCGGCGTAGGCGACCAGCAGGCGCACCATCTGCGCCTCGGTCGCCAACTCGGCCAGCGGCCACTGCACAGCCTGGTTGACCGACAGGGGCTTGCCGAAGACCGTGCGGTCGCCGGCGTATTCGGCGGCACGGTCGATGCAGTACTGTGCGGCGCCCAGGCTGCTGGCGGCCTGCCGAATCCTGTTCTCGTGCAAGAAGGTTTGCGCCACCTCCAGCCCCCGATCCACTTCGCCGAGCACCGCGTCGGCGGGTACCCGGACGTCGGTCAGCTCGACCTCGCCGTGGTCGGTGGGCATGTTGAACGTCCACCAGTAGTAGGGAACGTTGAATCCGGGTGTATCGGTCGGCACCAGGAACGCGGTGATGCCCACCGCACCCCCGGGCTCACCGGAGGTCCGCGCGAAGACCAGATCGTGGGTTGCGCGGTGCACACCGGTGTTGAACCGCTTGGCGCCGTTGATCACCCAGCTGTCACCGTCGCGTTCGGCGTGTGTTTCCAGCCAGGTGGCATCCGAACCGTGCTTCGGCTCGGTCAGCCCGAACGCCATCGAACGCTCCCCGGTGATCAACGCTTCGGACCACGCCCGGCGTTGCTCATCGGTGCCGAAGCGCTCCATCATGATCACCTGTGGGAAGTTCCCCACGATCGACGACTCGTTCTGCAGGTCGTTGTGCAGGCCAAGGCCCTTGTGCGCCAGGTGTTCCCGAATGACCGCCATGTCGACGTTGGTGCCGTCGCGGCCACCCAGTGAGGCCGACAATCCGTAACGCAGCCAGCCCGCCTTGTCGGCGCGCCTGCGCATCTCGGCGAGCAGGTCCTCCCACTCGCGGGTCGGGATGCCGTCGTTGTCCCAATCGGTGCGCGCGTGCTCGCGACGCTGGTCGAAATACTGCATGTTCTCGCGTTCCAGCGGTTTGATCTCCGCTTCGATGAACTCGTCCATCTCGGCGAGCACACCCGGAAGGTGCTCGGGCAGGGTGAAATCCACGTTTCCTCCTAAGAATTCGTTAGGCCGCCGTACAAGGTTTTCTTCCAGACCGTCGACAACGTCGCGATGGCGTCTTCGTCGCTGATGTCCACGCCCAGCCCCGTGGGCCCGGATGGCCCGACAAACACGGTGGTGAAGTTCTCGAACAGCAACGCGATGGCCGCCGCGGTGTGCCGGGGGTGCAGCTCCGCACCGTAGCCCTGCTCCTGGGCACGGCGCACCGAGGCCGCCACGAGATCCATGCCGAAGCGCCGGAATTCGTTCTGCACGGCGGCGAAGCGCTGCTGGGTGGCGGCCAGCTGGGCCACGGCGATCATGATGCCGATGTTCTGCTTGAACATGTTCCAGTAGCCGGTGACGACCGAGGTGAAGAAGGCGTCGTCGTCGGGGGAATCCGGCAGGCGCACGCTCAAACCCGACGGTGTGACCACCTCGTGCAGGAATGATTCCGCAAGCGCGGCCAGCAGGTCTTCCTTGTCGGCGAAGTACCGGTAGAACACCGCCGGCGATTTCCCCGCGGCCGACGTGATGTCGGCCAACGTGGTGCCGTGAAAGCCCCGTTCGGCGAACAGCTTACGGGCCGCCTGCTCGATGGCCTGCCTGGTCTGGCGGCCTTTGGCGGTCAGCTCGCGGGTTGCCTCCGGGGTGGACATCAATTCCGCATCCGGTCGCCGGCGCGCAACAGGGCGCTCGGCAGATCGTGGCCTACCAACGACTTCGCCACGCCGGCCGCGCCGATGGCGGCCTGCAGGTCGACGTCGACGTCGATGCCGCTGTCGTGCAGCAGGTATACGAGATCCTCGGTGGCGATGTTGCCCGTGGCGCCCGGCGCGAACGGGCACCCGCCCAGCCCGCCGACCGAGGCGTCCAGCCGGGTCACCCCGGAGCTGACCGCCGCGTATGCGCTGGCCAGCCCGGAGCCGCGGGTGTTGTGGAAATGACCGCCCAGCGGCATGTCCCCGATCATTGGGCGCAGTTGTGCGATCAGCGAACTCACGCGACCCGGGGTGGTGGTGCCGATCGTGTCGGCGATCGACAGGCGGTCGGCGCCGCGGTCGCGCGCGGCCGCGGCGATGTCGAGCACCCGCTGCGGCGGGGTGGGGCCTTCGAACGGTGAATCCCATGCGGTGGCGATGACGACTTCGACGGTGACGTTGCTGTGGTGGGCGATAGTGACGATCTCGTCGATCCCCTCGGTGGCCTCGGCGCTGGTGCGCCCGACGTTGGCCTGGCTGAATGTGTCGTCGGCGGCCACCACGTACTCGATGGAACGCAGCCCCGCGGCGACGGCCCGCTTGGCCCCGTTGGGACTGGCGACCAGAGCGGAGAATTCGATGTCGGGGTAGTCGTGCAGATGGGCGGCGAGCTCGGCGGCGTCGGCCATCGACGGCACCTTGGTGGGGGAGACGAACGCGGTGGCCTCCACCTCGCGGACGCCGGTGGCCGCCACCGCCGCCAGCAGTTCCAGCTTGGCCGACAACGGGATTGGCGACTCGATCTGCAGGCCGTCGCGCAGCGCCACCTCACGAATGGCCACGTGCTTAGTCGATGGCACCGCTCCTCCTCATCGCTTCGCTCTGCATCGTCGCCGGTGCGTTCACAGCACCTCCTGGGCCCGCAGCTTCTCGAGCTCCTCGGCGGTCTTACCCAGCAACCCGACGTAGACGTCGTCGTTGTGCTCGCCCGGGCGCGCGGGACCGGCGCTGCGCAGGCGACCCGGCGATTCCGAAAGCACCGGCACGATGCCGGGCCCGAGCACGTTGCGTTGCAGCCGTTCGTCGAAGTGCTCGACCAACATGTCGCGGGCCCGCAGTTGCGGGTCGTTGACGACCTCGGCCACCGTGTTGATCGGCCCGGCGATCACTCCTGCGGCAGAAAGGGTTTCGATGATCTCGCCGGGCCGGCGTTCGGCGGCCCAGCAGCCGATGATGTTGTCGAGTTCGTCCTGGTTGCGGCCGCGTGCGACGTGCGTGGCGAACCGGTCGTCGGTGGCCAGCTCCGGGCGCCCCATCGCCTTACACAGCCGGGCGAACACCGTGTCCTGGTTGGCGGCGATCACCACCCACGAGCCGTCGGCGCTGCGGTAGATGTTGGACGGGGCGATGCCCTCGAGCCGGGTGCCCGACGGGCCGCGCACCACGCCGGCGACGTCGTAGTCCGGAATCGTGGATTCCTGGACGGCCAAACAGGATTCGGTGAGCGCGACGTCGACCACCTGGCCGCGCCCGGTGATGCTGCGGCGGTACAGCGCGGCCAGCGCGCCCTGGGCGCCGAACATGCCGGCCAGGCTGTCACCGAGTGAGAGCGCCAGCCGGGGCGGCGGGCCGCCGGGAAAACCGTTGAGGTGTCGCAGTCCGCTGGCCGCCTCGGCGACCGAGGCATAGCCGGCCTTGGACGCGTCGGGCCCGGTCTGTCCGTAGCCCGACACCCGAACCAGGATGATGCCCGGATTGCGGTCACTGAGCACGTCGTAGCCCAGATTCCATTTCTCCAGGGTTCCGGGGCGGAAGTTCTCCACCACGATGTCGGATTTCTCGACGAGATCACAGAACAGTTCGCGGCCCCGGGGGTGGCGCAGGTCGAGGGTGATGGCCCGTTTGTTGCGCGCGTGCACCGTCCAGAAGACGTGCTGTCCATCGACTTCGGCCTGACCCCAGGTGCGCAACGGGTCCGGCGCCTTGGGCAGTTCCACCTTGATGACGTCGGCGCCCATGTCGCCCAGCAGCCGGCCGGCGAACGGGCCGGCGATCAACGTGCCGAGTTCGAGCACCCGGACGCCGTCCAGCGGTCCCGTCGAGGCCGGTTGGCTCATTCTTTGCTCGCGAAATCGTGCCGGATCAGCCAGTCGGTGACGATGGTGACGGCCGACCGTAGCGCGTCTCGCTGGTCGGGGCCCGCGTAATAGTGTGTGGCGCCGGGGATTTCGTGCATCTCCTTATCGGGGTGCCCGATCGCTTGAAAAAGCCGTCGGGTGTGGCTGGGCGTGCAGGCGTCGTCTGCCAGATTACCGATCACCAGCGCCGGGATCGCGATGTCGGGTCCGCAGGACACCGCGTCGCCGCGGGCGTCGTCGTAACTCCACTGCGAGAGCCAGCCGCGCAACGTGGAGAACCGGGCCAACCCCACGGGACTCATGTTCACCACTTGAGGATCCCCCAGGTAGCACGTCCCCGGGGCGCGTTCGTTGGCATCGACGGCCGGATCCAGCCAGCGCGGGTCGGCCATGGTGCCGTGGACGACGAACCCGAACTCGTCATCCGGTCGGCCGGCGGCTTTCAACTCGGCCAACTTGTCTTTGACCCACCCTGTGTGACGGCGGTTGCGGGCGATGTGTGCCTGGCGGTACCGGGCCAGGAATTCCTGGCTGTAGGGCGGCTGGTTCGGGTTATCGGGGTTGTACAGGTCCAGCTCGGGATCGCGCTTGGTGGGGTCGGATTCGTCGAGGATCGACGCGTCCAGCCATTCCGTCAGCGTGCCGTGCCGGCTGATGTGCGCGGCGAGCAGCATGATGCCGTCGGCGGCGGGCAGGTCGAGTGTGGTCAGGTCGGGGCCGTCACCGGTCGGGCTGGACGTGATGGTCGGATTCTGCGCCTGCTGCTGGTAGAACACCGACAGCGAGCCGCCGCCGCTCCATCCGGCCAGCACCACCTTCTGGTAGCCGAGCCGCTTCTTGGCGTCCTTGATGCACTCGCCGAGATCCTCAACCACCTTCTCCATCAGCAGCGCCGAGTCGGTGCCGCGGAAGCGGCTGTTGCAGTAGATGACGTGATGACCGGCCCGGGCCAGGGCGCCCGTCATCGGCAGGTAGGCGCCGCCGCCGATCGGGTGCATGAACACCAGCACGGTGTCCGACGGGTTGTCCTTCGGCTGGAGCAGGTAGCTTTCCAGCACGGTGATCTCGGCCAGGCCGCCGTAGACGTCCCGAACACCGGAATTGTTCTGGAAGGCAACGAGGTAGGGAATCCGGTCGTATTCGTGCTTGGTGGGTTTCACCGCTTGCGTCATTAGCGCCGCTCCTTCTCATCACTTCTTTCTGCGTCGTCGCTGGCGCGGGTCATCAGTGTTGTCCTAGGTCGTGGGCCAGCACCTCGGTCGACGGGCTCAGCCGCCGCCGGGTGTCGATAGCGATCACCTGCCAGTCGACGCGGGAGTACTCGTCGAACTTGCGGCGCGCCCGCTCGCGCGCCTTTTCCGGTGCGCCGTGGTGAACTCCTTGCGGCGCATGTGAAATCAAACCGGGCGGCATCGGGATGCCGTAGAGCGAGCCGCCGTGGAAGAAGGCGACCTCGTCGTAGTCGACGTTGCGGTGATACCACGGTGTGCGCTCGGTGCCCGGGATGCCTTCGGCGGGCTTGGGCAAAAAGTTCATCACGTAGACGCCGGTGGCCTGCATGAACAGGTGCACGGTCGGCGGCAGGTGGACGCTGTCGGAGGTGACGACGTTGTAGTCGGCGATGTTGAACGTGAACGCGAAGTTGTCACCGCGCCAGCCCTCAACGTCGAGCGGATTATGTTGGTAGAACAGCGTTGTCGGGCCGCCTTCATGGATGAGCCGGACCTCGTACTCGCCTTCGGGGTCGTCGTCGGCGGGCGCCGGCTCGGGGATGACGACCTGCGACGGGTCGAACGGAAAGTGGCGGCCCAGCGCACCGGGCGGCGGAACCCGAAACTCGTCGCCGGCCTCGATCATCAGCATCGTGGTCGCGCCTTCGGCCGAGGGGTCGGGCAGCTGGCGCCAGGTGCACGCCTTCGGGATGTACAGCCAGTCGCCCTCCCGGTAGCGCAGCGGCCCGAACTCGGTCTCGACCAGCCCGCTGCCCTGGTGCACGAAGCACAGCAGGTCGCCGTCGACGTGACGCGCGTAGAACGGCATCGGCTCATGGCGACGGCTCAACAGAATTCGGCAGTCGTCGTTGCTGAACATCAGCAGCGGCCCGCCATCGGCGTCGGTGGCGTCGGTGGGCTTGAGCTCGCTGGACAGCACGCCGACGGGGCGCAGCGGGCCGACCGACCGGTAGGCGGTGGGATCGTTGCGCCGGTAGAGGTTGGCGGTGCGGCCGGTGAATCCGCCGCGGCCCAGCTCGTCGTCCTTGAGGCCGTCAAGGTCGGCGTGAAGCCGGCGCGGTGTTCGGCCTTTCCGCAGGTGCACAAAGGATTCCATGGACGGCTCCTCTGATGGGGACGAGCTCGGTGGTCACAAAACTGAAAGTGACATTACTTTCTCTTTTTCGCCCGCACAAGGCGGGGATCGCCACCAGCCGCCCGTCAACCGCGGACGCGCAGCACGACCTTTCCCTTGGCGGTGCGGTTCTCCAGCGAGGCGACCGCGGTCGCGGCTTCTTTCAGCGGGTAGGTCGCCGGCTCGGGCGGGGCCAGCTCGCCGGAGGCGAGCAGTCGCTCGAGTCCGGCCCACTGCTCGCCCAGCGCGCCCGGATGCGTCCCCGCCCAAGCGCCCCAACCCACACCGACGACGTCGATGTTGTTGAGCAGCAATCGGTTTACCTTGACGGTGGGAATCTCGCCGCCGGTGAACCCGACGACCAGCAGCCGTCCGCCGGGAGCGAGCGAGCGCAGGGAATCGGTGAACCGGTCGCCGCCGACCGGGTCGACGACGATGTCGACGCCACGGCCGTGGGTCAACTCCTTCACCGCGTCCTTGAACCCATCGGCCAGCACCACATCCGTCGCCCCGGCGGCCGTCGCGATATCCGCCTTGTCCTGCGTGCTGACCACGGCGATGCTGCGCGAGGCCCCCAGCACGGGCGCCAGCCGCAACGCCGAGGTGCCGATGCCGCCGGCCGCGCCGTGGACCAGCACCGTCTCGCCGCGCTGCAGCCGGCCCCGCACGGTCAGCGAGAAGTACACCGTCAGGTCATTGAAGAGCAGGCCGGCGCCCGCCTCGAAGCTCACGTTGTCGGGCAGCTTGAACACCCGGTCCGGGGCCAGCACCGCGACCTCGGCCATGCCACCGGACAGCATCGTGAGACCGACAACCCGGTCACCGGGACCCACGGGCGCGCCCTCGGGTGCCGAGCGGACCACGCCGGCGATCTCGGCGCCGAGCACGAACGGCAACTCCGGGCGGTATTGGTACAGGCCCCGGGTGAGCAGGGCGTCCGGGAACGCCACCCCGGCGGCGTGCACGTCGACGACGACCCCGTCGCCCGCCGGTTCGTCGATGTCGGCCAATTCGACCGCGTCTGGACCATCGAGCCGGGTCACCCGTACCGCGCGCATGCCACCTCCGTCGTCATTGCCCTCGGATCAAGCGCTTGGCCAGCCTACTGCCGGCTCAAAATCCGCCGGCGACCCGCACCACGGCCCGGCCGGAGAACGTGCCGGCGCGCAGCTGATCGATCACGCCGACCACGTCCTTCACGTCGACGTCGGTGACCAGCGAGTCCAGGTGACGCGGCCGCAAGGAATCCCCCAGCCGGGCCCACAGCGCGCGCCGTGGCCCGATCGGCATCAGCACCGACTCCATCCCGAGCAGCGCCACACCGCGCAGGATGAACGGCAGCACCGTGGTGTGCAGGGCCGGACCGCCGGTGAGACCACTGGCCGCCACCGCGCCGCCGTAGTCGACGGTGCTGAGCACGTCGGCGAGCGTCGCCCCGCCCACGCAATCCACCCCGCCCGCCCAGCGCGCCTTGCCGAGCGGTCGCGGCCTGGCGTCGGGATCGGCGGGCAGCCGGCCGATAACCTCCGCGGCGCCAAGGGCTTTCAGCCGGTCGCCGGCCTCGGCTTTGCCGGTCGAGGCAACCACCCGATACCCGGCGGCCGCCAGCAGGTCCACGCTGACGGAGCCGACACCGCCGGTGGCCCCGGTGACGACGATGGCGCCGGCGTCGGGCGCGATGCCCCAGGCGATCAGCGCCCGCACGCTCATCGCCGCGGTGAAGCCCGCGGTTCCGATCGCCGCGCCCTCGTGGGGACTCAACGCGCCGAGCGCCACCACCTGGTCGGCGGGTAACCGCGCGTATTCGGCGTAGCCGCCGTGGTGGCCGGTGCCGATCGCGTACCCGTGGGCCAGCACCGTGTCGCCGACGGCGAAATCGGGCGAGGCCGACTCCACGACCTCACCGGTCAGGTCGATGCCCGGCACCACCGGATAGTCGCGCACCACGCCGCCGCCCGGCGTCAACGCCAGGGCGTCCTTGTAGTTGACGCTCGAATACAGGACCCGGATCATCACATCGCCGGGCGGCAGGTCATCGGGACGTAGGGTCTGCACCGTTGCGGTGATCCGGTCGCCTTCTTGACGCGCGACGAGCGCGTGAAACGTGTCCATCGCTCGACGCTAACCTCACCGTATGGATCCCTTTCCACTCGGTGGGTTTTCGGTCAACCGCGTCGGCTTCGGCGCCATGCAGTTGCCCGGGCCGAACGCGTTCGGTCCGCCGCGCGACCGCGACGAGGCGCTGGCCGTGCTGCGGCGCGCGGTCGAACTCGGTGTCGACCACATCGACACCGCCCAGTTCTATGGACCCGACGTCGCCAACGAGTTGATCCGCGAGGCCCTGCATCCCTATCCGGCAAACCTGGCGCTGGTCAGCAAGGTCGGCGGGCGCCGCGACGAGAACGGCGCCTGGCTGCCGGCCGGGGAGCCGGCCGAGCTGCGCCGCGACATCGAAACGAACCTGCGTGGCCTCGGCGTCGAGCACTTGGCCGTGATCAACCTGAGGGTGTTCGAAAGCGACGGCCCGGACCAACAGTTCGACGACCAACTTTCGGCCCTGATCGAGGCGCGCGACGCCGGATTGATCGGCGGAATCGGGTTGAGCAACGTCAGCCGCGAGCAGCTGCTGCGTGCGTGTGAACGCACCGAAATCGCCTGTGTGCAAAACGCATTCAACCTGGCCCACCGAGACTCGGCCGCGGTACTCGACGAATGCACGAAGCGGGGGATCGCCTTCGTTCCCTTCTTCCCGCTGGGCGCGGCGTTCATGCGGCCCAATCCGGTGCTCGGCAACGAGGCGGTTCAGGAGATCGCGCAGCGGCTGGGCCGCACCCCGGCCCAGGTCGCGCTGGCGTGGACGCTGGGCGTGGCCTCCAACGTGCTGCTCATCCCCGGCACCTCGTCGGTGCGTCATCTCGAGGAAAACGTCGACGTCTCCTCGATCGAGTTGGACGACGACGACCGCGAGCGGCTGAACGCGGTGGCCGCGTAGTTCTCGGCGCACAACGGGGCGCCGCCCGAGCGCTACCGGAGTTCGGCCGACGACAGGCCCAGCAGGCGGCGCGCGACCACCAGCTGCTGGATCTGCTGGGTGCCCTCGAAGATGTCCAGGATCTTCGAGTCGCGCGCCCACTTCTCCAGCAGCGACTGCTCGGAATAGCCTGCGGTGCCCGCCAATTCGACGGTCTTGAGGGTGACGTCGGTGGCCATCCGGCCGGCCTTGGCCTTGCTCATCGACGCTTCTTTGGAGTTGGGGATCCTGTTGTCGGCCTGCCACGCCGCCCGCAAGGACAGCAGGTAGGCGGACTCCCAGTCGGCTTCCATCCGCAAGAACTCCGATGCCGCGGCGCTTTGGGCGTGCGAGGGTTGGTCGTAGGAGATCTCGACGCCGGCCTCGGTGAGAATCTTGCGGATTTCCTCCAGCGCGGCGCGGCCCACGCCGACGGCCATGGCGGCAACGATGGGCCGGGTGTTGTCGAAGGTCTCCATGACGCCGGCAAAGCCCTTCCCGACCTCGATTTCGGGGTTGCCGAGCAGGTTTTCCTTCGGAATGCGGGCGTTGTCGAACCGGATGGCCGCGGTGTCGGAACCTTTGATGCCGAGCTTGTGCTCGAGCCGTTCGACCGTGACCCCGGGGTGTTCGCGCGGCACGACGAACGACTTGATCGCCGCGCGGCCCTGCGACTTGTCCAGGGTGGCCCACACCACGATGTGGGTGGCGCGAGAGCCGGCGGTGACGAAGATCTTCTCGCCGTTGATCACGTACTCGTCGCCGTCCAGGGTGGCGGTCGTCGCGACCGCCGCCGAGTCCGACCCGAAGCCGGGTTCGGTGATCGCCATCGCCGCCCACACCTTGCCCAGGCGTTGCAGCTGCTCCTCGTTGGCGACCGCTGAGATGGCGGCGTTGCCCAGCCCCTGGTAGGGGACCGACAGCATCATCGCGAGGTCGCCCCAGCTGGCTTCCAGCGTCTGCAGCAGGGCGGCCATGTTGGCGCCGTTGTGGTTCTTGTCCCGTTCCTCGTCCTCGCCGCCCAGCGCGTTCGCTCCGGCGAATTCAAATGACCCCGAGGCCCCTTCGAAGAGGCTGAACAGGGTGTCGAGCTCGACCGGGTACGCGTGTTCCTTGAGGTCGTACTTGCGGGCGATCGGCCGCATCAGCTCGGCGGCACCTTGATGCGTCTTGGTGGTCACCGCTTGCATCTTGCGGGGTAGTTCCAGATTGATTGCCATGATTGAACTTTCAGCTCGGATGGGATGGCGACTTAGATGACTGCTAGATGACCAAGACGCCCTCGGCGACACCGATGGCCCGCAGGTCGCGGTACCAGCGCTCGACCGGGTGCTCTTTGGTGTAGCCGTGGCCGCCGAGCAGCTGAACGCCGTCCAGGCCGATCTGCATGCCCTTGTCGGCGCCGAGCCGTTTGGCCAGCGCCGCTTCGCGGATGAACGGCAGGCCCTGTTCGGCGCGCGCCGCGCCGCGCCAGGTGATCAGCCGCAGCCCGTCCAATTCGATGGCGATGTTGGCGCACATGAAGGCCACCGCCTGGCGATGGGCGATCGGCTCGCCGAAGGCCTCGCGTTCCTTCACGTACGGGACCACATAGTCGAGCACGGCGTGCGATGTGCCGACCGTCAGCGCCGCCCAGCCCAGCCGGGACAGCGCGATCGCCTCGGAGTAATCCTGATCTGAGGCGTCGTCCTCGCCGAGTCGCGCGCCCAGCGGCACCGACACCCCGGAGAGTTCGACGTGTCCCAGGGCCGCCGCGCGGATCCCCATGCTCGGATCCGCCTTCACGGCAAGGCCTTTCGCCGACGATTCGACGATGAACAAGGCCGGCTTGCCGTCCAGCTGTGCGCCGACGATGAGCAGCTCGGCGTCGGCCGCGGCCGGCACCAACGACTTCACCCCGTCGAGGCGGTATCCGCTCGGGGTGCGCAGCGCGGTCGTCTTGAGCCGGGTGGGGTCGAAGAGCGGTTGCGGTTCGGCGATGGCCACGCAGGCCTGCGGCACGTTCTCGCCGGAGAACTCCGGCAGGTAGGTGGCCTGCTGGTCGGCGCTGCCCCAATGGGTCAGCGCGGAGGCGACGCCGCCCGGGGCCAGCAGCGGCAGGGCCAGGCCCATGTCGCCGTAGGCCAGCGCCTCGGCGACCAGCACGTTGGTCACGCTGGAGCGGTGCGCGGCGATGCCGTCGAAATCCTCGGGAATGTTGATCGCCGTGATGCCCAGTTCGGCGGCCTTGGTGATCAGCTCGCGCGGGTAGGTCGCGGCTTCGTCGGCGTCGTGCGCCGCGGGCCGCAGCACTTCTTCGGCGAATTCCTCGAGGGTCTCGACGATCATCTTCTGTTCGTCGTCGGGCGTCAGGTCGAAATAGTCCTTGCCGCTGGACTTGAGTCGGGTCGGCCCGCCGCGCAGGTTCTGGACCCGCTTGAACTGACGTGACGCCGTGGCGGCCGTGGAGAAGATCGTCTTCGTGCCATAGCGCAGGCCCCGGTTGAGCGGGTCGCGCAGGTGGTATTTGTCCAGGAACTGCTGTCCGACGAGCGGGGTGAGCAGCGCGATGGCGATATCGATACCGGTGCGTTTGTGCGGTTGCAGCCCGACCCCGGATTTGCGGTCGCGCCGTTTGGCGCGTGGTCGGGCGGTTGTTTGTGGGGAACCGGAATCGGTCATGGGTCAGCGGCCTCAGGTTGTTGGGCAGGCGGATGGGGCCGATCTTACTCCGGAGTAAGATTACAGAGAACACCTGTTAACTAATTCACAGCGGGGTCGCCGCCAGGGCGTCGAGAACCTGCTGCTGGAGCAGGCCGTTGGTGGCCACGGCGCTGCCGCGATGCGGCCCCGCGGTCCCGTCCAGCGCCGTCAGCGCCCCGCCCGCTTCGCGTACCACGATGTCCAGCGCGGCGAGATCCCAGACCGACACTTCCGGTTCGGCGGCGACGTCGACCGCCCCTTCGGCCACCAGGCAATAGGACAGGAAGTCACCGAACGCACGCACCCGCCACACCGCATCGGTCAGCGCGATGAAGCGGTCCCGCACGCCGCGCTGCGCCCATCCGGACAGGCTGGAAAACGAAAGGCTCGCCGAACTCAGTTGCGCCACTGAGGAAACCGATAACCGTCGCGGTGGCGCGCCATTGACCGCGACGAACGCGCCCTGGCCGTGCGCGGCCCACCACCGGCGCTGCAACGCCGGGGCGCTCACGGCGCCGACGACGGGGACACCGTCCTGCAGCAACGCGATCAGACTGGCCCACACCGGAACCCCGCGAACGAAATTCTTGGTGCCGTCGATCGGATCGATAATCCACTGCCGCCCGGTGAACGCGGTGTCTCCGCCGAACTCTTCGCCGACGATGCTGTCGTTCGGCCGTTCGCGCGCGAGCGCCTGCCGCAGTTCGGTTTCGACCGCGCGGTCGGCGTCGGTCACCGGCGTCAGGTCCGGCTTGGTCTCGACGCGCAGGTCCAGCGCGCCGAATCGGGAGGAAGTCAACGCGTCCGCGCGGTCGGCCAGCAGCAGTGCCAGCTCCAGATCGTCGGTCCGACTCATGACGCAGTCTTATCACGGCCCTACCATGGCGGGGTGTGGGAATTTGGACTGCTGCTCCTGCTGGTGGCCGTGTTGGCGGTGTTTCTCGTCCAACGGTTCGTGCCGCGTGGCCCTCGCGGTGAGCTGCTGAGCGGCACGCTGCTGGTGACCGGCGTCAGCCCGCGACCCGACGTGACCGGGGAGCAATTCGTCACCATCGCCGGAGTGATCAACGGTCCCTCCGTCAACGAACACGCGGTGTATCAGCGCATGGCCGTCGACGTGGATCAATGGCCGACCATCGGCCAACTGTTCCCGGTGCTGTATTCGTCGAAGAATCCGGACAACTGGAGAATCGCTCCGCCGGTGCCGCCCGCTTCGCCCGAGCCCCAGGAGCCGCCGGCGGGCTAGGGGCGCATCAGCCCGCCGCGGGCGCGCGTGCCATGACCGTGATGCGAACGCCGTAGCGGGGGACCACAAGTGCGGCCCGCGAGACGCGCCCGCCTGGTATCCCGGGAATGCCGGCAGTGGCGGACCCGGATCGCGTGAGCGCCTCGGTTGCCGTCCGGTGTTGGCCCGTCACCCGCGCTGGTTGATGTTGTCGACCACGCCCCGCAGCATCTCCGGATTCCGCAGGAACGGCGTGATGATGTCGACCGGCAGCGGGAAGACGACGGTCGAGTTCTGATCCGCCCCCAACTCCAACAGCGTCTGCAGGTAGCGCAATTGCAGCGAGGCCGGGCTCTTCGACAGTGTCTCGGCGGCCTGGCGCAGCTCCTCCGACGCCTGCAGCTCGCCGCGCGCGTTGATGACTTTGGCGCGCCGTTCGCGTTCGGCTTCGGCCTCCCGCGCCATCGCCCGCTGCATCGACTCGGGGATTTCAACGTCTTTGATCTCCACGACGCGCACCTGAACACCCCAGGGTTCGGTCTGCTTCTCGATGATCGTGCGCAGATCGCTGTTGAGGTCCTCGCGGTGTGCCAGCAGCGTGTCCAGGTCCGCCCGGCCCAGCAGCGAACGCAATGTCGTCTGGGCGATCTGCGAGGTGGCAACCGCGTAGTTCTCCACCGCCAGAATCGCTTTCAGCGGATCTGTCACCTGAAACATCACGACGGCGTTGACGCGGGCCGGCACGTTGTCGCGGGTGATCACCTCCTGCGGCGGAATGGTCAGTGTCACCAGGCGTTGGTCGACGCGAATCATCTTGTCCAGAAGCGGAACCAGAATCCGCAGTCCCGGACCGTACAACGGACGCACATGACCCACCCGGAACACAACCCCACGTTCGTACTCGCGTAGCACCGCCAGCGACCACGTCGCGAGTACCACCAGCACAACGATCGCGGCGGCGATGAGGCCGATCACCAGGGTGGTCACGTCGTGTTGTCCTCCTTGTTTTTCCAGCCGCCCCAGCGGGTGGAATACCGGTCGATCGCCGCCGCTACCTGGTCCTCGATCGCGGTGCGGTGGGGCAGGTATTCGGGGGCGTTGGACGGAGTGTTCCACAGGTGACGGAGGAGCGGTGCTCCGAGCAGCGCGACGACCAGCACGGTCGCGGTCAAGACCAGCGCGTCAGCGGCCGAGTGGTTGGCGATCAAGGTGGCCAGCGGCAAGACGATCCCCAATGCGGCCACGCAGCAGGCGATCCCGCGGTGGAACCGGCCGGCATCCGAATGCGGCCACGGGTCGATCTCGCGGCTTATCTCGCGACCGTGCTCGGAAGTGGTGCAGTCGGATTTGACGGGGCAGCTGTTACACACGACCGGCAACGCGCGATACCGCATGACCCGATGCTTCGGGTCGAACGACGTGGGCCACAGCCAATGATCCTGCGGACATATCCAGGCGTCGTGGTCGGGTCGGTAGGTGAATTGGCCTGTGCGCCAGCGCGCCGCGTGCACTGACGCCCGCCGCGCCATGACGTCGAAACTCCAGCCGACGGCCAGCAGGATCAGGGAATACCCGGCAATCAGCCACACCGCGGTCGCCGGCGCGGTCACCGTCAATCCTTCGCCGGGACCGCGGCGCCGGCATCCGGCTCGGCCGCGGCCTGGGTGTACAACGGATTTTCGGGTAATTCCTGAACCGTCGTTCCCGTCCGGAAGTTGCGCAGCGCGATCCAGGCGATCCACACGAAGGGCAGCACACCACCGACGATCAGGATGATGTCACCCGGCATCCGGAGCCATTCGAGCACCGCGTTGCCCGGCTTGGTGATGTAGCCCAGCGACCGCGCCTCGAAGTAGCCGTCATTGACCGAGTGGTAGAGCTGGAGCACGCCCAGCGGCAGCAGGGTGGCGAACACCATCCACGCCAGCCCGATATTCATGCCCCAGAAGGAGATCCGCGCCAGTTTTTCGGGCCACTTGTCGGCCGGGATCACGTAGCGGAAGGCGAACATGGCCAGTCCGACGGCGAGCATGCCGTAAACGCCCATCATTGCCGCATGCGCGTGGTTGGCCGTCAGCGCGGTCCCGATCTGGTAGTAGGAGACGATGGGCAGGTTGATCAGGAACCCAAAGATGCCTGCCCCCAAGAAGTTCCAGAACCCGACTGCCACCAGGAACATGACCGCCCAGCGGTGCGGGAAGGGGTTGGCGTCGCCGGACTGCTGGCGCGCACCGAGTTGCAGGAACGCCCACGCCTCCACCGTCAGGAACGTCAGCGGGATGACTTCGGCGGCAGAGAAGAACGCGCCCAGCGCCATGTCTTCCACGGGGGTCCCGGAGAAATACAGGTGATGCATGGTGCCGATGACGCCGCCGGCGGAGTACAAGATGACGTCAAGGAAGATGACGCCCAGCGCGATCCGCTCGCGCACCACCCCGAGCAGGACGAACATGTAGGCCACCATCACGGTGGTGAACAGCTCCAAGAAGTCCTCGACCCACAGGTGCACGACCCAGAACCGCCAGAAGTCGGCGACGGTGTAGTGCGTGCCGCTGCCGGCCAGCAGTCCCACGGTGTAAAACACCGGGATTGCCAGCCCGGAGAAGAAGAACAGCCACGGCATGTTGACCTTCGACTCGCCTTTGAGCCTGGCGCGCATACCGCGCCAGATGATGGCGATCCACACGAACATGCCGACGATCAGCAGGATCTGCCACAGCCGCGGCAGATCGAGATACTCCCACTGCTGGGAGAACAGCCCGCCGGGCGAGATCACGCCGTAGATGGACAGCGCCTCGCTGATCAGGGAGCCGAACACCACCCGCGCGATCGCCCCCAGCAGCACGTAGGCCAACAAGCCTTGGCGTTTGGGTTCCCGGCGCGCGATGAACGGCACCAGGAAGATGCCACCCGCCAGGAATGCGGCCGCGGTCCAGAACAGCGCCAGCTGCAGATGCCAGGTGCGGGCGAGGTTGTAGGGCAAGATCCGGGCCAGATCGATGCCGAAGAACGTCGACAAATCGGCCCGGTAGTGCTCGGCCGCCGCGCCCAGCAGCGTCTGCGCCAGGAACAGCACCGACACGATCGCGAAGAACCAGATGCACGCCCGCTGCGCGGGCGTCAGGCTCACCTCGCCGGGCTGGCGGAAGGACAGGGTGGATGACTCGGCACTGTGCCAGCCGACTTTCTGGCTCCAGCGGCCGTAGACCGCGAACATGACGCCGATGCCGCCCAGCAAGGCGATCAGCGACAGCGCCGACCAGACGATCACCGATGCGGTGGGGCCGTTGTCGACGCGCGACTCCGCGGGCCAGTTGTTGGTGTAGCTGTACCGGTGGCCGGGGCGCTCGGCTGCCGCGGCCCACGCCGTCCAGGCGAAGAACCCGGTCAGGTCACGGATCTGCGCCTTGTCGGTGATCATGCGGGGCAGCAGCCCGTATTTCGTCGAGTTCTCCCCGAAGTAGGCGGCGTACCGGCTCTGGATGCGGTCGAACGCCGCGGCCTGACGATCGGTGAACACCAACGTCTTCGTGGCCGGGTTATAACGGTTGGTACGGAATTCGGTGACCACACGATCACGCGGATCGGTGACGCCTTGCGCTCGCAGTTGGTCGGCGACATCCTGCGTTGCCGCGCGCAGATATTCGGCGGTGTAGTCAGGCCCCAGGTAGGCGCCATGGCCGAGCACCGAGCCGTATTCCATCAGTCCGCGCGCCTGGTAAAGCTCCTGGCCTCGGGTGATGTCCTCGCCGGTGAACAGCAGCTGACCGGATTCACTCACGACTTTGTCCGGCATCGGCATCGCCGCCGAATACGTGCGGTAGGCCAGAATGCCCATCACCAGGAAGCCGAAAATCATGACGAGGGCGACGCCCTGGACCCAGCCTTTTCCCACCAGGGGCTGTGACGCTGCCTGTTGGGCGGATGTCGGTTGTGCGGTCATGCGCGAGGTCTCCCGTCTAGGTGATGGCTGGTGGTGCCCGCTGTCTCGCATGTCAAACAAACCTGGCTTTCGCCCGCACACAGTATTCGGTTGCTGGCGCCGCAATGGCAACAGTCAATTCGCGGTGTTTGGGCGCAAGAAGGGTCCAATGACCCCAATTTCGGGACCAATGCCTCTGGGGGAGAGCGGTTTACGGCCAATAAACTGAAAGCGAACGGTGCAGCGAAGACCCGTCTACCGCTCAACGAAGGAAGTCGCGATGAGCAACGCGCATTCAGCTCCGTCAATTGTCGTAGGAATCGATGGATCTCGGGCGGCGACGCATGCGGCGGTGTGGGCCATCGATGAGGCGGCCAGCCGCGATATCCCGGTGCGGCTCGTGTACGTCATCGATCCCCGCGATACCTGCGGTATGCGCGCTGGCGACACCCGACTCGCCGTTGCGCATGCCGCGTTGGCCGACGCCCACCGCGCCGTCGACGCCGCCGGCGAACCGGTCAAGGTGGAGACAGACATCCTCTGGGGCAAAACGGTTCTCAGGCTGATCGAGGAATCGAGGTCGGCGGTCATGATCTGTGTCGGACAGATCGGGCTCAACCACGCCTGCCGCGGTGGACCGTCGGTTGCGTCCTCATTGGTCCGCCTGGCGCTGTGTCCGGTCGCGGTGATCCAACAGTCGGCGAGCCGCCCGGCGGTGCCGCGGGTCAGCAGCGTTGTCGTCGAAGTGGACAACGGCACGGTGTTGCGGCACGCATTCGAGGAAGCGAGACTGCGCCGAGCCACACTTCGGGCGGTGACGAGCTCGAGAAGCACCCGCGACGGCACACTCGGAAACCCAACGGCGCATGCGCAATTGGATCGCCGACTCGCCCGGTGGACACGGTTGTATCCCGACGTGCACGCCGAGCAGGCCGTCGTGGGCGGCGCCGTGGACCGATACCTGCGGGCCCGCCCTGAAGCGGGCCGGCTGGTGGTCACCGATTCCTACCGTGCCGAGCATCTGTACGACGCGGGGCACTCCGTGCTCGCGATCCGCTGCGGCAACCTATAACTGCGGCTCCGGGCCGAACCGGAAATGACGACCGGTGACTTCGGTCGGAGTGATCCGCACATAATGCGGCTTGAGCGTCGCGGTCCACGGCAGCAACTGCGCGCGTTCGGCCTGTTGAATGTCCGCGTCGGTTTTCAACAGCCGCGCGCGACCGCGGACGATGACACTCCAGCCTTCGATGAGGTTGTGGTCGTCCACCTCGAAGACAACCGCGTGGTTCGCCACCGCCGAGAACAGTTTGGTGCCCTCGGCGGTCCGGAACAGCACGGTGCGGTCTTGCACGGCGAAGTTGACCGGAAAGATCTCGGGCTCACCGGCGAAGTTGGTGACCAGCCGGCCAAGCGCGATACTGCCCAACAGATTCCAGTTCTCGTCCTCGGCAAGCACGCTCACCGGTTCGTCGCTACCCACGACCTCAACGCTACGGAGGATGGGCGGCGTTGAGTAGAGCCGTTCGTCCCCGCGGCGCGGGGGGAAATCGGTGATCAGCCGTGGCTCACCCGAAGCAACTTGGCCAAGCTCGGCAGTTTGACGCGGGGACGCCCGTACGGCTCCCCGGCGGCCCGTTCATGGGCGTCGATGAGCTCCCAGTGCTTCGAGGTGACCAGTTTGGGCTGGCGCGACGCCAGCCAATCGGCCAGCCGGTCGGCATGGTCGTCCGGGAAATCCGCCAGGCCGCCACGGGCGCCGCGGGCCAGGTCGGCGAGCAGCGTGTCCACGGTGTCCTGGGAGTCCTTCTTATTGGTGCCGATGACGCCGGTCGGTCCGCGCTTGATCCACCCGACCACGTATTCGTTGCGGCTCCCGTCGACCCGGCCGCCGCTGTTGGGGATCGTCGCGGTCTGTTCGTCGAACGGCAGCCCCGGGGTGGGCACGCCGCGATAACCGACCGAGCGCACCACCAATTGAACCGGCAGCTCCTCGCGCTCGCCGGTGTCGTTGGCGGACACCCGCCCGGTGGCGTCGGTGGCCAGCTCGTTGCGGCCGAGCACGATCCTTTCCACCCGGTCGTCGCCTTTGATCTCGATCGGCGAGGTCATGAAGCGCAGCACGATCCGGCGATGTCCCGGGCGCGGGGAGCGTTTCGCGTAATCGCGCAGCACGTTGATGTTCTGCTTGGTCGTCTTGCCGGCCGCGGCCGCATCCTCGTCGCTCACGCCCTCCAGCTGGGCCGGATCGACGATCACGTCGACGTTTTCCAGTTCGCCCAGCTCGCGGAGCTCCAGCGTGGTGAAGGCGGTCTGCAGCGGCCCGCGCCGTCCGATGACCACCACTTCGTCGACGCCGCACGGGCGCAACGATTCCAGGGCGTGGTCGGCGATGTCGGTCTGCCCCAGCACGTCGGGGTCGGTGACCAGGATGCGCGCGACGTCGAGCGCAACGTTGCCGTTGCCGACGACCACGGCCCGGCCGCCCGACAGGTCGGGCGTGGCCTCTTCGAACTTGGGATGCGCGTTGTACCAGCCCACGAAATCGACGGCGGCGATGCTGCCCGCCAGCTCCTCGCCGGGGATGTTCAGCGCGCGGTCGGACTGCGCCCCGACCGCATAGACGACGGCGTCGTACCGCTCGGCGAGCTCACTGGTTTGCACGTGTTCCCCGACCGAGATGTTGCCGAAGAACCGGAAGCGCGGGTCTTGGGCCGTCTTCTCGAATTGCTTACTGATCGACTTGATCTTGGGGTGATCGGGCGCGACACCGGAGCGCACCAGCCCCCACGGGGTGGGAAGCATTTCGAGCATGTCAACGGCGACATCGGTGTCCTCCGCCGCGTCGCCCGCCTTCAGCAGGGATGACGCGGCGAAGAACCCCGACGGTCCGGAGCCGACGATGGCAACGTGGTACGGGCGCATTCTCGACCTTCTCTTCGGGCCCGGTTCAACGCACAGAGGGGCTGTCGCACGCAACGCGGGGCGCACATGATCGTGACTCGACTCTAAACGCAGGAGCGCTGGTTGTTTCCTCTGCACTCGCCGGTGGCGGAGCAGCTCGCCGGCCCCCGGTAACGTTGTCGGCTGTGGAACCCGACCGTCAAGCCGACATCGCCGCCCTCGACTCCACCCTGACCACGGTGGAGCGGGTGCTCGATGTGGACGGTCTGCGCACCCGTATCGAGAAGCTCGAACAGGAGGCGTCCGATCCCCAATTGTGGGACGACCAGGCCCGCGCCCAACGGGTGACCAGTGAGCTATCTCACACTCAGGGCGAGCTGCGCCGGATCGAGGAGCTGCGGGGGCGCTTGGACGATCTCCCGGTGCTCTACGAGCTGGCGGCCGAAGAAGGTGGAGACGCCGCCAGCAAAATAGATGCGCTGGCCGAGGCGGACGCCGAGCTGAAGGCGCTGCAGGCCGAGATCGAGGCCACCGAAGTGCGCACCCTGCTCTCGGGCGAGTACGACGAGCGCGAGGCGCTGGTCACGATCCGTTCCGGCGCCGGCGGGGTGGACGCCGCCGACTGGGCCGAGATGCTGATGCGGATGTACATCCGGTGGGCCGAGCAGCACAAGTATCGCGTCGAGCTGTTCGACACCTCCTACGCCGAAGAGGCCGGCATCAAGAGCGCGACGTTCGCCGTGCACGCCCCGTTCGCCTACGGCACGCTGTCGGTGGAACAGGGCACCCATCGACTGGTGCGAATCAGCCCGTTCGACAACCAGAGCCGGCGTCAGACGTCGTTCGCCGAAGTCGAGGTGCTGCCGGTGGTGGAGACCACCGACCACATCGACATTCCGGAAGGCGATGTGCGCGTTGACGTTTACCGCTCGAGTGGCCCCGGCGGCCAATCCGTGAACACCACCGACTCCGCGGTACGTTTAACCCACATCCCAACGGGTATTGTCGTGACTTGCCAGAACGAAAAATCGCAGTTGCAGAACAAGATCTCGGCGATGCGAGTGCTTCAGGCAAAGTTGTTGGAGCGCAAGCGATCCGAAGAACGCGCTGAGCTAGACGCGTTAAAAGGCGAAGGTGGCAGTTCGTGGGGCAACCAGATGCGCTCCTACGTGCTGCAGCCCTATCAGATGGTCAAGGACCTGCGGACCGAGTACGAGGTCGGCAATCCTGCGGCCGTCCTGGATGGAGACATCGACGGATTCCTGGAAGCGGGAATCCGTTGGCGCAACCGAAAAGATGACGAATAACACAAGCATTCTTGCCGCCTCGATGACGTCAGCGACCCACCGCTGGCACGACTTCTGGCGGGGCGAGATCGGTGAGTGGATCATCACCAGGGGTCTTCGGATCGCCATGGTGCTGATCGCCGCGATGCTGGCGGCCCGGTTCGTCAACTGGGTGGCCCAACAGGTGACCCGGCAGCTCAACCTGGGCTTCGCGGAAAGCGACGCGCTGGTGCGCTCGGAAGCGTCCAAACACCGCCAGGCCGTGGCGTCGGTGATCTCCTGGGTGTCCGTCGTCATCATCGGCATCTGGGTCATGCTGCAGATCGCCGACGTGCTGCAGTTCTCGGTGGGGGGACTGATCGCGCCGGCCACCGTGATCGGCGCCGCGCTGGGTTTCGGGGCGCAGCAGTTGGTGAGAGACCTGCTGTCCGGTTTTTTCATCCTGGTGGAAAGACAGTACGGCTTCGGCGATCTGGTCACCCTCACCGTCGTTTCCGCGACGGAAGCCAGCGGCACGGTCGAGAACGTGACGTTACGGGTGACCCGACTGCGCTCGCCGGATGGCGAGGTGTTGACCATTCCCAATGGGCAGATCGTCAAGGTGGTCAACCTGTCCAAGGATTGGGCACGCGCGGTGGTGGACATTCCGGTGTCGACCAGCGCCGACCTCAACCGGGTCAACGATGTTTTGCACCAGGAATGCGAGCGCGCGATGGACGACC
>Ga0134125_10001668_pt1 | contig 27182 bp, 23 predicted proteins | sample KB31751_FD_96464 | JGI IMG/M metagenome (GOLD analysis project Ga0134125, IMG submission 96464) | Terrestrial soil microbial communities with excess Nitrogen fertilizer from Kellogg Biological Station, Michigan, USA - KB3-175-1 | ecosystem: Environmental > Terrestrial > Soil > Unclassified ...
CCGCGACGGCCGAAGACGTGCACGTCCTCGACCGGGGAGGCGAGCAGCCCGGCGTGGACGTTGTCCGGGATGTCGGTGGTCAGCAGGTCGGCCGGGTGCTTGGCGAGCACGCGGGCGACGTCGAGCGCGACGTTGCCGTTGCCGAGCACCGCGAGTTGCGCGGCGTCGAGCGGCCAGTGCCGCGGCACGTCGGGGTGCCCGTCGTACCAGGAGACGAAGTCGGCGGCCCCGTAGGAGCCCTCGAGGTCCATGCCCGGGATGGACAGGTCGGCGTCCTTGATGGCCCCGGTGGCGAAGATGACCGCGTCGTACATGTCGCGGATGTCGGCCAGGGTGATGTCGCGGCCGTAGGTGACGTTGCCCAGGAAGCGGATGTCGCCACGGTCCAGGACCTTGTGCAGTGCCTTGACGATGCCCTTGATCCGCGGATGGTCCGGGGCGACGCCATACCGGATCAACCCGTACGGTGCCGGATATCCGTCGAAGAGGTCGATGCTGACCTCGAACTCGCGTTCTGCCTTCGTCAGGATGTCCGCGGCGTAGACGCCCGCCGGGCCGGCCCCGATGATGGCGACGCGCAACGGACGATCTGCAGCTGGGTTGGACACAGGTTTTCCTTTCGGCTGTACTCCTCGACATGCGCCACCCTGGTCGGGAATTAACGCACAGCCACCTAGTCTAATTGCACCCGGCCCGTGGTCCGCATTCCTGTGGGGGCGCACACGTGGAAAACCGGGACGGTGGCCCTCGCCTCCGCCCCGGCTTGTACCGCGGTCCCCAGGGCCGTGCGCCCCGTCGCCGATCAGCCCCAGATGCTCTGGACCCTGCCGCTGGCATCGGTGGCGGTGACGGTGTTCTCCCCCAGGAGCTTGCGGGCCTTGTGGACCAGGCCGAGCGTTTCGTTGGCTGCGTCGACCCAGTCCTTCTCCACCGAGTTGTAGGTGTCGCTGGAGTTGCTGTCCTCCCAGTTGTCCTGGACGAACTTCACCTGGGATTCGCGGTCCCCGATGATCGTCTCGATGCGTCCGGCAATGCGGATGATGTCGCCCTCGATGCGCGAGGCGTGGTCGCTGTCGAATTGGATGATGTCGTCGGCCATGTTCCGATCCTTCCGTGCTGGCCCGTGGGCCGTGGTTTGTAGGTGGCACCGCGGTGCCGGTGGGGTGTTCCCCGGAGTGGCTACTGGCCGAAGCTGAACTTCGAGGTCTTGGCGCCGGCTGCGGCGGCTTCGGCGGCCTGGCCGCCGGCCTCGAATGCATCGTCCATCTGGACGTATTCCTTCGCGCTTTGGGCCTGGCCCTGCGAGATGCCGGACAGCGCCTTGATCAGGTCGTTCTGCACCCGCCGGGACTCGGCCATGAAGTTCTGGTAGGACACGGCGCCGTTGCCCTTGAAGGTCGTCTTCAGGTCCTCGACCCCGTCAACGAGTTCCTCCACCAGGCGCACCAGTTCGTCTCCCGATCCACTCGACTGCTGCGCCGCCGACCCAATGGCGTTGACATCCATTTTTCCCTTGAAGCCCATGTCCTCGTCCTTTCGTTGATCTCCCCGGCCAACCGGCCCTCGTCCGGTGGCAGTTTCTCCTCGTTCTGGCTACCAGCTAACGGCACCGCCTCAAACGGGGTCAAGGTTCGGCTATGGGGAGAACTCCCCATGTCCGGGGCATTCGGGGACTTTTCATCCATCGGCCTGACATGATGGACTCACCACAGCAACAGCGGTAGGACGAGAGGATCCCGTGGCGACAGAATTCGACAGCCAGCTCATCGAGTCGGTCGCCGTGCGTCGAAACCGGATCACCGATGCCCTGCTCTACGGCGAGAACCCCACGGAACGCCGATGGCAGGGCACGACGAAGCTCTTCCTGTTCAGCGTCGTGGCAGCCGCACTGATCACCGCTGTCTGCATCGGGGTTTCGTTCGTGACGAACCTGATCACCACGCAGGCCCAGCAGCGCCAGCAACAGCAACAGCAAATCCAGCAGCGCTCCGCCCACGCCCTGGTGCTGCCCGATGGACGGCCCCGGCCGGTCCAGCTTTTGCCCAACGGAAGGACGGGGTACTAGCCCACCATGGCCCAGCCCTATACCCGAGTGACCCTTGTCGGCGAGCGCCGCAACGCCGACCTGCTCCTGCCGGCCCTGGAGGCCGTGGGGACGTTGATGCCGCAGATCCTCGACCTCCTCGGTGACACCCCCGGCACCGGGGTGTCCTCCAAGGTCCTGTTGACCGCCTCCGGTGAACCCGTCTCCGCGGACCAGTCCCTGACCCAGGCACAGGTCTTTGACGGCGCCCGGCTCACCCTGGTCAGCAGCAGCGAGGCACCACCGCCCGCCGTGGTGTACGACCTCTCGGACACGGTGGTCGAACAATCGGCCGACATCCGCGGCGCGTGGGACCGGAACCACCTCGTGGCCGCCTCGGGAGTCTTCGCCGCCCTGGGCGTGTGGCTGGCCCTTGACGTCCTGCTCGGCCGCTACCTGCCCGATGACCGTTGGTGGCTCCTGCTGGCCGCCGGAGCGATCCTCCTGGCACTGGGCGCCTCCTTGGCCGCCGCACACAAGCCCATCTCCGCCACCCTGATGGGGACCGGCTGGGGCGCCGGGATGATCGGACTGGCCCACTGGCCGGCAGCAGCGCCCTTGCGCCTCTTGCTCGCCGCAGCGGGGACTGCAGCCTTCGTCGCCTGCCTGGCCACCGTGCTGCGCCATCCGCGTGGCGTGCTGCTGTGCGCGGGGGTGCTGGCCGCCCTGACCGGCGTTTGGGCGGCGGCGCTGCCGCTGTCCAACTGGGGCTCGGCGAATGCCGACGCCGACCTCTTCGTCGGCGTGGGCGCGGTGGGCGCCATTTGCTCCATCCTCGCCCTGGGCCTGCTGCCCGCCTTGGCACTGTCGCTGTCCGGCCTGGCCACCCTGGACGACCGGCGTGCCGCCGGCTCCTCCATCTGGCGCCGTGACGCCCTTGCCGCCATCCGTTCGGCCCACTCCGGATTGACGCTGGCCACCGTGGCCGGGGCCCTCTCGGCGGCAGCCGGCATGTGGCTGGTCGCCGCCGATGCCCGCCAGCCCGTCTGGTCCTTGCCGTTGCTCCTGGCCCTGACCCTGGCGACGCTGCTGCGCTCACGTGCCTTTCCGCTGGCCATCGAGCGCTATGCGCTCTATGCGGCCACGGCCGTCGGCGTGGCCGCTGGAGTCCTGGCGCTGATCCGGCTCGCTCCCGGCACCGCGTGGGTCGTCGGCCTGGGCGTACTGGTCCTGGCCGTCCTCATTGGCTTGGGGCTGGCCGTCGATCTCCCGGACCATGTCGAGGCACGCATCCGCCAAATCTGCGAACGGCTGGAGATGCTCGCGATCCTGGCCACGATCCCCCTGCTCATCGGCTACTTCGGCGTCTACGCCCAGATGCTAGACACGTTCTAGCACGGAGGACAACCATGAACGCATCCCCCCAGCCCCCCACGCCCGCCCACGGCCAGCAGCTCGATCCGTGGGGCCAGCCCGTCGATGATCCCTGGGCGCCTGCTCCCACCGACCACAGGCCGCGTCGGGCACGGCGCCCGGAACCCGGGCAGCAGCAATCGCCGGCGGAGGCCAGCCCCGGCCCCCGAACCGACGGTGTGGGTTCGCCGCTGGACAACGACCGCCGACGCCTGAGCCGGGTGCGGGCCACCGGTGGTTTCCTGGGCCGTACACTGGGGTCGCTCTTCGGTGGAACCCATCCGGCGACGATGGTCGGCCGGCACGCCGCCGAAGTCCAAGCGCCGGTCACCACGGGACGGCGCATCGCCGTGGTCTCCAGCCGGGGCGGCGCCGGTAAGACCACTGCCGCGACATTGCTGGCACGGGTCTATGCCGCCTTGCGCCCGGACAACATCTGCGTCCTGGACCTCGACCCCGGGCACGGTAGCCTCGCCCTGCGTCTGGGAATCGATGGCGCCCCCGCCTTCGACAGCTTCCTCCCCGGGATCACCGGCGGAACCCACCCGGGGACCGCCCGCCTGGCGGAAATGCTCGGAACCGCCTCGTCGAACCTCTTCGGCACCGGCCCGCGGGCCGGCGCAGCACGCGGTGCGCTGCCCGAGCTGAGGGAGGCGGCGGCGACCGTCTCGCGGTACTTCCCGGTCACCGTGCTCGACTGCCCCACCGGGCTGGAGGCACCCGAGACACAGGCCGCCCTGGCAGATTGCCACGCGGCCGTCTTCGCCGTGCCGGCGACGCTCTCCGGCATGGAGGATGCACTGGCCGCCTTGGCCGGCTGGCGCCAGCACCCCTTCCTGGCCGGCCTGCCCCTGGTGGTCCTGGTGATGCAGCAGGACCAGTCATCGGCCTTGCAGGCGCTCGACCAGGCCGGACGGCTCTCCCGCCTCGGATTCGACGCGCATGCCGTCGGCTATGACCGGCATCTGGCGGCCGGGGCACGGCTGGCCCTCCCCCTGATGCTCCCGGCGCACCGCGAGGCCGCCACCACGCTCGCGGCCCGCGTGCTGGGCCTGGCCAACGGGGCACGGTAGGCCATGTCCCAGCGGATCATCCACCGCCCGGCAAGGACATCGGCCCCCTTGCGCAGCTTCCGGCCCTTCAACCTCGACGGCCCCCCACCGGTGGACGGGGAGGCCCCGGGGCTGAACCTGGCCGCCATTGTCCCCATGCTCGGCGGCGCGGTCTCGATGACCGCGATGATGATGTTCCGCAACTCACCGTTCGCCGCCATCGGCGCCCTGATGATGGTCCTGACCGTCGTCATCGCGATCTTCATGATGTTCTCCACGCGCGGCAAGGCCATGAGGGCCCGCAGCCGGGCACGGGACACCTACATGCGCTACCTCGAACGCTCCCGGGTGAAGATGCGCGCCGACGAACTCGAGGCCTTGGACGTGGCCCGGCAGAGCGCCCCGCCACCCGAGGCGCTCTTCGACATCGTGCGCACCCCGATGCGCGTCTGGGAACGGCGCCGCGGAAACGACGACTTCCTCGATGTGCGCCTGGGCACCGGCGAGCGGCCCTGCCGGGAGATCACCGTCAGCGAGATCGATTCGGCGACGCAGCAGACCGACTCGTTCATGGCGGCCGAAGCCGAGATCCTCCGGCGCCGCTTCGCCACCAGCCCGGAAATGCCCTTGACCGTCCCGCTGGACTCGGTGGGAAACATCAGCATCATCGGGGACCGCGACTTCGTCCTGGCTGCCACGCGGAACCTGCTGACCTCCGCCGCCGCCTTCCACTCGCCGGAGGACCTGGGACTGGGCATCGGCACCCCCGAGGAATTCAGGGACGACTGGCAGTGGGCCACCTGGCTCCCCCACCTGGCAGACCAGTCCCAGAGTTCCGGCGTCGAGCTCACGCGCCGGATCGCCCCGGACCTGGACGCCCTCGCCGCCGTCATGGAAGCCGATCTGCACCGGCGAGCGAAGATCGCCATCGAGGCCAAGAAAGTTGATGCGCGTTCCGGTCACGCCCTGGCCCGGCTCGTCCTCGTGTCCGACACCCACGGCGGGCAATCGCAGGAGCTTCCCCTGGCGGACCGGTTCCTGTCTCCCGGCGACCTGGGCGTGACGGTCCTGCACCTGGCGCACGACCGCAGCGAGGAGCCCAGTGACGTGACCGTCCGGATCACCCAGGCACCGGGGGGGTTCGAGATCCAGGACTACCGCGCTGACCCGGTCCATCCCGCGGTGTCGTCCGGCTCGCTGGACGAGTTGGCACCGGCCACCGCCGAGGCCCTTGCCCATGAAATGGCCCCGTTGCGCCTCTCCGCCGATTCCCTAGAACACGGTGGGTCGGGCGAGGGCGCCCAGAGCTTCCTGGGCATGCTCGGACTCAGCCCCAAGTTGGATCGCGCGGACGTCGAACGGAACTGGAAACCCCGCGGCGACGCGGAATTCCTGCGCATCCCGCTCGGCCCCGGCGACGCCGGCCGGCCTGCCGTACTGGACCTGAAGGAATCGGCACAATTCGGCATGGGACCCCACGGCCTCTGCGTCGGAGCGACCGGATCCGGCAAGTCCGAAATGCTGCGCTCACTCGTCTTCGGCCTGCTGGCCACCCATTCACCCGACGTGCTCGCCATGGTGCTCGTCGACTTCAAGGGCGGCGCCACCTTCGCCCCCTTCGAGGGCGCGCCCCAGGTCACCGGCATCATCACGAACCTCTCCGAAGACCTCTCCCTGGTCGAACGCGTCTACGCCAGCCTCAACGGGGAGATCCTACGCCGCCAGGAAGTCCTCAAGGCCGCCGGCAACATCGCGAACATCACCGACTACCAGGTGCACCGCAATGAGCGGCTCGCCCGCGGTGAGGAAATGGACCCGCTCCCCCACCTGGTGGTGATCATCGACGAGTTCGGCGAGCTGCTCACCGCCCGGCCCGACTTCATCGACCTCTTCCTCTCCATCGGGCGCATCGGCCGCTCCATCGGCGTCCTCTTGCTCTTGAGCAGCCAACGGGTCGAATCCGGAAAGCTGAAGGGGCTGGAGACGTACCTGTCCTACCGGCTCGGACTGCGCACCATCTCCGAATCGGAGTCGCGCACGGTGCTCGACACCCCCGATGCCTTCCATCTGCCGCCGGTCCCCGGCTACGGGTTCCTCAAGGTGGACACCACGGGCTACACCCGGTTCAAGGCCGGTTACGTTTCCGGTCCCCTCGAGGACGTCCAGGAGGACGCCACCGGGGAAGCCGCGCCGACGGACGTTCCGGCCGTGCTGCCCGTTCCCCGATATGCCAGGGATGAACCCGACGCCTCCGGGGACGGCGGAGCGACCGCCCAGCAGCCGGCAGCCCCCAAACGCACGACCGGTCCCACGGTGATGTCCACCCTGATGGACACGCTGCGTTCCTTTCCCCGCTCCGTCCAGGAGATCTGGTTGCCACCGCTGCCGCCGGCCATTTCCCTCGATGCGGCCGCCGGCGGCGTGCATCCCGGCGAACACGGTCTCACGCTCGGATCCGGCGGCGGCCTGCGCGTGCCCATCGGCCTGCTGGACGATCCCGCCAAGCAATGGCAGGGCCTCTGGGAGATCGATTTCGCCTCCGGTGGCGGCAACCTGATGATCACCGGCGGGCCGCAGTCGGGCCGGAGCACCCTGCTTCGCACGGTGGTCGCCTCCCTGGCGCTGACGCATTCCCCCCACGAGGTCGGCATCTACTGCATCGACCTGCTCGGTTCGGCGCTGTTGCCCCTCAATGGGTTGCCCCACGTCGGCGGCACGGCGATCCGCACCAACCGCGAGGTCGTACGACGGACCGTGGAGGAGCTCATGGGCATGCTGCTGATGCGCGAGCGGGTGTTCGAGCACCACGAGATCGACTCCCTGGCCACCATGCGCCGGATGCATGCCGAGGACCGGCTCCACGAGCTGCCCAGCGCCGACATCTTCCTGGTCATCGACGGATACGGGCAGATCGCCGACGACTTCGAGGAAATCCAGGACAGCGTGAACGCGCTGATCATGCGCGGAGGCGGCTACGGAATCCACGTCGTCACCACGCTGAACCGCAACGCCGAACTGCGCATGGCGCAGCAGGGCTTCTTCGGCAACAAGATCGAGACCGCCCTCGCCGATCCGCAGGACTCCCAGATCGACCGCAAGGTCGCCCCGGGGGTCAACCCCGAGGCCCCGGGACGTGCGCTCTCGGACCGGAAGCTGATCGGACATGTCGCCCTGCCGCGCATCGACGGCATCGCCGACCCCGAGGACCTCTCCGACGGCCTGCGGGACCTCGTGTCCCAGGTCGCCCGCAACACCACGGAAACGGCCATGAAGGTCCGCGTCCTGCCGGGCACCGTGGGGTGGGCCCAGGCGCCCCGCCCACCCGGCGGCGCCCAGTTCCCCCTGGGCCTGCGCGAAGTGGACCTGGGCGACCAGGTCCTGGACCTGCAGGCCAAGGACCGGCACCTGATCCTGCTGGGCGACGAGGAGTCCGGCAAGTCGAACATCCTGCGCAACGTCATCGACACCCTGGTCGGCCAGTACACCCCCGACGAGTTGCTCTTCGGCGTATACGACCCCCGCAAGGGACTCGACGACGTCGTACCCGACGACTACCTCGGCGGGTATGCCGGCAGCGCCGTCGTCGGCGAGCAGCTCTCGGCCGCCTTGGCCGCCGAACTTGAACTGAGGTCGACCGGAGGCGACGAGGAACGCCGGCCGAGCAAGGCCAAGCTGGTGGTCATCGCCGACGACTACGATGTGCTCACCGCCAGCGGCACCTCACCGCTGGGCCGGCTGACCAACTACCTGCCCATGGCCGACGAACTGGACCTGCACGTCGTCCTGGCGCGCAAGGTCCGCGGGGCGAGCCGGGGCATGTACGAATCCTTCTTCTCCACCCTGCGCGACGCGGGGACCGCCGGCCTGATCATGAGCGGGGACCGTTCCGAGGGCGGGCTGCTCAACAACATCCGGGCCCGCCCGTTGCCCGCGGGACGTGGACAGCTGGTGCAAACCGGGCGCCCGGTGCAGACGATCCAGACCTACCTGAACCCGGAAACGCGGTAACAGCTGCAATGGCCGGAATATGCCGCGCCACTGCGGGGTTGGTACAGGCATGCCCCACGAAAACCGCACGACCGCCGCACGTCCCCAACCGGACGGTTCCCGCTCCGGGCCGGCGCTGAGCCGCGCCGGGTTGTTCCAGGGGCTGGGGGCATACGGGCTGTGGGGCGTGCTGCCCCTGTACTTCATGACCATCGCGATCGCCAGCTCGACGGAGATCGTCGCGAACCGCATCGTGTTCAGCCTGGTCTTCTGCATCATCCTCATCGGGGCGACCCGCGCCTGGGGCGACCTTCGGGCCCTCATGCGGGACGGGGCCGCCATGCGGCGGCTAGCCCTCGCCGCGGTCCTGATCACCCTCAACTGGGTCACGTACGCCTTCGCGGTCCTCCACGGGCACACCGTGGAGGCCTCGCTGGGCTACTTCATCAACCCGCTGGTGTCGGCGGCACTGGGCGTGGTCTTCCTGAAGGAGCGGCTCTCCCGGCTGCAGTGGACAGCGTTGGGCTTCGGCCTCGGCGCCGTGCTGGTGCTGACGTTCGCCTACGGGTCGGTCCCGGTGATCGCCCTGACCCTGGCCTTCTCCTTCGGGCTCTACGGCTTCGTGAAGAACCGGGTCGGGCGCACCGCCACCGCCGTGACCAGCCTGACGGTGGAGACCGCGTTCCTGACCGTACCCGCGCTGGCCTACATGGGCTGGCTCATGTCGCGTGACGAGGCCACCGTGCTCACCAACGGCCCCGGGCACTTCTGGCTCATGGCCGCCAGCGGCGTCGTCACCGCCGTTCCGCTGCTCCTCTTCGGTGCGGCAGCCCGACGGCTTCCGCTGAGCACCGTGGGCACCCTGCAATTCCTGACACCGGTGATGCAGTTCATCATCGCCGTGGCGATCTTCCGCGAGGCCATGCCGCCGGAGCGGCTCGCCGGCTTCGCACTGGTATGGGTGGCCATCATCCTGCTGGCCATCGACATGCTGCGCCGGCCCCGCCCCCGCCCGCAGAGCCGGCCGGCTACCCCGGCACCCCGCATCGCCGGGACGGAGGAAACGGCCGGCAGCGCCACGGCCGGGGCGGCCCGGGTCCGAACCCCGGGCCGGGTGTCACCGGCGCACGATCAGCGAGACTGAAAAAGGCCGGTGCCCGGCCAGGAACCTCCTGGTCGGGCACCGGCCTTGATGGCCGCAGGTCAGGCGTTCTTGCGGATCGCATCCTCCAGCACGTCGAAGGCATCGGCGAGCAGCTCGTCGGAGATCACCAACGGCGGCAACAGCCGCACGACGTTGCCGTAGGTCCCGCAGGTCAGGATGATGACGCCGGCGGCCAGGCAATCGGCAGCGATGCGCTTGGTCAGCTCCGCGTCGGGCTCCCTCCCCCCGGCCTTCACGAATTCGATGGCCAGCATGGCGCCCCGCCCGCGCAGGTCGCCGATGGCCGGCACCTCCTGCTGCAGGGACCGCAACCGCGCGTAGAACGCCTCCTCGATGGCCCGGGCGCGGGAATTCAGGTCCGCCTCGGCCATGTAGTCCACGGCCGCCAGGCCGGCGGCAACGGCCACGGGATTGCCGCCGTAGGTGCCACCCAGGCCGCCCGGGTGGACCGCATCGAGCAGTTCGGCGCGGCCGATGATCCCGGACAGGGGCAGCCCGCCGGCGATCCCCTTGGCCAGGGTGATGATGTCGGGGACCACGCCTTCGTGCTGCACGGCGAACCAGTCACCTGTCCGGCAGAACCCGGACTGGACCTCGTCGGCGATGAAGACGATGCCCTGCTCCTTCGCCCATTCCGCGATCCGGGGCAGGAAGCCGTCGGCGGGGACGATGAACCCGCCCTCGCCCTGGATCGGCTCGATGATGATCGCGGCGATCTGGTCGCCGCCGATCTGCTTCTCCATGTCCAGGATGGCGCGCTCGGCGGCCTCCTTGCCGGAGATGTTCGGGTTTTCCTCGCGGAAGGGGTAGCTCATCGGCATCCGGTAGATCTCCGGAGCCAGCGGCCCGAATCCCCGCTTGTAGGGGGCGGCCTTGGCCGTCAGGCCCATGGTGAGGTTCGTGCGGCCGTGGTAGGCGTGGTCAAAGGCCACGACGGCGGTGCGTCCGGTGGCGACGCGCGCGACCTTGACCGCGTTTTCCACGGCTTCGGCGCCCGAGTTGAAGAACACGCTCTTCTTGGCATGCTCGCCCGGGGTGAGCTCGGCCAGCTTCTCGGCCAGCTCCACGTATCCCTCGTAGGGGGTGACCATGAAGCACGTGTGGTTGAAGCGGCTGCTCTGCTCTGCCACCGCGGCGGACACCTGCGCATTGGAGGCCCCGACGGTGGTCACGGCAATGCCCGAGCCGAGGTCGATGAACGAGTTGCCGTCCACGTCGAGGATGATGCCTCCGTCGGCGTCGGCTGCATACACCGGCACCGACGAGGCGACGCCTGCCGCCACGGAGGCGGCACGGCGTGCGGCCAGGGCCTGCGAGACGGGTCCGGGGAAGGCCCCGGTGATGTTGCGCTTCTGGTCGAGCCGGTACTGGATTTCCACGGCGATGTCCTTCCTGTCGTTGATGCGCGATGCGTCATGAGTCGGTTTCGAGCCTACGTTTCGGCCCTCCACCGCCGCTAGGGTGCTTGGCACAGGCGCGCCGGCGCGCGGTTATGCACCCGCACAGCACGACGGCGGCCCCCTCCTTTCCGAAGGGGGCCGCCGTCGTGCCGGGGACTGCTGTCCGTCAGGCGTCCTGCCTGGCCAGCTCCGGTGCGTCGTCTTCCGGCTCCTCGGGGTGCCGGTTCAGGTTGGCCAGTGCCAAGGCGAGGCCGCCCCAGACCGTCAGGATGGCGATGACCATCATGGTGATGGCGATGGGTGTCATCGGATTGCCCCTTCTTCTGCGTCTTCCGCCGTCTTGACGGCGTCGTACTCGGGATCGTGGTTGGCCTTGGAATTCCGGCTCCACGGGATGAACGTGAGGAGGACGGCGGCGACGACCAGCGCCGCGGCCATGCCCCAGCCGAAGACCCCGAGGAACCACACCGGGTAGTTCTCGTACGGCGTCTGGATCTTGGTGATGAACTCGTTGATCAGCATGTAGCCCAGCGCCAGCGGGGCGACGACGGCCACCAGGACCATCCAGATGCCCTTCATCTTCACGGAGGCGTACCGGTTCAGGTGCCTCGAGAGCAGCGGCAGCTTGCGCAGGAACCAGGCCACGACGATGACCGCGACCAGGGCGCCGAGCATGATGCCGAAGCTGTTGACGAACGCATCGAAGGTATCGAGCAGGTACAGGCCGGTGGTGGTCGGGAACAGCACGATGGAGATCAGCCCCACCGGGATGGACACCGCGAGCGCCGACTTCACGCGCGGCCAGCCCATCTTGTCCTGGATGGCCGCGACGATGACCTCGAGGATGGAGATCAGCGAGGTGATGCCGGCGAACACCAGCGAGCCGAAGAAGAGCACCCCCAGCAACGCACCGACCGGCGCCTGGGAGACGATGGTCGGGAAGGCCACGAAGGCCAGGCCGATGCCCGCATCCACGACCTTGGAGATGTCCCCACCGGAAGCCTGGGCCATGAAGCCCAGCGCGGCGAAGACACCGATGCCGGCGAGGATCTCGAACGCCGAGTTCGCGAAGCCGACGACCATCCCGGAGCCGGTCAGGTCGGTCTTGCGCTTGAGGTAGGAGGAATAGGTGATCATGATGCCGAAGGCCACCGAGAGCGAGAAGAAAATGTGCCCGTAGGCCGCGGCCCAGACCCCGGGGTCGCCGAGGGCCTCCCAGTTCGGCGTGAAGAACGCGTTCAGTCCGTCGGCGGCCCCGGGCAGGAACAGCGAGGCCACGACCAGCAGGACGAACATGACCACCAGCAGCGGCAGGAACACGGCGTTGGCGCGGGAGATGCCCTTGTTGACCCCCGCGACCATGATCGCGATGACCACGATCCAGGTCACCAGCAGCGGCCAGAAGACACCGGAGACGTAGTCGAAGCCCAGGGTCGGTGCCTCGGCGACCTGCAGGAAATCGCCCATCAGGAAGTCGCCGGGCTTGTCGCCCCAGGCCTTCGTGAAGGAGAAGAACGTGTACATGGCGGCCCAGGCGATGATCACCGCGTAGTAGATCGCGATGATGAAGCAGACCAGGACCTGCCACCAGCCCAGGGGCTCGGCCGCCCGGTGCATGCGGCGGTAGGCCAGCGGTGCCGAGCCGCGGAACTTGTGGCCGATCGAGTAGTCCAGGAACAGCAGGGGGATGCCCGCCGTCAGCAGGGCGCAGAGGTAGGGGATCAGGAAGGCGCCGCCGCCGTTGTCGTAGGCGACGTACGGAAAGCGCCAGATGTTGCCCAGCCCGACGGCGGAGCCGATGGCCGAGAGGATGAACAGTTTTCGCGAGGAAAAGGTCTCTCGCTTGAGGGTCGGGGCTGTCGCGGCCCCGCCTTGCGGTGGAGTGGTCATGGTCTACACCGTAGACGGCTGTTGAACGCGTCACAAAGATGCGCAGCGGTGGCTTCGTCGTTTCGTCCAAGCTCCATCGCTTTCGTCGGGCCGACGCACAACGACGGCACTAAACTGGAGTACATGGCGATGACGCTTTCCGGACTCCTGGCTTCCCCCTCCCTGCGGCTCACGGCTCTCACCGATCCCGAGGGCAGCGGCGACCGGCCGATCTCCTGGGCTGCGGTGACGGAGTTGGCCGACCCGACCCCCTTCCTGGCCGGCGGCGAGGTCCTGCTGACCACGGGGGTGCGCCAGAAGACGGTCGCGGCCCAGACGGGGTTCGTCGACCATGCCATGCGCGCCGGGGTCCTGGCCCTGGGCTACGGGATCGGCCTGACCCACGCGAAGGTGCCCGCCGCCGTCGTGCGCCGTGCCCGCGAGGTGGGGCTTCCGCTGTTCGGGGTCCCCTACGAGACCCCGTTCGTGGCCATCACCCGCATCGTGGCCGAGGCCCTGGCCGCCGACAACGTCGCCCGCATGGAACGCCTGCTGCGGGGGCACCAGCGCCTGGCCGCGGCCCTGCTGGGCGGGGGTGGCCTGCACGGGCTGCTGCGCGAGCTGGGGCAGCAGCTGGGGCACACCGTCTCCCTGAGCCACTACGGAGCCCGCATCCATGGGCCGGCACCGGCCAGCGAGGGGTGGCTGACGGTGCCGATCCCCACCGGACTGCAGGACCGCTGCTCGCTGCACATCGAGGGCAGCGACACCGGCGGCGGGCTGGTCGAGTACGCCCAGTCGCTGATCAGCGTCGAATTGGCGAACCGCGCCCGGTTGCGCGAGTCGCGCCGCACGGTCAGCGGGCAGGTCCTGACCGACCTCACCCGCGGGGTGATCGAGGGCCAGGATGCCGCCCTGCGCCTGCAGTCCGTCGGTATCTCGCCCAATGCCGCCCAGACGATCCTGCTGGTCGAGCCCGTCGGCTCGAATGCCCGGATCCTGCCCACGCTGCCCCTGCCGCCCGGACGGGAGAAGAACGTCTCGGCGATGGTCGAGGACCGCCTGGCCGTGGTGCTCGGCGCCGGGGACGGCGAGGCCGCGGCCACCGAGTTCGCGGCCTACCTCTCCGGGGCCGGAGTGCCGGCCCGGGTGTCCTACGGCGGCTCGTACGCCCAGGTGACGGGGCTGCGGTGGAGCTATTTCGAGGCCGTCGAGGCGCTGCGCCACGGAGACCGGGTCAACCATCCGTCGAGGATCTCGCTGACCTCCCTGCTGCTGGCCGCCCATGATGTGCCGTTGCAGGCCCTGGCGGCCGAGGCGCTGGAGCCGCTGGAGGACTTCGATGCGGCCCATGGGGCCGAGCTGATGGTGACGCTGCGCCGGTTCCTCGAGCTCAACGGCAGCGTGGGCACGGTCGCCGAGGCGCTGGGGCTGCACCGGAACACCGTGCGCTACCGGCTGCAGCAGATCGCCGACCTCAGCGGCTACGACCCCTCGAACACCCCCGACCGGGTCCAGCTCTGGCTCGCCCTGTCCGCCCACGACGTGTACTGACCCGCGGGGCGGATAGTATTTAGGCATGGCTGAGATGTTCGTGGAGAAGTTCCGTTCCCTGGTCCCTAAATACCTCGATGACCAGTGGGTTTCGGAGGACGGCCTGACCTCGCAGGAGCTCGACGGGCAACTCGAGGACGCCGGCGTGGACATCCCGCAGGTGCTCACCGAGTTCTACCTGGCCGTCGGCGCCTGCGACGACCTCATGGAGGCCTACTACTTCTTCTTCGACCCCGACGAGCTGGAGGTCGAAGACGGGTACCTGCTGTTCATGGAGGACGAGGACGAGCAATACGTCTGGGGCATCCGCGAGGACCAGCTGGACATCCCGGACCCGATCGTCCACCGCCGCCACAACGACAGCGGGACATGGGAGAGCGAGGAGGGGACCTTCAGCGAATACGTGCTCGACATGTTCGAGTGGGTCTTCGAGGAGCTGGAACCCGAACTGGAGGACTAGCGACCGTGCCCGCGCACCCGCATGGATCACACGAGCCCCCGGGCTACGCCTGCCCGTTCTGCGAGCTCCTGGCCGGCGGTCCGCTCTCCGCGGCGAACCTGTGCGCCCCCACCGACCTGGTCTACCGCGACCGCAAGGTGGCGGTGATCATGGCCTGCGACGGGTTCGGAAACTACGGCGGTCATGCCATGGTCATCCCGGCAGCGCACCTGGAATCGCTCTACGACCTCGACGACGACGTCGCGGCCGCCATCATGATCGCCACCCGCAGGACCGCATTGGCCATGAAGCTGGCGTGGGACCCCGAGGGGACCTCGACCCGGCAGCACAACGAACCGGCCGGCAACCAGCACGTCTGGCACTACCACCAGCATGTCTTCCCGCGCTATGCCGACGACGACCTGTACCGCCAGCTGCGCCACCGGGTGCCCGCCGAGGTCCGGGCGGCCAAGGCGCGCGAACTCGCCGCGGCCTGGGACCAGGTGGGCTGAGGGCCCAGGGGGCTGGGGGCAGGCTGGTCCCCGGCGTTGCCGCGCGTCCGGTGGCCGGAGCGGCGCCTAGTTCTCCCGGGAGACCACGGCGTGGGCAAAGGCGGCCAAGGACGACTTCACGGCGCCCTCCGGCAGCGGTGCCAGGGCAGCGATGGCGTCGGCCGACCACTGCCGCGCCACGTCCCAGGACTTCTGCGTCACCGGATGGGCGGCCAGCGCGGAGACCGCGCGGGCCAGGTCCTCGTCGGCGGACAGGTCGCCGTCGACCAGGGCCAGCACGTCGGCCGCCGTCGGGTCGCCATCGGCAGCCGCCTGGCGCAGCAGTAGCACCGGCAGCGTGGGCACCCCCTCGCGCAGGTCGGTGCCGGGGGTCTTGCCCGAGCGGACCTGGGCGCCGGTGACGTCGATGACGTCGTCGGCCAGCTGGAAGGCCACGCCGACCTTCTCGCCGTAGTCGCGCATGACCTCGACGTGGTCGGCGGCGCCGCCGAACAGCGCGCCGAAGACCCCGGAGGTGGAGATCAGCGAGGCGGTCTTGTCGGCAATGACATCCAGGTAGTGCGCCACCGGGTCCTCACCGTCCCGCGGCCCGACGGTTTCGTGCAGCTGCCCCAGGCAGAGTCGCTCGAAGGTGCGGGACTGCAGCTCGACGGCGTCGACGCCGAGTTCGGCGCCGATCACCGAGGCCCGGGCGAAGATCAGGTCCCCGGTGAGGATCGCGGTGGAGTTGCCCCAGACCTCGTGCGCGGTGGGCGCCCCGCGGCGGTACGGGGCCGAGTCCATCACGTCGTCGTGGTAGAGCGTGGCCAGGTGGGTGAGTTCGACGACGGCGGCGGCCTTGATGGTCTCGGGGGTCACTCCCTCGCCGAGCAGCGAGGTCAGGATGACCAGCAGCGGGCGCACCCGCTTGCCGCCGGCCTCCATGAGGTGGCGGCTGGTGGCGTCGATGAGCGGGTCGGAGTTCGCGACGGCGGCACGCAGGACCTTCTCGACCTTGGCCATCCCCTGGGAGATGGCGGGGCCGAATTCGGGGTCCTCGGCGACGGCGCGGAACCCGGGGGGCAGGTTGATGCCCGCGGCAAGGGCCGAGGTTTCCGCGAACAGGTCAACGGATTCCGGCACGCCGTGTCCGGCGGTCGTCCAGTTGGTCGGGGAATCATTCACGGTTCTGGGACCTGCTTGTCGTCGGGGTGGATCGTTTCTCGGGCGCGGCCCGGGGCGGGCGGCGGTTGTCCGTGGGCGGGGCCAGCCGTTCCAGCACATGGATCACTCTATCCTCAAACCCGCGGCCGCCGTCGTCGGTGAGATTGGCGAGCATGCGCACCACGAAGCGCATCAGCACCGGGGTGCTCATGCCCGTGCGCAGGGCCAGCTTCATCACGCGGGGGTTGCCGATCAGCCGGGCGAAGACGCGTCCGAGCGTGAAGTGGCTGCCCCAGGCCCCGCGCACCAGGTCCGGGTAGGAGGCCAGCAGGGCCTCGCGGGCCCCCGGCGTCGTGCCGTGCAGGCCCGAGCGGGCGTCGAGGATGACCTCGACGGCCATGCGCGCCGACTCCATGGCGTAGCTGATGCCCTCGCCGTTGAAGGGCGAGACCATGCCGCCGGCATCGCCCAGGAGCATCAGCCCCGGGCTGTAGTGCGGGGTCCGGTTGAAGCCCATGGGCAGGGCGGCACCGCGGATCGGGCCGACCTGGTTGTCCCGGCTGAAGCCCCATTCGGCGGGCATGACGGCGGTCCAGTCGCGCAGGACCTGCCGGTAGTCGAGCTTGCCGAACTCGCGCGAGGAGTTCAGGATCCCGAGGCCCACGTTGGACGTCCCGTCGCCGACGCCGAACACCCAGCCGTAGCCGGGCAGCGGGCGGCCGGACTTGTCGGGCAGCTCCAGCCAGCCCTCCATCCAGTCGTCCTCGTGGCGCGGGGAGGTGAAGTAGGTCCGGTAGGCCACGCCGAGCGGGCGGTCATCGCGCTTGTGCAGGCCCAGGCTCAGGGCCGTGCGGGTGGAGTTCCCGTCGGCGGCGAGGACGACGTCGGCCCGGAACTCGCGCGTCTCGCCGGTTTTGCGGCCCTTCTCGTCCATGACGTTGGCCACCACGCCGGTGACCCGGCCGGTGGTGTCCCGCACCGCATCGGTGACGGCGTGGCGCTCGAGCAGCCGGGCCCCGCCGGCCTGGGCGTGCCGGGCGAGGGTCTCGTCGAACCCCTCGCGGGTGCGGATCAGCCCGTAGTCCGGGAAGTCGCCGAGTTCGGGCCAGGGGATTTCCATCGTGCGGCCCGCGGCCACCAGCCGCAGGCCCCGGTTGCGCCGCCAGAGGCCGGCATCGGAGTGCTCGACGCCGAGCCGGGCCAGTTCGCGCACCGCGCGGGGGGTCAGGGCGTCGCCGCAGACCTTTTCGCGGGGGAAGCTCGTCTTTTCCAGGACGGTGACCTCGACCCCGGCGCGGGCCAGGTAGCTGGCGGCGGTCGACCCCGCGGGGCCGGCCCCGACGATCAGTACAGACACGTGGCGGTCCTTGCCGTGCCCGGCTAGCGCGCCGGCCGGGAGGCCCGGTGGCGCAGGTAGTCGGAGGCCTTGGCCCGGCGCGCGGCGGCCGTGGACGCCTCGCCGTCGAGCGGCTTGGTGGCGCGGTGCACGGCGACGATGCCGCCCGAGAGGTTGCGGTAGCGGCACCCTTCCCACCCGGCGTCGGCGATCCAGCCGGCCAGGCCGTCCTGGTTGGGCCAGGCGCGGATGGATTCGGCGAGGTAGACGTACGCCGCCGGGTTGGAGGCGACCTTGCGGGCGATCGGAGGCAGGGCGCGCATCAGGTATTCGGTGTACACGGTCCGCCAGGGGGCGAAGGTGGGGTGGGAGAACTCGCAGACCACCAGGCGGCCGCCGGGTTTGGTCACGCGCAGCATCTCGGCCAGCGCCAGCTGCGGGTCGCCCACGTTGCGCAGCCCGAAGCTGATGGTGGTGGCGTCGAAGCTGTCGTCGGCGAACGGCAGGTTGGTCGCGTCGCCGGCGACGAAGTCGATGTCGGGGCGGCGGCGCTTGCCCACGCCGAGCATGCCCAGCGAGAAGTCGCAGGCCACCACCTCGATGCCGGCGTCGGCATACGGCTCGGAGGAGGTCCCGGTTCCCGCGGCCAGGTCCAGCACCCGCTGGCCCGGCGCGGCGCCGACCGCGTCCACGACGACCTTGCGCCACAGGCGGGTCTGGCCCATGGAGAGGATGTCGTTGACCAGGTCGTAGCGGGGTGCGACATCGTCAAACATGGCTTGGACTTCTTCGGGACGCTTTTCCAGCGATGCACGGCTCACCCCTCCAGTGTCTCAAAGTTCGACGCGAGGGCGAAAAGGCGCACCGCCTCCGGAGGTAGGCTGGTGCCACCATGAACGTTGACCTTCCCGGCTCCACCGTGCCGAAAACCGGCACGCAGGTGGCGGATCCCCTTCCCGTCCCCGCGCTGCGCTCCCTCACCGTCCCCCGCACGTCCGTGCAGGACAACGGCCTCCTGGACCTGCTGGTGCGCGACGACGCACTGGTCTGGGGCCGGCACGGCGAGGGCCTGGTGGGCTTCGGGGAGGTGGCACGGGCCACTGCCACGGGCAGCACGCGCTTCGCCGACCTGCGCCGCTGGTGGTCCTCCGTCGCCGCGGACGCCGCCGTGGAGGACCGCGTCGACCTGCCCGGATCCGGGCCGGTGGCCTTTTCGGCCATCGCCTTCTCGGCCACCAGCTCCCATGCCTCCCGCCTGATCGTCCCCCGCCTGGTCGTGGGGCGCACCGGCGACACCGGCTGGCTGACGCTGGTCACCTCCGATCCGGACGCCGAGCTCAGCGCCGCCGCCGCCGAGGAGGAGCTCGCCCGCCTGCTCGAGGAGCCCTCCCCCGAACGCGACCTGGGCCCGGCGGCGGACCGCCTGGTGGCCGGCCAGGTCTCCGAGCTGCAGTACGAGGACTCGGTCCGCGCCGGCGTGCGGGCCATCGCTGCCGGTGACCTGACCAAGCTGGTGCTCGCCCGGGACGCTGTCGCCGAGCTGGGGTCGGACATCGCGGTGTCGCAGGTATTGCGCGAGCTGGCGCTGCGCTACGCGGACTGCTGGACCTATTCGGTCGACGGGCTCATCGGCTCCACCCCCGAGATGCTGGTCAAGGTCACCGGCGACACGGCCCGGGCGCGGGTCCTGGCCGGGACGCTGGATCGGGCCACGGCACCGACCGGCGACGAGGACTATGCCGCGCGGATGCTCTCGGGCAGCGAGAAGCAGCGCCACGAACACCGCCTGGCCATCGACTCGCTGACCGCCGAGCTCGGCCCCCTGGTGACGGGCATGTCCGCCCCCGAGGAGCCCTTCGTGCTCGAGCTGCCCAATGTCTGGCACCTCGCCTCCGATGTGGAGGCCCGGTTGCGCGTGCACGACGACGGGACCTCGCCCTCCGCATTGGATCTCGCCGAGGTGCTCCATCCCACCGCCGCGGTCTGCGGCACCCCCACGGAGGTGGCCGACGGGCTCATCCGCCGCCTCGAGGGCATGGACCGCGGTCCCTACGCCGGCCCGGTCGGGTGGGTGGATGCGGCCGGCAACGGCGAATTCGGCATTGCCCTGCGCGGTGGGGTGATCGAGTCCCCGACCCGTGTACGCCTGTATGCCGGGTGCGGCATCGTCGCAGCCTCCGATCCAGCGGCCGAACTGGCCGAGTCGTGGGCCAAGATGCGGCCCATGCGCGAGGCCCTGAACCTGTAAATAATTTGTCACTCCGGGTACTTGTTTACCCGCAAGATACCCCTGTAGCCTGTGATGAACATCTCATCCGCACGTTTTCCGGTCTAGAATGGCACTTCCGGCGCGGATGTCCGTCGGATCACTCGAGAAGGAACCTTACAGATGCGGATTCACTCCACCTTCACCAAGGCATTGGCCGTCTCGGCCGTTGCCCTGATGTCACTCACGGCCTGCGGCGGCTCCGATAGCGGATCGGCCAGCTCCGGCTCCGGTGCCGCAGACGACCTGGGCCTGGTCCAGGCCGGGACCCTCACCGCCTGCTCGGACGTCCCCTACCCGCCTTTCGAGTTCGAGAAGGACGGCGAATACACCGGCTTCGACATCGACCTCATGCGCGAGATCGCCAAGTCGATGGATCTGAAGCTCGCCGTCCAGGATGTGGGCTTCGACGCTCTGCAGTCCGGCGTCGTCCTTGCCTCCGGTCAGTGTGATGTGGGTGCCAGTGCCATGACCATCACCGACGACCGCAAGAAGCACCTCGGCTTCACCGAAGGCTACTACGATTCCGAGCAGTCGCTGCTCGTGCCGAAGGGATCGGACATCAAGTCCATCGAGGACCTGGCCGGCAAGACGGTCGGCGTCCAGCAGGGCACCACGGGAGAGAAGTACACCCGCGAGCACGTCCCGTCCGACACCAAGGTCCAGGCGTACCCCTCGGACGCCGAACTGTTCCCGGCCCTCCAGTCCAAGGGCGTCGACGCAGTGCTCCAGGACCTCCCCGTGAACCTTGAGCACACCCAGGGCGGAAAGTTCGAGATCGTTGCGAAGTACAAGACGGACGAAAAGTACGGTTTCGCCGTGAAGAAGGAAGGCAGCGAAGCGCTGCTCAAGGAACTCGACGCAAAGCTCGCCGAGCTCAAGGACAACGGCAAGTACCAGGAAATCTACGACAAGTACTTCTCCACGAAGTAGTCCAGACGGGTTCGCCCCGGGGATCATTCCCCGGGGCGAATCCCTGACACCAGCTGGAAGGCCACACCGTTGAAACCCTCCACCCGTAGGCGCCTCTTCCGGGGCGTCCTCTATCTCATCTTCGTCGCCGTCATCGTGGCCCTGATCTTTGTCGCAGATTGGTCGGCCATCAAGACGAACTTCCTGGACCTCGAGGTCGCCAAGGAGATGTTCCCCGACATCGTCATCGTGGCGGCCAAGAACACGATTGTCTACACCGCCATTGCCTTCATTGGCGGCCTGCTTCTTGGCCTGGCGCTGGCCCTCATGAAGCTCTCCCCCGTAGGTCCCTACCGCTGGGTGGCCACCGGCTACATCGAGCTTTTCCGCGGGTTGCCGGCGCTGCTGGTGATCTTCGGCTTTGCCTATGCCGTTCCCATTGCATTCCAGTGGCGGCCCCCGGGCGGCAACGCCACGCTCGGCCTGATTGCGCTGATCATCGTTTCCGGCGCCTACATCGCCGAGACCATCCGCGCAGGCATCGAAGCCGTCCCCCTCGGACAGCGCGAGGCGGCGCGCTCGCTGGGCATGGGCCCGACTTGGACGATGATCTCTGTCGTGCTGCCGCAGGCTTTCCGCATCATCACCCCGCCGCTGACGAATGAGCTGGTCATCCTCATCAAGGACACCTCGCTGCTCTTCATCGTCGGCATGGCCCTCGGCGACCGGGAGTTGACCACGTTCGCCCGCGACTCCGTCTCGCAGACCGCCAACTCGACGCCGCTGATCCTGGCGGCCCTGATGTACCTGGTCATCACGCTCCCCTTGACCCAGCTCGTGGCCAAGCTGGAGCGCCACCAAAAGAGAGGACGGTAGAGCGCGTGAGCGAACAGGATATCCGTGCCGACCGCCCGGCCATCGAGGTCCGCGGCCTGCACAAGAGCTTCGGCCCCAAGGAAGTCCTCACCGGCATCGACTTCCACGTCGGCCAGGGCGAGGTGGTCTGCGTCATCGGGCCCTCCGGCTCGGGCAAGTCGACGCTGCTGCGTTGCGTCAACCGCCTCGAGGAGCCCACCCAGGGCACGATCCTCGTCGAGGGAATCGACATCACCGACCCCGAAACAGACCTGGACAAGGTCCGCACACGGATCGGGATGGTCTTCCAGCAGTTCAACCTCTTCCCGCACCTGAACGTCTTGGACAACCTGACCTTGGCGCAGCGACGGGCCAAGAAGCGTGGCAAGGCGGAGGCCCAGCGGATCGCCCAGGGAAACCTGGAGAAGGTCGGTCTGGGGGATCGTGGCGATGCCTTCCCCTCGCAGCTTTCGGGTGGGCAGCAGCAACGGGTGGCCATCGCACGGGCGTTGTCGATGGACCCGGACATGATGCTCTTCGATGAGCCGACGTCGGCACTTGACCCCGAGCTCGTCGGAGACGTCCTCGCCGTCATGCGCCAGCTGGCCGACGAGGGCATGACCATGATGGTGGTGACCCATGAGATGGGCTTCGCCCGCGAGGTCGGTGACCGCGTCGTGTTCATGGACGGCGGCGTCGTCGTCGAACAGGGCAAACCGGGGGATGTGCTGGGGAATCCGCAGCACGAGCGGACGCAGTCGTTCCTCTCCAAGGTCCTCTAAGGTCTGAAGGGCCGATCTGGGATGGCGTGGCCCACGCTTCGGCGGGGGCCACGCCTTTTCACGCGGTGGCGGCGACGCGGCCGATGATGCCCTGGTGGAAGTCGCGTAGCCCGGAACGGTCGATCCGCACATCGACGATGCGCCGGCGCACGTGCGAGCCGGCCGCGGGTCCCGCGGCGAGGACCGCTTCCAGGGCGCGGCGTTCGTCGACCCGGACGTAGTCGAGCCCGTAGGCCGCTGCCAACGCGCGCAGGTCGACGGCATGCGGCGTGGCGAAATACCGCTCCACGGTCGCCGCGTAGGCCGGCTGTGCGGCCAGGGCACCATGCTCAAGCGTGGAGAAGATGGCGCCGCCGCCGTCGTTGAGGACCACCAGGTCCATGGGCGGGATCTGCTCCCCGTCGCCCAGGAACAAGCCCCCGACGTCGTGCAGGAAGGTCACGTCCCCGACCAGCACCGTAGTGCGCCGGCCCGGCCCCTCCCCTGTTCCCAGGGCGATGCCCGTCGCGGTGGACACGGTCCCGTCGATGCCGGCCAGTCCCCGGTTGGCGTAGACCGGGCGGCTTGTGGACCCGGGGACCGCCGCGAGGTCGGCGTCGCGGATGGCGTTGGAGGAACCCAGGACCAGCGGACCGGTATCCGCCTCCCAGACCAGGCGGGCCAGGTCCAGACCGGTCAGCACCGCGGAGTGGGTGGCCTCGTCGATGATGCCGGAGGCGCGCTCCGCTGCGGCCTTCCAGTCACCGAGCCACCCGCCGGGCGCCCGTCCGGCGAAGGCGGCGAGTTCATTCAGCTCGGTGACCACCCGGTCCTCGCGCCGCCCGGGCTCGAACCAGGCCACGGGTTCGGGCACATAGAGGGCCGAGGGGCGGTCGTGGTTGGCCAGCAGGCGGGCCACGGGGCGGCTCAGGGTCGGCCGGCCGAAGACGACGACGCGTTCGATCCGCGCGTCGAAACCGGCCAGCAGCACCCGGTACGGCCCGATGGCCTGGGGGCCGAAGCGGGCGTTGGAGCTCGGCTCTGCCAGCAGGGGCAGTCCCAGGGCGCGGGCGAACCGCTCGGCCAGGGGCGTGGCGTCGTGCCCCGCAACCACGACCGTGCGCCGTTCGGGCAGGTCGGCTCCGTTGACCAGATCCATCAGCTGGTCGCCGCTGGCAATGCCCGACGGCTGGTGCCGCGTCGGCGACGGGCCGGCGGCTTCTCCTCCTGGACTGGGCGGTGCGGCCTCGCCGCCCCCGGGGACCAGCGGGTCGCGGAACGCCAGGTTGACCTGCACCGGCCCCCGGACGGAGTGCTGGAGGTGGGTGTGGCCGCCCGCCGGTGGCAGCGTGGGCACGCCCAGGTTCCCCGGGGGGCTCTCGGCATCGCCGCCGGTCAGTGCCATGCCCTCGCTGGCCATCAGCGCCCTGCGGACATCGGGCGCCGGGTCCTCCCCCGCCGGGACGTCGACGCTGCAGCGGACGTGCGTGCCGAACAGGCCGACCTGGTGCGTGGTCTGGTTCGCCCCGCTGCCGCGCAGTTCGATGGGCCGGTCGGCGGAGACGACGACGAGCGGGACGGCGGCGTGGTTGGCTTCCATCACCGCCGGCAGCAGCTCGCCAACGGCGGTGCCCGAGGTGGTCACGATCGCCACCGGGCGGCTGGTCGCCAACGACAGGCCCAGCGCCGTGAACCCGGCGTCGCGCTCGTCGATTCGGATGTGCACGCGGACCCTCCCCTGCTGCTCCGCCTCGGCGAGTGCGTAGGCAAGCGGGGCGCTGCGGGAGCCGGGGCAGAGGACGACTTCCCTCACGCCGTCGTCGGTGAGCGTCCGCACCGCCGAGCGGGCGGCATCGAACGAGGTCAACGGCGTTTCGGCGGGCTCCATGCAACCCATCCTAGGTCTGGGCGGCCTCCAGCAGGCGGGCGCAACGGCGCAACCGCTCGATCCACCAGTCCCGGCGGTCGGGGGTGGCGGCGTGGCGGCGGAGCAGCTCCGGGTCGGCGGCCACCGTCCGCAGGTTCAGGACCCCGTCGCGCGCCTCGTAGCGGTCGGTGGACACGTCGGCCTCGAATAGGGAGACGGTGCCCAGCCCGCAGGCATGGGGCAGTTCGGGCAGGGCCGCGGCGAGCGCTGCCCCGGCCCGGATGCCGACCGAGGAATCCAGGGCCGAGGAGACGACGGCGGGAAGGCCCGCCTCGGCGACGAGGGCCAGCGCGGAGCGGATGCCGCCCAGCGGCTGGGCCTTGACGATGATCAGGTCGGCCGCCCCGGCCCGGGCCACGGCGAGCGGGTCGGATTCCTTGCGGACCGATTCGTCGGCGGCGATCGGGATCCCCCAGCCGCGCCGGATGACCTCGGCGCGCAGGCGCCCCAGCCCGTCGATGCCGGCCACGGGTTGTTCCGCGTACTGCAGGTCGAAGCCGGCGAGCGCCGCGAGCCCCGCAAGCGCCTGGTCGTGGGTCCAGCCCGCGTTGGCGTCCACGCGCACGGCTGCCCGGGGCAGCAGGCGACGGACCTCCGCAACCCGGGCCACGTCGTCGTGCAGTGTTTGCCCGCGTTCGGCGACCTTGACCTTCACCGTGTGCACGGCGTCGAAGGAGGCGAGCACCGCCTCGACGCCGGCAGCGGGGACGGCGGGCACTGTCGCGTTGACCGGGACCGTGTCGCGGACCGGGGCGGGGAAACCCGTCCAGCCGGCTTCGACGGCGCAGCGCAGCCAGGGGGCGGACTCCTCGTCGTCGTACTCGGTGAAGGGCGAGAACTCGCCCCATCCCACCGGCCCGTCCAGCAGCAGGACCTCCCGGCGGGTGACGCCGCGGAAGCGCACCCGCATCGGCAAGGACACCACGTGGGCGCGTTCGACGAGCTCGTCGATGACCGGCCAGGCGGACGACGTGGGGTTCGTCTCGCCCGGGTGCCGATCGGGAACGCCGTGGCCGGCGGCTGCGTTGTCCGGGATAACCATCAACACATCGTATCGACGGCGGCTCCGCCGGAGGACACCCCGATTGTGGGACGCTATAGGCAGATGAACGACACCATGGAAATACCCGCTGTGGGAGGCGGTCCGCACCGGGCCGCACGCAACCCCGGATTGTGGATCCTGGCGATGCTGCTGCTCGCCGGGCTGTTCGGCGTGGCCTACTGGGCCTTCGTGCTCACGCCCACCGGGCAGCAGGCCGACGACGACGCTTTGCAGGGCGCGCTTTCGTTCCTTGGCGAGGGCCGGACGCAGTCGGCGGCGTTGTCGTTCCTGAACGAACTGCCCCTGGTGTCCGGGGTGCTCGCGGTGCTGGCCCTGGCGACCGCCGCCATCGTACGGCGCAGCCTGTACGCCCCGATCGCGGCGGCGTTGTCCTTCGCGGCGGCGATCGGCAGCACGCAGCTGCTGAAGCACCTGGTGCTCTCCCGACCGGACATGGGCATCTCCGAGGCGACGATGAATTCGTTTCCCTCCGGGCACACCACGGTGGCGACCTCGGCGATCATCGCGGTCTTCCTGGTCACCTCGCCGCGCTGGCGTCCGCTGATCGCCGCGATCGGCGGTCTCTACGCCGCCGTCACCGGGATCTCGACGTTCGCGCTGGGGTGGCACCGCCCCTCGGACATCATCGCGGCGTACCTGGTGGCCGGGTTCTGGGGCCTGCTGGCCGGGCTCGTCATCCTGCGGCGGCAACCGTGGTGGAACTGCTGGGATGGCCCCGATGCCTTCTGGGCGTCGTCGGGCACTTGGCCGACGCTGTTGTGGTTCCCCGGCGTGGTCGGGTTCATCGGGGCGGCCGGCACCTACCTGTTCGTCACGCAGCTCGGCGCCACCGCAGGGACGACGGAGCAGGGCTGGTTCCTGGTCGCGGGCGCGCTGCTGGTGGTCGGCGCTGCCGGGTGCCTGTTCGGGCTGCTCTCCGGGATCTTCTCCCACCAGACCCGGCGCCGCGGCCGCTGGCGCTGATGCGCTACCCGGCGCCGCGGGGACGCCGTTCATCCAGGCTCCCCGGTGGGGCCTGGCGGGGGATGAAGTAGGCGAAGAGCCCGGCGCCCGCGAAGGACACCGCTGCCACGGCCACGACTCCTGCCCCCAGCGTCGCCGCCGCGGTGACCGCCGAGAGCAGGACCGGTCCGCCCATGACGCCGGCATCGGAGATGAGGCGCCAGAAGCCCAGGAATTGCGGGCGGCCGACCGCCGGCGAGTGGTCGGCCCCCAGCGTCATGACGATGCCCGAGCCGATGCCGTTGCCGAAGCCCAGCAGCATGGCGACCAGCAGCAGGGTCCATGGGCCGCCGGTCAGCGGCATCAGCGCCAGGGCGACGCCCATGACGATCATGCACGGCACGGCCACCCAGATCCTGCCCTTGCGGTCCATCACCTTGCCGGCCGGGTAGAACACCAGCATGTCCACGGCGCCGGAGACACCGTAGATCAGCGAGGTGGCCGAGGCGTCCAGCCCCACGTGCTCGGCCCACAGCGGGATGACGGCCTGCCGGGTGGCCCGG
>Ga0134125_10001669_pt1 | contig 27182 bp, 25 predicted proteins | sample KB31751_FD_96464 | JGI IMG/M metagenome (GOLD analysis project Ga0134125, IMG submission 96464) | Terrestrial soil microbial communities with excess Nitrogen fertilizer from Kellogg Biological Station, Michigan, USA - KB3-175-1 | ecosystem: Environmental > Terrestrial > Soil > Unclassified ...
AGCCGGGTGTCCAGAAATACGGCGTGAGCGCGGCGGGCGGCTGCACGTGCGCGCCCTCCATGCTGAAGCTCAGGGCGGCGTCGGGATCCTCGGGCGGTTTGGGTTCGCTGACCGCGATATTGGCCAGGATGGCGGTGCGGCCGCTGAAGCGATGCGTTTCCCGCGCCACCTTTTGTCCGGCCATGCGGAAATCGGCCGCCGGGGCCGCGTTGCGGATGGCCGCCAGTGAGGGCAGCGCGCTGGCCAGACGCTCGATCACCGCGTCCAGCGTGGCCTCGCGCCCCTGACCCTGTTCCAGCCAGCGCCAGCTCTCCGGTAGGGCGGGATCGGGGGTGGCGACCTGGAAGAAGCGCTGGGCGCGGCCTTCGTTGTTAATCACGGTGCCGTCGGCCTCCGCCCAACTGGCGGCGGGAAGAAGCAACTCGGCGGCGTCGGCGGCCGGATGGCGCAATTGATCGAGCACGATCAGGTGCCGGTTGGCGGCCGAGAAATGACCCAGGAAGGCTGCGACCTCGGCCGCCGGGGCGCGGTGTTCGAGGTCGGTTTCGAGCACGATGGCGGTGTCCACCCCGTCGAAGCGCGCCTGATCGAGGCCATCGCTCAACGGCCGCGGACCGAGCAGCGCCAGCCCCAGCGTGTTGGCTTCCGGCATGATGAAGCTCAGCGCCGCCGTCTTGCCGCGGGCGGCCAGGGCGGCGGCCACCGCCGCCGCGGCCTCGATCACCGCCGCGCTCCCGCACCCGGGGCCGGAGATGACCAGCGGCCGTTGCGCCGCGAGCAGCGCGGCCGCGATCGGCTGGGCGGCTTGGGTCCACTCGGCGGCTTGTGGCGAGTCGCCGGCGATTGCCCGGGCGACGGCGAAGCCGAGGCGGGCGAGATCGTCCGGGGCGGCGCGATGGCAGGCGGTGGCGATGTCGTCGAGCCGTGTGGCGGCGGGGGCGAGCACGAACAGCGGCCCGTGTGCCTCCTGGATGGCCTCGCGGGCGGCGTGGTCCAGCCAATGCGGAATCTGCAGCGGATCGCAGATGTCGCGCAGCGGCTGCTGCCGCATCCCCTGGCGCAGGCTGAGCGCCATGCGCGCCGCCGATTGCGTTATGTTTTCGCCCAGCACCAGCGCCGCGTCGCACTGCTCGATGTCGTGCAGGCTGGGGATGGCGGCCGCGCAGGATTGCTGCAGCCCGATCATGCGGTTCACCAGCCGCAGTTCGAGATCATGCACCCCGGCGTAGAAGCGTTCCGCGCCCACCAGTTGCCGCAGCACGAAGTTGGATTCGAGCGACGCCCGCGGCGAACCGATGCCGATCATGCGCCCGGGAGGATCGGCCTGGGCGGCGGCCAGCAGCGCGCGCAAATGCGTCAGCGCCGTCTCCGGCGCGACCGGCGTGCCGCGCACCTGCGCGGTGCGCACCCGCCGCGGCGAGTCGAGGTACTCGTAGGCGTAGCGGCCGCGGTCGCATAGGAAGTAGCCGTTGATCGCCCCGTGGTAGCGGTTCAACACCACGCGCACCTGGTCGTAGCGCTCACCCGGCGAGGTGTTGCACCCCAGGCCGCAGTGCACGCACAGCGACGGCGCCCAGCGCACGTCCCATTTGCGCGTGTAATGACGCTTGAAGGTGGCGTCGGTGAACACGCCGGTGGGGCACACCTCCGCCAGGTTGCCGGCAAATTCGTTCTCCAGCACCCCGTCGCTCTGCCGGCCGAAAAAGACCCGGTCGCTGATCCCCTGCGCCTCGAGGTCGCTGCCGCCGGCGTACTCGCGATAGAACCGCACACAGCGATAGCACTGGATGCAGCGGTTCATCTCATGGTGCAGCAGCGGCCCCAGGTACTGGTTGCGGAAGGTGCGCTTGTTGAACCGGTAGCGCCGGTAATTGTGCCCGGTCATCACCGTCATGTCCTGCAGTTGGCAATGGCCGCCCTCGTCGCACACCGGGCAGTCATGGGGATGGTGCAGCATCATTCCCTCGATCACTGAGGCGCGGAAGGCCACCGCCTCGGGGTGGGCGATCGAGAAGCGCGCCCCCTCGCTCACCGGCGTCATGCAGGACATCACCATGCGGCCGTGCGGGTCGTGCTCATCCTTGAGATGTTTCACCGCGCACTGCCGGCAGGCGCCGACCGATCCCATCGCCGGATGCCAGCAGAAGTAGGGCAGGTCGAAGCCGAGCGACAGACAGGCCTGCAGCACCGATTGCCCTCCGGCAACCGTGTAGCGGCGCCCGTCAATGAAGATCTCAGGCATCCCATCCCTCGTACGGACAGCGGCCGGCGCGGATGTGCTCGTCGAAGTCGTTGCGGAAATACTCAATCGCGGTGCGCAGCGGATCGGCCGCCCCCGGCGCCAGCGCGCAAAACGTCATCCCCGGCCCCCAGAACCCCGCCAGATGCAGCAGCTTTTCGATGTCGCCCGCCTGTCCACCGCCGCTCTCCAGCGCCTGCAGCAGCTTGTCCGCCCACCCCAGTCCGCTCCAGCAGGGGGTGCACCAGCCGCAACTCTCGCGCGCGAAGAAATGGATGAGGTTGGCGATCATGCCCACCGGGCAGGCGTGGTCGTCGAGGATGATCATGGTGCCCGTGCCCATGCGGCTGCCCACCCTGGGCGGGGCGGTGAAATCCATGGCCACGTCCAGGTGGGCGGGGGTGAGGAAGGGCGTGGACGCGCCGCCGGGAAGTATGCCCTTGAGCTGCAGTCCCGCCTGCATGCCCCCGGCGTGTTCCAGGATCTCGCCCACCGTCGTGCCCATGGGCAATTCCCACAGGCCGGGTTTCTGCACCCGGCCGCTGACCCCGTAGAGTTTGGTGCCGCCGTCGGCGGTGCGGCTCAACTGCTGGTACCACTCCGCGCCGTGGCGCAGGATGGCCGGAACATTGCACAGCGTCTCGACGTTGTTGACCACCGTCGGCTTGCCCCACAACCCGCTGCTGCCGGGATAGGGCGGCTTGGTGCGGGGGTTGGCGCGCTTGCCCTCGAGCGCGTTGAGCATGCCCGTCTCTTCCCCGCACATGTAGCGCCCGGCGCTGGTGTGCAGCTTGATGCTCAGCCCGGGATAAACGCCGGCGCCGTCGGCCGCGGCCATGGCCTGCCGCAGCCTGCGCGCGGCGTCGGTGTATTCGCCGCGCAGGAAGATGTAGGCGTGTTCGGCCTCCACCGCGCGCGCCGCGATGGCGATGCCCTCCAGCAGCAGATGGGGGTTCTGCTCCATCAGCAGGCGGTCCTTGAAGGTGCCCGGCTCCATCTCGTCGGCGTTGACGGCGATGTACTTCGGCCGCGGAGCGTCGGGCCCCAGCGGCAACACGCTCCATTTCACGCCGGTGGGAAAGCCGGCACCGCCGCGGCCGCGCAGGTTGGCCTTCTTCACCACGGCGGTGATGGCCGCCGGATCGAGCTTTTGCGCCGCCGCCAGACCCTGATAGCCCCCGTCCTGCCGGTAGGCGGCGAGGTCGAGGCCCGCGCCGTCGGCCGGCAGGTTCCAGGTCAGCGGCTGGGTCAGCTCAGTCATATTTCTCCAGCACGTTCTCCACTCCCCCGGGGTTGCGGTCGGGATCGAGATCGCGGTGCAGGTCCTGGTCCACCATCAGCACCGGGGCGTGATCGCAGGCCCCCAGGCAGACGATGGGCAGCAGCGTGAAGCGCCCGTCGGCGGTGGTCTGGCCCAGCTTGACGTCCAGGGTCTTCTCCAATTGGCGGCGGAGGCGGCCGTAGCCGGTAAGCCAGCAGCTCACCCCATCACACAGCCAGATGACGTGCCGCCCGACCGGCTTGCGCAGCAGCAGGTTGTAGAAGGTGCACACCCCCTCCAGTTCCGCGCGCGAGACGCCGAGGTAGTCGGCGACGTCGTCCATGGCTTCATCCGAGACGTGGCCGCGGTGCTCCTGCACGATCTTCAGCGCGTCAATCGCCACCGCCCGCTTGTACGGGTAGTGGGCCGCTTCCGCTTCGATCTCCTTCCGCTCGGCCTCGCTCAGCATCGGCGCGCGCCCCCTGCCTCCCGCGGCTCGGTCTTCCGGTCTGGATCGAGTGGGCTCATCGGTCAATGTCCGCCAGCACGAAATCCATCGCTCCCAGCACCGCCAGCAGGTCGGGGATCATGCCCCCGCGGCACAACTGCGGCAGCGTCTGCATGTTCACAAACGACGGCGTGCGGATGCGGGTGCGGTAGCTGTTAGTGCCGCCGTCGCTCACCAGGTAATAGCCGTAGTTGCCCTTGGTGCCCTCGGTGACGCCCAGCGCCTCGCCGTAAGGCATCACCGGTCCCCAGGTAACCCCCACGAAATGATTGATGAGGGTCTCAATGTCGTGCATGGTGCCGCCTGTGCCCTCTCCCGCCGCGCCGTGCTCCTTGAGCGGAGGGATGGCCCGTGGATCGCGCGACTTGTAATCGCCCCCGGGCATGACCTTCAGGCATTGTTCAATGATGCGCAGGCTTTGGCGCATCTCCTCCACCCGCACCTCGGCCCGGCCATAGCAGTCGCCGCGCTGCGAGGTCGGAATATCGAACTCGAACTGCTCATAGCCCCCGTAGGGCTGCTTCCGGCGCGCATCCCACTCCACCCCGCAGGCGCGCAGGTTGGGGCCGGTGATGCCCCATTCGATGGCGTCGGCGGCGCTCATGTGGCCGACGCCGATGGTGCGGTCCTTGAAGATGCGGTTGCCCATCACCTCGTGGTCGTACTCGCGCAGCCGCGGCGGCATGTAAGCGAGAAACTCGCGCATCATCGGCTCCCACCCCTGAGGCAGGTCCTGGGCGACGCCGCCGATGCGAAACCAGTTGGGATGCATGCGCGCGCCGCAGATGGCCTCAATCAGCCCGAAGGCGCGCTCGCGGTCGTTGAAGGTGAAAAACACCGGCGAGAGCTGGCCCAGATCCTGGGAAAACGTCCCGTACCACACCAGGTGGCTGATGATGCGGAATAGCTCGCACAGCATCACGCGGATGACCACCGCCCGCGGGGGAACAACAATTCCGGCCAACTTTTCCACCGCCGCCAGATAGGCGAGATTGTTGGTCACCCCGCCCAGGTAATCCACCCGATCGGTGTAGGGGATATAGGTGTGCCAGTTCTGCCGCTCGCCCATCTTCTCCGCGCCACGGTGGTGGTAGCCGATGTCGGGAACCACGTCCACGATGGTCTCCCCATCCAACTGCAGGGCCAGCCGCAACACCCCGTGCGTGCCCGGATGCTGCGGGCCAATGTTCAGAAACAGGAAGTCGGTGTCCTCCGATTCCCGCTTCATCCCCCAATCTTCGGGACGGAACTGCAAGGCGTCCTGCTCCAACTGGACCTTCTCCTCCCACAAGCGGAAGGGTCCCATCTCCGTGGCCCGCGCCGGATGCTCCTTGCGCAGCGGATGCCCGCGCCAGGTGGGCGGCATCAGCAGCCGCCGCAGATGCGGGTGTCCGTCAAAACGGATGCCGAACATATCCCACGCCTCGCACTCGTACCAGTTGGCGGCGGGCCACAGCGGCGTCAGCGAGGGCAGATGCAGGTCCTCCTCCCCCAGCGGCACTTTCACCCGCAGGTATTCGTTGCGGCCATACGACAGCAGGTGATACACCCCGGTAAACGCCGCTCGCGGCGGCACAGGGATGTCCGGCGGCTCGCGCCGTCGCGCCCGTTCGTCCACCGCCGTCAGGTCGTACAGCGTTTCATAGCGCGGCGCGGCGGAGTGCTTCAACCACCCCAACGTCTCGAGCAGCCGTTCGCGCGCAATCCAGGCGGTGGGAACGCCGTCGCGCGTCGCCTCCCAGCTCATCACCGGCAGGCCGGCCAGATCCTCCGGGGGCGCGGCCGCCGCCGCCGCTCCGGCCGGCTGCCGCCAGCCGCCCCCCACGGGCAGCGCATCGGCGAGGGGCACGGTTTGGGGCGAATCAGATTTCATCCGGGCTCTTGAGCGTGGTCGCGGCCATGCGCGCGCCGTGTTTGAGCAGCCGCTGCGCCGGCATGCGGGGCCGCATGGTCCGCTGCTCGCCCACCACCCAGCTCAGCGGCCGTCGTTCGCTTCCCACCGCGTCGCGCAGCAGCAGAATGCCTTCCAGCAGCGCATCCGGCCGCGGCGGGCACCCCGGCACGTACACATCCACCGGCAAAAACTTGTCCACCCCCTGCACCACGCTGTAAATGTCGTACATGCCGCCCGAGTTCGCGCACGATCCCATCGAGATCACCCACCGCGGCTCCATCATCTGCTCGTACAGACGCTGAATGACCGGCGCCATCTTGACGAACACCGTGCCCGCAATCACCATCAGGTCGGCCTCGCGCGGCGTGCCGCGGATGACCTCGGCGCCAAACCGCGCCAGATCATACTTGCTGGTGATCGACGTCGCCATCTCGACAAAGCAGCAGGAGAGACCGAAGTTGAACGGCCAGATGGAGTTCTTCCGCCCCCAGGCCAGCAGCCTCTCCAGCGAGGTCAACACCACCGACCGCCGCACCTGCTCTTCGGCTTCACCGGGCAGCAGCTCCAACGGCCGTGTGGCGCTTTCCTCCCCCGGCCGCGTAATCCAGTAATTGCTCATGGATTGGAGTTGCTCGTCAGTGTCTCCGCGCGCGCGGGGTCATTTCGCCCCAGTCCAGGGCGCCGACGCGGGCCAAGTACCAAAGTGTCAACAGCAGCACGCCAATGAAGGTGGCTATCTCCGCGTATCCAAACCATCCGGCACGGCGCACCACCACCGCCCAGGAAAAGATGAACACCGACTCCAGGTCGAAGAGAACGAAAAACATCGCCACCAGGTAGAAGCGGGCCGAAAGCCGTACCTGCGCGCCCCCCTGACCCTCGATCCCGCCTTCATAGGGCGCCGCCGTCGCTGGCTGCCGGTGCCGTCCTCCCAGCAGGTAGGAGAGGCCGAGCAGCCCCACCATCAGCAGCATGACCAGCACGAAGTACACCACCAGCGGCCAAAGCATCGCGGAGCGCTCCTTCTGAAGTTGATGGTAGCGCCATTGCGGGGAGTTGGCGCAAGCCGGTTTTTCCTCGCCTCCCTGCGACCCTTATGCGACCCCTCATTGGGAGCCGGGGCATCCTACCTTGGCATGCGCAAGCTGCTGCGAACCATCCAGAGTGAGGTGCCGTTCCTCAAAGGAGCCCGGGATGCGGTGAGGAATCTCTCCCGCGGCCCATGGGTAAGGTCCGGAGATGCGGAACTGGGGGCGTTGCGCTTCGTTCCCCGCTCACTGCCCGGCTGCTATGTTGACGTCGGGGCCAACCAGGGGCAGAGCATCGCGGCCATACAGCGATGGCAGCCGCAGGCGCGCATTCATTCCTTTGAGCCCGATCCGCAACTGGCGTCGCGAGTGCGCCGAAGATATCAGCGCCACGCCGCGGTCACCCTGCATGGTTACGGACTGGGGGACACAGCCGAGCGCGCCACGCTGTACACCCCCGTCTACAACGGGTTTATTTATGACGGCCTGGCTTCCTTCGACCGCCACTGCGCCGCCACCTGGCTCGGGCCGGACACCCTGTACGGCTTTCGGCCGCAGCGGCTGCGCCTGCGAGAGACGACCTGCGCGACGGCGCGCTTGGATGATGAGGGCCTGGACCCGGTGTTCATCAAAATTGACGTGCAGGGGCGCGAGCTGCAGGTCATCCAAGGCGGGCTGGCGACCATCCGGCGCTGCGAGCCGGTGCTCATGATCGAGGATGTATGGCATCGCCCCGGGCTGTACCCCTTGTTGCGCCAGCTCGGCTACGAGCAGTACAAGTTTAATGACCGCGGGTTTTATCGAGCCGAGGACGGGCGGGTGCCGAACTTTCTCTTCCTGACCGAAGCGCGCGCCAGGACGGTGGTGAGAGCGGAGCGGGGCTGAGGAGGCTGCACGTGAAAGAGGCGGCGGCAAGGCGGTGCAGCTCGGCGGGCGAGAAGCCGGCGTGGGTGGCGAGCCATTCGTATTCGCCCAGCAGGGTGCAGGCGAAGATGCCGGGGTCGTCGGTGGAGACGGAGAGGCGGAGGCCGCGGTCGTAGAAGGCGCGAATCGGGTGGGGGGATGCGCCTTTCCAGGCGCCGGTTTTGAAGTTGGAGGTGGGGCACAGATCCAGCGCGATCTGGCGGCGGGCGAGCTCGTCCATCAGCCGGGGGTCTTCCGCGGCGTGGATGCCGTGCCCGATGCGGTCGGGCTGCAGGTGGGTGAGTGCGTCCCAGATGGATGCCGGGCCGCAGGTTTCACCGGCATGGATCGTGGTGCGCAGGCCGTGGGCGCGGGCACGGGCGTAGCCGGAGGCGAACTCGGCGGCGGCCCGCTGGGTTTCGTCGCCCCCGATACCGATGCCCAAAACCGCGCCGGAGGGCGCCAGGCGCAGCGCCCACTCCACCACCTGGTCGAGATGGGCGGCGCCGAACTGCCGCACGGCGTCGAAGATCCAGCGCAGGCGCACGCCGGTCGCAGCTTCGGCGGCATGGCGGGCGGCCTCGGCCGCTTCCCAGTACGGCTCGACGGCTACGCCACGCCAGAGCAGAATGCCGACCGAGAAAAAGACTTCGGCATAGACCACGCCCTGGGTCCGCAGTTGGCGGGCGAGGGCAGTGACCGCGTCGGCATAGTCCACCGGATCGCGCAGGAGTTGGCTGGCCGTCTTGATGGCGCGAATGAAGCCGGCGAAGTCGTCAAACTGGTACAGGCGCTCACAGGCGGCCGGGCTGTCGAGGCCGAAAGGATATTCCTGACGCTGGGCGAGCTGCCAGAGGGTGGCGGGAGAGAGGCTGCCTTCCAGGTGCAGGTGGAGTTCGGCCTTGGGCAGTTGCCGCAGCGTCTCCCGTTCGGCGGTGGTCATGGCAGAGCGGCGAGCAGGCGGTCCATCTCGTCGGCGGTATTGTAGCCGTGGGGCGAGACGCGGATACAGTCGCCCCGGTGGGAGACGAGCACGCCCGCCGCCTGGAGGCGCTGCAGCAGCGCGCCGGGGTCCATGCCCGGACGGCGAAAGGCAGTGATGCCGCTGAGCGCGGTGGCCGGGCGGGAGTCCGCCAAAATCTCGTAGCCGCGGGTGCGCAGGCCGGCGGTGAGGCGCTGATTGAGGGCGAGGATGTGCCCGGCGATGGCGGCGATGCCGGTCTGCATCAGCAATTCCACCGCGGCGCCCAGACCCAGCAGCCCGGCGCCGTTGAGCATGCCGCACTCCAGCCGTGCTGCCCCTGACCGCCAGGTGAGCGGGCCGGAGCGGGCGGCGGCGCGGCGGCCCACGTCAAAATCTTCCCAGCTATCCACCGAGAACCAGCCCGCCTCGGTGGGGATCAACTCCTGCAGCAGGCCGGGTTCAACGTAGAGGAATCCGGCGCCGGCGGGCCCGGTGAGCCATTTGTGGCCGCCGCAGGCCAGGGCGTGAATGCCGCAGGCCGGGGCGTCCAGCGGGAACGCCCCCAGGCTCTGGATGCCATCCACCACCAGCAGGGTGCCGGCATCGCGGCAGATCTGGCCCAGCTCGGCCAGCGGGGCGCGGTAGCCGCTCAGGTATTGCACCGCGCTCACCGCCAGCAAACGCGCCCCGCGGCAGGCGGCACGCAGCCGGTCGGGATCTCCCAGCGCGGATTCGGGCAGAAGCTCGACCTGCACGCCGCGTGGACGCAAGGCCAGCCAGGGGAAGAGGTTGGCGGGAAACTCGGACTCGAAGCTGATGATGCGGTCGCCCGGCGTCCAGGCCAGTCCCTGGGCGATGAAACAGAGCCCCTCGGTGGTGTTCTTGGTGAGGGCGATGTCGTCGGGCAGGGCGTTGACCAGGCGGGCAAAGATGGCACGCACGCGTTCGTAGTGGGTGAGCCAGTCGGTCCAGTGCAGGGCGCCGCCCGAGGCCTGCTCGTCGAGGTGCTGCTCCATGGCACGGCGGGTCACCCGTGCCAAGGGCGCCACGGCGGCGTGGTTGAGGTAGGCGTAGCGGCTGGTGACAGGGAATTGATCGCGCAGGGCCGGGCTCGGCATCTCAATTTAAGAGTAACGCCACCGCCGCCCACCACCGTCTTTGATGAGTAGACGTATACTTAGGTCAAGGAAGTACCGCTAATGAAGCGTGCCCGTACACTGCTTGCCATCGGCTTGGCTCTGGGGCTGGCCTTGCCCATCGCGGCACAGAGCAGTAACGAAAAGAACCTAAAGGACATCGGCCACCGCGGGGTGGGCGATGGCATGGACTTCTACTCGCTGGAGAAGGAGATCGCGCTGGGCAAGAGTCTGGCGCAACAGGTGGAAGCCACCGCCCGCATCCAAAAGGATCCTCAGGTCAACGAGTACATCAACCGGCTGACGCAGAACCTGGTGCGGCATTCCGATGCCAAGGTGCCGTTCACGGTGCGGGTGCTCGAGTCACCCGATGTCAACGCCACGGCCCTGCCGGGAGGGTATTTTTTCGTCAACACCGGGTTGATCCTGGCGGCGGACAACGAAGCCGAGCTGGCCGGAGTGATGGCCCATGAGATCGCCCATGTGGCGGCGCGGCACGGCACCCGGCAGGCGACCAAGGGCGAGATCATCAACTACGCCACGCTGCCGCTGATCTTTGTCGGCGGCGGCATCGGACTGGCGGGACGCAGCCTGGCGGAGGTGGCCATTCCGCTGGGGTTCCTGAAGTTCAGCCGCGGGGATGAGCGCGAGGCCGACTATCTCGGGGTGCAGTACATGTACGAGAGCGGATACGATCCGCAGGCCTTTACCGAAATGTTCGAGAAGCTGCTGTCGGAAGAGAAGAAGCAGCCGGGCACGATTGCCAAGGCCTTTCAGACGCATCCGGCCACGCCCGACCGCATCGAGCGCACCGAGAAGGAGATCACGACCGTGCTCCCGCCGCGGGGCGAATATATCGAAGACACCTCGGAGTTCGAGCACATCAAGGCGCGGCTGGCGATGCTCGAGCACCTCGACGACACCAACCTCAAGCTGCACGGCAGCGGCCGCCCCAGCCTCATCCGCCCCGACGGCTCGGCGGTGCCGGAGGGCAAGGGCGACAAGCCCGTCCTCAAGCGCCGCCCCGACGGCGGCGGCGGCGGCAACTGAGCCCCGGCTGTTGGCTCTTAGCTGTTAGGAAAATCCCGCCGCCCTCAGGACCCTGTTTTTCCTAACAGCTAACAGCTAAGAGCTAAGAGCTAAGAGCCAGGACCACGCCATGAACGAGGGATTCAAGACAAAGCTGAACGCCAATGGCAGCATCGTGATTCCGGCGGCGCTGAGGCGCGAGCTGGGGTTGACCGCAGGTGAGGAACTCTTACTGCGGGCGGAAGACGGTGAGTTGCGCCTTTATACGCTGACGAATGCCGTTCGAAGGGCGCAGGAGATGGTGCAGCGCTACGCGCCCGGCGGGGGCAGCGCCGAGCTGCTGCGCGAGCGCCGGGAAGAGGCGCGGCGCGAGATGGGGCAGCCGGCGCGCCCGCCGCGCCCCTGAAATCCCACGGCCGCCCGTCAACGTCCGTCGTCCAGCCCCGCTTTTCCTAACAGCCAACAGCTAAGAGCCAACCGCTCCGCTAAGCGCTCGGCAGCCACCCCGGCTGGTGCGCGAGCTGGGGCCAGGCGGCGAGGCAAAGCGCCGACCAGGTTTCAAACTCTTCGGTTTCGCCCTGCAGCTTGGCCACCGGGGCGAATTGTCCGCCGGCGATCTTCTGCTCGCGGGCGCGGACGCGGGGTTCGTCCAGCTCGATGATATGGATCAGGCCGAGATGGACTTTGCCGACCGCGGTGGAGTCGTCGTTGATCAAGCCCACCAGGCGCTCGCGGCGCAGGCCGGCCTGCACTTCCACCTCCTCCTCCAGTTCACGGCGCAGGGCGGCCTGATAGGCCGGCCAGCCGGGCACGGAGAAGAGCGAGTCATCACTGTGGCGGATGTGTCCCCCCAGGCCCACCGAACGCTGCGTCCGCAGGCGGGCTTCACTCGAGCGCTGACCGCGGCGGTAGCAGAAGACCTTGTCGTCGCAGGCCAGCAGCACGTAGGGAATGATCTGCTTCCAGGCAGGATCGTCCTCGGCGGCCGAGCGCGGCAGGAAGCGCGAGTGTCTCGGTTCGAAGACAAACTCCAGCCACGCCGTGCCGCCCGCCTTCACGCCTTGAAATTCGCCTTGCGCCCACAGTTCGGCCGTGGGCACCGCCAGCACCAGTTCCTCTTCCATGCCTCCCCTAGGCTACACTGGCAACTGGCAACTGGCCATTCGTACCGGCAAACATGATCATCGGCCTTACCGGCACCAACGGCAGCGGCAAGACCACCCTCGCCGACCAGCTCAAGGCCAGCGGGTTTTACTATCTCTCGCTGTCGGATGAGATTCGCGCCGAGCTGGCCACCCACGGTGTCACCGCCACGCGCGAGAACCTGATCGAGTGCGGCAACCGGCTCCGCCGCGAGTTCGGGCGCGCGGTGCTGGCGGAGCGCACGCGGGCGCGGATCAGTCCCGAGCGCAACTACGCGGTGGATTCCATCCGGCACCCGGACGAGGTCACGGCGCTGCGCCAACTGTCGGGATTTCACTTACTGGCGGTAGAAGCGCCGCTTGAGGTGCGGTATGAGCGGGCGCGGGCGCGGGGTGGGCCGCGCGCGCCCCAGAGCTTCGAGCAGTTCGTCGAGCTGGAGAAGCGGGAGCTGGCGGGCGTGGACCCGGAGGCACAAAACCTGCCCGCCTGCGCCGCCATGGCGGATGCGGTATTGGTGAACGACGGCGACGTGGCGCAACTGCAACAGCGGGCCGAGGCGGTTATCACAGGATGGCTGCAGGCCGGCGCGGCCACCGATCCGCGGCCGGGGTGGGATGAGTACTTCATGCGCATTGCCAGGATCGTGGCGCTGCGCAGCAACTGCCTGAAGCGCAAAGTGGCGGCCATTATCGTGCGCGACCGGCGCATCATCTCCACCGGCTACAACGGCACCCCGCGCGGGGTGACCAACTGCAACCAGGGCGGATGCCCGCGCTGCGCCTCCCTCGCCCCCAGCGGCACCCGCCTCGATGAGTGCGTCTGTAGCCACGGGGAAGAAAACGCCATTGTGCAGGCGGCCTACCACGGCATCTCCATCAAGGATGCGGTGCTCTACAGCACGCTGTCACCATGCCTGCAGTGCACCAAAATGATCCTCAACGCCGGCATCAAGGAAGTGGTGTTCAACGCCCACTATCCCTTGGGCCAAACGGCCCAGCGCATCCTGGAGGAAGCCGGGGTAACGGTGCGTAAATTGGATCTGGAATAGTCCCTCCTTTGGGTGGGTTTCGCGCCTCACGCGGGCTAAGCTCGGACCGGGCTGGGGGGGGCGAGTGGCGAAGCCACTCGGGGCCCCGCGCCAAGCAAAGCTCGGCCGGGCTGGGGCATGTGGGGCGCCCGGCCCGGTCGAGCATAAGCGGGTCGCTCGGCGCAGCCGAGCGGGGTCCCGCGCCAAGCAAAGCTCGGCCGGGCTGGGGCATGTGGGGCGCCCGGCCCGGTCGAGCATAAGCGGGTCGCTCGGCGCAGCCGAGCGGGGTCCCGCGCCCATCAATAGTTTCGTGTAAGCTAAGGGCGGTGCCGGCCGGACCGGCAGCCAAGGAGAAATGGTTTGAAGAGTATTTTTGTAGGTAACTTGTCGTTTGGAACTACCGAGGACGAACTGCGCACGCTGTTTGAGAACTACGGTTCGGTGGCGCGCGTGAGCATCATGATGGACCGCGAGACCGGGCGTTCGCGCGGCTTCGCTTTCGTGGAGATGACGAACGACGACGAGGCCGAGTCGGCCATCAGCGGCGTCAACGGCAGTTCGATGGGCGGCCGCTCGCTGAACGTGAATGAAGCCCGTCCGCGGCCCGAGCGGCCGGCCGGCGGCGGCTACAACCGCGGTCCCAGCAGCGGCCCGCGTGGACCCCGCAGCGGCGGCGGTGGCGGAGACGACTACCGCGGTCACGTACGCCAGCCCCGCGAACCGCGCTGGTAGGCGCTCGCCTGCCTTCATCCTCCGCGCCGTGGATCACCGCGGCGAAGTGTGCCCCACGGCGGAGGTGGCGAAGAGGCTGCCTAAGGCAAAAAAACTCTTGAAGTCGGGGACAAAAACCCCTAGTCTTTTACATTGCTGGCAAGCACTGGGTGAGATTGAGGGGAACGGCGGCCGGCCATCATTCGCGGTTTCATACCGTTGGTGGGTTGTTCGCTCTTCATTTTCCTTATCATTCGCATCCGCTCGTTCCGCATTTGCGGCGCGACCTCCGGTCCTCGCTACCCTGTGACCGCCGGCATGGAAGGCTCGGCCTGAATGGCCGAAGCTCGCGGGAGCGTGCTTGCGCACCCGACATTCTGGAATAGGCTCGCACCATGAGAGAACATTGGCGGATTACGCTGATTGTGGTCGTGTTGTTGGGGTTTGGATGCTGGAAACTGCTGGGCATGGGAGAAAACGTCGGCTACTCCCCCGAGCAGCCCATCCCCTTCAGCCATAAGCTCCACGCCGGCGACAACCACATTCCGTGTCAATATTGCCACGCCGGGGTGGACCGCTCCCGCGTGGCGCCGATACCGGCCCTGAACGTCTGCATGGGCTGCCACGCGGTGGTGGCCAGCGGCACGGCGCCCATCAAGCTGGTCAAGGCGGCCTACGACTCCGGCAAGCCGATCGAATGGACGCGGGTCTACGACCTGCCGCAATTCGTCTACTTCCAGCACCGCTGGCACATCGCCGCCGGCATCGCCTGCCAGACCTGCCACGGGCCGGTGGAGAGCATGGACCAGATCCGCCAGGTGAAGCAATGGACCATGGCGGAGTGCCTGAACTGCCACCGCAACAACGACCTGCTGCCCACGCCCAACGACAAGTTCCATCGCGACCCGGCGACCTTCCATGACCGCGCGGCCAACGCGCCCCAGGATTGCAATGTCTGCCACAACTAAAGATCAAGCCTTCCAGAAAGTGCGCGGCAAAAGCGAGTTTGCCGGCAAGCCGGCGGAGTTTTTCCAGGCCGGGGGCGACAGCCCGGCGGGGATGAAGTTCGGCCGCCGCGACTTCATGAAGTGGTCCACCGGCGCCCTGGCGCTGGCGGCCACCGCCTGCGAGCGCAAGCCCACGCAGCAGATCATCCCCTATGTGCAGCAGCCGCCGGAGGCGATGCCGGGGGTGGCGAACTACTACGCCTCCACCTGCCGCGAGTGCCGCGAGGGCTGCGGCATCGTCGTCACCACGCATGAGGGGCGGCCGACAAAGGTCGAGGGGAACCCGCTGCACCCGCTCAACCGCGGCTCGTTGTGCGCCCGCGGGCAGGCCTCGCTGTTCAACCTCTACGATCCCGACCGCTTGCGTGAACCCACCGTGCTGCAGCGTGTGCACAGCCTGGACGGGCTGGTGGGCAAGGCCCCGGCGGTGGATTACAACCTGAATCTGCCCACCAACCTGTGGCAGGAAGCCTGGAACCTGCGCAACAACCTGCACCCGATCAAGCGTCCGCTGAAGACCATCACCTGGGATGAGGCCGACAAGCGGGTGAGCGCGCTGCTGCAGAGCGCGGGCCGGAACGCCGTGCTGCTCACCGGCACCGTGCATGGGCCGGCGCGGACGGCGCTGCTGGCGGATTTCCTCAGCGTCTTCCCGGCGCGGCAGGTGGTCTACGATTCGCTCAACCCGGATGCCCTGCGCGGGGCGCAGCAGGCGGCCTTCGGCACCCCCGTGGTGCCGCGCTACTTCTACGAACGCGCGGAGATGGTGGTCAGCTTCGGGGATGACCCGATCGGCGGCGGCATCGCCCACCAGGAGTACTCGGTCGGCTTCGGACGGCAGCGCAAGATGCGCGACAAGACGATGTCGCGCGTGGTGTCGTTCGAGCCGGCGATGAGCCTGACCGGCATGAACGCCGACAACCGCTATCTGGTGCCCCCCTCGCAACTGCTGAGCGTGGCCATGGGGCTGGCGCACCAGTTGGTCCTGGTGGACAAGCGGTCACGTTTCGCCGGCGACGCGGGTGTGGCCAAAGCATTGGGCGCCTACGATCCGGCGGCGGTGGAAAAGGCCGCGGGCCTGCCCGCCGGCGTGTTGGGTAGGCTGTCGGCGGAACTGTGGGCGCAAAAGGGCAGGAGCATCATCAACGGCGGCGGTATCGCCGGCGCCACCGAAGACGCGCGCATGCTGGAGATCGCGGCCGCGTTCCTCAACGCCGCGCTGGAGAATGAAGGCGCGACGGTGGATGGCAGCGGCAGCCCCAGCCTGCAGGCGCAGGGCAGCGACGCCGCCATGCTGGCGCTCGTCAATGATATGAACCAGGGCAGGGTGGATACCCTGGTGGTATGCGGCTCCAACCCCGCCTATACCCTGCCGGAGTCGGCCGGGTTCCTGGCGGCGCTGGCCCGGGTGCCGCATGTGGTGGTGATCTCGGACCGTCTGGACGAGACGGCGCAGTTGGCGGATCTGGTATTGCCGCTGCTGCACGGCCAGGAGAGCTGGGGCGATGCCGAGCCGCAGGCGGGCCTCTACGGTCTGGCGCAGCCGACGATCGAGCCGCTGTTCGGCGGTCGCAGCTTCGAGGATGTGCTGATTCACTGGGCCTGGCTGACGCCGGCGGGCAAGGCGCGGTTTACCGCCCCGCCCCCGCCGCCCGCGCCCGTGCCGCCGGCGGCGCCGGTCGCTCCGGGCACTCCGGCCGCGCCGCCTCCGCCTCCGGCCGCCGCGGTGGTGCTGCCGCCGGCGGCGATCAGCTTCTATCAGTACTTAAAGGACCATTGGCGCGATCAGATCTACGCCAAGAACAACCTGGCCGCCACCTTTGACGACTTCTGGGTCGGGGCGCTGCGGGCCGGGGTGTTTGATCCCAACCCCAAGCGGCTGCAGCCCGGCGCGGCGCGCACCTTCAAGACGGCGGCGCTGGCCGCGGGTTCGATACCGGCGGCCGCCGCGGCCGGCGACACGCTCGAACTGGCGATGTCGGTGAATGTGGTGACCGGCGACGGCTGGCGCGCCAACAACGCGCACCTGCAGGAGATTCCCGACCCCATCACCAAGCGCTGCTGGGACAACTTCTTCCTTGTGGCTCCTTCGACCGCCCGGCGGCTCGGCCTGGAGCGCGACGGCAAGGGGCTGTGCTGCATCGCCGAAGTGAGCGTCGGCGGACACACCCTGCAGGCTCCCGTCTACACCCAGGTGGGCGTGCATCCCGGGGTGGTGACCATTCCGGTGGGATTCGGACGGGCTTCGGTGGGGCAGATCGGCACCGACATCGGCGCCAACGCCTACCACATCGCCCGCGCGGTGCCGGACGGGGTGGTCTACTCCGGCGCCCGCGTGACGCTGAAAAAGATCTCCGGGCCCGCCTACCTGGTGGCCGGGCCGCAGGATGACAACTACGTGGATTTCGCCGCCGATGACATCACGCCCGAGAGCGGGCGCGGCATCAACATCGTGCGCGAGACCACGCTGGTGCAGATTCAGGCCAACCCGCGCGCCGGCAACCCGGAGGCCGAGCCGCAGACCAGCATCTGGGACAACGGCGGTCCGAGCGAGCACGACTTCCCCAACTATCACTGGGGCATGACCATCGACATGAACGCCTGCATCGGCTGCAGCGCCTGCGTCGCCGCCTGCTACGCCGAGAACAACGTGCCGGTGGTGGGCAAGGATCAGGTGTGGCGCGGCCGCGACATGGCCTGGATCCGGATTGACCGCTACTTCAGCGGGCCGGAGGAGAACCCCGACGTCACCCTGCAGCCCATGCTTTGCCAGCAGTGCGGCAATGCCGGCTGCGAGAGCGTGTGCCCGGTGATCGCCACCATCACCGACGCCGAAGGCATCAACGTGCAGGTCTACAACCGCTGCGTCGGCACCCGCTTCTGCTCCAACAACTGCATTTACAAAGTCCGCAAGTTCAACTTCTTCAACTACGGCAAGGTGCGGGCCACGCCGCTCGAGCTGGCGCTGAACCCCATGGTGACAGTGCGCAGCAAGGGCGTCATGGAGAAGTGCAACTTCTGCACGCAGCGCATCCACGCCGCCCATTACAAGGCCAAGGAGCGCGGGCTGCCGGTGCGGGACGGGGATTTCCAGACCGCCTGCCAGCAGACCTGTCCCACCCAGGCGATCCACTTCGGCAACATGGTGGACCGCCAGTCCGAGATGATGAAGGCGCGCGATGAGCGCGGCTACCGGGTGCTGGAAATGATGAACTACGAGCCCTCCATCGAGTACCTGACCAAGGTTCGCAACCGCGGGGCGGAAGAGGACGTGAAGGCATGAGCCAGGTCGCCGCCCATCCGCACGCGACGCTCAACGCGGAGCCGCCCATCTACCGCGCCGACCTGACCCTGAGTCAGGTCAACCGCGACATCACCGCCGCCATCTTCCGCCGCCCCAACGCCTGGTGGTTCGTGGGCATGGCCATTGCCCTCGGCTGCCTCGGCCTCGGTTCCTATGTGGTCTGGGTCCAGTTGCATGTGGGCATGGGCGTGCTCGGCCTGAAACGGCCGGGGATGTGGGGCACCTACATCGTGGACTTCGTGTTCTGGGTGGGTATCGCCCACGCCGGCACGCTGATTTCGGCCATTCTGTTCCTGTTCCGCCAGCGGTGGCGCACGGCCATCAACCGCAGCGCGGAGGCGATGACCATCTTCGCGGTCATGTGCGCGGGGCTGTTCCCGCTGCTGCACATCGGCCGCACCATGATCGCCTACTGGCTGATCCCCTACCCCAACACGCGCCATCTGTGGGTGAACTTCCGCTCGCCGCTGATCTGGGACGTGTTCGCGGTTTCCACCTACACCATCATCTCGCTGCTGTTCTGGTACCAGGGCATGATCCCCGATCTGGCCACGGTGCGCGACATGCATCCCGGCAAAATCGGGCGCAAGGTGTACGGCATCTTCTCGCAGCGCTGGAAGGGAACGGCGCGCGACTGGCACCACTACGAGGCGGCCTATGGGCTGTTTGCCGCCATCGCCACCCCGCTGGTGCTGTCGGTGCACAGCGTGGTGTCCAGCGACTTCGCGGTCAGCTCCATCCCCGGCTGGCACGACACCATCTTCCCGCCCTACTTCGTGGCCGGCGCCATCTTCAGCGGCTTCGCCATGGTGATCACCGTGCTGACCGTGGTGCGCAAGGCCTTCAACCTGGAAGACTACATCACCATCGATCACATGGAGCTGATGGCCAAGATCATCCTGGCCACTTCGATGATTGTCAGCTACGGCTACATCATCGAGGTCTTCATGTCCTGGTATGGCGAAGTGGCGGTGGAGAACCACATCTACATCTGGATCCGCTTCTTCGGTCCCTATGCCTGGGCGGGCTGGACGATTGTGTTCTGCAACTGCATCGCACCGCTGATCTTCTGGTTCCGCTTTGCCCGACGCAACCTGGTGATCCTGTTCGTGGCCAGCATCATCATCAACATCGGGATGTGGTTCGAGCGCTACGTGATTATCGTGACCTCGCTGTCGCAGGACTTTTTGCCGAGCAACTGGCGCTACTTCGCGCCCACCACCTGGGACATCGGCACCTTCATCGGGTCGCTGGGTCTGTTCTTCATGATGTTCATGCTGTTCGCGCGCTTCGTGCCGGTGATCGCCATCTCCGAGGTCAAGAGCGTGCTCCGCACGCCGGTGGGCGAGCCGCGACAGCCGAGCGGCAGTCTGGAGGGAAGCCATGTCTAGCAAGTACCGTCCGCCGGCGGTGCTGGCGATGTTTCTGGACCCGGAGCGGCTGCTGGCCGCCATCAAGGCGGTGCGCGAGCAGGGCTACCGGGGCATCGACGCCTACACCCCCTATCCCGTGCACGGACTCTCCGACGCGCTGGGGCTGAAGATCAGCTGGATGCCGCGGGTCACCAAGACCGCCTTCTTCGTCGGCGCCGGGCTGGGCTTCACCTTCGAGGCCTGGACGATGGCCTGGGCCTGGCCGCTAAACATCGCCGGCAAGCCCTACATCTCGGTGCCTGCCTACATGCCGGTGACCTTCGAGAGCGGCATTCTGATCGCCGGCATCTCCACCTTCATCGCGGTACTGATCGCCGGGCGGCTGCGGCCGGCGCCGAATTTTCAAAACCTGGACGCCAGCCTGACCAACGATCGCTTCGGGCTGTATGTTCCGGTCCGCCCCTACGAGCAGGCCAATGTGCAGGAGCTGCTGACCAGCCTGGGCGCGGAGGAGGTACGGAATCTTGCCTAAGCGCAGTTACCAGTTGCCAGTTGCCGGTTACCAGCGGTGGATCGCGGCTGCCGGAGCGGTGGTGCTCACCCTGGGGTTGAGCGCCTGCGCCGGGCCGGGCACCAAGACCACCACCGAGTTGGAGTGGCAGCCGGACATGTACAAGCAGCCCTACGTGCAGGCCATGGAGAAGGACCGGTTGAACCCGGACATCAACACCCTGCGCACCCCGCCGCCGGGGACGGTGCCGGTGAACTATGTGCCCTTTCCCCAGCCGGTGGATGTGACCGGCATGGACCACCTCGCCAACCCGCTGCCCATCACGCCGGCGGTGCTCGACAAGGGGCGGCAGATTTTTGACACCTACTGCATCGTCTGCCACGGCGCCAAGGCCGACGGCCTGGGCTACATCGTGCCCAAGATGACGCAGCCGCCGCCGCTCATCGCCGGCGCGGCGCTGCAGTTTACCGACGGGCGCATCTTCAGCATCATCACCGGCGGGCAGGGAAACATGCCCAGCTACCAGACCGAACTGGACCCGGCCGAGCGCTGGGCCGTGATTCACTATGTCCGCGTGCTGCAGCGCGCCGCCAATCCGACCTCCTCGGACATGGCGCGGGCCGCCAGGCAGGGCATGGACTTCTCCGGCGATCTGCCGGCGGCCATGGGTCCGAAGGGGCCGATACCGGGCGCGGACGCCATCCCTCACTGATATGCACGCACACGCAGAAGAAATCGCCATCCCCAACCCCGGCCCCGCGGTCTTTCCGGCCCGGGTGCGCAGCCTGCTGCTCGGCGCCACCGCCATCGGCGTGATCGTCTTCGTGCTGGCGCTGCTGGTGGACCCGCAACGGGCCTGGTACAGCTTCCTCACCAACTATCTGTTCTTCCTGGTGCTGGGCATCGGGGGCGCCTTTCTGGTGGCCCTCGAGTACATCACCAGCGCCACCTGGACGGTGGTCTTCCGGCGCCTGCCGGAGGCGGCCTCCAGCTTTCTGCCGGCGGCCTTCCTGCTGGGCATCGTGTTCCTGTTCGGCGTGCCCTACATCTATCCCTGGGCCAAGCCGGGATTTCATGGTTTCCTGACCCACGGCAAGCAGGTCTGGTTCTCCATGCCCTTCTACAGCGCGCGCACGCTGTTCACCCTGGCCGCGTGGGTGCTGTTCGGTACCTGGTTCGTGCGCAACTCGACCCGGCAGGATACCCAGCCCGGGGAGCTGCTGCCGCGCAAGACGTTCGGCCGCGCGCCGACCGTGCGCGGGCGGATGGCGGCCGGATTCCTGGTCTTTTTCGGCTACAGCTTCACCATCCTGTTTGTGGACTGGGTCATGTCGCTGGAGCCGCAGTGGTACACCAACATGTGGGGCCCTTATGGCTTCGCCGGCATGTTTGAATCGAGCCTGGCGCTGGTGCTGCTGTTCACCGTGCTCTTCCGCCGCCGCGGCATGTTCGACGGCGCCGTGAAGGACTACCACTATGTGGATTTGGCGCGCATGGTGCACGCCTTCAGCATCTTCATGGTGTACATCGGCTTCGCCCAGTACCTGCTGATCTGGTATGCCAACTTCCGCGAAGAGACGATCTACTTCCACGAGCGCCTGGTGGGCGGCTGGGGCTATGTATTCCTCTTCCTGCTGCTGGCCAAGTGGGTGCTGCCCTTCTGCATCCTGATGAACCAGAAGATCCGCACCAACGAGACGTGGCTGATCATCATGTCCAGCCTGATCCTGTTCGCGGAATGGTTTGACTGCTACTGGATGGTGATGCCGCCGATCCACTCCCACTTCTACATTCCCAACTGGGTGGAGCTGGGCATGTTCCTGGGCTTCCTGGGCATCTTCGGCCTGCTGGCGACTCGCTATCTGAGCAAACATCCCACCGTGCCGGTCGGTGATCCGAAGTTCCTCGGTTCGGTGGCGGGGAGGTATCTGTGAGCGCCAACACCACGCCCACGCAGCCTTCGGTCAAGTCGCTGATCGGCTTCTCGCTGACCGTGCTGGTGGCCGGCTACCTGATCTACACGGCCTTCGGCGGCCAGTTCAGCCGGGCCACGTTCCAGGCGCGGTTTGACTTCAAGAAGCCGCCGCCGCCGGGCGCGGAGACGGCGGTGGACCTGCACCCCTTCCTGGCCGACAGCCCCAAGCTGCAGGAGGAGGGCAAAGAGGTATTCGAGGCCAACTGCGTGCCCTGCCACGGCGCCGACGGCTACGGCAACGGTCCGCGCGCGGCCGGGTTGAACCCGCCGCCCCGCAACTACCACAGCGGCAAATTCAAGTTCGGGACCTCGGTGCTGGCCATGTACCACACCGTGACCAACGGTTCACCGGGCACCTCGATGCCCAGCTTCGTGGCGCTGTCCCCGGAGGACCGGATGGCGGTGGTGCACTACATTCGCCACAACTTCATCCCCAAGGATGCCTTGCAGGACAACACCGCGGCCCAACTGGCGGCCATCGAGACGCCCGCCAGCAGCGGACCGGCGAAGTTGCCGCCGCTCAACCCGGTGCCCACCGGACAGCGGATTCCCATCGCGGTGGCGATGCAGTTGGTGGCCGCGGAAGCGGCGCAGCCGCCCGCGGTGGCCGCCGATGGCACCGCCATTCCCAACGCGGCGCAGGGCGATGTGGCCGCGGGCGCGGCCCTATACCGCACCCACTGTCAAACCTGCCACGGCGAGACGGGGCAGGGCGGCTACCCGGTGATGATGGTCGGTTCGGCCCCCTACGTCGAAGTTACCGCGCAGCCGTTCGACCACCCCACCATTTTGAGTTCGCCCAACGATGCCGCCGGCTTCGCCAAGGTGGTGCTGCATGGCCTGCCGGGGCGCATGATGCCGGGTGAGGGAACCTTCACCCGCCCGCAAATGGATTCACTCTACGCCTACGTGCAGCAACTGCTGCACACCAGGCAGGCGGCGCCTGCTGGAGGAAAGCAATGACCGAGGCCTTTTTCATGCTGCTCCAGACGATGGAGCAGTCCATGGCCGCCGCGGCCGCCAAAGGCATGGCCGCGCCGACGCGCAATCCCTTCTCCGCCCCCGGCAGCAATGTGGCGCGGCTGGGTGCGGCGGAGAGCTGGCACGCCTTCTGGTGGGTGATCCCCTTCATCGCCATCGCCTACATTCTGCTCGCCTACGTGATGATCAAGTTCCGCGACAAGGGCGACGGACGCCAGCCCGCGCACTTCCATGAGAACAACCCGCTGGAGTTCGCCTGGACGGTGATTCCGGCGGTCGTGGTCGCCCTGGTGGCGCTGCACTCCTTCCCGGTGCTGCACTTCATGGAGTACGGCGGCAACCACCCCGCCTTGAACGTCAACGTCGTGGGTCACCAGTTCTTCTGGGAATACAAGTACCCCGGATACGGCATCGACATCTCCAACGGCACGCTGGTGGTGCCCTCGGACGAAGTGGTGGATCTCGATCTGACCAGCGTGGACGTGATCCACGGCTTCTACGTTCCCGGCCTCGGAATCCAGGAGGACGCGCTGCCCGGGCGGCTCACCAACCTGTGGTTCAAGGCGCAGCCGGGCTACTACAAGGGCCAGTGCACGCAACTGTGCGGCGCCAACCACGCCGAGATGCTGATCGAGGTGCAGGTGCTGCCGCGCAACGAATTTGAGCAATGGCTGCAGGCGCATCGCGCCCAGCCGGCGCCCGCCACCCCCGCCGCCGCCCCCGCGGCGACGCCCGCGAAGGGAGCAAAATGAGCACCCAAGTCGCCACCGCCGGCACGGTCCATCCGCGTCAGTACCACGGTCTGCTCGACTGGTTGACCACCACCGATCACAAAAAGATCGGCATCATGTACATCGCCTTCGCCCTGATCAACGGCTGGGCGGGCGGTTCGCTGGCGGGCATGATCCGCCTCAATCTTTACAATCCCAACTGGCACATCGTCAGCCCCGAGCTCTACAACCAGCTCATGACGATGCACGCCACCATCATGATCTTCCTGACCCTGATGACCGCCTTCGCGGGCTTCGGCAACTATCTGGTGCCGTTGATGATCGGGGCGCGGGACATGGCCTTCCCCAAGCTCAACGCCTTTTCCTTCTGGCTGATGATTCCCGCCGCGCTGATGCTCTACGGCAGCTTCTTTGTCGTGGGCGGCGCCGCCGCCGGCGGCTGGTGGAGCTATCCGCCGCTGAGCACGGCGCAGTTCTCGGCCGGCCACGGCGAGGATCTGTGGATTCTGGCCATCATCCTGCTGGGCATCGCCTCCATCATGGGCGCGATCAATTTCCTGGTGACGGTGATTGACATGCGCGCCCCGGGCATGACCTGGATGAAGGTGCCGCTGTTCGTGTGGAGCTGGGTGGTGACGGCGTGGATGCTGGTGCTGGCGGTGCCGGTGCTCAGCGGCGCCATGTTCATGCTGCTCAGCGACCGCTGGCTCAACACCGGTTTCTACCGTCCCTCGCTGGGCGGCGATCCGCTGCTGTACCAGCACCTGTTCTGGTTCTTCGGACACCCCGAAGTGTACATCATGATCCTGCCGGGCTTCGGCATGGTCAGCCACATCATTCCCTCCATGGCGCGCAAGAAGCTCTTCGGCTACAAGGGGATGGTGGTGGCGCTGTGGGCCATCGGCGTGATCGGCTTCATGGTATGGGCGCACCACATGTTCACCGCCGGCATTTCGGCGGATGCGCGGGTGTGGTTCTCCATGGCCAGCATGGCCATCTCGGTGCCGACCGGCGTCAAGATTTACTCCTGGCTGGCCTCGGTGTGGGGCGGCGTCATCCGCTTCACCACGGCGATGAAGTTCTCGCTGGGCTTCATCTTCACCTTCGTGCTCGGCGGGCTGAGCGGCCTGATGCTGGCCGTCGTACCGTTCGACATCCAGGTGCACAACACCTACTTCGTGGTCGCCCACTTCCATTACGTGCTGGTGGGCGGTTCGGTGATGACGCTCTTCGCGGGCACCTACTTCTGGTTCCCCAAGATCACCGGGCGAATGCTGAGCGAGAAGATGGGGAACTGGGTCTTCTGGCTGTTCTTCATCGGTATGAACTGGGTGTTCATGCCCATGCACCTGCTGGGCATTGACGGCATGTCGCGCCGCGTGGCCAGCTACCGGCCGGAGTTTCAGCCGCTGAACCAGTTCATCTCCGAAGGCTTCATCTTCATGCTGCTGGCCGGGCTGCTGTTCACCTACAGCATCATCAAGGCGATGCGCCAGCCGCGCGACGCCGGCAATGATCCCTGGGACAGCAACGCCATCGAGATGCATCTCGAGTGGCAGACCTCGAGTCCGCCGCCCGCCTACAACTTCGCCGAGCTGCCGGAGGTCCAGTAGCCGCCGCCATGGAACCGGTAGTACCCACGCGGCAACCCTCCGAGCGCCGGCGGCGTTGGGGATGGAAGCTGGCCCTGATCGTGGCCGGGATGGTGGGCTTTGCCTTCATCAACGTGCCGCTGTTCCGGGTCTTCTGCACCCACTTCGGCATCTACGTTCCCGCTGACCAGAAGCTGGCCGTCTCCACCGGTCCGGCCGATACCAGCCGCAACATCAACATCAGCTTCAGCGGGGTGATCGCCGACGGGCTGCATGTGGGATTTCAGCCCGACCAATCGCTGCAGACGGTGCACATCGGCGAGCGCTTCGAGAACAAGTTCACCTTCACCAACAACACCGACCAGACGGTGCATTTTCGCGCCATTCACGATATCTATCCCTACCAGGCGGCCACGCATCTGGCGCTGATCCAGTGCTTCTGCTTTTCCGACCAGACCATGGCGCCGCACACCACCAAGACGTTGCCGGTGATCTACCAGATCAACACCGGCCTCGATCCCCTGGTGGCGCGGGTCAGCCTGATGTACACACTGGAGCCGCTGGCCCCGTCCGCCGGAGCGGGAACGGGGGGACAATAGCCGTATGCCGAGCACCGCGGAACTCAAGCAGCTTTCTCCCCAGGTCCGGCGCCGCAATCGCCGGCTGGGCTGGGCGCTGTTCTTCATCGCCCTGGCCGCCATGCTGTGGACGCCCTATGCCGCCCATCATGGCTGGATTTACCCAGAGGAAACCACCTTCGCCTTCCCGCATTGGATCAAGTAGATGGAACACTCGACTCTAGCTCCGTCCACCGCCTTAGCCGGCGCCCACGCCGCGCACGCGGACGCATCGCACCACAACCCCACGCCCAGCTTCTGGCCGATCATTCTGGCCGGCGGCATGGGCTCGTTCGTCTTCCTGGTGTTCCTGGTGTATCTGGGCACGCCGACGGCGGGGGTTCTGCTGGCGTTGGCGGCGCTGCTCTCGCTGGCCGCCGCCGCCGGATGGGCCAACACCATCGCGGTCGAGCGGCGGCGCATGGATCAGGTGCAGACCAACAAGGACCTGACCCGGGGCTTTTTCTTCTTCCTGGCTTCCGAGGCGATGATTTTCTTCGCCTACTTCGAGTATCTCTACCTCACCCGCTTTAACAGCACCCAGTGGCCTCCCAAGGGGATGCCCACGCTGGAAACCGTGATGCCGGCCATCGCCACCCTGATTCTGGTGTCGTCCAGCTTCACGCTGAACTGGTCGGTGGCCTCGTTTCTGAAGAACAAGCGCACCGCGGCCAAGAACTGGCTGCTGCTCACCATCGCCATGGGCATCTTCTTCCTGGGGATGCAGGGCTTCGAGTGGGGCTTCCTCAGCGGCGTGATGGGCTTCACGGTGAGCACAGGGGCGTTCAGCTCCGCCTTCTTCCTGATGACCGGCTTCCACGGCGCCCACGTCACGGTGGGGCTGATCATGCTCTCGCTGGTGTACTGGCGCATGGAGAAGGGCGAATACACCCACGAGTACCACATGTCGCTGAAGGCGGCCGAGTATTACTGGCACTTCGTCGACGTCGTGTGGATTCTCCTGTTCTTCTCCATCTACCTCCTGCAGACCGGCCCGAAGTAAACACCCCGCTGACGGCAGGGCCCGAGTTGCCCCGGCAACATGGGGCAAGATCGCAGGGTCAGGCGTGGGAAATTCGGAACGGCGCGCCCCTGCCGGGTAGCGACTTTGGGGAAGGGGCGAGAAGCAAGTGGCGCGAGGCCGCAGCCGGAGACGGCGAGAACGAAGCGCCGCGCCGCTTATCGCCCCGCCCCACTCCGCCCGCCGGGCCGTGCCGCCGGGCGTATACTGGCGCCATGGACCCCGAG
>Ga0134125_10001670_pt1 | contig 27180 bp, 20 predicted proteins | sample KB31751_FD_96464 | JGI IMG/M metagenome (GOLD analysis project Ga0134125, IMG submission 96464) | Terrestrial soil microbial communities with excess Nitrogen fertilizer from Kellogg Biological Station, Michigan, USA - KB3-175-1 | ecosystem: Environmental > Terrestrial > Soil > Unclassified ...
AGCGGGTCTGCAGGAGGAACTCGATGTAGCTCCGGTAGGCGCCCCAGCCGCCGAAGTGGTCGGGGATCCCGCAGCGCGGGAAGGACTTCGTGAAGCTCTGGGTGCGGGTCGAGTGCAGCCCGCTGTCGCGTCCGTCGAGATACGGCGAGTTGGCGGACACGGCGAGCAGCTGCGGGAGCACGGGGCGCAGCCGGTCGCAGACCTGCACGGCCCGGTCGATCCCCCTCACGCCCGCGTGGACGTGGAGCGAGAACGTGTTGTTGCGCCAGGCGACGTATTTCAGGCCCTCCTCGACGCGGCGGTAGTGCTCGGTGTCGATGATCGGCTGGCAGCGGTAGTCCGCCCACGGGTGCGTGCCGGTCGCGCCGAGCGCGACCCCGTGCGTGTCGGCCAGCGCGAACATCAGGCCGCGCCGCTCGCGCTGGCGCTGGACGGCGTCCGCGAAGTTCGCTCCCTCCCCGGAGATCACCTCGATCTCGGAGGAGATCAGCTCGCCCGCGACGCCGTCGCCGAGGACCGGGTCGAGGTCCGCGGCGGCGCGCAGCTCCTCGTAGCGCGGCACGAGGTCGAGGCTGTCGGGGTCGAGCAGCGAGAACTCCTCCTCGAGGCCGACTGTCATGTCGGTGGCGGCGGCGAACCGCTGCTCGGCTCGGTCTAGGTCCTCGATGTTCATCGTGCTCTCCAGGTGCCGCGGGGCCTGCGGGTCAGGTCAGGTAGAAGTACAGCGCGTAGAGCAGATCGACGGCGGGGCTCGAGGTGTGGACGGTGACCTCGGGCGGCACGTCGAGCAGCGACTCGGAGTAGTTGAAGATGATCTTCACGCCCGCGTCGACGAGCTCGTCGGCGAGGCCCTGGGCCGCCTGGTTGGGGACCGCGAGCACGCCGACGACGATGTCCTCGTCCTCCACGACCTGGCGCAGCTCGGCGATGCTGCGGATCGCCTGCGTGCCGACGTCGGTTCCGACCTTGGCCGGGTCGTTGTCGAAGATCGCGACGACGCGGAAGCCGTGGTCGGCGAAGATTTCCGAGCCCGCGATCGCGCGGCCGAGGTGGCCCGCGCCGATCAGCGCGATGTTGTGCTGGCCCGCGGTTCTCAGGATCTTGCGGATCTGCGAGACGAGCGCCTCGACGTTGTAGCCGACCCCCCGCTTGCCGAACTTCCCGAAGCCCGACAGGTCACGGCGGATCTGGGTCGAGTTGACGTGCGTGTAGTCGGAGAGCTCCTGCGAGGAGATCGTCTCCTTGCCCATCTTCTTGGCCTGCGTGAGCACCTGCAGGTAGCGCGAGAGGCGCGCGGCGACGCCGAGCGAGAGCCGCTCGCTGGATGCTCCCCCGTTGGCTGGGCCGGACTCGACGGCCCCTGCCGCCGGTTCTCCGTAGCTCATTGCCGTGACTCTAGACGCTCCCGCACGACCGCCTCTTCCACGAAGTATTCACACAGCTCCTCGCCGTCGTCGAGGCACACGACGGGTATCCGGTCGAAGTACGCACGGTGCAGGCGATCGTCGGCGGTGATGTCCAGCTCGGCCAGCTCGAACCCGAGCTCGGCCTGCAGGGCGCGGAGCTTCTCGACCGCCTCCGCGCAGAGGTGGCAGTCGGGCTTGGAGTAGACCGTCAGGACCGTCACGGGGCCGCTTCGCCGCTCGCGTAGGCGTCCAGGGAGAGGTAGTCCGGGTAGGCCAGCGGCCGCGCGTAGCGCGCGGCGCTCGCGATCATCGCCGCGTTGTCGGTGCAGAGGCTCATCGGCGGGACGTGGACCTCGACGCCGAGCTCCTGAACGGCCCGGCGCAGCTCCGCGTTGGCTGCGACCCCGCCCCCGATCGCGAGGCGCCTCATCCCCGTCTGCTCGAGCGCGCGGGCGGTCCGCTCGATCAGGCTCGCCACGATCGCCGCCTGGTAGGAGGCGGCGAGGTCCGCGGCGCGCTCCCGCGCTCGCTCCGGGCCGAGCTCGCGGATCGTGTAGAGCAGGGCCGTCTTCAGTCCCGCGAAGGAAAAGTCGAGGCCCTGGTGGAAGGCCTTGCGGGGCGCCCCCCGGCGGATCTCCCCGGGTGAGCCGGGGAAGGAGAAGGACGCCGGATCGCCTCCTTCGGCCAGCCGCTGCAGGGCCGGGCCGCCGGGGAAGCCGAGGCCGAGCATCCGCGCGCCCTTGTCGAACGCCTCGCCGGCCGCGTCGTCGAGCGTGAGGCCTAGCACCTCGTAGCCGTCGCGCGCCGTCACGAGTGCCAGCAGCGTGTGGCCGCCCGAGGCGATCAGGCAGAGAAAGGGTGGCCCCAGGGGCGGGGAGCCGTCCTGGCCGGGCAGGAAGTTCGCCGCGACGTGGCCCTGCAGGTGGTCGACGGGAACGAACGGCAGGCGCCTTGCGGCCGCGAGGGCCTTGCCCGTCGAGAGGCCGACGAGCAGCGCCCCGATCAGACCCGGCCCCTGCGTCGCCGCGACGGTCTCGACGTCGCCGAGCTCGATGTCCGCGTCGGTGAGCGCCTGCTCGACGACGGCGCCGACGATCTCCAGGTGGTGGCGGGAGGCGATCTCCGGCACGACGCCCCCGAAGCGGTCGTGGACGTGCTGTGAGGAGATCACGTTCGACAGCGACGCGCCGTCGCCGCCGAGCACCGCGGCGCACGTGTCGTCGCAGCTCGTCTCGAGCGCGAGGATCGTCATACCGGCCCAGGGTTGGGCACGTCGTCGAGCGAGCCCGCGAGCGTCGCGGGCGTGCGCCACATCACGAGCGCGTCCTCGCCGTTGTCCTGGTAGTAGCGCCGCCGCATGCCGGCGGCCCGGAAGCCTTCGCGCTCGTACAGGTGGATCGCGACGGCGTTCGAGCGGCGGACCTCGAGCGTGTAGCGGGCGTGCGGATCGCCGACCCGCGCGTACAGCTCGGCGAGCATCGCGGAGGCCAGGCCGCGGCGCTGGTATTCGTGGTCGACCGCGATGTTCATGATGTGCCAGACGGTGTCGTAGCGCGAGCAGATCAGGTAGGCGACGAGGCGATCGCCGCTGAACGCCGCGAGGCAGACTCCCGACTGCTTGGAGAGCTCGAGCACGAACATCGCCAGCGACCACGGCGTCGGGAACACGCGGCGCTCGACGCCGATCACCTGCGGCAGGTCGGGATAGGCCAGCGCGCGGATCTGGATCGGCGGCTGCGCTTCGGCGGGGGCGGGAATCGTCGAGCGCTCGCTCACGCGGCGCCTCTCGCGGCCTCGAGCGCCAGCTCGGCGTCGGGCCGGCGCAGGTAGTCGGGCAGCGCCTCGCCGTAGGAGACCGGCTCGGCCCGCACGCCGAGCTCGCAGACCGCGCTCGCGAGGAGCAGGTGCAGGCGCGACTCGGCCGGCGGGACCTCGGCGCCGGCCGCCTCGAGCTCTGCGCGATAGCGAACCGCTCCGTCGCCGATGCCGAGCACGCCCCCCGATGTGAGACCGGCCTCGATGAGGACCGCGCCGATCTCGCCGGGGGCGATCGGCCGGGGTGGGGCGAGCTCCTCCCCGCCCGCCGCATAGGCCGCCGCGAAGACCTCGCCGCGGCGCGCGTCGATCGCGGCGAGCAGGGGCGCGGCGCCGACCCCGGAGGAGCGGGCGCCGTGCGCGAGCGCGCGCAGGCTCGAGACGGTCACGAGCTCGCAGCCGAGCGATTGGGCGAGACCCCGCGCGGTCGCCATCCCGACCCTCAGCCCGGTGAACGTCCCGGGCCCGGCGCCGACCGCGATCCGGGCCACCGCGTCGAGCTCGATCGCGGCCTCGGCGAGCAGCTCGTCGACCATCGCGAGCAGCCGCGTCGCGTGACCGGGGTGGGCGCCCGGCGGCGGGTCGTCGCGGCGTTCGCGCACGTCCGCGGCGCCGTCGAGGATGGCCGCCGCGGTCGCGGAGGTCGCGGTGTCGATCCCGAGCACCCTCACCGCGCGTCCCCCACCTCGACGATCTCGACCTCGCGGCGGTCCTCGCCCGCGTGGGCGAGGGTCACGAGCAGGCGCGCGCCGGCGAGGTCCGGCTCGCCCGCGGGCGGCCACTCCACGAAGGCGATCCGCCCGGGGCCGAGGTAGTCGGCGAGCAGATCCGGGTCCTCGCCGCCGAGGCCCGCGAGGCGGTAGAGGTCCAGGTGGGAGACGGTGACGTCGCGGGCCCGGTAGCGGTGGCCGATCGAGAACGTCGGGCTCGTCACGGGATCCTCGACCCCGAGCGCCCTGGCGGCCCCGCGGACGAGCGTCGTCTTGCCGGCGCCAAGCTCGCCGCGGACGAGCACGAGGTCGCCGTCGGCGAGCGTCGCCGCCAGCTCGGCCCCCAGAGATTCGGTCTCGTCGGGGCCGTCCGTCTGCACCTTGCGAGGAGCCACCCACGTGACTCTAGAGACACCATGCCCGGAGGCCTGCGGAGAAACCGGCCCCAGAAATAGACCGGCCCGCGGGAGAATGAAACGCGGGCCGGTCGTTACTCCTGGAGGGATGGAGACAGGACCTTCATCGGCGTCCGATGCCGACGACTTTAGGACCGTCCAGATTTTTTTCGACACTTCTCGAAAAACCCTTGGTTTGCAGGGTTTTTTGCGTCCAGCCGCACTGGACACCGGCTAGAACACGGCCTGGACGCCGGTCTGGACCCGCGCCTAGAACAGGCCGAGCTGGTCCTCCTCGGGCCCCGGCGGGGAGGCTTCGGCCTCGGGCCGGCTCGCGGGCTCCGGCACGGCCTGCTCGCCGGGCTGCTCGAGCGCGCCCATCGCGAGCAGCTCGGGCAGTCGCGCGAAGTCCTCGCGGAGCGTCTCGAGCATGCGCGGCGTGTAGAGCGCCGCCGCCGGGTGATAGATCGGGTAGAGGCGCACGGCGCGGCTGCCGAGCTGGATCACCTCGGGACGGCCGTGCAGGCGCGTGATCCCCGTCGGGTCTTCGCGCAGCAGCTTCGTCGAGAAGTTCCCGAGGCTGCAGATGATCGACGGTTCGATCAGCTCGACCTGGCGCAGCAGGTACTCGCGGCAGTTGTCCAGCTCGACGGGCTGGGGGTCGCGGTTGCCGGGGGGGCGGCAGTTGTGGACGACGCCCCCTGCCGTCACAAAGTTGTGCGTCTCCTCGACGTCGATGCAGAAGAAGGTGTGATCGGGGCCGGCGGGAGGAGTGACATCCTCGACCTCCACCGCGTCGTACATCACCTGTTGCGGGCCGGGTGCAAGCGTTGCGGGATCGAAGGGAATCCGGTCGGCAACCTCCGGGTTGAGCTTGTAGCGCATCGGCGGCGGAACGTACGGAGCGATGAGCTCGCTGAGACGACGCGTTGCTGTGACGTCGAACCGGATGCGGCCGCGCACGGCCTTGGTCGCGAGGCCGAGCCGTAGCAGCCCGCGCATCAGGACGACGAGGTCTCGGCTGGAGAACCCCATGGCGGCGATCTCGGCGATAGGCTGCCGTCCTCCGCCGCGGATGCGGTTGTAACCGTCGTCCATGAACCAGAAGGCGAGCATCCGAGAGCTCAGCCGCTCGGCGATCCACTCGGGCACGACCTTCCTCTCGGCGTAGAAATCGGCCCGCAGCGTGCGCAGCGCGCGGTGTGCGCGCGTGCGGGACAGGACAACCTCATGCAGACGGCCGTCCCCCACCGCGGCGGCTACGTGCCGGCGCTCCTGAGCGACGTCAAGCTCGGAAAGCAGGTACGCCTTGAACTCGGCGTATCCGCTCTGCTTCGCGGAGTGGGAGAACGTCAGCGATGACGACTTTGCCGGGAGGCAACCGTCACCGAGGAGCGTCCCGCACGTGACGTCGAAGGCCAACTCGCTCAGCCCTTGACCCGTCGCGATGCGATCGTCGCGGCGGAGATCTTCGGCGACGACCCAGCCCCGTTCCGTCATGACCTGGTGGTCGCCCGTTAGGTGAATGCTCACCCTGCCCGCGCCGGCACGCTTGCTCGAGGCGTACGTCAGACGGAAGACTCGGCGGCCGGCGAGCGGCGTGGCGTGCCACCCGGTGACCCTCCGGGCCACGAGCTGCCCGTCCGCATCGACCGACATCACCTCGCCTCGGTATCGATTCCTCACGAGTCGACCGATCCGCTCCCACGATCCGTCCCCGAGCTGGACGTTGGCGTCGTACCTGAGGCACTTGAGAGTGTTCGCGATGAACACCTCCTCGCGCGAGAGCCCTATCTCCTCCAGCAGCTGGCTGAGCAGCTTCCCGGCCCGCCCGACGAACGGGATGCCCTGCTCGTCCTCGCTCGCCCCGGGCGCCTCGCCGATGAACATCAGGTCCGCATTGGCGTTGCCCGCGCCGAAGACGACCTTGTTGCGGGTCGCGGCGAGCTCGGGGCAGCGGGTGCAGGAGGAGGTCCTGACGAACAGCTCCTTGAGCGCCTCGCGGCGCTCGGCCGCGGTCGAGGTCCCGGCGGGAGGAGCCATCGGCGCATGCTAGTTCCTGCCCCGTGAGCGATGATCTGCCGGTGTCCGCATCGACCGAGATCAGCGTGAGGGCCCCGTTCGCCGGCGTCGTCGTCTCGATCGGCGGCGGCCACGTCGCCGCGGGGGCTCCGCTGCTCGTGCTCGAGGCGATGAAGATGGAGCACGAGGTCCTGGCCGAGACGGCGGGCACGATCGCCGAGCTGGCCGTCGCGGTCGGGGACGCCGTCGAGGAGGGCCAGCTGCTGATGAGGATGACCCCCGGCGAGAGCGCCGCGGCCGGGCCGCCGGAGGATGCTTTCGTCGGCGATGAAGAGAGCGCGGGCGAGCGCGAGGACCTGCGCGCGGTGCGCGAGCGCCACGAGGTCGGCCTCGACGCGGCCCGCCCCGAAGCGGTCGCGCGCCGTCACGGTCACGGCCGGCGCACGGCGCGGGAGAACCTCGCCGACCTGCTCGACGAGGGCAGCTTCGTCGAGTACGGGCCGCTCCTGTTCGCCGCGCAGGAGCAGCGCCGCAGCCGCGAGGAGCTGATCGCCAGGACCCCCGCCGACGGCTTGGTCGGCGGCGTCGGCGCGATCGACGGCGAGGGGTGCGTCGCGATGTCCTACGACTACACGGTCCTGGCGGGCACGCAGGGCATGCGCAACCACATGAAGAAGGACCGCCTGTTCGACGTCGCCGAGCGGCGGCGCCTGCCGGTCGTGCTGTTCGCCGAGGGCGGCGGCGGGCGCCCGGGCGACGTCGACATGCCGATCGTCGCGGGCCTCGACTGCAGGGCCTTCGAGCTGTTCGCACAGCTGTCCGGCCTCGTGCCGCTGGTCGGGATCGCCTCGGGCTACTGCTTTGCGGGCAACGCCGCGCTGCTGGGCTGCTGCGACGTGGTGATCGCGACCGAGGATGCCTCGATCGGGATGGGCGGCCCGGCGATGATCGAGGGCGGCGGGCTCGGCGTCTTCCACCCCGCCGAGGTCGGCCCGATCGACGTCCAGCACGCGAACGGCGTCGTCGACCTGCGCGCCGCCGACGACGCCGAGGCGGTCGCGCTCGCCCGCCGCTACCTCTCCTACTTCAACGGACGGTCCACGCCGGGCGCGATCCCCGACCAGGAGCTGCTGCGCGAGGCGATCCCCGAGCAGCGCAAGCGCATCTACGAGATCAGAGGCGTGATCGCAGGCCTCTTCGACGAGGGCTCGGTGCTCGAGCTGCGCGACGGCTTCGGCGCGGGGATGGTGACCGCTCTGGCCCGCCTCGACGGTCGTCCGCTGGGCGTGATCGCCAACAACCCCGCCCACCTCGGCGGCGCGATCGACGCCGACGGGGCCGACAAGGCGGCCCGCTTCCTGCAGCTCTGCGACGCCTTCGAGCTGCCGGTCCTGTTCCTCTGCGACACGCCCGGCTTCATGGTCGGACCGGCGGCCGAGCAGACGGCGACCGTGCGGCACTTCTCACGCCTGTTCCTGACCGGAGCGAACCTCTCCGTGCCGACCGGGACGATCGTCCTGCGCAAGGGCTATGGCCTCGGCGCCCAGGCGATGGCCGGCGGGGGCTTCAAGGCGCCTCTGTTCACTGTCGCCTGGCCGACCTCGGAGTTCGGGGCGATGGGCCTGGAGGGAGCGGTCCGCCTCGGCATGCGCCGCGAGCTCGAGGCGATCGGGGACGAGACCGAGCGCGAACGGGTCTACGAGGCGACCGTCGCCGCCGCCTACGAGCGCGGTCGCGGCGTCAACATGGCCGCCTACGGCGAGATCGACGACGTGATCGACCCGGCCGACTCGCGCCGATGGATCGCCACGCTGCTCGAGGACGGCGCCGGCGACTGGCGCAAGCGGCCCGGCAAGAAGCGACCGTACGTGGACGCGTGGTGAGCCGATCTCTCACTGGTCGGCTGAGAAGATCTCTCGCGACGGCTTGCTCAGTTTCTCGTCATCGAGCATGAAGACCATGGTGCCTTCCTTTTCGACGGCCGCGGTCAAGACCACTCCCCCAACGGTTGCCTGGATATCGAAGGACAACGCGTATCCGCCTACCCCGTCAACCGTCGCCGGACCGGAGCCGACGAACTCATGAGACCCGACGCAAGCCGCATGACTCAGGGCCTGAAGGTGCACCCGCATGCCGGGCTTCTTCAGTTCGAACCTGTGCGGTCGCCCGCTGATGTCGAGGTGGTTTGCCTCGTGGAGCCCTTCGCTACCACGCGGCCCTAGATGGCCGACGCCCCTCGCGGTCGTGCAATCCCGTTCCACGGTCTCGACGCCCAGCTGGCAGGGACTCAAGACAGCACCGTTCTCACTGTCGCTGTAAGTGGTCTGCCAGAAGTAGCTTCCTGGCGGCAGCGTCTCCGCGCGCGAGGCTGGGGCGACTCCGCTGGACACCGTGAAAGCACCCGCATCCGCCACCAGGTGCGAGCATGCACGGTCTGAGTAGACGCCGTATCTGATTTCACCTCCTGCGTCTTCAGAGTGAAGGCCCGACAACGTTGCCCGAGCGCTGACAGGCGTGTTCTTCGGGACCACGATCTGGTTACCCGCGCGCCCATCGCCGGACAGCGTGACCTTCATCTTTGGCGGTTGGACGAAATAGCATGTTTCGAGCGCGCAGCCGAGTTGGTCGACCCACTCCAAGCTGAAGTAAGTGCTCGCGCCAGGGGCCAACCCTTCGCCGGCGAATTCGACGAAGCCTTTGGATCGGTTTGGTTTCACCACGTCGACGAACCTCGTGCCGGGTCCCTCGTAGCCGGTCGGCCCGAACGGGCAGCCCGCAGGGGCGCCGATCGATTCCGGTGAGCAGAGACCGTCTTCGTCGAACGCGAAGAGCCCTTCGCCACCCCCGTCGAGGAAGATCCGTTGAACTGACGCGCTCGAGTCGTTTTCAACTCCGACCAGAGTGTTGTCCCCGTTGAAGGGGCCGACGCGAGGATCGTTGAAGGCTTCAAGCTTTCCATCCGGCCCGATGACGATCAACGAACCGCAACCGGCGTCTTCGCTCACCGCCGGGCACTGAGTGAACGGCCCAAACAGCGCTGCATCAGCTGGGCTCCGAGACCAGAGGATCGTGGCAATGCCAGCCAGGAGAGTGGCAGCCACGACCAGTGTTCGCTGTGCTCTTCTCACCGCTTGAGTTTCGTCCGCACGCCGCCGCGCTTCGATCGAGCCGCGTGGGAGCGCTTGCTGATCCGATGTAAGACCGACAAGCCAGGGACGCTAGATGTGCGGGCGCTGGGACGTCAACGGGGATGACTCCCAGCGAGCACTACGCGGCTCGCTGGAGCCGATTATGTCGGAGACACGGCGTGACGCTTCGGGGCGTCGGTCGCCTGGAAACGGAGGCGAAAGCCCGTGGTTCAGGCTCGTCTGCGTCCACTACGCGCGCAGAACCAGCGCGCCGCGCGGGATCTTCAGCTCCTTGACGCCGTGCACGATCCCCGCGGCGAGGGCCTCGCGGGCGCCGATCACCCGGGAGCCCTGGACGATCGCGCGCGCCTCGGCCCGCGTCAGCTTCGTGGCCGCGGCGACGATCCGCTCCTCGCGCTCGTCGTCGGCGATCAGCTGCGCCCGCCGTTCGGCCAGCTGAGTCGGGTTCTGGGGGCCGTCGAGCGCGATCGAGCTCGGGTGGAAGCCGAACGTCGCGTGACGCGCCGCGTAGCGCTCTTCGCCGGCCAGGAACAGCGTGTTCGCCGCGGAGGCGACGAATCCGACGTTGAACGTCACCAGGCGCGGCGGGAGCGCCCTCAGCGTGTTGCCGAGGCCCACCGCGCGAGCGAAGTGGCCGCCGAAGGAGGCGAGACAGAGGACGAGCCGCTCGACGCCCCGCTCGGAGGCCTCGAGCGCCCGGTCGACGAGCGCCTCCGACTCGGCGAGCTGGATACCGCCGGAGAAGGAGATGTACGCCTCCTTGGGCCCTCCCTGTCGAGCTCTCTCGGCCATCGCCTCCACCCTTTCGACCCGCGTTCTGTGTGACGCCGGACACAGAGAGGCAGAAGCCCCTTGCGTCACGGCAACCCGTCTGTATCATCGGTCTCAGGCCGTCACCGGCGATTCCCGGGATGGACCTTTCAAGACTCCGCAAGCATCTGACTTCGCGCCGGTATCCGCTTGGAGCTGGACCGAGACCATGATCCCCCCGCACCCGACCCCTGCCCGCCGATGAGGGTCCTGCGCACCGTCTCCGAGCTGCGCGCAACGCTCGACGGCGACCGTCGCGCCGGCCGCAGGATCGGCCTCGTCCCGACGATGGGGGCCCTCCACGAGGGCCATCTCTCGCTGATCCGCCACGCTCGCGAGCGCTGCGACACGGTCGTCGTCTCGCTGTTCGTCAACCCCGCCCAGTTCAACGAGCGCTCCGATCTCGAGCGCTACCCGCGCGACGAGGCCCGCGACGGCCACCTCGCGCAGGAGGCGGGAGCCGACCTGCTGTTCGCGCCCGCGGTCGAGGAGGTCTACCCGGCGGGCTTCGCGACCGCGGTCGAGGTGCTCGGCGTGAGCGAGCGTCTGGAGGGAGCCGCGCGCGGACCCGAGCACTTCCGCGGCGTCGCGACCGTCGTCGCGAAGCTGCTCGGCATGGCCCAGCCGGACATCGCCTACTTCGGCCAGAAGGACGCCCAGCAGGTCGTCGTGATCCGGCGGCTCGTGGCCGACCTGAACCTGCCCGTCGAGATCGAGGCTCTGCCGACCGTTCGCGAGGCCGACGGCCTGGCGATGTCGAGCCGCAACGCGCTGCTCTCCCCCGCCGAGCGCGAGCGCGCCCTCGCCCTGTCGGGCGCCCTGCGCGCCGCGGTCGAGCTCGCCGCCGAGGGCGAGCGCTCCACGGCAGCGCTGCTCGCCGCGGGCCACGAGCGGCTCGCCGTCGAGGGCGTGAGCGTCGACTACCTGGCGCTCGTCGACCCCGAGACGCTCGAGCCGGTCGAGCGCCTCGATCGCCCCGCCCTGCTCGCGGTCGCCGCGCGCGTCGGCGCGGTGCGCCTGATCGACAACGAGATCCTCCAGCCGGCGGCGAACCCTCAGGGAAAGGCGGTCCAGACGTGCAGCGCGTGATGCTCAAGTCGAAGATCCACCGGGCGACGGTCACCGACTCCGACCTGCACTACGTCGGCTCGATCACGATCGACCCGGACCTGCTCGAGGCGGCGGACATCCTCGAGCACGAGCAGGTCCACGTCGTCGACGTCGACAACGGGGCGCGCTTCGAGACCTACACGATCCCCGGCCGGCGCGGATCGGGCGAGATCTGCGTGAACGGGGCCGCGGCCCGGCTCGTCCACCACGGCGACACGATCATCGTCATCTCCTACGCAAGCTACGACGAGGCCGACCTCGAGCGCTACGAGCCGCGGGTCGTCCACGTCGAGGCCAAGACCAACCGCATCATCACCATCGACGACGAGGTGGCGACGCTGCTGAGTTGAGGGCCACCCGCCCCCAACCGCCCGCGAGCGCGTCAACCACGTCAGAGAGGAACCGCCACATGTCCAGCCATCCCGACGTCCACACCGACTCCGGTCATCTACCGCCCGCGGAACGGCTGCCGATGACGCTGCCGCTGCTGCACGAGAAGAAGCGCCTCGGGGACCCGATCGTGATGGTCACCGCCTACGACTACCCGAGCGCGCGGGCCGCCGAGTCGGCGGGCGTCGACCTCGTCCTGGTCGGCGACTCGGCCGCGACGACCGTGCTCGGCTTCAACGCGACCACGCCGGTCGAGCTGGACGACATGCTCGTCCTCGCCCGCGCGGTGAGGCGGGGGCTGCGCACGCCGCTGCTGATCGGTGATCTCCCGTTCGGCTCCTATGAGATCTCCGACGAGCAGGCCGTGACGACCGCGATGCGGATGGTCAAGGAGGCCGGCTGCGAGGCGGTCAAGCTCGAGGGCGGCGGCGAGACGTCGCTGCGCAGGGCGAAGGCGATCGTGAACGCCGGCATCCCCGTGATGGGTCACGTCGGGCTCACCCCCCAGACCTCGACGGCGCTCGGCGGCTGGAAGGCCCAGGGGCGGACGGCGGCGGCGGCCGCACGGATCGCTCACGAGGCCCTCGCGCTGCAGGAGGCAGGCTGCTTCGCGCTCGTCTTCGAGGCGATCCCCAGTGGCGTGACCGATGAGCTGATGCGCCTGATCGAGATCCCCGTGATCGGCATCGGCGCCGGCCCGGCGACCGACGGCCAGGTGCTGGTCTTCCACGACCTGCTCGGGATCCGCGACGGCCTCGGGCCGCGCTTCGTAAAGCGCTACGCGAACCTCCAACAGGAGATGAACGACGGCGTCGCGGCCTACGCGGAGGACGTGCGGACCCGCCGCTATCCGGGGCCCGAGCACACGTACAAGATCGACCCGGCCGAGCTCGCAGAGTTGCACTCGTTGCTCGCCTGAGCCGCTTCCGAGGCGTCGGCACGCCGCTCAGAGGGCGCCGGCGCGCTCAGCGGCACGCCGGTCGGCGCTGGTGTCAGCGCTCGGACATAGGACCACGGTCCGCCACGCTTTGCGGCTGCTTGGAGTTTGACGCTCGCGCGGGCGGGTACCGCTGCATGCGGCGCCACGCTCACCGCGCGCGCCGATCCCTCCAGACTGAACAAAGGAGCCGTTAGATGAAGCTTCGCGGCAAGCGCTTTCTGCTGCTCGCACCCTGCGTACTCGTCCTCGCCCTGACCGTGGGGGCCGGAAGCGCCTCGGCGTGGGCTCCAGAATCGAGCGCCACGATCCACCCGGGCGTGATGACGTTCACGAACGCCTCCTCGTTCCTCGGCGGCGCCTCGCAGTGCACGGCGAACTTCGTCTTCACGGACGCCTCGGGGAACGTCTACCTCGGCCAGGCCGCGCACTGCTCCTCGACCGGCGAAGACACCGAAACGAACGGCTGCTCGACCAAGTCGTTGCCGCTCGGCACGAAGATCTACTCGGGCGACATCGTCAACGGCGGCGTGAACGAAGGGACGCTGATCGGGACGCTCGCCTACAACTCCTGGCTCGCGATGCAGAAAGCCGGCGAGAAAGACCCGGCGACGTGCGCCTACAACGACCTCGCGCTGATCAAGATCGCGGCCAATCAGGTCAAGAACGTGAACCCGACCGTTCCGTTCTGGGGCGGCCCGAACGGGCTCGCCTCCTCCCTGGCCGCGCAGGGCAGCCAGATCTACACGTACGGCAACTCGATCCTGCGCCTCGGTATCAGCGTGCTGAGCCCGAAGACGGGCGTGAGCCTCGGCGAAAGCGAAGAATCCGACGGCTGGAGCCAGCAGCTCTACACCGTGACCCCGGGGATCCCCGGCGACTCCGGCAGCGGCTTCATGGACTCCTCCGGGAACGCGCTCGGCGTGCTCTCCACGGTCGAGTTCGCCCCGACCCCCGCCAGCAACGGCGTCGGATCGCTGTCCAAGGAGCTCGCCTACGCGAACAGCGCGACCGGCCTCGGGCTGGAAGTCGCGAAGGGCACGACCGCGTTCAAATCGGTTCCCGTCCCGCCGGCCGAATAGGCACAGTCTGCAGGGAACTCCCCCGCTCCGCCTGCGTGCGGGGCGGGGAGCGCCCCGCCGGAGGCCCGCGCCGAGCGACCCGGCACGAAGCGAGGACCTGAGCGGCGGCGACGCGCGCTCGGCCTCGAATCATCCACAGATGCGCGCGAGCAGTCAGCCGGTGAGCGGCTCGCCGAAGCGCTCGGCGAAGGCGAACTCCTCGACCGGACGGCGCGCGAGGGCTTTGGGCCACGGGTCGGCCCGGTGCCCGACGCCGATGTGCGCGGCGAGCGCGACGTCCTCGGGAATCCCGAGCAGTTCGCGGACCTCCTGCTCGGCGGGCACGAGCAGCGTCGTCATCGACGCGCCGAGGCCCTCGGCCCTGAGCGCGAGCAGCAGGTTCTGCGCGAACGGATAGATCGAGGCGCCGCCGACGATCGACTGGCGCGGGAGCGCCGCGTCGGTCACGGCGAGATCCTCGAGGCGAACGCCGAGGACGAGGTGGACGGGCACCTCGGCGAGGCTCTCGGCGTAGTCGTTCGCGTTCCTCACCATGCGCGTGCGGCGCGGCTCGAAGGCGTCCGGGTCGGCGAGCATCGCGGCGCCCCCGGTCAGCTCCATGTAGGCGCGCCAGTGCGGCAGGTAGAGGTCGCGCAGCGCGGCCCGCGTCTGGTGCTCGGTCACGACGACGACGCGCCAGCCCTGGCGGTTGCCGCCGCTCGGCGCGAAGCGCGCCGCGTCGAGCGCACGCACGATCGCCGCCCGCTCGACGGGCTCGTCGGTGAAGCGCCGGCTCGTCGGCGCGCAGCGCATCGCCTCGTTCAGGTCCATGGCCGCCAAGCTACCCGTTCTCGTAGCTGACCGCGCGCAGCACCCGCGCCGGGGCGCCCGCCGCGATCGAGAAGGCCGGCACGTCGCGGGTGACGACGCTGTTGGCGCCGATCACGCAGCGCTCGCCGATCGTCACGCCGCTGGTCACGACCACGTTCGCGCCGAGCCAGCAGTTCGCGCCGATCCGCGTCGGCCCCTTGCCGTCGAAGCCCTGCCAGGTGATCGGCCGGTCGGGGTCGTCGAAGCGGTGGTTGGCGTCGGTCACGAAGCAGCCGTTGGCGAGCATGCAGTGATCGCCGATCTCGACCAGCTCCTGCGCGGCGACCATCACGTTGCGGTTCAGGAACGTCCCCGCGCCGATCCGCACCCGCGCCGTGTCCGGTGCGGTGATCCACACGCCCGGCTCGAACAGCGCCCCCTCCCCCACCTCCAGGCGCCCCTCGCGCAGCGCCTCGAGCACGTTGCCCTCCAGCGGCCAGCGCGCGAACGCGCCGCGGCGCATCAGCTGCCGGTGGATCGCGACGCGGTTCCAGGGCAGCGAGTTGCGCTGATACCAGCGCCACTTCTGGATCCACAGCTTGGCTCCGGGTGCCATCAGCGGCAAGGTTCGCAGGTACGTCCGCCGGAGCCCACGCGAGGGCGGCGATCGTCTAGGCTCGGCGCCGATGCGGGTCGTTGCATTGGTGAGCGTGCTGGCCGCACTGGCGCTCGGCGTCGCGCAGCCCGCTGCCGCGAGCACGGTCGAAACCGACTGCGCGAACCTCGCGACCACGCTCGCCGCGGCAACGACGGGCGAGACGATCGTGCTCTCGGGCATGTGCGCGGGTACCGAAGGCAGCTTCGGGCTGCCCGAAGTCGCCGCCCTCACGATCGAAGGCGCGCCGAGCGGCGTCAACGGCTTCGACGGCACGGGCGCGTTCGGCGCCGCGCTCTTCTCGGGCTCGGAAGGAACCGACGGGCTCACGCTGCGCAACCTCACGTTCAAGAACTACGAAGGCTTCCAGGGCGCCGTCTGGATCAAGTCGACGAAATCCGCCACCCACCAGTTCGCGTTCATCGGCGACCGCTTCCTGAACAACGTCGACACGAACTCCAACGGCGGCGGTCTCAGCATGATCGTCGAAGAGCCGAAACCGTCCGTGTGCGGATTCACGGGCGCCGGCGCGCCGGTCACGCTCACCGAATCGGTCTTCACCGGCAACACCGACCACTCGCAGGCCGGGGGCGGCGCCTACCTGGACCTCGAGTGCGCGGCCGGGACGATCTCCGCTTCGGTGACGAACAACGTCTTCACCGCGAACAAGGTCGCGGCGGGCACCGAACCGCTGCAGGGCGGGGGCCTGTGGGTCGGACTCGGGCACGAGATCATCGCGGTGCCCTTCACGCTCTCCCAGCAGGGCAACCTGCTCGAAGGCAACGCCGTCGAAAACACCTCCACGGAAGCGCGCCGCGTGGAGGGCGGCGGCGAGTTCACCGACGGCGGCCCGGTCACGAGCCTCGATGACCGCTTCATCGCGAACAGCATCTCCGGGGCGAAGGGGTCCAGCTTCAGCAGCGAGGGCGGCGGCTTCGCCTCGCTCGACCCGGGCGAATGCTCGACGACGCCGGGGGTGAGCTCGACGGCGACGAACCTGATCGCGACCGGGAACTCGATCGGCGCGCCGAGCGGAAGCGGCACGGGCGGCGAGGGCGGCGGCATCTACGTGGGCTGCCTGCCGGGCAAAGGCGGGTACCACCTGACGCTCCTCAACTCGACGATCACCGCCAACAGCGCCTCCGGCTCGGGCGCCTCGGCCGGCCTCGACGGCGAGACCAACGACACGGCCGTGCTCGAGAACTCGATCGTGACCGGCAATCTCGGCGCACCGGAGCTCGGCGGCTTCGGCGCAGTCGACGGCGAACACCTCACCGCCTCCTTCAGCGACGTGTGCGCGCTCGAAAGCTCGACGAGCCCGTTCGCCGGCACCGGCAACATCTGCGCCGCGCCGGCCCTCGCCAACGCAATCAGCGGCGACGTCCGCGAGACCGCGACGAGCCCGACCATCGACGCCGGCTCGAACGCGCTCGCCGGCTCGCTCGCCACCGACGCCTTCGGCGCCCCCCGGATCACCGCCGGGCGCGCCGGAGACGCCGCGGTCGTCGACATCGGCGCGAGCGAGTCCGCCGCCGTCGCGACGCCCCCCCGGACCCGTGGAACCGATCCGCTCTCCCTCTCCCTCGCCGTTCGGAACCGCGACGGCATCGCGCTTGAAGGCTGTGACGGGAGGGATCTCCGTGACGCTCTCCTGCGCGGGCGCGAGCGGGCAGACCTGCTCGGGATCGGTGACGCTGCAGACGATCGAGACGGTTCGGGGCAAACGCGTGCTCCGGCTGGCGAGCGCCTCGACCAAGGCTCGCAAGCGGACCGTGACCGTCGGCTCAGCGACCTACAGCGGCCTCAAGGCGGGCGCCTCGGTGACGCTCGAAGTCAAGCTCAACGCAACGGGCCGCAAGCTGCTGCGGCGCTTCCGCCGCCTTCCGGTACGTGCCCTCGTCACGGAGAAGACGTCCGGCCGGGCCGCGACCATCGCGACGGTGCGCCTCACGATCCGCGCCGCGCGCCCGAAGCACAAGCGCTAGCCGCGGCTGTAGCTACGCCGCCGCGGCGACCTTCGCGCGCCGTTTGCGCGCCGGCTTGGCGCGCCGCGCGGCCGGCGTGAGCAGCTCGGCGAGGAACGCGCCCGTGTGGGAGGCGGGCTCGGACGCGACCTCCTCCGGCGTCCCGACGGCGATCGGCAGACCGCCCTCCTCCCCGCCCTCGGGCCCCATGTCTATCAGGCGGTCGGCGCTCTTGATGATGTCGAGGTTGTGCTCGATCACGACGACGCTGTTGCCCGCGTCGACGAGCCGCTGCAGAACCTCGAGCAGCCGCTGCACGTCGGCGAAGTGAAGCCCCGTCGTCGGCTCGTCGAGGATGTAGAGCGTCCGGCCCGTCGCGATCTTCGAGAGCTCGGTGGCGAGCTTCACGCGCTGAGCCTCCCCGCCCGAGAGCGTCGTCGCGGGCTGCCCGAGGCGCACGTAGCCGAGCCCGACCGCGTCGAGCGTCTCAAGGCGCCTGCGGACCTTCGGGATGTGCTCGAAGAAGCCGAGCGCCTCCTCGACTGGCATGTCGAGGACGTCCGCGATCGACTTGCCCTTGAAGCGGATCTCGAGCGTCTCGCGGTTGTAGCGCTTGCCGTGGCACTGTTCGCAGGGCACGTACACGTCGGGCAGGAAGTGCATCTCGATCTTGATCTGCCCGTCGCCGCGGCAGACCTCGCAGCGTCCCCCCTTGACGTTGAAGCTGAAGCGGCCGGGCTTGTAGCCGCGGGCGCGAGCCTCCTGGGTCTTTGAGAAGAGGTCCCGGATCACGTCGAACAGGCCCGTGTACGTCGCCGGGTTCGAGCGGGGCGTGCGCCCGATCGGCGACTGGTCGACGGCGATGATCTTGTCGAGCTGGTCGAGGCCGTGGATCGCCTTGTGCGCGCCGGGGCGCTTGCGCGCGCGGTGCAGGCGATTCGCGACGGCCTTGAAGAGCACGTCGTTGACGAGCGTCGACTTGCCCGACCCCGAGACGCCCGTCACGCACGTCAGCACGCCGAGCGGCACGTGCACGTCGATGTCGCGGAGGTTGTGCTGGCTGGCGCCGAGGATCTCGATGTAGCCGTTCGGCGTGCGCCGCCGCGCGGGGGGCTCGATCGTGCGCGTGCCCGCGAGGTACTGCCCGGTCAGCGAGCCCTTGACCCGCTGGACCTCCGCCGCCGTGCCCTGCGCGACGATCTCCCCGCCGTGCTCGCCCGCGCCCGGGCCGAGGTCGACGAGATGGTCGGCGGCCCGCATCGTCTGCTCGTCGTGCTCGACGACGATCACGGTGTTGCCCAGGTCGCGCAGTTTCTCGAGCGTCGCGATCAGCTTCGAGTTGTCGCGCTGGTGGAGCCCAATCGAGGGCTCGTCGAGGATGTAGAGGACGCCCACGAGCGAGGAGCCGATCTGCGTCGCGAGACGGATCCGCTGCGCCTCGCCGCCCGACAGCGTCGAGGCCGCCCGCTCCATCGACAGGTAGCCGATTCCTACGTTCTCGAGGAACTGCAGGCGCTCCGAGATCTCGCGCAGGATCAGCCGGGCGACGTGACGGTCGGTCTCCGAGAGCTCGACGTCCTCGAGCCATTTCAACGCGCGCCGCGCCGAGAGCGCCGTGAACTCGTCGATTTTCGTCCCGGCGACGAGCACGGCGCGCGACTCGGGCCGCAGCCGCGCCCCTTCGCACACCGGACAGGCCCGCAGCGACATGAACTCCTCGATCTTCTCCCGGGTCCACTCGGAGTCGGTCTCCCGGTAGCGCCGCTGCAGGTTGACGACGATCCCCTCGAAGCGCGTCTCGTACGTGCGCCGCCGGCCGTAGCGGTTGCGGTAGGTGACCTCGACCGTCTCGCCGCCGGTCCCGTTCAGGAACACGTCCCTGGCCTCGGCCGGGAGGTCCTCCCAGGGCGTGTCGAGGTCGACGCCGTAGGCCTCCGCGATCGCCTCGGTGACCTGCTCGTAGTAGTTGGAGGAGCTCCCCTGCCACGGCGCGAGCGCGCCCTCGTTGATCGACAGAGCCGGGTCGGGCACGACCAGCTCCGGGTCAATCTCCATCTGCGAGCCGAGGCCGGTGCAGCGGTCGCAGGCCCCGTGGGGCGAGTTGAACGAGAAGATCCGGGGCTCGAGCTCGACCAGCGACGGGCCGTGCTCGGGGCAAGCGAAGCGCTCTGAGAACGTGTAGATCGTCCCCTCCTCGGGTTCGGCTCCCGGCGTGATCCGCTCGGCCGCCGCGCGGGTGCCCTTCGCGCCGCTCGAGTGCCGGGCCGAGCCGCCGTCGCCGTCCCCCGCCTGACCGGCGGCCTCCTCGGCCCGCCCCGCGCCCCTGCCGACGATCTCGATCTCGACCAGCCCGTCGGCCAGCCCGACCGCCGTCTCGATCGAGTCGGCTAGACGCTTGCGAACGTCGTGGCGCATGACGAGCCGGTCGACGACGACCGCGATGTCGTGCTTGTAGCGCTTGTCGAGCACGATCGACTCCTCGAGCATGCGGATCCGGTCGTCGATCTTCACGCGCGCGAACCCGTCGGCGCGCATCTCGTCGAGCAGCTTGCCGTACTCGCCCTTGCGGCCCCGCACGACGGGCGCGAGCACCATGAAGCGGGTGCCGTCCGCGAGCTCCATCACCTGGTCGATGATCTGCTCGGCCGACTGGCCGACGATCGGCCGGCCGCAGATCGGGCAGTGCGGCTTGCCGACCCGGGACCAGAGCAGGCGCAGGTAGTCGTAGATCTCGGTGACGGTCCCGACCGTCGAGCGCGGGTTGCGCGAGGTCGTCTTCTGGTCGATCGAGATCGCCGGCGAGAGCCCCTCGATCGAGTCGACGTCCGGCTTGTCCATCTGGCCGAGGAACTGCCGCGCGTAGGCCGACAGCGACTCGACGTAGCGGCGCTGGCCCTCCGCGTAGATCGTGTCGAAGGCGAGGCTCGACTTGCCAGAGCCCGACAGGCCCGTGATCACGACCAGCGCGTCGCGCGGCAGCTCGAGCGAGACGTCCTTGAGGTTGTGCTCCCGGGCGCCCGAGACCACGATCTTGTTGCCCGTTGCCATCGAGCAGCCATTCTATGACGGCGAACAGACGTTCGGGTTCAGCGGATCTCTACCGGTTCTTCGTTCGTCTCGGTGGCCCGCAGCTTCACGCCTGCCGGCTGCACGGCTCCGCCGTCGACCCGCACACCGGCGGCCGCGGGCGGGCGGTTGACGAGCCCTGTGAACGCCGGCACGCCTTTGTGCTCGATCGCCGAGATCTTCCGGCTGCTCAGCATCCTCCCCGCCTTGCCGATCTGACCGATGAAGCTGCCGGTGATCGTCACGGCGTGCGTACCGCAGCTCATCTGCGCGAGGACTTCCCCGGAAGCGGCTTCCAGCTCCACCATCGGAACGAGCCCGCTCGGGACTCTGCCGAGCCACGCCGAGACGGGATCCGCTCGTACTTCGCCGGGGGCGGCGCCGCTGGAGGAGCAGGCCCCGAGTCTCGGGCTCGTGCAGCCGGTCAGCGTCAGCTCTTCGAGGCCGATCAGGTTGTAGCCGTTGATGTGTCCCGCTCCCTCGACTCCAGAGCAGGAGATCTTCAGCTTCGTGTTCGTCTCGACCGTCAGCGAGCCGGGCCCGAGCGTGACTCCCGAGCGTTCCAGCGGACGGGAGCCGAAGGCGGCCGGGAACCATTCGTATGGACCCGAGCTGCCGAGTTCGGCGGGGCAGCCCGCGTTGAAGAAGGAGCTCTTTTCTTCGCCTACTTTGATGCAGCGCCCGAATTCGTAGACGGTCCGGTACATGAACTCGTCGGCGGGGGCGACGGCGCTCGTGGCAATCGGGTTGGTCACGGTGACGTCCACGAGCCCTTCGCCGGGAGGCACGGCGGCACGGATGGTGTGGCCGCTGGACAGGCTCACGCTGGGGGAGGAGACCGCTCCGAAATGCACGGACGTGACCGTGTTGAGATTCGTCCCTGAGATCAGCACTTCGGTCCCGGCGGTTGAGAAGCTCTGGGACACGCCCGTGACGGTTGGGACCCCCGTGAACACGTAGCGGTCGAGCGGCGTGGCGACCGAGGTCCCCTCCGCGTTCGTGACCGTGACGTCTACGGTGCTTTCCGCGCCCGCCGGGGCGATCGCCCTGATGCGCCCGGCGGATTCGACGGCGAAGGAGATCGCGGGTGTCGAGCCGAAGGTCACCGCGCTCGCGGAGCCGAATCCCGAGCCTGTGATCGTGACTTCGGCGCCGCCCACCTCGAGGCCCAGGTCGGGGGCGAGGCCGCCGACCCCGGGGCACGTCTCCCGATCGGCGCCCCAGGCATAGGACTGCGCGCGACCCGCGGCGATGCCTTCGATTTCCTGCAGGCCACATGCAACCTGCACCGGGGCCTCGACCCAATGCGGCGGGTAGGTCCCTGACTGCCGGTATCCGTTGCCGAGCTGGCCTTCCGTGCCGCTGCCCCAGCTCTCGACGCCACCCGCGACGATCGCGAGGCTGTGTTCCGCCCCCGCGGCCACGGCGGTCGCACCGGTGAGACCGCCCACCGCGACCGGCAGATCCCTGTTTACCCCGCTGCCGTCGCCGAGCTGCCCGTGGCTGTTCGCGCCCCAGGAGCGGACTTCCCCGTTGCCGAGCAGGGCGAGCGCGTGCGATTCTCCCGCCGCGATCGCCGTGACTTCGGTGAGACCGCTCACGGCTAGGGGAACCGAGCTGTTGCTCGTCGCGCCGTCCCCGAGCTGGCCCACGTCGCCCAAGCCCCACGCGCGGACTTCGCCGTCGGCGAGCAGCGCCACGCTGAACCACGCGCCGGCCGAGACCGCGACGACTTCGGAGAGACCGCTGACGGGGACGGGCGAGTCTCTCCCTTCCGTCGTGGCGTCGCCGAGCTGTCCGAAGCCGTTGGACCCCCAGGCCTCGACGGTGCCGTCTTCCATCAGCGCCAGGACGTGGCTCTCGCCGGCGCTGATCGCGCGGACGTGACTGAGGCCCGGCACGGGCGCCGGGACGGTGCTGCACGCCAATTGGCCGCAGGTTTCGGGTCCGCTGTGTGACCCCTGCCCGAGCTGGCCGCGGTTGTTGCGTCCCCAGGCCTCGACGGTCCCGTCCGCCATCAGCGCGTAGCCTGTGGACGCAGCAGCGGCCACCTCCGTCGCCGGGCCGAGGCCCGGAACCGGGGTGGGCGTCGGGGCGCTGCCCGTCGTGCCGTTGCCGAGCGCGCCTCCGCTGCCCTGGCCCCACGAGTAGACCGTGCCGCCGGCGACGGCGAGGCCGAAGTTCGCGCCCGCCGCGATGCTCGTGACCCCGACCAGAGGCTGGGGCGCGGGCGCCGTGACGCGGGTGCCATACGCGCCGACGTTCTCGACTCCCAGCGCGCCGCCCGAGCCTTCCCCCCACGCAAACGTGCTCGCGGCGCCGGAGACGCTCGGCAACGACAGCGCGAGCACACCCGACACGCCCGCAGCCAGCAGCATCCTGCCCAGTCTCTCCGTCCCCACGAATCGCCTCCTTGCGATCTTCGGCCCTCCAGGCCGCAGAGAACTATAAACGCGCCGGCTTCTCACCGCATTTCGACTGGCTGGAACGGCGCGGGAGACCGAGCCCCGCGCCGCCGTCAGTCGATCTCGAACGCTTCTTCGTTGGTCAGCTTGGCCTTGAGCTTGACCGCGGCCGGCTGTCCCGCGCCGCCGTCGAGGCTGACGCTGAGCGAGGCCGCCGACTCGCCCTGAAGCGCCGTCAGTTCGGGTTTGCCATTCGTCTCGGCTGCCGAGAGCTTGAAGGCGCGCGTCATCGCAGCGTGCTTGCCGATCCGGGTCAGGAAGCTGCCGCTGACGCTCAGCGAATGCGAGCCGCACGTCATCTGCGCGAGCGGCCCGCCGCCGGTCGGCTCGACCTGCAGGGCGTCGACGCCGGACGCGGCTTCCGCCGGCCCCAGATGCGCCGACACCGGCGCCGTGCTGACAGCGCCCGCGTTGGCGCCCGAGGCGCACGTGCCGAGCTTGCCGGCCGAGCACCCCGTGAGCTGGAGCCCGCCGCTGGTCTCGATCCGGTTGTAGCCGTTCACGCTGCCGGCGCCCTGGAGCCCGCTGCACGTGACCCTCAGGCCGGCCTGCGTTTCGATGCGCAGCGATCCCGAGGGGATCTGCACGCCGGGGTGTTCGAGGGGTGCGGGGCCGAGCACGGCCGGGAACCATTCGTAGTTCGAGGATTCTTCTTCGTTAGTGCAGCCCTTGTCGGCGTACCAGCCGTAGTGGGGCAGGAAGGCCTTGACGCACCGGCCGAATTCCGGCGCCCCCTCGATCAGGAAGCGATCGGCGGGCGTCGCTTCGCTCGTGCCGGTGGGGTTGGTGACCGTGACGTCGACGATTCCTTTGACTCCCGCCGGCGCCTGCATCTCGAGCGTGTGCGAGTCGAGGATTTTGAAGTTCGGCTGTTCGACAGATCCGAAGCGCACGGCGGTGACGTTGCCGAGGTTCGTTCCCTGGACTTCCGCGTGTTCCCCGGGCTTCGCGTAGCCCGTGACGCCGGTCACCGTCGGCAGTGCCGCGTAGAAGTACTGGTCACGCCTGCTCACCGTCGTCGTGCCGTGCGACGTGGTCACCGTCACATCGACCGCTTCCGAGCCGGCCGGCGCGATCGCCTTTACTTCGGTCGGCGATTCGACGTGGAACGACACGGCGGGCGTCGAGCCGAACTTGACCCCCGTAGTCGAGCCGAGTTCCGTGCCCGTGATCGTGACTTCGTTCCCGCCCGTTGGAGGCCCTTCGTCCGGGCTGACCGCCGACAGGCTGGGGCAGATTTCCTGGCTCGCGCCCCAGGCGTAGGTGGATTCCGACGCGGCGGCGATCCCTTCCAGGCCGGCCAGGCCGCACGAGACCGCCTGCGGAAGGAGGGTTTCCAACTGCGTCGTGCCGTTGCCCAACTGGCCCTTGCTGTCATCGCCCCAGCCCACGAGCTGCCCGCCGGCGAGGAGCGCGAAGCTGTGCAGGTCGGCGGCAGCCACCGCGGTCGCGTCGGTGATCCCGCTGACGGCGACCGGCACGGTGCTTTTGTAGCCGTTTCCGGCGCCGCCGGTCCCGAGCTGACCGCGGAAGCCGGCTCCCCACGCCCGAACTTCGCCGTCAGCGAGCAACGCCAGCCCGTGGGTGACGCCGGCCGCCACCTGGGTGGCTTCGCTGATTCCACTGACGGCCACGGGCACGTGGCTGTCTTCGGTCGAGCCGTCGCCCAGGCGTCCGCTGCCGCCGGGGCCCCAGGCCCGCACTTCCCCGTTGGCGAGGACGGCGTAGCTCGCCCCGGCGCAACAGGGCCCGCCGCCCGCTGCGATCGAAACCGCTTCGCTCATCCCCGCGACCTGCACGGGGACGTGTTTCTCGACCGTCGTCCCGTCTCCAACCTGGCCGCTGGTGTTCCCACCCCACGCCATCACCGTGCCGTCTTCGAGCAGCGCGAGGATGGTCGCCGGACCCGCCGCCAGCGCGCGCACGTGGCTCAGCCCCGGCACCGTCACCGGAACCGTGCTGCAGGGCGTGCCGGAGACGCACGTTTCGGGGCCTTCGTTGGAGCCCAGGCCGAGCTCGCCGCTGAGATTGCGACCCCATGCCTTCACGGTGCCGTCTTCCATCACCGCGAAGCCGGCCCCGGCCGAGGCCGCGATCGACCTGGCTGGGCCGAGGCCCGGGACCGGCGTGGGCGCCGGATCGTTCGTCGACGTGCCGTTGCCGAGCTGGCCCATGTCGTTCTGGCCCCAGGAGTAGACGACTCCGCCGGGTCCGAGCGCGAGCGCGAAGTGGCGACCGCCGGCCGCCATCGCCGTGACCCCTTCCAGGCCGAGCGGGGCAGCCTGCAGCACGCTCGCGCCTTCGGGGAAGTCCGCGGGACTGTCGAGCCCGAGGGCGCCGGCCGTGTTCGACCCCCATGCGAAGGTCCCGTTAGCCTGAGCGGTCGCGGGCAGCGATACCGCCGCCGCGCACACGACCGCCGCCGTCACGAGCCTCTGCCGAAGCGCTCCTGCCCCCATCGCTGATCCCTCCCCTGTTCGTCGGGCGCCAGCGGCACGCCGGCCCCGCCCCTCCATCCCGACTTCGGGCAACTATAGACAGGATCGAAGATCCGGGTCAACTCCAGTATCGTGAACGTTCCCTCACCGGATCTCGAACGCTTCTTCGTTCGTCTCGACGGCCTTCAGCTTCGCCGCCGCGACCTGGACCGCTTCGCTGTCCACCTGGATTCCAAGCGAGGCGGGCGGCTGTCCCTGAAGGCCGGCGATGCCGGGCACGCCTTTCTTGTCCTTGGCCTGGAGCTTCTCGCTGGTCAGCATCGCGAACTGCTTTCCGGTCAGCACGACGAAGCTTCCCGTGAGCGTCACGGCGTGCGTCCCGCACGTCATCGCGGCCAGCACTTCACCGCTCGCGGGTTCCCACTGCAGCGCGGGCACGAAGACGCCTTTCGCCTTTTCGCCCTTGCCCAGGCGCGCCGAGACCGGTTTCGCCCGGACTTCGCCCGGAGACGCGCCGCTCGACGTGCACGCGCCTCCGAGTTTCGCCGCCGAGCAGCCCGTCAGCGTCAGGTGTTCGAGGCTGATGACGTCGTAGGCGGTCACCGTGCCGGAGCCCGAGATGCCGGTGCAGGCCAACTTGAGCTTCGCCGGGGTTTCGATCGTCACGGAGCCGGACCCGACCTGAACGCCGGGGTGCACGAGCGGGTGCGCCCCGAACGCCGCCGGATACCAGTTGTAGGGAGTCGCTCCTTCGCCTTCGATCGAGCACCCTTTGTCGGTGTAGGTTCCGCCGCTGAGTTTCACGCAACGTCCGAATTCGGGCGTCGTTTCGTACATGAACTCGTCCCCCGGGTTGGCGACGCTGGTGCCGGTCGGGTTCCTCGCCGTCACGTCGACGACGCCGGCGCCTCCGCTCGGGACGACGACGGCGATCGCGTGCGAGCCGATCGAGCGGAACAGGGGCGCCGCGATCGAGCCGAAGTGCAGTTCCGTCGCGTTGCCGAGGTTCGTGCCGGTAACTTCGACGGTCTGCCCGGCCCGCCAGACGTCGGGCGAGACGTTGCTCACCGTCGGGAGCCCGGCGTAGGTGAAGTGGTCTTTCAGGTTGGGAGCCGAGGTTCCCTTCGCGTTGGTGACCCTGACGTCGACCGTTTCCGAGCCGGCAGGTGCGACGGCCTTGATTTCGGTGGGCGATTCGAAGCTCACCGAGCTGGCCGGGGTGGAGCCGAACGAGACCGCGCCGGCCGAGCCGAATTCCGATCCCGTGATCGTGACTTCGGTCCCGCCGGCCGCAGGCCCTTCCGAGGGGACCACCCCGCCGATCCCCGGGCACGTTTCCTGAGCGGCTCCCCACGCGAAGGCCGCTTCGTCGTAGGTCGCGATCCCTTCGATCCCGTGCAGGTCGCACGCCAGCGACGTCGGGCTGGCCGAGATCGTCCGTTCGGCGCCGTCGCCGAGCTGCCCCGCGCTGTTGCTGCCCCAGCCGTCGACCTGACCGCCGGAGAGGATCGCGAAGCTCTCGAAGCGTCCCGCGGCCACGCCGGTGACGCCGCCGAGACCGCCGACCGCGACGGGAACGTCGCTGTTGGTGCCGCTCACACCGTTGCCGAGCTGGCCGTCGTTGTCGGCGCCCCAGGAGCGGACTTCGCCGTTGGCGAGCAGCGCGAGCGCGTGGAACCCGCCCGCGGCCAGAGCCGAGACTTCGGCGAGACCGGTGACGACAACGGGCGTATGGCTGTCGAGCTTCGTTCCGTTTCCGAGCTGGCCGGATTCGTTGGACCCCCACGCTCTGACTTCGCCGTTCCCGAGCAGCGCGAGGCTGAACTGCTGCCCCGCGGCGACCGCCACCACCCCCGAGAGCCCGGCCACGACGACAGGCGAGTCTTTCTCCACCGTCGTGCCGTCGCCCAGCTGGCCGTGGTTGTTGGCGCCCCACGCCTCGACGGTGCCGTCTTCGAGCAGGGCGAGCGCGTGCGA
>Ga0134125_10001671_pt1 | contig 27165 bp, 19 predicted proteins | sample KB31751_FD_96464 | JGI IMG/M metagenome (GOLD analysis project Ga0134125, IMG submission 96464) | Terrestrial soil microbial communities with excess Nitrogen fertilizer from Kellogg Biological Station, Michigan, USA - KB3-175-1 | ecosystem: Environmental > Terrestrial > Soil > Unclassified ...
GCGTTTATCTATGTTCATCCGTGGCCATGAAAGGTTTTCGCTCCACCAACTCATACACCCCCTCGTCCAGCGGACTCCCGATCAACCGCTCCAGAACCTCAGCTTCCACGCGGTCCGCAAGATACGCGAGTCACGCAGCAAGCGCCTGCACCGGCACACCGCACGCGGCGGCCATGAAAACGCCCAAAGGCAGCTCGCCGGCGAGCGGCTTCCATAAGAAAGCGCCCGCCCCCACGCGGCCGCAAAGTAACCGAACCATAAGCGTTTCCGCCATTCGAACAAGTCCCGAACGGTACAATTTCTACTAACTCTCCATGTGGATCGTCAAATTAGCTCTCCGGCGGCCCTACACGTTCGTGATCATGGCCCTCCTGATCATGATCCTCGGCGGGATCTCGATCGTCACCATGCCGATCGACATTTTCCCGTACATCGACATCCCCATCCTCAGCGTCATCTTCCAGTACAACGGACTCTCCCCCGAGGAAATGGCCAACCGCGTCGTAACCGGCTTCGAGCGCGGCCTGACCACCTCCGTCAACGACATCGAACACATCGAAAGTCAGTCCTATAACGGTGTCTGCGTCATCCGCGTCTACTTTCATCCCGGCGCCCGCATCGAGCTTGCCCAGGCGCAGGTCGTCGCCAACGCGCAGTCGAACCTCCGCGGCTACCCGCCCGGCATGTTCCCGCCCAACGTCCTTAAGTACGACGTCTCGAGCGTTCCCGTCCTCCAGCTCGGACTCGGCAGCACCACCATGTCCGAATCCCAGCTCTTCGACTACGGCAACGCCTTCATCCGCACCCAACTCGCGACCATTCAGGGCGCCACGGTTCCGAATCCATTCGGCGGCAAATTCCGCAACATCATTGCCGACCTCGATCCGGACGCCATGTACGCCAAGCAGATCTCAGCCAGCGACGTCTCCGCCGCCATGGGCGCCCAGAATCTCATCCTGCCCGCGGGCAACGCCAAGTTCGGCGATCGCGACTACCAGATCAAGCTCAACTCCAGCCCGCGCACCATCAAGGAACTCAACGAGCTGCCCGTTAAGATTGTGAATGGCGCGCCCATATATATGAAGGACGTCGCGCAGATTCGCGACGGCTCCGCCGTCCAGACCTCCATCGTGCGCGTGGACGGGCAAAAAGGCGCTCTCATGGTCGTGATGCGCAACGGCCGGGCGTCCACGCTCAAGATCGTCGATCAGATCAAGGAACAGCTCAAGAAGCGGGTAATCCCCCTTGCGCCGAAGGAACTGGAACTGCGCGAACTCGCCGATCAGTCCCTCTTCGTCCGGGCCTCGATTAACGGCGTACTGCGTGAAGCGCTCATCGCAGCCTTCCTGACTGGCCTGATGATTCTTCTCTTCATCGGAAGCTGGCGCAGCACCATCATCGTCTGCATCTCGATCCCGCTGTCGATCATGGTCTCGATCATCATTCTCAGCCTGACCGGCGAGACCATCAACGTCATGACGCTCGGCGGACTCGCGCTTGCCGTCGGCATTCTGGTCGACGATGCCACGGTCGAAATCGAAAACACCCACCGCAACATGGGAATGAAAAAGCCGCTGGTGCGCGCGGTCCTCGATGGCGCGCAGCAGATCGCCGCACCGGCTTTTATTTCGACCCTCTGTATCTGCGTCGTTTTCGTTCCCGTTCTTCTCCTCACCGGCGCCGCTCGCTACCTCTTTACACCGCTTGCCATGGCGGTCGTTTACGCCATGATGGCTTCGTATCTCCTCTCCCGCACGCTCATCCCGAACATGGTGCATTACCTCCTGCGCCCGGAGATGAAGCTCTACATCATGGGCGAGCACGGAGAGACCTCAGGGGGCACGGGGCTCATCTGGAAGACCCACTATGCCTTCAACCGCGTCTTCGAGAAGCTCCGCGGCTTCTACATCTCGCTTCTCGATCTCATGCTCGATCACCGCAAGCTGGTTCTCAGCGGATTCCTCCTCTTCGCTTGCGCCTCGATCGGGCTCGTCCACTTCATCGGCAGCGACTTCTTTCCCACGGTGGACTCGGGCCAGCTCCGCCTCCACGCCCGTACGGCTCCCGGCACGCGCCTCGAGCAGACCGAAGTCGTCTTCAGCCAGATCGACGACGAAATTCGCCGCACCATTCCGAAACGAGAGCTCGGAACCATCATCGACAACATCGGCCTTCCCAACGGCGGCTTCAACCTGGCCTTTGGCGACAACCCGACGCTTGGCACCGGCGACGGCGAGATCCTCATCTCTCTTAAGGAAGACCGCAGCCGTTCCACCGGCGACTACGAAGACCTGCTGCGCAAGCGCCTGAACGCCGCCTTTCCCGGCGTCAGCTTCTACTTCGAAGCCGCCAACATCACCAACCAGATTTTGAACTTCGGCAAGCCCTCCCCAATCGACGTCCAGATTGCCGGACGCAACTCCGATGTCGGCTATGCCACGGCGCAGGAATTGCGCGCGAAGATCGCCCGCATCCCCGGAGCGGTCGACGTCCACGTCCACCAGGTTGTCGATTATCCGGAGATTCGCGTCAACGTGGACCGCAACAAGGCCGGCCAGGTCGGCCTCTCACAGCAGGATGTCGCGAGCAGTCTCCTGATCTCTTTGAGTGGCACCGGCCAGATCGCGCCCGCCCAGTGGCTCAACTGGGCAACCGGCGTCCAGTACCAGATTGGCGCTCAGACCCCGCAGCGCAAAATCGATTCCCTCGACGCTCTCATGCGCACGCCGATCGCGCCTGTCGGGAAAGTCGCGAATACTCCCGCACAGCCCGGCGTCGGAGCTTCTCCGAATCAGGCCACCCTCGCCTACGGCAACCCTGGGGCCAATGGCGACCTCGCTCAACACCTTTCGAACCTTGCCACCACCACCCGCGGTGTCGCCCCCCAGATCATCAATCACTACGACGTGCAGCCGGTCTTCGATGTCTACGCCAATGTCGACCGCGCCGACCTCGGCTCCGTCGGGGCCGCCGTCCAGAAGCTCATGGACGAAGCCGCGGCGAAGCTCCCGGCGAACATGACCATCGACATGCGCGGCCAGATCGAGACCATGCGGACGTCTTTCTATCGCCTTGGCCTCGGATTGATCTTCGCCATTATCCTCGTCTACTTCCTGATGGCGCTGAACTTCCAGTCGTGGCTCGACCCGTTCATCATTCTGACCGCGCTCCCCGGTGCGCTCGCCGGCATTCTCTGGATGCTCTTCGTCACCCAGACCACGTTTAGCGTGCCTTCGCTGATGGGCGCGATCATGTGTATCGGCGTGGCGACCGCCAACAGTATTCTCGTCGTAGTCTTCGCCAACGATCAGCGTCTCGAAGGCATGGACGCCCGCGCCGCCGCCCTGGCAGCGGGCGCAACCCGCATCCGCCCGGTTCTGATGACGGCGTCCGCGATGATTATCGGTATGCTGCCGATGGCCATCGGACTCGGCGAAGGCGGTGAACAAAATGCTCCGCTCGGACGGGCCGTCATCGGCGGGCTCATCCTTGCGACGATCACGACCCTGTTCATCGTTCCCATCGTCTACAGCATGTTGCGCAAGAAAGCTCCGGTGGATTTCGACCAGCGCCTCGAAGAAGAAGAAAGGGACGATGTCAGTTCCTACCTGTCTGCGTGAGACAGAACGCGACTCGGCACCCTAAAGATGCAGACCCATAACCGCACTGAAGAATCCCTGCTGGCCGAAATCGAAGAGCTCAAGCGAAAGCTCCACACTCAGGAGCATCACCCGCACATCTCGCATAAGCAGCGCAAACGCCCCAGTGCCGCTTCTCTCTGGGTCCTCGGCTTTTTGACTGCCGGCATCATCGTCGCCGCCTTCTTCACCGGCTACCTGCCCCAGGCCAGCCGTCAGACCGCGCTGGCCAAGGAGGCCGCCGAAGACTCCGCGGCTCTTCCTCCGGTCAACGTCGCGATCGTCGACCAGGCCTCCGGCAAAAGCCAGCTCATCCTGCCGGGCAACATTCAGGCCGTCACCGAAGCCCCTATCCTCGCCCGCGCCAGCGGCTACATCAAAACGCGCATGGCCGATATCGGCGATCGCGTCAAAGAAGGCCAGCTTCTGGCCGAAATCGATGCGGGAGAACTCGACCAGCAGGTCCGCCAGGCCAAAGCCACGGTGGACCAGGCCAATTCCTCACTGGAACAGGCAAACGCCAATCTGAAGCAGGGAACCACCAATGCCGAGATGGCGCGCATCACTTACGAGCGCTGGAATGCGCTCGTTCAAAGAGGCGCCGTTTCGAAGCAGGATGCCGACACCTACAAGTCCCAGGCCCAGGCGCTCAGCGAGAACGTGCAGGCGCTGGAGAAAGGCGTCGCCGCTGCAAAGAGCAGCATCGCGGCAGCGGAAGCCAATCAGGCCCGGCTTGTGGAACTCCAGGGCTATCTCAAGGTGCGCGCTCCGTTCTCCGGTGTCATCACGCTGCGCAACATCGATACCGGCGCGCTGGTCTCCGAAGGCTCCACGCTGCTTTTCCGCATCGCCCAGACGGACCGCCTCCGCACCTATGTCAACGTTCCGCAAGCCGATTCGACTTCAATCAGGATCGGGCAGCCCGCGTCACTGAAAATCCCCGACCTCCCCTCCAAGGCTTTCAAAGGGACGGTAACACGCACCGCCAACGCACTAGACCCGTCCACCCGAACACTTCTGGCAGAGATCCAGGTGGCGAACGAAGGCAGCCTGCTGCTGCCTGGCATGTACTCCGAAGTCAGCTTCACCACTCCGCGTCAGGAACCGCCGCTGATCATCCGCGCGGACGCGCTGATCGTCCGCGGCGACGGCCCGCATGTAGCAGTCGTCGGGAGTGACGGCATAGTCCACTTCAAGACCGTGCAAGTCGGCCGCGACTATGGCGATACTCTCGAAATCCTTGGAGGCCTTTCAAAAGGCGAGCAGGTGGTGATCAGCCCGGGAGATGTAGTCCGCGAAAACGCCAGGGTGCGCGCCATGCCGGTCAAATTCAAAGCAGGGTAGCCCGAGCTAAGATTGACCTGTTACATGACTGTGGATGAGCGGCTTGACCGCCTGGACAGAACGCTGGAGTTCGTCGCAACTCCGCAGCGGACCAACGAAGAACATGAGCAACGCGAGGATCTGGAAGACCAGCGCCCCTCCTGAAGCCCGTTCACAACCAGAGCAAATAATCCGATCTGCCTGATCCGCCAGCAGTTGCTCCTTTGCCGGTCCACGGCGGCAGAAGCGCCCGCAATCCTCAGGTGTTAGGGTGAATGTGGCGCTGGCGGTCTTCAATCGGCGCTGAACTGATACAACTTCCGCGGGTTCTCCACCAGAATCCGCCGCAACACCGCGGGGTCCCTGTGCGCCACCGGCCAAATCCAGTGATTCGCAACATCCCCGTCATTCGGCATTTTATTCGGCGGATTTCCGCGCCCGGTCACAATAACCGTATTCATATTCGGACGCGGACGATCGGTTCCGCTCACCACGTTTCCCGGGAAGTGCTTGATCAGCTCATGCCCGAACGGAAGAGCAATGGCCCAGTCTTCGGGGCGCGCTGACCGAGTATACCGGTCCGGTGAAGTGACCTTCCAATAGATGTCGTTTCTCCGGGCCCCGAGCTCGAGCAGCTTCTGAAAGTACTCGTTTTTCTCTACCGGGACGTTCACGTCGGGACGCCCCATATGATCGATCAACACCGGGGTTGGAAGCGCGCGAATCAGCGGCTCCATGACCTCAAACGTCTGAGGAAGAAAGTAGAGGTCCGTATGCCAGCCGAAAGGCTCGATTTTCCGGGCAATCCGTTGAATTACGTCCGCCGGCGTCGTCTCGCTCGCGATGTGCGGAAGGAACGCGAACCGCACGCCGCGCACGCCGGCATCGTGCATCCGCTGCAGCTCGTCATTCGTGACGTCCTCGTTGACGCTCGCGACTCCTGCTGCGCGCCCTTCCATGTGCTCGAGCGCATCGACGACGACGCGGTTGTCAGTTCCATGGCAAGTCGCCTGTACAACCACATATCCCCAGAAGCCCAGCTTGCCGACAAGGATTTCCTTCTGCTCCTGCCACGTCGCGGCGAACGGTTTGTACTGCGCCTTCGGAGACAGAGGAAACTTGTCGAACGGACCGATGACGTGCATATGCGCGTCGATCGCTCCAGCTGGCATCGCGAACTCCAGCGGATGGGGGTTGTGGTCCTGCTCTACGTAAGGTTCCACGCGAATTTATACGAACGCGATGGCGCGGCCCGCGAGCGCGACGCCATACCAGAGAACGAGCGTGACAATGGCAAGCACCTTCAACTGCCCGGAACCCATTTTGGAGTCCGGATGCGCCACGCGCCGCTGCCACAGCAGGTACACGAGAATGCCGGCGCCGAGGAAATACATCTTCCATGGAAACGCCGCATTCCCGTAGCACTTCATCGCTTCGGAGAGGAACAGCAGAATACCGCTCACGATTGTCAGAACCGCCGCCCAGAACGACCATGGCATCAGGTTTCTCGCGACCTGGTAGACAGACTGCCGCCGCATTCCGAGGCCGAGCATCCGCATCGACATCACGGTCACCGTGCCCAGCAACAGCGTCAGGCCGAACAGGTGAAAGACCTCGACCACCGGAAAGATGTATGTCGAATCGCGAATGACTTTGCTGAGCGCGGTCGAATCGAACCACTGGAACAGGGGCAAAAGATTCATGAAGCGAGGTCCTTATTACTTCAGGTTGTAGGCGGTCCAGCGCCCCATAAAGATCACGACCGCCCAGAAGCTGATGCCGATCCAGCCGGCCATTCGAGCTTTGAAAGGCGTCATTCTGTCATGATTCCATTTGCCGACACTCTTGTAGGTTGTCGCGTGGAAGTACAGTGCGTTGATGCCCAGCAGGAAAAGGAAAACAAACTTGGTGCGGTAACTGTAGCTCGGGTACAGCCGGGCCGCCTCCGACCAGAACAGGAAAATACCGCTCAGGAACATGACCGTAAACCCGGTAAGCGTCAGCGGCTGCAATTGTTCTATGACGTCGGTCACCGGTTCATCAGTCATCGCTGCGCCGATCAATCGCAGATCGACGATCGCGATCGTTCCGACGGAGATCGCCAGACCGATGACATGTGCCGCTTCGATCAGCGGGAAAACGTACGTCGACTCGCGAATCGACGTTCCGATATTACTGTCCTGAATCCATTGACAGATTTCGAATAAAGACATTTCTGAATCCTAAAGATCGGATGAGTCCGGGCGCACTTCCGGGCATGCCTGAAGAGCAACTAGCCACGATATCACAAGGAGCCTGCCAGCCTTGACGCTGACGCGAAACGAATGACATACTTAGACTTCTGTGCCGCCTCCGGCATGAGATCAAGACACATGAAACCAGCCGTTTACAGCAAGATTCGCCGTGCCGATGGCGAAGTGATAAAGCTCCTGGGTGAGCTCGGATCCGCGACCGTTCACGAAGCGCAAGGTCGCGTCGGACTCATGAAGCCGTACATGCGTCCGATCTATGCGAGCGCAAAAGTGGGCGGACCCGCGGTGACCGTCTCCTGCACTCCGGGAGATAACCTGATGATCCACGCAGCCGTGGAAGTCTGCCAGCCAGGAGACGTGCTTGTTGTCACGATCACTGCGGACTGCACCGACGGCTATTTCGGCGACTTGCTCGCAACGTCGCTCCAGTCACGCGGCGTAGCCGGACTGGTCATCGACGCCGGCGTCCGCGACGTTACGGACATCACTGCAATGGGCTTCCCGATCTGGTCACGCGCTATCTCCTCGCAGGGAACCGTGAAAGCAACCGCAGGATGGGTGAACATTCCCGTTGTCTGTGCGGGCGCCCTCGTCAATCCCGGCGACATCATCGTCGGCGACATGGATGGCGTGGTCATCGTCCCTTACGAAGATGCCGCTGAAGTCGCAAAGGCAGGCGATCAGCGCCGCATCAAAGAAGAGAACAACAGGAAGCGCCTGAAGGCGGGCGAACTCGGCCTCGACATGTACGGGCTTCGTCAGAAGCTCGTCGACCTTGGTGTGAAGTTCCTCGACGATGCGCCTGTAACGAAACGATAGCGATACGATGGACCTGTAGGGCAATCCATGAGCAAATCCGAAGAGTACGCCGACATTCCCGGCACTTATCTGTTCGACAAGCGCGCCTGCGCCAAGGGCTACCATCTCAACAACTTCTGCATGTCGATGATGAAGGAAGAGAACCGCAAGGCCTTCCTCGCCGACGAGCCCACGTATCTGGACAAGTACAAGCTGACGCCGGAGCAGCGTAAAGCCGTGCTTGACCGCGACTGGCTGCGCATGATTCAGGAAGGCGGCAACATTTATTACGTCTCGAAGCTGGGCGCCACGTCTGGATACACATTCGAGAAAATGGCGGCCTCGATGGCGGGCACCACGCCGGAGAAGTACCGCGCTATGATGCTCGGCGGCGGCCGCTCCATCGAAGGCAACCGCAGCAAGGCCGAACAGGCCGCGGAATCGGCGAAGAAGGGGAACAGTTAATGGCGAAAATCATCGCGGGCGTGGGCTGCTCGCACGTGCCCGCGATCGGCGCGGCAATCGATCTGGGAAAGACGCAGGATGACTACTGGAAGAGCCTTTTCGACAAGTTCAAGCGCTCCCAGGAAATCCTTGCGGAACTCAAGCCCGACATCGTGATCGAGGTCTACAACGATCACGGTACGGCATTCTCGCTTCAGTACATCCCGACATTCGCGATGGGCGTGCAGGATGAATTCCAGCCGGCGGACGAAGGCTGGGGTCCGCGCAGGGTGCCGGTCGTTAAAGGCAACTCGGAATTCGCATGGCACCTTGTCGAATCGCTGATCCTGAGCGAGTTCGACATGACGATCATTAACGAGATGGAAGTCGACCACGGTCTCACCGTGCCTCTGTCGCTCATGTTCGGGCAGGTTGACGCATGGCCCTGCCCGGTGATCCCGCTTTGCGTGAACGTCGTGACTTATCCGGCGCCGACCGGGCACCGCTGCTTCGCGCTCGGCCGCGCCATCCGCAAGGCCGTCGAAGAATATCCGAAGGATATGCGGGTTGTCGTTTTCGGCACGGGCGGCATGTCGCACCAGATCCACGGCGAGCGCTGTGGGCTGATTAACAGCGCCTGGGATAAACAGTTCCTCGACCGTCTGACCTCCGATCCGATTGGCTTGTCCGGGGTTCCCCACAAGCAGTACGTGACCGAGGCCGGCGCTGAAGGCATCGAGCTTGTCATGTGGCACGTGATGCGGGGCGCCCTCAACGATGACGTCGACGAGCTTTACCGGGTCTATCATGTCCCGGCATCGAACACCGCGGTCGGCAATATCATCCTGAAGAACCGCGGCGTCAACTAATACGCAGCGACGGGCGAACGTAACGGCCATTTTGGAGCACCCGGCGAAGATTCCGTGGAGTTCATGGCGGACGCGCCCCGTGTGTGGCCGCTGAACACTCGACCGTCCCGTCGACCTTGGAAAACGAACTGGCAAGGCTCGCATCCGTCAGACGGCGCAGAGCCTGATGAGCTGCCGCGCGTCGGCGGCAAAGGCATGGAGATCGCGCCCGGAATCGATCGCCGGATCAGGTACTGTACCTGTGGCAGCTTGAATATTCTAAAAATGGTCCTCAATGGTGGATAATAGTACGGATGGTCGATCGTTCATGACCCCTACGCTCACAGGGACAGGGACCGAAACGGCAGCGGCGCCGGCGCGCACGTTTTCCTGGACGACGATCGCGTGGGTATCCATTCTTCTTGGAGTGTGCTACGCGCCAGTTCTGTTCGCGCTCGCCAGACAATGGAACGACGATGCGGATATGGGGCATGGATTTTTCGTGCCCGTCATTGCCGCTTACATCGCGTGGCAAAAACGGGACCAGATCGCGGGCAAACTACCCAAAGCCAACTGGTGGGGCCTCGTCCTCATGATCTGGGCCGCCTTCCAGCTCTATATCGCCACCTTGGGCGCGGAGCTCTTTCTGGCGCGAACGTCTTTTGTCTTTTCGGTGATCGGAGCCGTGCTGCTCCTGGGGGGAACCGAATATCTCAGAATATTCAGCTTCCCGATGTTTCTGCTGTTTTTCATGGTGCCGATTCCGGCTGTCATCTATAACCAACTCACGCTGCCGCTGCAGTTCCTGGCCAGCCAGGTTGCGGAAAAAACCATCGATCTCCTGCAGATTCCCGTGATTCGGGAAGGGAACGTGCTGATTCTGCCGCAGCAGACGTTGAACGTCGTCGAGGCCTGCAGCGGGATTCGTTCGCTCCTGACGCTCACCTTCGTATCGCTGATCTGGGGATACTTCTTCGAGAAGCGCTCGTGGGTGCGGGTGGTGTTGTTCTTTTCGACAATCCCCATCGCCATCGCCGCCAATGCCGGCCGCGTTGCATTTACCGGGGTGATCTCACAATTCAAGCCGGAACTGGCCGAAGGCTGGTTCCATGAAGCTCAGGGTTGGGTGATCTTCATGATTGCCATGGCGATCCTCGCGGTGTTCCATCAGACACTGACGCGCGCCATCGACCTTTACCACCGGAAGAGCGCATGAAATTCCTTCTGCAAAGCAAATTTCTCTACGCGTTGACCTTCGTGGTCGTTGTGCAGACGGTGCTCTTCCGCTCCGCCTCGCATGGTGAATCGGTGCCCCTTGCCGCTCCACTCTCGGCTTTCCCAGCGACGTTGAAGGAGTGGAACATGCAGCAGGAAGGCGCGATCGACAAAGAGACGCTCGACATTTTGAAGGCCGACGATACCATGACCCGCTGGTACGTTGCTCCGGAAGGCGCCGCCAACCTGTTCATCGCGTATTTCAAAACGCAGCGCCAGGGGCAGTCGCCCCACTCGCCGAAGAACTGCCTGCCCGGCTCCGGATGGCAGCAGGAACAGACCGGCAGAATCGATGTTGCGATTCCAGGTGACCGGTCGATCAACATCAATCGATACGTCGTCTCGAAGGGCGACGCGCAGAGCATGGTTCTCTACTGGTATCAATCCCAGGGACGCGTGATCGCCGATGAGTTCGCGGCGAAATTTTACCTCGTGTCGGACTCGATTCGTCATCATCGCAGCGATACGTCCCTGGTCCGGGTGGTTGTGCCGATCCAGGTCGGCGGCGTACAGCAGGCCGAGAAGGTCGCCATCGATTTTGTGAAGACGTTTTATCCCGCTGTCAAAGCCTATTTGCCGCGTTAGAGTCGAACCACGCGCGAATCAGCGGAAGCGCGCGCTCCGCGGCGCGTTCACCCGCATCGATCATGTTGAGGGCGTTTTCAAACCCATCCCATGGGATCGCGGCGACGTCCGGTACAATCACCACGTCCGACACTTTGCGCCACGCTTCTTCGTTTGATGCCATCATGATCTGGAAGCAGCGGCTGACGACCTGAAACATGTTCTGCGGCTCAAAAGTTTCGTCCTGATTGGGAATGCACGCCGAGATCACGTGGGTCGCGCCCATTTCCCGCGCAAGCTGGGCGGGGACCTCGATCGTGATGGCGCCATCGACGTACGTGCGTCCGCCGATCTCAAAAGGCCGGTAGAGCCCGGGATACGAACACGAGGCGCGAATCGCCGGCGTCACTTCCCCTTCCTCGCGGAAAGCCACGGCCCGGCCCGTGCGAAGGTCGGTAGCCACGACGCCGAGCGGAACCCTCATGTCTTCGAAGCGATATTGTTTGAGGAGGCGGCGCAGGAATGCGACCATCCGTTCGCTGCCCGCGAAGCCGAGGCGGTTGATGCTCCAGCGCGCAACATCGTTGAAGCGCATGGCGCAGCCGACGGCGGCGATCTCTTCCGTAGTCGCGCCGCTGGCCCAGGCGGCCGCGACCATGGCGCCGGCGCTTACGCCTGTGATGCAGTGCAGGGGAATGTTTTCCCGCTCGAACACACGCAGGATGCCAACGTGCGCAATGCCGCGCGCGAATCCTCCGCCGAGAGCGAGACCGATGCGGGGCGCGTGAGGTGGCGCCGGCGGCGCGCCGCGCGGATGACGCGAGAACCAGCGCGTCTTCCAATGCTTCATCCTTTCGCGAATTTTCTGCCTGAATCTGCCACGCGGTGGTATCGACGCCAAGACATATCTTATTCGCAGCCCTCCGCCGTTACCGGGCGTTTCCCGACGCAGCCCGCCGGCCGTTTGACGCATCGTAATACTATGGACAAAATGCCCAGGAAAGGACTGCGATTTGCCGCGCTCGGGTTGTGCGCGGTCCTGGTGTTCGCTGGCGAAGCAGCGCCGGTGCGCGCCGAAGAGCAATACCTCGAAGGAACACCCGCCATCCGCTATGCGCTCGCGAAGCTGAACACACTGGGCAGCGTGGTGATGATCGGCGCGCATCCGGATGACGAGAACAACGCGGTCCTGACCTGGCTTTCGCGCGGTCTCAAGCTGCGCACCGGCTATCTGGCGTGTACGCGCGGCGAGGGCGGCCAGAATCTGCTGGGGCAGGAACAAGGCGCGCTGCTCGGTGTCGTGCGCACGCAGGAGTTGCTTGCGGCGCGGCGCGACGACGGCGGAGCACAGTACTTCACGCGCGCCATCGATTTCGGATTCACCACCTCGGTGGATGAAACGATGGCGAACTGGGGCCACGACAAGACACTGGCCGACATCGTGTGGGTCATCCGCCAGCAGCAGCCCGACGTTATCATTCTTTCTTTCAGCGGCACGCCGAGCGACGGACACGGCCATCATCAGGCATCCGCAATCCTGGGCAAGGAGGCATACGAAGCGGCGGGCGATGCGGGCAAATTCCCGGAGCAGTTGAAGTGGGTGAAGCCGTGGCGGGCGCGGCGTCTGATGCGTGTCCGCTTCGCGCCCCTGAATCCGCCGGCCGCGCCCCCGCCCGTCCGCGGCGGAAATCAAGCCGCACCCGGACGCGGTGGCCCGGGGCGCGGACCCGATCCCTTCCCGAACCAACCCGTACTGACGGTCGAGACCGGCGATTTCGATCCCGTCATCGGGCGCTCTTATCGGGAGATCTCAGTCATCAGCCGCAGCGAACACCGCAGCCAGGGTCAGGGTGCGCCTGTGGCTTACGGCTCGGCGGAGAACCTGCTCTCGTTTGTTGAGGGCGACATTCCGCACAAAACACTTCTGGAAGGTGTCGATACTTCGTGGGCGCGCGTCCCAGGTCAGGGCCGAACAGGAGAACTGCTGGCGAAAGCGCAGCGGGACTTCGACGATCTTCATCCCGAAAAGATCGTAGCCACGCTGCTCGAAGCGCGTCCAGCGCTGGTGAATCTGGCACGCGGCGGAGATTCATGGTCCGCGTGGAAGCTGGATGAGCTCGACGAAACAATCGCGCTCGCCGCCGGTTTGCACGTGGAAGCCCAGGCGGATGCGCCGGACTACACTCCTGGGGCGACCGCGAAAGTCACATTGACCGCTTTGAACCGGTCGTCTCTGCCGATCTTTCTTGCGGGCGTTCATCTGAGCGGGTGGGACGACGTCGACACGGACGCCAAGAACAAGCGCCTCGACTACAACAAACCCGATGTGACCACAACGCCGCTGAAGATTTCCGCGAAACAGCCATACTCCCAGCCGTTCTGGCTGAAAGAGCCGCATGAAGCGGGCAGCTATAACATCTCCGACCAGACCTTGATCGGGCGCGCCGATATTCTGCCAGAGGTGACGGCCCGTTTCAACTTCACGCTGAACACGCAGCCGTTTTCGCTCACGCGTTCGATGCATTACCGGGCAGCAGATCCGTCGAAAGGCGAGTACGTGCGCCCGGTGGTGGTGGAGCCTCCCTTTGCGATCGATTTGCCGGCCCAGAACTTCGTTTTTCCGACGGGTGCGGCGCGCGATTTCAGCCTGCAGATTCGCGCGCTGGCGGCGAATCAATCGGGCGAGGTGCGGCTGGAAGCGCCGGCCGGATGGAAGGTGGCGCCCGCGTCCGCGGCGTTTTCGATGAAGGAAGCCGGGCTGGCGCAGGAGGTGCGATTTCGATTGACGCCGCCTGCCGCGGCGGCGAGCGGCCATTTCCACGTCCTGGCAAAATCGGGCGCGACCGAAATCACGAGCGGTGTTGATGTGATTTCGTATTCGCACATTCCGGTGCAGACGGTGCTGGTCCCGGCCGAAGGAAAGCTTTCGGCGGCCAGCCTCAAGGTGCTGGCGCATCGCGTCGGGTACGTCATGGGGTCGTCCGATCGCGTGCCGGATGCGCTTCGGCAGATGGGCGTGCAGGTCGATCTTTTCGGCGAGAAAGATCTCGGGTCCGGCGATCTCACCGCGTACGACGCGATCGTAACAGGCGTGCGGGCGTATTCGGTGCGTCCGGATCTGCGCGCCGCGCAGGTGCGCCTGCTCGACTACGTGAAGAACGGCGGCACTTTGATTGTCCAGTACAACAACAGCGCGGATGGCCGCATCAGCCCGGCGGTCGCGGAGGCGCTCGAGCATCTGGGGCCGTATCCATTCACGTTTGGGCGCGACGACGCCCGAGTGACCGACGAGAACGCGCCCGTGAAGATTCTGCTGCCGAATTCGCCTCTGCTCAACGTGCCCAACAAGATTACCGCCGCGGATTTCGAGGGATGGGTTCAGGAGCGCGGTCTTTACTTCTCGAACAAGTGGGACGCGCATTACGAGACGCCGATCGAGACGCACGACAAAGGTAATCCGGAGCTGCCGGGGGGCATGCTCTACACACGCTACGGCAAAGGCGTGTACATCTTCACGGCATATTCCTGGTTTCGTGAGCTGCCGGGCGGAGTGCCGGGGGCCTACCGGATCTTCGCGAATCTGATCAGCGCGGGCAAGGCCGTGAAATAGCCGACTCCATTTCAAAGGAAGGAAACGCATTGGCCAGATTTGTTCTTGTACATGGCGCCTTCGCCGGCGCGTGGATTTGGAAGCCGTTGATCGAGAGCCTGAAGGCTTCGGGCCACACTGCTGAAGCCTTCGATCTGCCGGGTCTCGGGGACGATCAAACGTCCCCCGCCGAGGTAACGCTCGACGCCTGTGCCGCACGATTGTGCGATGTGCTGGCCTCCGGTCCGGAGCCTGCGATCGTGGTTGGCAACAGCATGGGGGGCATCATCGCCACGCAGGGCGCCGCGCGCTGCCCTGCGCGTGTGGCCGCGCTCGTCTATGCGGCGGCATTCATCCCGAAGAATGGGCAAAGCCTGCTCGATTTGGCGAATTCGCCGGAAGGCGCGGGCGATCAGGTGCAGGCGAACATTACGCTGTCGGGAGACCCTCCCGTGGCGACCATGTCAACGGCCGCTTCGGGGCCAGCGCTCTACGGATCGTGTACGCCCAATATCGCAGCATGGGCGATCGCGAAGCAGCGTCCGCAGCCTGTGGCGCCATTCGCGACGCCGGTATCGATTCCACATGGCGCAATCGACGGGATTCCGAAGTACTACGTGCTTTGCAAACGGGATCGCGCGATCATGCCGGTGCTGCAGCGAAGGATGATCGCCGACAACCCGTGCATCGCAGTCGTGGAACTGGACACGGACCACACGCCGCAGTTGTCGATGACGGACGATCTGGCCCGGGCACTGGACACCTTTGCGCGAACTCCGCCGCGATAGTAATCAATTCTGTTCACCGGCGACACGGGACCAGCGCGGTGGCTCAAATCAGCCTATTCGCCCGACGCATCAAGGCGCCAATCATGGCAGCGCGAATGCGGCAACGTAGTAATCCGCATTGATCACGACATACTGCTTGCCGTTCTTCCCCATATACGTCACCGGATTCGCTTCCGCCGGCGCATCCAGCTTCGCTTCCCACAGCAGCTTGCCGGTCTTCGAATCGTAGACATGGAAGCGCGGATCGTAAGTCGCCCCGATGAACAGCACGCCGCCCGCTGTCGCCACCGGGCCGCCCTTGTTGAAGTTGCCCGTATTCATCACGCCCTTCGCTTCCAGATCGTCGACTCGTCCGAAGGGAACGCGCCACGCGACCTCTCCCGTGTTGATGTTGACCGCGCTCAGCTCTCCCCATGGCGGCGCTTCGCAAGGCCATCCGGTGTTTGGATTGGCGAAGGCGCTGACACGGCGGCCTCCGACGACCACTGGAGTGCGGCCATACATGTTGGGATCGATATCCTGCCCGAGCCCGTCGCGTCCCGGACCTCCGCCCACGAGCCCGGCCGCCGCGCGTGCCTGCGGCTTGTCCATACGGCCGATGGCGCCGTCGTTCTTCACGTTCTGAAAAATGAAGGCGAGCTTCGGATCTACCGCGATTCCGCCCCAGTTCCCGCCGCCATCCGCGCCCGGAAATACAACGGTGGGCTTCATCCCCATCGGCGTGTACGGACCGTCATTATGCGCTCCGCCTTCCGCGTCCCAAAGCGCCTCGCAAAATTTCTGCTGGTCCGGTGTGACCTTCGCGAGCTGATCGCGCGTGATGCTCATCCGTGTCAGCGGTGGCGTCTTCACCGGCCAGGGCTGCGTCGGAGAATACCACTCGCCGGGCACATCTCCCTTCGGCACGGACCGCTCCTCCACGGGCAGAATCGGCTTGCCTGTGCGGCGATCGAGCTCGAACACTAGTCCGGTCTTTCCGACCTCGATCACCGCGGGGATCGTTTTGCCATTCAAGGTGACGTCGGTCAGTAGCGGAGAACCCGGCTCGTCGTAGTCCCAGATATCGTGATGGGTTGTCTGGAAGTACCACTTCAACTTGCCCGTTTCCGCGTCCAGCGCGACCAGCGTGTTGCCAAACAGATTGTTACCGGGGCGATCGCCGCCGGAGAGGTCCGTCGACGGCGAATCGAAGCAGAGGAATACCATGCCGGTTTTCGTGTCGACGGACCCGGTGGTCCACGCGTTTGCGCCGGAGCGGTCTTTCCAGCCATCGTTTAACCACGTCTCATGTCCGGTCTCGCCGGGCTTCGGGACGGAATGGAATTGCCACAGCAGCTTGCCAGTTCGCGCGTCCCAGCCGCGCGCATCGCCGGGAGGTCCGAGGCTCGGCGCGTCCTGCGTGTGGGCGCCGGTGATGACGACGTTCTTGTAAAGCATCGGCGCGCTGGAGAGCCCGTAATGCGAGCGGGGATACTTGACCGGGTCTTTCATGCCGGCCTTGAGGTCGATCTCGCCGTGCGTGCCGAATGAGTCGATGATCTTTCCGGATTTGGCGTCGACGGCGACCAGAAATCCATCGAAGGTTCCAAAGATGATGCGGGCGGGGTTGCTTGTGCCGCCGCTCTTGTCGCCCGGCCAGTATGCCACGCCGCGGGGCGGACGTCCGTCATGGTTGTACTTGTAAATCCAGATCGGCTTGCCGGTGACGGCGTCGAGCGCCGCGAGACTGTTGAATGACGTGAGCACGTAAAGCACGCCGTTGACGACAAGCGGCGTGGTTTCATTTTGCCGGTTGGCTTTTACGGAAGGGTCGGGGCGGGTGTCGAAGGTCCAGGCCTGCGCGAGCTTCGAGGCGTTGGCGGTGTTGATCTGTTTGAGCGTGGAGTAGCGCGCGTTTCCGGGATCGCCTCCGTAGGATGACCAATCGGTCTGCTGCCCCAGAGCCAAAGAGACGATGAAAGAACACACGGCGCCAGCACAAAGGCCGAAGGGCAGTTGCGCGCGGTTGAAAATCAAAGTCCGAAGCATGGAAGCCAGTGAGCTTATCACGGATCGGCGGCACCGGTGACCGGCACGGCGCGAGCGCCCACACCACGATGGCTGAGTTTCAGCCCTGCCGGAACCTTCTACCGCACATACAGATTCGCGGAAGCGCTCGCCGAGGGGTTGAACTGGACCTTGAGAGGAAGCGTTCCGCTTCCCGGCAGCGGCGCCGGCAACACAATATTGAGCTGTAGCAGACCGACATATCCCGGCGCGAGGCCGGAGAACCCTACTGCCGCCGAGACGCCGCCGACGGTCACCGCGGGCGTCACGCTGGTCCGCGCCAACTGCGTCGAAGAGGCGCCGGCGCCCGTGGCAGGCGGGAAATCGAACGTCCCCGCCCCGGTGGCATAGATAACCAGAGTTTCGCCCGCGGAGGCGGGGTTATCCGGAGTGACGAGCGCATACGTCGTGGCATGGACTACAATCGGGTCCAGCAACGTCGCGGTGCGCGCGTAGGTGTAGATGGCTGGGGAATACTCCGCCATCGAAACTTGCTGGGCGGACGTCACCGATCCGTTCAGCCGCACGGTAACAGGCGCGCTGCCGCTCACCGGCGCTTCCAAAGGCACCTGGAAATTGATTTGTCCCGGCGAGACGTAATAGAGCGGCGCGAGCACGCCGTTGACCGTGACCTGCACGCCCGCAAGCGATGTCGGCAGTGGCAGGAACGACGCGCTGGCTGTCGAGGCGGCGAGCTTCTGGCCGAACAGCGCCGCCAACTCTCCGCGCACCAGCGGGGCGGTGTAGCTCGCGGCGTTTACGATGCCATTGGCGGTAATTTGCGGTGCGGGGCCCGGCACAGTACGGCCGAGAAGATTGCCGGCCTTGTCATACGTGTAGGTCACGACCACACCGTTGTCCCAGGTTGCGGTGAGCAGGCGTCCGGCAGCGTCGTAACTATAAGTCACATTGGCCGCGAAAATCGTCGCCGCCAGGAGCAGTCCAGTCAGAATGCGCATCGAGTCTCCTCCGTTTCTTATTTGTAGAACTGGTTGCCCAGAGCTATCGCCGCATCGTTGACATAGGGAACCTGCGCCATCGAGTTGGTAAAGAAGTTGAAGCCCTGATACAGCAGATTGTCGAGAAGCGCCTGGTCGAGGTTCAACATCGTCTCCTCAAACGTGAACCTTGCGGCGAGACGCAGATTGTTTCGCTGGATTGCCGAAATCTTACCGGCAGCGTAAAGCTCGGCGATGGACTTGCATGTGTTCTCGTAGGTCTGTTGGGCGAGAGACCGGTAGAGGTCGTCCTCGGATTCGGCGGCCTTGATGCCGTTTCGGAGATTGTACGCGTTAATTCCTATACTCACGCCAGTGGCGGCCGTCCCCACATTGCTCAACGCGTTCAGTTTCGGGCTTATCTGCGTCACCTTTTGAACGAATTTGGTTCCTTTGAAAGCCTGTTGCGCGCCTTTCAGCCCTTCGTTCTCGAAATCGACCATGTTGACGAGTTGCTGTGTGGCGTTGGCGGCACTCTCCAATTCGGTGCCGGTAGTGCCGGCGATGTTGCCGGCTCCGCTGATGACGTCCGGAATTGCCGTGCTTACCTGGGCCGAGCCATCGCTGGCCGGGTCGGCGCCAGTGACATCCGTGAACAGAAGTGGATTTCCGTTGGCGTACTGATAAGGGCTCATCTGCGTGGGCAGCAAATGCGTCACAGGATCCGGCGAGAGAAAAGCCCCGGTTGACGCATCGTAGACACGCTGCCGGATGGCATAGAGATTCGACCCCAGATTCACGACGCCATAGCGCCCGCCAAATGTGAACAGGTTGCTGGTCGAGGCGGGCGAAATCAGCGCGCCGTATTCGCTGTAGGCAAGCGTGTCGATGACGGCTCCCGAGTCGTCTGTGGTGAACAGCGTGTTGCCATGCTCGTCGTAGTCATAAAAGCGGCGCTTGCCGGAAAAATCGACCGTGTAAAGCAATTGGCCGTCTGGCGCATGCACCGCATAAAGCAAGTCCGACCCGCTGGATCGCACCACCGAGATCGAAGGTAGATAGAGCGCGTGGTTCCACACGAACTGCCACGTGACGGCGCCAGCCGTTACCGATACCGGCAGCCCCGTGCCATCCCAGGTAAGAACGGCGCTCGATCCATCGGACGCCTGGTAAGTCTTGAGATGGTCGGCGAGGTCCCATGAGTAGGTCCGAGTCTCATCGGCTATCCGGCGGCCGTTGGCATCGTATTCGAAATCGGCAATCTGCGAGTCGGGATTTACGGTATGGATCATCTGGCCGGCGGCAAGCTGCGCGGCCGTGGGACTTGCCGGCACATTGCGGTTGGCGCTTGTCACGAGGCCGCGCCCGTCTCGCGTGAGCGTGATTGAAGAAAGCGTCGAAGTGGACGCGTCTTTTTTGATGCCGGCGACGATGCTGGCCAAGCCGTTATCGGCGTCATAGGTCATGGTCGTCACAACACCATTGGGCCGGGTGATGGAGATCAGACGCGAGGCATCGTCGTACTGCATCGTGGTCACGCTGCCGGTCCAGTCTTTTACCTGTGTGCAAAGGCCGCGGCGGTCGTACGTGTACTGGATCGCCTTGCCGGGGGCCAGCGTAACCTGACTGACCCGGCCCAACTGGTCGCGCGTGATCGCGAGGCCGTTGCTCGATGAGATCCGGCCGGCGGCGTCGTATTGCAGCGACACCCCGCCGGTCGAGAGCAGCCGGCCGTTCTTGTCGCGTGTGTAATCCCAGGCCGTACCGTCTGAATACTGCGCGTGGGCGGGGTAACCGGCAGGGTCAAGCGTGAGGGCCATTGTGCCCAGCGAAGTCGTTTGGCCGGTGATGCGGCCGGCTGCATCGCGCTGGTAAGCACTCGTAGCCCCGAGCGGTGTCGTGATCGAGAGGGGCCGCCCCAGCGCGTCATAGCTGAATTGCCAGCGGTTGCCATTCGGGTCGGTCGCTGTCGAGACGTTCTCCATGGCATCGCGCGTGTATTGCGCGGCGATGCCGCCGGGAATCGTAAGGCTGGTCGGTGCGCCGGCCTTGTCGTAGGTGAATTTCAGGGAATTGCCGCCGGGATCGGTGACAGTGGTTACGCGGCCGAGCGCGTCATAGGTGTAGGCGACCTTGCGGCCCGCCGGACTGGTGGCCGTGAGCAGGCGGCCCAGCGTGTCGTATGTCAAAGCCACCTTTCCGCCGATCGGATTCGCCGTGGAAGTCAGGTTGCCAACGCTGTCATAAGTCTGTTTCCAGACTTTGCCCTCCGCGTCTGTGACGCTGTTGAGATTGCCCGCCGCGTCATACCCGCCGGCGATTGAACTGCCGTCGGCGAACACCTGCGCCGAGAGCCGGTCAAGGGCGTCAAATTTCTGCGTCACCACGCGGCCGGCAGCGTCGGTCGCAGTCGCGATCTGGTCCGTGCCTGTGCGGGTGTATTTGACCACGCCGCCGGAAGGGTCAGTGATGGAAGCCGTGTTTCCGTTGGCGTCGTAGCTAAAAGTGGTGACCGCGCCACTCTCATCGGTTTTGCTGAGAAGGTGGTCGTAAGCGTCGTAAGTAAAGGTGGCCTCAGCGCCGTCGGCGCGGACCCGCGAGACCAGCCGCTTCAGTTTGTCAGCCTTCAGGGTGTAAACGCCCGTCGCAGGAATTTGCACCGTCGCGGGCGTGCTCGTGCCATCCTGCGAGTACGTGAAGACGATCTGGCCGCCGTTCGGCGCTGTCAGCGTGAGCGGCTGGCCGAGTGCGTTATACGTGGCCGCCCATTGCTGCCCGTTGCGGCCCGTGCGCCCGGTAACATTGCCTCTTTGGTCGTAAGTGAAGTTCTCGGTGCTGCCATCCTGATATGCGATTGCACTCAGGTCGTAGTACGTGAAGCCGTTGAGCTGCGAGGCCGTATAGGTGAACGAGGAACGCGTGCCGTCCGCATAGCCGGTCGCGAGAATCAACCCCGCGGGGTTGTAGGTCAGGGTCGTGGATCCGCCGTCGGCGGCGCGCCGCGTGAGCAGGCGGCTGTTGTTGTCGTACGTAAGCCCCGTGATGTTGCCCGCCGCGTTTTTTTCCTGCGTAAGCGCGTGATTATTGTGGAGGTAGGTCGAAACCTCGCCCAGCGGATCGGTCATGGTTCCGGTGTTGGTGGAAGGTGAGTAAGAGAGAGTGAATTTGTTTGAATTGGCGTCCTGGACGGCGGTGACGCGCCCGCTGGCATCATAGGTTTGTGTATAGGGCACGTTGCCGCGTGGGGTCGTAATTGAAGCCAGCAGCGCGGCGCCGGTATAAGTATATGACCACTTCTTGCCCGTGGCGTCGGTGAACGAGGTAAGCGTGCCGCTGGTGTAGCCGAACGAGAGCGACCTTCCGGACTGGTCCGTCACGGAGGCGAGATTCTGGCCGGCGTATGTCAGATCGAACGTCCCACCGGCGCCGTCTGCAAGATGCGTGAGGAGCCCGTTGGCGTAGGTGAGTGTGATCGTGTTGCCATTGCGATCCGAGATGGTTTGCAGCTCGCCATTCCCGCTGTTGAATGTGTACACGAGCTTGCTGCCGGGGTCGAGCATGCGAAAAGTCGTTCCGCTTTGCGTTAGCTGATAAGCCAGCGCGTCACTCGACGATTGCGTCCATCCGCTGCTGCCGCTGTTGGTGAACTTGATGACCTGACCGTAGTTGAAGACGACGCTCGCGCTGGTCGCGTTCGCAGTCAGTTTCACGTCGTAGTTGTCCATCCAGTTGGGGCCGAGCGCGCTTGAGACCTGCCCTTCACTCTGCAGGGCGGAGTAGTAGTAGCGCTCGAAATAGAGCGGCAGGGGACCGGCCAATTTGAGGTCCACCCAGGAGTTGCTCTCGGCGCCATCCGCCATCGAAACCGGCTCGATCACCTGCTTCTCGACCGAGTGAACAGGCGGCGTGGATCCCTGATCGTTCACCGTAACGGGAATGGCGTAACGGTTGTTCAGGACGCAGCCTGCCGGACTGCTGGAGAACAGAAAGACAATGTTCGCGGTCCCGGCGCCTTTGGTTCCGGCGGTGATGGTGAAGGTGACCGGAGTCTCGCTGGAAACCGGGCCTGCCGGCGATACGGTAGCGATATTCGTATTGGATGACGACGCCGTAATGGTCATCGTGCAGTCGTCGTAAGGGCTGGTGATGACGAGGGTCGCGGTTCCCCCCAGGCTGTTGATGGTGATGGGATTCCGGCTAAAGGCGGGGTCCATCTGGGCGTTGGCGAACGACGCGGTAAACAGCACCGCGGCCAGCCCGAAGGCTGTACGGCAGGCTCTAGTCATAAGTAATTAATCCGTTCGGGTTATTCTAATCCAGCTTTCCTGAATCGGCAATGTATTTTAAAGGAGTCTTGTCCAACTTAGATTTGGCGTGGCGTTGATGATGGCCTGCTTCATGCTGTCATTCATGACATCGGCACAAAGAGTGGCGCGGCTTTCGAGACCTGGCAGCGCGAATTTGATTGCGAGCGTCCTCACAGGGCCAAAAGGCCAAAAGTCTGTCTCTTCCGCACGGTGGAATGCGGGGCTTGCTTCCGGGTCAGCTTCTGACGGTTGCCGCCTGGGACAACCGCCCCCGCTGCCGGGAAACGGTTTCGAATCTGGAGCGCAGGCCGGGTGAAGTGTCGAGCAGTCTCAGGAATGCATCGCAGGGCAGGGTGAGGAACACAGAGTCCGTTCGTGTCCGGATCGTTGCGTTTCGCGGCTTGTCCTCAATCAAAGCGGTCTCGCCGAAATAGTCGCCGTCCTCGAGCACAGCCACCATATTTTCCTTGCCGGGTTCATCTTGCGATCCCTCCGCACGCACGTTGACGGTGACCGTCCCGCGCCCGATTACATATAGCTTGTCCCCTCTGTCGCCCTGCCGGAAGACTTCTCGCCCGGCCGGCAATCGCTCGGTCGAAAGGCTTGCGGCGAGCAGCGTCTGCTGTGCTTCCGTCAGATTGCGGAAGATCGGAATCGCCTGCAGGCTGGAGGGCAGGAGGGTCGCGTGCTGGTCGCCGCCTTCGACGGAAACGCCGCTCTGCTTCTTCCAGAGCCGCGCATAGAGGCCCCTGCGCGCCAGCAGTTCGTCATGGGAACCGGATTCGGCCAGCCGTCCTGCTTCCAGCACGAACACGTATTGGCAGCCGGCGACGGATGCCAGGCGATGCGTCACCGAAACGACCGTGCGGCCGTGGCTCAGGCGCCGCAGGGTGCGATTGATAGCGGCCTCACTCTCGGCGTCGAGCGCCGAAGTGGCTTCATCGAGGATGAGAATCTTCGGGTCGCGCAGAATGGCGCGCGCGATGGCGATGCGCTGCCGCTGGCCTCCGGAGAGCCGCCCGCCGCGCTCGCCCACGGGAGTGTCGTAACCCTGCGGCAGCCTGGCGATCAGGTCGTGCATTTCGGCGGCGCTCGCGGCAGCTTCCACTTCCGCATCCGTCGCGCCCAGTTTGCCCAGCCGGATGTTCTCCCGGATCGAGGTATTGAACAGTATAGTGTCCTGAAATACCACGCCCATGTGGGAGCGCAGGGACTGCTGGGTAACACAGCTGATGTCAATGCCGTCAACGGTGATCCGGCCCGACACGGGATCGTAAAACCGCATCAGGAGGCTGAGAACGGTGCTCTTCCCGCAGCCGCTCGGGCCCACGAAGGCCACAGTTGCGCCCGCCGGGAACTCGAAGGTGAGGTCCTGGAGGTTACGGCGCTCGGAGGTGTAACCGAACGCCACGGATTCGAATCGGATTCGCGCGTGGAACGCAGGGAATTCGCCCGCGCCTGGCCGGTCCGCCACGCGCGGCGATTCGTTCAGGAGCTCGTCTATCCGTCTGGATCCCGCGGCGGCCTGCAGCAGGTACGGAAAATACTGGCTCACGTAGCCCGCCGACCACGACAGCGTGAGAAACAACGTCAGGAATGCCGCAAGCGATCCGATGCTGAGCAGCCCGCGGAATGCCAGGGTGGAGCCGGCTCCTGTCACGGCAACTTGCAGGATCAGAGTCCCAATCCCCGACGATCGCTCCAGCAGCGAACCGTAGAGCGCGGTCCGGAAACTGCTGGTTTCCAGTGTCGCCAGATGCCGCCGAAAGCGCGCGAACGCCACGTGCTCCAGACCGAAGGCCCGCACTACCGCGTGCGTCGACATATTCTCCTGCACGACACCGATCAACCCCGACTCGTCGATTTTGCGCCTGTAGCTCGCGGCGGCGGCGCGCGACATGACGAGTCTCGGCCCCAAAAGGCTCACGGGGATGACAAGACTTCCGACGAGCGCCAGGCGCCAGTCGATTACGAACAACATGACCAGCGACACACAAGCATCGAGAGTTGGGACCAGGGCCCATCCGGGCGCCGCCGAGAGCGCGCCCTCCACGGAGGCGAGGTCCGTCGAAAAGCGCGCGGCGATTTCGGCAATATCGGTGCGCACAAAGAAATCCATCGAGAGTCGAAGCAGATGCTCGAACATCTGGCTGCGAATCCTGTTCAGCACCTCGATGGAAAAGCGCGCCCAGAGATAGTCGCGGCCGATGCCGGCGCCGGCGGCGAGCACGACGGCCGCGGCGAGTCCAAGCAATACGCGGGCCAGTGACGCGCCATCGCGCAGAGCGATTGCGTGGTCCACCAGATACCGGAAGCAGAGCGGAACGGCGATTGTAACGGAAGTATCGATCGCGAGAGCCAGAACGATCAGGATCGTTCGCGCGGGAGTAGACGCCAGAACCTGGGCGACTCGCCGGAGAAATGAACTCAGGCCGCTGAGGTCCGCCGGCGCCGGGGCTTCCGGCTCTTCCTGCTCTGCCGGCGGAGAGTCAAGGCCAATGTGGTTGTCGAGCGCATCGGCGGGCTTCCGGCCGGCGTGGTCAGTCCTGCTCATGCCGGGTAAAGCCGCGTGCGAAGCGGCCTCCACGCTCTGACGTTAGCGGCGTGTGTGAGCCATACCGGCCGGCAAAACCGGAAATCCTGGAGGGGCAACATTCCGCACGCTGTGTTGATGCTCCCTTATGTTACTCGCGGTGGTTAGTCGCGGTTGGAGTCCAACTGGCCCGGCTGGCGGGCGTAAGAGGAGCCGCACGGAAAGCGCGATTCAGGTTCTGGCGTCGAGAACACCGCGGAGCCGCCGGCCCAGCGCCTCGGCTGTGAACGGTTTTTGAATCAACTGCGTCTCGCCGGCCAGGACGCCGTGGCTGGCGATCATGTCGTCCGTATATCCGGACATGAACAGGATTTTCAGCCGCGGATTCATCTCGCGCAGCTTGTGGGCGAGATCCCCCCCACTCATCTGCGGCATGATCACATCCGTCAGCAGGATGTCAATCGAGCTTTGGTTCTTGTTCCAGATCTCGATGGCGGCCTCGCCGCAATCCGCCACCAGAACTTTGTAGCCCAGCTTCCGGAGTACCGTTTCCGCGAGAAGCCGCACTCCGGGCTCATCTTCGACGAGAAGAACGGTCTCAAGGCCGACCGGCGAGGTGTCTCCCGACGCTGGCGGAACGTCTTCGAGCGTTCCCGCGGCCTTCGGGAAATAAATCCGGAAGCTGGTGCCCTTACCCAGTTCGCTGTCGACTTCGATTTCTCCTCCCGCCTGCGAGACCACGCCGTAAACGGTCGAGAGTCCCAGCCCCGTGCCTTTGCCTTTGTCCTTCGAAGTAAAGAAGGGCTCGAACATCTGCGCCTTGACCGACTCCTCCATGCCGACGCCGGTGTCGCGCACCTCGAGGAGGATGCCGAGCGGCGTTGCCCCCGGGCGCTCCATCGGCGCGGGAAGCGCGCCGCATTCGATTTCGAGATGCCCGCCCAGCGGCATGGCGTCGCGGGCGTTAACCGCGAGGTTCATCAACACTTGTTCGATCTGATGCGGGTCGGCCCGAATCAAGGATGGCTCATGGCCGCAGCGGACATGCAAATCCACGTGCTCGCCGATCATCCGCTGGAGCAGGTGTTCGACGTTCCGCAATACTTCGCAGATATCCAGGATGCGAGGTTGTACTGACTGCCGGCGGCTGAAAGCGAGCAGTTGCCCCGTCATGCCGGAAGCGCGCCGCGCGGAGTTGAGAATCTCCTGCACATAGCTTCCGAGGCGCTCCGCCGAGGAACTGCCGATACTTTCGAGGGCAAGCTGGCCGTAGCCGGAGATCACGGTGAGCAGATTATTAAAATCGTGCGCGACACCGCCGGCCAGACGCCCGAGCGCTTCCATCTTGCGCGCCTGCGTCAATTGTTCCTCGAGAGAAGCGCGGTCGGTGATGTCGATACCGACGCCGCCCACGAGAACGACTTTGCCGTCTTCGGTGATTGGAAATTTGCAAATCAGCCACGAGCGGGCGCCGGTTGGAAGCGTCACCGGCTCGATGAACTCCACGGGGCGTCCGCCGGCGATCACGGTGGCATCATTCTCGCGGTAGCGTGCGGCGTCCGCGGCCGGCCAGATTTCCTCGTCTGTCTTTCCGACGATTTGCTCCGGGCGCCTTTCAAACTGCGGCCACGAAGCTTCGTTGTAATAGACATAGCGGCCTTCGAGATCCTTGATAAACGCCACGCCGGGCAGATGGCGCATGAACGCCGTGAAGCGCGACTCACTTTGACGCAGAGTCTCTTCCCAGTTCTTGCGCTCGGTAATATCGATAGCGGTGGTGACCAGAGAGCCACCGTCGACTTCGTCGGGCTGCGAATCGAGC
>Ga0134125_10001672_pt1 | contig 27164 bp, 13 predicted proteins | sample KB31751_FD_96464 | JGI IMG/M metagenome (GOLD analysis project Ga0134125, IMG submission 96464) | Terrestrial soil microbial communities with excess Nitrogen fertilizer from Kellogg Biological Station, Michigan, USA - KB3-175-1 | ecosystem: Environmental > Terrestrial > Soil > Unclassified ...
CACTCCAAACTCTTTCACCAGCACTCCCAGCGACCATCCGTCCGACACGATATGGTGCATGCTCACCACCAAAACATGTTCCTCTTCCTTCATCCGGATCAGCTTCACTCTCAACAACGGCCCTTTCTCCAGATCGAAGCCACGGACGCACTCTTCACGTACACAACGCCGAACAAGGTCTTCACGACTGCTGTTCTGCTCATGACTCAGGTCCAGCATCTCCAGAGGAACCGTCAGTTCAGGAAGAACTTCCTGCATCGGCTCGCCATTTTGGCTGACAAACCGTGTCCGCAATACCGCATGACGGCGCACAATCTCATTCAAGCTTTTGCTCATGGCATCAACTGATAGCTGCCCCTTCAATCGCATCTGATAAGGCACGTTGTATGCGCTGCTCTGCGGAGTGAGTTGGTCCAGAAACCATAGGCGCTGTTGTGCCGCAGAGAGCGGGAAATGTTTCGGCTCGCTGAGCTTTTTCCGCACCAATGCAGCAGCAAGTTTCCGCTTTGCTTCAATCGAACTCAGAGCAACAGAAGTGTTAGCCATGGGTTTCCTCGCGACTTCTTTCTAAGTAACGAACTCACAATGGATTCAGAAACAAATGCTCGGTAGTGACGGTGATTACAGGCCCGATCCGCAGATATCGGCCGGACAGCTTGGTGCAGATCAAGATGCGTTTCAATGATGGAGAAACTTCGACTTTCAGAGGTGAGCCAACCATGAACCCGATCTCATCTGAAAAAGATTAATTCTGTGAATCGCTTCCCTGACTGGACATCTCGGCGATGAGCAAATCCAGCTCTTCTTCAGACATTTCATCCACTCGATTTAACAACTCTTGTTCCGGCCAAACTATCTTTTTGATCACCATGGAACTGGCGGCTGCATCAGTTGGCGCCTGCACCGCTTGCAGTTCGATGATCGCCGCTGCCAGCGTCCGCACGGTAGGCTTCTCAAAAAGGGCGGCCAGCGGAACATCGGTTCCAAAGGTCTTGCGTACGCGAGAAATGACCTGCGTGGCCAGTAATGAGTGGCCGCCGAGTTCAAAGAAGTTATCATTTACCCCGACGCGCGTAACCTGAAGCAGTTGCTCCCACATCCTGACCAGTAATTCTTCTTCTGGGGTTTGCGGGGGCGTGTATTCGGCCTGTATTTCATTCTCCGCAGGAATCGGCAAGGCGTTGCGATCCAGTTTGCCGTGCGTCGTTCGCGGTAAATCCGGCAAGACTACAATCGCACGCGGCATCATGTATTCAGGCAAGCATTGCTTCGCATATTGGCGAACGGCTTCTACCTCCAGGGCTTCACCAGGTTTGGCCACAACATAAGCAAATATTCTGGACTGCCCGCCTTTATCTTTCTTTGCGATCACAACTGCCTGCGCCACTGCCGCACACTCAAGTAAAGCAGCCTCAATTTCTCCCGGTTCAATACGGAATCCGCGCACTTTAATCTGGTCATCAAAGCGCCCTAAAAATTCCAGCCGTAAATCGGGCAGCCATCGGCCGCGATCGCCGGTCCGGTAAAGCCTTGCTCCAGGCTCGCCGCTAAAAGCATCAGGCACAAACTTTTCGGCAGTTAGCTCGGTTCTGTTCACGTATCCGCGGCCAACATTTTTGCCCCCGATATAGATCTCGCCTGTCTCGCCACGCAGTACCGGGTTTCCAGCGTTATCCAGAATGTAGACAGTTGTATTTGCCAGTGGGTTCCCCAGGGGACTTGTGCCATATTGGCTGGAGTCACTCTCTTCTCCCAGTTTATAACTGAGGACTCCGACTGTTGTTTCCGTCGGTCCATAGTGATTGATCACTGTGCAGCCGGGCGCCGTCTCCTGTAGCTGCTTCATCCAATTCCATTGTGATGATTCGCCGCCAATCACCAGCACGCGTCCCGGCATGATTGACTCACCCGCCGCATGTAACGCGGCCAGGTGAGACGGCGCAATTTTCAAACCGTCAATTGGATTTCCGTCAAACAGTTTTTTCATCTCTGATGCGTCCAACGCTCTTTCTCGCGGCACAACATAGACGCATCCGCCACAAAGCAAAGGCGTGTACAGAGCAGTCACAGAAGAATCCACCGTTAATGGCTGCACCATAGCGAATCCGCATTTTTCAATACCAATGCGTTCCGTCACCGCCTTCACATAGTTGTAGAGTTGGCGATTTTCAATGGCCACTCCCTTTGGTTTGCCCGTTGATCCCGAAGTATAGAGAACGTATGCCAGATTTTCAGGACCGCTCCGCAATTCAGGATTGTTGTGGCTGCGCTGAGCGATTTGCTCATACTCGTTGTCGATGCAAATCAGTCTGGCTCGGGTCGCAGGCAGGCTTGCGCGCAACGATTCCTGGGAAATCAACACTACTGCATTCGTGTCCTGCAGCATATAGCTCGCGCGTTCCGCTGGATGCTCCGGTTCCAGCGGCACATACGCACCGCCTGATTTGAGCACTCCCAGCACGGCAACCACCAGCTCAACACTGCGATGCAGGCAAAGTGCGACCGTCGTTTCCTCTCGGACACCCATCTCTCGCAAGTGATGCGCTAACTGATTGGCGCGATGATTCAGCTCAGCATAGCTCAACCGCGTGCCTTCGCATGCCACTGCTGTCGCGTCGGGCGTTCTGGCTGACTGTTCCTCAAATGCCTGTTGAACCGTTCTGTCTGGATAACTACGCTGTGTCTGGTTAATGCTGTAAATCAGCTGCCCTTTTTCCTGTGGCGACAACAATTCGAACTCCGTAACCTTCTTCTCCGGGGCATTCGCAATGTTTTCAAGAATTCGCTCCCAATGGTCAAGCAATCGCTCTACCATCGATGTATCAAAGCTGTTCTGGTCATAGGAGAGTTGCAAAGTCAAATCTTCCGCCGCCACGGCCAAAGCCGACAGCGGATAATTCGTTGCCTCTTTACTCTTAAATCCTCGTACGCTCAGATGTTTGGTGCCGGCGCGCAATGCAGCGTCTACCGGATAGTTTTCAAATACCAGCACGCTCTGAAATAACGCTTCCGTTCGCGGGACAGCGCTCCACCCTTGTATCTGGACCAACGAACTATATTGATATCTCCATGCCTCAGCCTGCTGGGCCTGGAGCTTCTTCAGGAATTCCAGCGCTGATTCATCCGCATCCAGTTGAAGTCGGACTGGCAACGTGTTGATAAACAACCCCACCATGGTTTCAGCGCCAGGCAATTCAGAAGGCCGTCCATTACTGGTTGCGCCAAAGACAACGTCTTTCTCGCCGTTGTACCTCGCCAGCAAAATGCCCCACGATGCCTGGGCCAGGCAGTTCACCGTGATCCGTTCTTTTTGCGCAAGCTGCTTCAGCTTATTGCTCATCGACTTTGGCAAAACGCGCCGGAGGCGATTCACGGTCTCACTGGTTGGGCCACCTGATCCGCGCTTTCTTTCCGCTTCCAACGGCAGCTTGGTCGGACTGTCAAATCCCTTGAGTAATCCTCGCCAGAACTCTTCAGCAGGCTTCTGGTTCTGGTCATGCATCCATGCGATGTACTCACGGTAAGGATGAGTGTTCGCCATCCGGACTGGAGTTCCCTCCAGTTTTGCTCTGTAAATCTCCAGCACCTCCGTCCAGAGAATCGGCACAGACCAGCCATCGAGTAGCAGATGGTGATGCGTCCAAATCACTTGAAAGATTGTCTCTGCGGTCTGAATCAAAGCGAGCCGCATCAAAGGCGGACGGCGTAAATCGAAGCTACGCTTTCTGTCAGCAGTAAGGAAAGCGTGCAATGTTTCGGCTTGTTCAGCCTTGTTGAGATTGCGATCATCTCTGTAAATCCATTCCAACCTGGATTCGAGTGCAACAATCTGTACGGGCTCATCCATGTCTGCCCATTCAAATCCCGTTCTTAGAATGCTGTGCCTCGCAATCACTTCCTGCCATGCCGCCGCAAACCGTTCTGTATCCAGGGTTCCTTCTACTTCCACACATTGTTGATTCACATACAAACCGGAATCGGGCGCGCGCAGCGTATGCAACAGAATTCCATGCTGCAAAGGCGATAGCGGATAGATGTCTTCAATGGCCCGACGTGCGGCGATTTCATCCAATTCCTGCTGCGTCATTCGAATTAGCGGAAAATCTGAAGGGCTGTAATTTGGATCTCCACTGTGACTGTAGTTTGTCACGTTGCGGACCTCGTTCAGGAAACGAGTAGCGAATGTCGCGACAGTATTCTCATGGAAGATCTGCCTGCTGAATTCAAAACGCAGGCTAAGCTGTCCATCATTTATATATGCATCTATTTCCAGAAGATGGGTCCGGTTTTGCCGCGAGCTACGCTCGTGCCCCAGTGTCTCTGAGAGCACCTGCCAGCCATCCGCACCTCGCGGGCTGTCTAACTGTCCTAAATAGTTGAATAAAATTTCCGCGTGAGGTATGGCCGCCAGCCGGCTTTGTGCTTCCGCATGAAGATAGCGAAGTACGCCAAACCCCGCGCCCCGTTGGGGCACAGCACGCAACTGTTCTTTGACGGCTTTTAAATCTTCCCCGACCGATCTGCCAAGCACGCGCAGATAAACCGGGTAAATCGATGTAAACCATCCAACGGTTCGGCTCAGGTCGATTTTACTGGTGTGCTCGCCGAGTTGCCCACGGCCATGCCCTTCCAGGTCCAGTAACAATCCTTCCCTCCCAGTCACTGTCTTAACAGCTCGCGCCAATGCTGTCGGCAACGCTTCATGAATATGGGCATGGAGCGTCTTTGGCAACTGCAGTAGCGCTCTGGTTTCTTCGCCGGGCAAATTCAAAGTCACAACGGCTGAAAATTCAATCGTATTACTTCCTTGAAGGTCCTTTTCCAACTTCGCGGCGGGTACATCAATGAGTTGTTCCCAGTATGGAAGTTGCTCCAGCAGTTCCGTTGAAGATGCATACTGAATCAGGGCTTCCGACCATTCGCCAAACGAGCTGCTTCGCGGCGCCAATCGCATCTCTCGGCCCTCTACCTGCTGCCGGCAAAGACGATCAAGATCTTCCAGCAGAATGCGCCACGATACAGCATCAACCGCAAGATGATGGATCACCAGCAGTAGTCGCCGCCGACCTCCACCAAGGTCAAACCATGCAGCTTTCAGAAGATTTCCTGAATCCAAAGCAAGACCGCACTGACATCGGGAAGCGTGGGCTTGCATCTGCACCTGCTCAGCCCTCTCCTCTACTTCCTGCCTTAGGTCGATCCGTTCAAACACCGGCGAAGACGGCTGCCACGGCTCATAACTTTGCCGCCACCGGCCGCCACTTTCAGCAATGAATTTGAGCCGAAGCGCATCATGCTTCTCAACAATCGCCTGCAGCGCAAATTCAACTATCTCAGGAGTGACCGCGATGGGCGGCTTCAGCAATACGGATTGGTTCCAATGCGAGCGGTCAACCGTAACTTCCTGGAAAAACCAATGCTGCACCGGAGTAAGTTCAACGTCATCTTTTGCCGGTCCACGGTCAGTTACAACATTCTCTGCAGTTGTTTTTGCCTGGGCTGCAAGAGCCGCAATCGTGTGAAATTCAAACATCTGCTGCACATTGATGTGTATGCCCTCATCATGCGCGCGCGCCACAATCTGCAGTGAAAGAATCGAGTCGCCGCCAAGGTCAAAGAAGTTATCTTCTACTCCAACGCGATCCTTCTTCAGGACAGCGCTCCAGACCTTAGCCAGGAGTTCTTCCACCTGATTTCTTGGCGCAACATATGTTTGTTCAAGGCTCTGCCATTCCGGCTTCGGAAGACGCTTGCGATCAAGTTTGCCGCTGGCTGTTAACGGCAGTGAAGCCAACTGCATATAAGCGCCCGGAACCATATAGCCCGGCAGCTTGGTTTGGAGATAAACCCGCAATTCCTGAGCGGTGATGCTTTCGTCACGTACCGGCACAAAATAGGCGACAAGCTGTTTCTGCCCCGGTTCGTCTTCTCTTACTACCACTGCAGCTTGAGCAACACCAGGATGTTTGAGCAGACCTGCCTCAATATCCCCAAGCTCTATTCTGAATCCGCGCAACTTCACCTGGTGATCGATGCGGCCCTGAAAATCCAGATTTCCGTCGTGCCGCCACCGCGCCAGATCTCCAGTGCGATACAAACGTGAGCCGGCTTTTTTGCTGAAAGGATCGGGAACAAACCGCTCTGCTGTAAGATCAGCCTTCTCTAAGTAGCCGCGACCCACACCTGTTCCGCCAATGTATAACTCGCCTTGCACGCCCACTGGCATGGGATTCATTCGCGGATCCAGTACATACATCTGTGTATTCGCAATTGGCTGTCCAATACAAACTCCAGCGTTTAACCTTTCCTTGTGACACATCCAATGCGTCACATCAACGGCAACTTCCGTGGGACCATAAAGGTTGTGCAGTTCTGCTGGAAACTTTTCCAGGCATTCCTTTGCCAGCTCTTCTGAAAGAGCTTCCCCGCTGCAAATGATTCTCCGCAGGCTGCTGCATCGGTTCATATTGCAGTGCTTCACAAAGGCAGCCAGCATCGATGGAACAAAATGGATCGTCGTAACTTTGTGGTGCTCAATTTGCCCCTGCAGATAGGAAGGATCGTGATGTCCGCCCGGGCTCGCCACAATTAATTCAGCGCCCGTCATCAGCGGCCAGAGGAACTCCCACACTGAGACATCAAAACTGAACGGCGTCTTTTGCAAAACTCGGTCTTGCGGGCCAAGCGAATACTCCTGCTGCATCCAGAGCAAGCGGTTGTAAATGGCTCCATGCGTATTCATTGCGCCCTTTGGTCGCCCCGTAGAGCCTGAGGTAAAAATCACATACGCCAGGTTCTCAGGTTGAAGTAGCACGGCAGGGTTTTGTGTTTCGCATTTACTGATCTCTTGCCACTCATTTTCAATCGCCACCGCATTCAACACAGAGCAGCGATGCATGAATTTCCCCTGGGCCAGAACGATTGCAGCTTTGCTGTCCTGCTGCATCTCTTGTAAACGCTCAACCGGATAATCAGGATCGAATGGAACATAAGCGGCACCGGCTTTGAGAATGCCCAGGATCGCCACAACCATCTCAACACTTCGCTCCATACATATGCCAACCCGGCACTCTGGTCCGATATTCTTTGCCACAAGATAATGAGCTAACTGGTTCGCCCGCGCATTGAGTTCGCTATAAGAAAGCACCTGCGCTTCAAACTTCAGGGCTGTGGCCTGCGGATTCCGCTTTGCCTGTTCTTCAATCACTTCATGAACACAGCGTCCTGCAGGATAGCGGCATGAGGTTTCATTCCACTGGAGGAGCACCTTTTGCCTTTCCTGATCGCTCAGCGCCTCCAGCTCTGCCGTCTGCCACTCAGGATGTTCCGCAATGCTTCGCAGAAACGCAGAGTAATTCTGCAACATGGAATGCATTGTCTGCTCAGAAAACATGTCACGATTGCATTGCATTTCGGCGATCACTCCAGTTGGGCTATCAACCAGATTGAGTTCCAAGTCAAAAATGACTGCGGCAAGCGGCACCGACAAAGGGCGGACATTCAGTCCGTGCCATGGCTTTAGTCCAGGGTCACGGTCCAGATTAAAAACAACATCCACCAGTGGCAGATGCGATGTGTCTTTTGAAAGATTGAGCTTCTTGATTAAGCGGCTGAAGGGATAGTCCCTGTGTTCAAACGCATCCAGCAAGGTGCTTCGAGTTCTTTCGAGGAAATGGATAAATGTGTCTTGCGTTGCAAGACGGCTGAGTACAGGAAGGACATTTGTGCAATACCCAACAACACTCTTGGTTTCGTTTGAACGATCAGCCACTGGAATGCCAACTACAAGTTCGTCCTGGCCGCTCAGCCTGTGCAAAAAAGCCGAGAATGCCGCAAAGAAGACCATGAAGGGCGTGCATCTATAACGACCGCCAACTTCCCTGAGCGTGCGATAGACATCAGGATCAATCAATGCGTTGTGCTGCTCCCCGTGATACGCTTTCATTGCCGGGCGCACGTTGTCAGCCGGTAGATTGAGTGGCGGCGGTAGCTTTTCAAATTGCTTGAGCCAAAAAGCTTCTGCCAACGCAAACTCCGTTGAATCGGCCTTGCGCTCATGTTCCTGAATATAGCGGGTGAACTGCACTGCTGGCGCTAGAGACGCCGGCTCCCCCTTACACAAGCCGGAGTAGCTTTCGCCAATCTCCGCAATCAGAATGGCCATGGAGATTCCGTCAACCGCAATGTGGTGTGCCGTAAGCATTAAGACACTGGATTGGCTGCTTTGCTGAAAAAGTGCTGCGCGTATCAATGGCCCTTGCGCCAGGTCGAATGCGATGCCGTTCTGTTCCAGCATTGCGCTGCGGAGTTTATCGCTCTGCTCTAAGTCAGAAGCTCCACTTATATCGATTACCCTGAGATCGATTTTTGCCGGAGTAGTAGTTTCCCACGTATCCCCGCCCGAATGTACCTTCGCTCGCAGAATGTCATGGCGCGCTGCCACAGTGGCCAATGCTTGTTTCAGCTTTTCAACTCGCAGATCGCCATTGAGTTCCAAAGCTCCGGAAACCTGATAAGCCTGTGACGCTTCAGGATTGATCTCACTTAGCAACCATATTTGCTTTTGTGTTTCCAGAAGCGGGACACGCTGTGTGTCATGGTCTTCTCGTTTTGTTTCACGAATTGAGCTCTGCGTGTTTTGTAAGGGCGCTTCAGAGACTCTGGATTCATGAACCTCTGTTTTGTTAGCGGGAGGAAGAAATCCGCCCTGGCGCAACTCAAAACAACTCTCCTTGACTGCACGGACAATCAGTTCAATATCCTTTTCTGTATGCGCGGTGGAAAGAAACAGGTTCCGGCCTTCCCAGATATAGATTCCCTTTTCCAGCAGATGATAGAAGAGTAGATCCATATTGCCGGAAAAAGCAAAACGGAACAATGATCCGCATCGTACAACTTTGATCGGCACGGACTCATGTTCAAAAAACATATTCAACGTTGCGGCCAGTTCGGCAGTCTTCTCGTTCAATCTTTGTTGCAGTGCAGGACCATCCTGCTTCAACCGGCGCAAAACAGCGCGGGTTGAAGCCATGGCCAGAGGATGTTTACAGAATGTTCCAGCAAAGAAAGTCGTCATTGCCTGCGGGTACGACATGTCACCATAGGCCCAGAAGCCTCCATCAATCGCATCCATGTAACGCGAATGCCCCGCAACCACGCCAATCGGCATACCGCCACCGAGCACCTTGCCATACGTGGCTAGGTCGGCGCGCACACCAAACAATTCCTGCGCTCCACCTGGCGCCATACGGAAGCCAGTGATCACTTCATCAAAGATCAGCGCGATGCCATGTTCTTGGGTCAGAATCCGCAACTGCTTGAGGAAGGCGACCGGCTGCCAATCAGGCCGCCTGCTCTGCACTGGTTCCACCAGCACAGCAGCTAGATCCGTTGCATGTTGCTCAATCATGACAAGCGCAGAAGGATCTCCATATTCCAGGACCAACACCTCTTCCACAGCGCCCGGTAGTATCCCCGGCGCCAGCGGAACAGACTGTGAAGGATGGTTCTCTTCGGGGCGTGCGATGACTCCATCGTATGTTCCGTGATACGACCCTGAAAAAATTGCCACCTTCGCGCGCTTTGTCGCTGTCCGCGCAATACGCACGGCCATCATCACGGCTTCCGTCCCTGAATTTGTAAATGTAACCCGTTCCATTCCAGTGAACTGTGTAATCGCTTCAGCCACTTCTCCTGCAAGGTTGGATTGCGGCCCAAGTTGGACTCCCAGGGCAAGCTGCTTGTTCAGGGCCTCCACAAGAAATGGAGCGCTATGTCCGAAAAGGTTCACTCCAAAACCCATCGTGAGGTCGATGTATTGATTACCGTCAATATCCCAGATATTTGCACCTTCTGAACGTTCCGCCTGGATCGGATAGAGCATCTCTTTGATGGAATAGCGGAATCCCGCAGAAGCCCGATTATCGGCAAGCACCTTTCGATATTTCTGCGTAAGCTCTTTGGATTTTTTTGTCTTCGCAGTATATCGGGCGGCAAAGGTTTCAAGATGTTGTTGCTGTTGCCTGCTTATGCCGCCTATTTTCCCGGGTTGAAGAGGCGCGTAAGGAACAAATCGGGCTGGCGCATTCTCATCAGATGGTTTTGGGATGGCTAGTTGAATATTTGGATGTGACTTCTCAGCTTCTAAGCTCTGCGGTGTCGCAGCAGAGTTTGATTCAGGCAATGTCCGGCCTGCGACACCGGCCGCCGCTTTTGCTGCACCGAGCACCTGCAACTGCCCGAAGATCACGCGCGAAACCAGGGCAAGCTGCTCATTGAACAACTGCTCTAGATTACCTGCAACATGCGAAGCAGGCATTGCGGCAACCGGCTGCATCACCGCTGCATGAGCATTATTCGTCTCGTGCACTTTCATTTTTAATTGAGGTTGCTGGGCCGTCGTCTTTTCGGATGCGGAACCGGATACTGCACTATCACTTTGTGGGACTTGCGTGGAATTCACAAGAATGTAATCGGCCAATGCATCTAATGTCGTATAGCCTTCAAAAAGATCGCGTATCGAAAGCTGCACTCCATACTTGTTCCGCAATGCGCCCAATGCATTCATCAGGATGATGGAATCTGCGCCCATCTCAAGGAATGGCGCATGGACATCTAAATCGTCAGGGCTGCCTTGCAACAATTCAGCAACCATCACCCGCAGATCTGTGAGCAGCGCCTGCTTCCGGGAAACACCCGCATCCTGCCGCAAAGGAAGCCCCGCTTGGACGGCTGCGCCACGCTGAGCATCTTTCATCACAACTCCATTTCCTTTCATGGCTGAGATCATTCCAGCTATTTGGTCCGGCGCAATCTCTGTGTTCTCCGGATCCAGCCAAAATCTCTTTCTGTCAAATGCATACGGAGGAAGAGAAATGTGCTTTCCAGAAGCAACAATCCCTTCCCAATGCAGAATGTCGCCTGCTGTGTAGAGCGTGGCAACAGAGCCAAGCAGACTCGGCCATTCCGGCCGATCACGGCACAAACTTGCAACCACAAGCGCGTTCTGTTTGTAAAATTGCAGAGACTCCATAATTGACATGGAAAGAACAGGGTGCGGGCTAATTTCAATAAACGCTTCGATTCCATCTTTTAAGAGTGCGGCCATTGCGTCTGCTACCAGGACCGGTTCACGCAGATTTCTCCACCAGTATTCATTGTCCCAGCGAACATTTTCAGCAAGCTGGCCGGTCACAGTGGAGTAAATCGGGAGAGATCCCTTGCCAGGCTGAAGTCCGGCAAGGCCATGGATAAATTCATCCCGAATGGGATCTACTTTGGCGCTATGCGACGCGTAATCAATGTTGACTGTGCGGCAAAAGATATTTCTGCTTCGTAGTTCCTCTTCAGTTTCCGCCAGGGCCTGCTGTTCTCCAGAGAGCACCGTGGAAACGGGACTGCTGCTGATGCCGATTGATATCCGATGACGATATTGTTCCTGCTCCAGAAGTTTTCCAGCCTCAGAAAAACTCAGAGATGTCATCAGCATTCCGCCGCGATCGGTAATCTTCTTGAGCAGCTTGCTGCGCAAGCAAACCATCAAGACCGCATCTGAAAAGCTGATTGCACCACTGACGTGTGCGGCCAATATCTCTCCCATACTCTGGCCAATTACAGCGTCCGGTTCAATTCCAAATGATCGCCACAATGTCACCAGTCCAAGCTGAACGGCAAATAGCGCAGGCTGAATTACATCAATATCAGCGAGGCTTGCGCCGGTGTTGTCTCTCAACAATTCCAGCAATGACCAATCAACGTGCTTGCGCATCTCTTTTTCGCACTGCTCAATCACTGCAAGAAATGGCGTATGATGCAATAACTGCCGGCCCATGCCAGGCCATTGCGAACCATGCCCGGGAAATACAAATGCGTGCCGCAAGCGTTGGCGGTTCGGGTGGAACCGTGCAGTTTCTCCTTTTTGTTGCAGGAATTTCTCGCACTGCTGCGCAAGCTCATCACTGTTTGCTCCCAGAAACATGACACGATGGCGATGGTGTGTCCTGCGTGTTGCGGCGGTAAAACAGATGTCCCCAACGTTTTCTTTTTTTAGAGCCAGCAATTCCCCATAGGCTTTCACCTGCATGCGCAATGAAGCGGCCGAATTCGCTGAAATTGGCAATACATGAGTTTCTGGTGCGACTACTGTTTCACTTTTTTGGGATTGCGAACCCTGCTGTTTTTCCAGAACCACATGCGCGTTGGTCCCGCCAAAGCCAAACGAGCTGACACCAGCGAACCTAGGACCGTCTGCAGGCCATGGCAGCAAACGTGTGGGCACCGTAGCGTTGAATTGCTCTGGTTGGGTATATGGATTGCTTTTGTGAAAATGAATACTCGGTGGAATTTCGCCATGATAAAGAGACAACGCAGCCTTAATCAATCCGGCTACACCCGCCGCAGATTCTGCATGGCCAATATTTGATTTCACTGAACCTAGATAATGTGGAACTGAATTGCCGTTGGCGGGAAATACCTGGCGCAAGGCTTCTAGTTCAATAGAATCACCCAGAAGAGTTCCGCTTCCATGCGCCTCTATCAACTGCACTGAACCTGGTGCGACGCCTGCACGCCGATATGCCTCAAGAAGCAGATCGACTTGCGCATTGCAATTCGGCGCCATCAACCCATTGCTTCGGCCGTCCTGATTCACGGCACTCCCGCGGACTACGCAATAAATGCGATCTCCATCTGCCAGAGCGGATGCAAGCGGTTTAAGAACAACTAGGCCAATTCCTTCGCTGCGCACAAATCCATCCGCTTGTGAATCAAAAGATCGACATCGGCCGGTTGGGGAGAGGACTCCCGCTTTACTGAAATTAATGGCCAACGCAGGTGAAAGAATCAAATTGGCGCCGCCGGCAACCGCAATATCAGCTTCGCCATTCCACAGGGCTTTGCAGGCCAGATGTACAGCGACAAGTGACGAGGAACATGCCGTATCCACCGCCATGCTGGGACCACGCCAGTCAAAGTGGTAGGCCATTCTGTTTGCCGCAATACTGAAAGAATTTCCTGTGGCAAGGTAAGGACCAATCCTGTTGAAGTCACGCGCAAACAGGTTTCCATATTCATTGTTCGAAATGCCGATAAATGTTCCGACACCGGAGCCCGTGAGTTTTTCTTTCAACAATCCTGCATCTTCCAAAGCATGCCAGGTTGTTTCCATCAGCAGGCGCTGTTGCGGATCCATAAAGGCCGCTTCTCCGGGGGAAATCCCAAAAAAGTTAGCGTCAAAAAGCTCGATCTCGCGTAAAAATCCGCCCCAGCGGCTGTTGGTTTTGCCTGAAATATTAGGATCGGTTTCGTAAAAGCGATTTGCATTCCAGCGATCTGATGGCACCTCTGAAACAGCATCTACACCATTGCGAAGCAACTGCCAGAATTTTTCCAGCGTATTAGCGCCCGGAAAACGGCACGCCATTCCAACTAGCGCCAAGGGTTCCCGTGCTGCATCAGCATGGTGCGAAGCATTGCGCTGCGTTGCTTGCGATGTTTGACTTAATAACCGTGGAATCAAAGATTGAATGGACGGATACTCATACAACAAAGTGGCGGGAAGCCGGGTGCCCAGAAAAACTTCGAGCTGCCCTGAAAGGCCAACCGCATCTTTAGAATCCAGGCCATACTCGGCAAAAGGCTTGGACAAATCAACTTCATGTGCGCTGACGCCAAGAAGTCCTGCGACCTTTTCAACCAGCCAATTGCGAATCTCATCTGTACTGCGCGACTGCTGAGCATCTGAGACGCTGGTTGTCGAGCTGGAAGATTGTGTTTCAGAAGCATGGCCGCCATGAATCCATTTTTTCCAGACCTTCAATTGGTCATTGATAAATTCCTGTTTGCAGGCATGGCGTTGAATTTTTCCGCTGGAAGTCCGGCAAATGCTGCCGGGGCTGATTAACACAATGGAGTAAGGTTGAAGTTCAAAATAATCAGTTATCGCCGTGCGAACATTTTTAACCACAAGGTCCAGGTCGCCGTTTCGCCAACTGCGGTCTATCTCCTGAACAATAACAAGCCTTTCTTCTGAGCCAATTTCCACAGAAAATGCCGCACCGCAACCAGCCAGAAGAGACATATGCGACGCAGCCGCGGCAGCTTCAATATCCTGCGGATAGTGGTTTGTTCCGCGAATGATGATCAGATCTTTCAAGCGGCCCGTTACAAATAATTCCTGGCCATGCATAAAGCCGAGATCGCCCGTACGCAGAAATTTTTCCTCAGTGCCATCCAACTTTCCATTGAATACACGCGCATTCTCCTCCGGCTTGTTCCAATATCCCTCGCCAATCCCCGGACCTTTCACCCATATCTCTCCAATGGCATTTGGAGCACAAGGCATCATGGACTGCGGATCAACAATCCGCACCTCAGTTCCGGGCAATACCGTGCCGCTGCTGACGAGCGTCTTGTTTTTCTCTCCGGAGACTCCCGCCTCAATACGGTTATTCTCCAGTGCTTTTTCTCGCACAGTTTCATAGACAGGCAAGCTCGATGCCGGTTTCACTGACACCATCAGCGTTGCTTCTGCCAACCCGTAACAGGGAAAGAGCGCTTCCCTCTTAAATCCGCACCCTGTAAAAGCCCGGGCAAAACGCTCAAGCGTGGCCTGCTGGACAGGCTCAGCACCATTGAATGCGACTCTCCAACGGCTCAGATCAAGCGCTGCCTTCTCTTGCTCTGTAATTCTTTCTACGCAGAGATCAAACCCAAAATTAGGACCGCCGCTGACCGTAGCTTTGAATCTGGAAATTGCTTTTAGCCATCGCAGAGGATTTTGTACAAATGCTGTCGAAGGCAGAGCCACGCTACAAACTTCTGCAGCGACGGGCTGAATAACTCCTGCCATGAACCCCATATCGTGGAACATGGGGAGCCATGAAACGATGATGTCCGCTCTACTGCCTTGTAAAGCCTCCTCTTGTGCTTCTGCGTTTTTGAGAAGATTGTCATTCGTGAGCATCACGCCTTTCGGAGTGCCCGTGGAGCCGGAGGTGTATTGCAAACACGCAATCGACTCCGGCCGCGTCCCAGGGGGCTGCCAATGTAAAGAAGTATCCGCAATCACTTGATCGGAGTCTATGCAGTGCAGCCGGTTAAACTCTGGGCGGTTTTGAATTTTTGTAAGAATGGAGCTGGTGGTGAGAATGAAAGCAGCGCCAGAATCTTCTGCAATGGCAGAAAGACGCTGCTGATTGCGATTCAAGCGCGGCGGATAGGCAGGAACGGCAATGCTGCCCGCATAGATGCATCCGAAGAAGCCTTCAATAAAATCTAAGCCTGGCGGGTAAAGCATTAAAACCCGCTCTCCCACTGCATTGAGGGACTGCAATTTCGCTGCAATGGCCCGGGCCTTCTGGTGAAGTTGCAGATACGTTAATCTGGTTTCGTCAAGTTCCCCGTCATTCAAAAAGACGTACCCTGTCCGATGTGGCTGGTCTTCAGCCCGGAGCTGCAATAAGTCGAGAAGAGTCCCGGAATTGGGGCCTGTTGAATGCATGATTTTTATGTGTAACGAAGGGGCGGTGATGGATGCGATTGAAAATCGCTATAGCAATTAAAAAGGGCTTGAGCTGGGTGGCGATTTGCGGGCTCAAGCCTGATTGTTCGCCGGTTTATTGCTCTGTAACCGCAATCGCACAGAAAGAGGAGTAATGTCTGTCCAGACCTCTTTGATGTAACTGAGACATTCCTGTTTTGTCCCACTCTTGCCTATCTCATTCCATCCGAGCGGAAGTGGTTGATTGGCAAACCAAATTGAATACTGCTCTTCATGATTCATCACAACTGTGTAAATACGTGTATCTTCTTTTTCATCGATTGGCATACTTTACCTCGAAGTAAGATTTGCGCCATATTGGCGACTTTTCAACACCTGCATGACTGCCTGTAATTCCGCGGAAAGCAGGGTTAAAAACTGTCTTCTGGAATTTTGAATAAAAAAATGGTCTCCAGGTATCATGGCAACAGAGAATTTTCCTGTTGTGGTTTCTCCCCATGGCAATATGCTGTTCTTGGGTACATGTTGATCGCTCAAGCCGCCAAACGCTTTGATCGGGCAAGACAGCTTCTGTGCGTCGCGAAAACGATGCGACTGGACAAGTTCAAAGTCTGCGCGTAATACTGGCAGCAAAAAATGCAGCATCTCGGGATTATTGAAAACTTTGGCCGGCGTCCCATTCAACTGCCGAATATGCTGAATAAATTCCTCATCGGAGAGTCCTTGCGTGGCGGAAATACTGTCTGCCAATTGAGGGGCTTTGCGTCCTGATACTAGCAGGTGTTTGGGTTCGAGACCATGCTTTGCTCCAAGCATTCGAGCAAGTTCGAATGCAATCAGCGCGCCCATGCTATGTCCATAGAATGCAAAATCACGATCAAGGGCCGGAAGGATCGCCTCTTCCAGAGCAGGGATGAGTTCATCCATTGACGTAATGAGGGGCTCACGAGTTCTCTGCATGCGTCCGGGAAGTTGGACAGGATAGATCTCTACGGCAAATGGCAGGTCATGAGACCAGTTGTGGAAGACACAGGTGTTGCCGCCCGCGTATGGAAAACAAAACAGACGCAATGTTGCGTCACGCTGGGCTTGTACATTCGCAAACCAAGCTGATTTCATATTTTTGATGTCTACACTCATGCCGCAGCGCGTCCTAAAATCAGGGCAGCATTTGTGCCGCCAAACCCAAAGCTGTTGCTCAATACATAATCGATTCTTTGTTTGCGTGCCACATTCGGAACATAATCCAGATCACATTCAGGGTCTGGGGTCTCATAGTTAATGGTTGGAAACAAGCAGTCAGATATCAGATTCAAAGCACAGAACGCAGCTTCAATTGCTCCTGCTGCGCCAAGTGTATGTCCGGTCATGGACTTTGTGGACGAGATGGGAATGCGCGCCGCATATTCTCCAAACACTGCTTTAATGGCTTGCGTTTCCGCCGCGTCGTTGAATTTTGTGGATGTTCCATGCGCATTGATGTAACCGATCTGCTCTGCTTTTATTTGTGCATCTTTGAGCGCTGCACGAATGCAACGTTGCGCACCTGCGCCGGAAGATTGTGGCTCTGTCACATGGTGCGCATCCGACGATGCTCCATATCCCAGCAGTTCCGCATAAATTCTGGCTCCACGGCTTCTGGCATGTTCCATCTCTTCCAGCACCAAGATGCCTGCGCCTTCGGCAATCACAAAACCATCACGGTTCTTGTCGAAAGGACGGCTTGCTATTTGCGGCTCCTGGTTTCTTGTCGAAAGTGCCCGGGCTGCACCGAACCCCCCAACTCCCAAGATTTCAATCGGCGCTTCAGTACCACCAGCCAGAACAACATCGCAGACGTCCCATTGGATCGCCCGCATTGCCTCGCCTATGGAATGCGCACCTGTTGCGCAAGCTGAAACATGGGAAAATGCCGGCCCTTGGATGTTATGCCTAATGGAGAGTTGTCCCGGAGCCAGATTGATCAAAGAAGCTGAGACAGTGTAAGGCGAGAAACCAAATCGTGGGCCTTTTTCAGAATAGTTCTTAAAATTCTTCTGCACGGTTTCCAGTCCGCCCCATCCTGCACCCACGTAACATCCAACGCGATCAGCAATCTCGTCAGGAAATCGTTCGGGCAATCCGCTATCCGCCAGAGCGCTGGCGCCTGCGGCGATCGCAAACTGAAGAAAGCGATCAATGGTTTTGATTTCTCTCTTCGATACCCACTGCGCAGGATCAAAGCCCTTGACTTCGCCGGCGATCTTGCTGGGAAATTCCGCGCTGTCAAAACGTGTGATCCTGCCAATGCCACTCACTCCATTCGTCAAGGCATTCAGGTTGGCCTCTACTCCAATTCCCAGTGGAGTCACCAGGCCCAACCCTGTAATCGCAACGCGTCTCTTTTCCATTTTGTTACTCCCCGGCGCTGGAGACAGCTTCGCCTGCAGAGGCAGCTATCGTCATGCGCCGCACATAGGCAACAATGTCACCGATGGTCCGTAGCTGCCGCCAGTCGCCATCTGGCACATCGATTTTGAATGTCTCCTCGATTTTCATCACAATATTGATCAGAGCAAGAGAATCGGCGTGCAAGTCATCCACAAGTGACACGGAAGGCTGCAATTCCTCCGGTTCAACCTCAAGTTCTTCAGTAATGATTTTCAGAACAACACTTTCGCTGGCATTTTCATCTTTCATGGGGTTAGCTCCATCCTGGCGGAGATTCACTATCTTCGGATCACTCGGTGGACGCTCTTTCTTTGAAGCAATCTGAAACTAGACAAGATCGATACTAAGAACCGCCGTAAAGCTACAGTTCCAAGGAACCCAGTTCATTTTTGTAGAATGGAAGAGTTTCTGTGGGACGAAGTAACCAAAAAAGCGCAGGCTGCCGCCACAAAACGACGATTCTTGCCTTACAAAAGGAAGGTAAAGTAGAAAAGCAGCCAAAGTTAGCATTGCTTATGGGAAGAAGTCAACAGCTGTTGCGTCAAATTTTGCATTACTTTTCAAAGATTCACCTTGCTGCAACAAAATTTCGCGCTCAATCATTTAGTCTAACTCTGCCTGACCAATCTTCCTCGACAGCTCATGGAGCAACACAGATTTGCTTTACCGCGAAATTTAAATTCAAGGCAATGCAAGTTATAATTCCCTCTCTTTTATGTCAAAGATTGCGATCATTGGCAGCGGTCCTGGTGGGCTTGTTGCAGCAAAATATCTAAAAAATGAGGGATTCGATGTTGTTTTGTTCGAATTAGGTGAATCTATGGGCGGTCAATGGGCCGGCAATCGGCGCTACAGTGGCGTTTGGCCGGCCATGCATACCAATACCAGTCGAATCATGACTGCCTTTAGCGATCTGGAACATGCAGGGCCAGGGCCAGTCTACCCTCACAACCAATCCATTCACACCTATGTGCAACGCTATGCAGAACAATTTGGAATCAATACCCATATTCGGCTGCGAACTCGTGTTCGTGAAGTCAGCCGTGATCCATCAGGAGAAGGCTGGCTCCTCGGATTTACAGGGGCTGATGGGGCTCTCCATCAGGAAAGTTATTCCAAAGTCATCGTCGCGACTGGCCGCTGCCGCCGGCCGAGAATGCCTCTCGAACTCGGACTCAATCGCTTCCAGGGCAAAGTCAGTCACGCTTTTCAATATGCCGGAGCTGAACCTTACGCCGGCCAAAAAGTTCTTGTCATTGGCTGCAGCATTAGCGCTTTGGAGATCGCCAGCGAACTAGCCTTTAGCGGCGTAAAAGTGTTTTCCACCCATCGTCGCCAACGCTATATTCTGCAGAAATTTGTAGCCGGCGTTCCCGTGGACCAGGCCGTGTTCAATCGTTTCTCTGCATTGGTGCTTGAATCTTTGCCGATCCGGCAAGCAATGGACGGGCTGAAAGAACTTATTCTTTCCTCCAGCGGAAGCCCCGAATATTTTGGCGCAGGCAAACCATCGGCAAATATCCTTGAAGCAGGCATTACGCAGTGCCAGCACTTTTTACCGCTTGTGGCTGAGGGAAAAATAGAGAGCAGGCCATGGCTCAGTGGAGTAGAAGGACAAACCGTTCTATTCTCTGACGGAAGCAGTGAAAAGATTGACGCCATCATCTGTGGCACAGGGTATGACCTTGATCTCCCCTTCTTAAACCGTGAGATTCAAATGCGCTTGAGGATCGATGGAGAGCACATCGATCTCTATAAATGCACGTTTCATCCCGATTTGCCGGGTCTTGCCTTTCTGGGGCTTTTCGAATTGTTCGGGCCGTACTTTCCTGTGCTGGAATTGCAGGCACGTTGGATCGCTTATCTTTGGAGTGAGGCGTTACCCGCAGTTTCTTCCGAACAAATGAGCGAAGAAATTTCCGGCAACGCAACCCTGCCGATGCACACTGCTGCTCTGCTATTTGCGCGTGCCGCGGGCGTGGAGCCCGAAATTGATCAATGGCCGGATTTGGCCAGGACACTCTTATTTGGCCCTATGTCGCCCGTGTCATTTCGGCTAAACGGACGAGACTCTCTGCCAGATGCGGCCCAAAGAGTAGCGAATGAGACAAAAATCTTTGAAACAATCACTGGGGCTGGCTTTACAGCCAGACAATATGCACAACTTCAATTTCTGGCAGCGGCGCGGCAAGATAGACAGCTCAGGCAATTGCTGGCAGACATACAACAACCCGCTTAAAGCCGCGCATATTATCCGGCATTTCTAGCAACCGCCGATTGCACGTTCCATGCCAGCAGTCTCTTCGGGTTCTCTAAATCGCATCACTCTCATCTTCGGTCCAACCACAGGGATTTCTGCCTCGACCGGTTTGACCCAATCCTGGTCCACTTCCACCGCAATGGCCCGCATCAACATGGTGATACATACAACTAAGCGATGCTTGTTATGGAGCATTGAGAGCAAAACTCCCACCGCACCACGCAAGGGTCCATGCTCAACGCGCACCTTTTCGCCGATTTGCAGAGGACGATGTGCCACAACCGGGAAATTGGACTTGACGATCAACTGTAAAGAATGGATTTCTTCAGGGTCTATTGGAGCCGGTTTTCCGCCGAAACTAATGATCTTGATCACGCCCGGGGTGGTAACAATCAAACCCTGTACATTTGGGTTCATCCTGCAAAACACATATCCTGGCAAGAGCGGTATCTCGCATTTTCTACCGGCTCGACGGGCAGTCGTGACAGGAAGAAATTCCTCATAACCTTTAGCTTGGAGCAGGGATGCTACATTGCGTTCTGCACGTGCTTTTACCTGAACTGCAAACCATTGCGCGTCATAACTGGAAACAACTAGCATTTTGCTGCTCCTGAATTTCCCAGTCCAGCTTTAAAGCACTAATGGAAATAAAAATCGTATTCCTTTTTTTGAAACATAAGGTCCTCACAAGGCTTGCTGTTTCGTTTCTGGAACATGCAGATGGAATGCACGCCTTAGGTTTGGAGTTAAGAAACTCTTAATTATGCGAGAAATGCAAGGGATGGAGAGATTTTAAGACGAAATCACAACGCGATGATGACAGATAGATAAAGTCAGCCAAAAATGGGGAATAACAGGAATAATTTCTCGTTTTCAAAACACAGGATTTTTGACATTGGCAATTCGCAGGAAACAAAGTCTTTGTTTGATTTTGCGTAGATTATTCGTGACGCAGTGCAATTGTAGGGCTCAGAGCAGCGGCTCGGTATGCCGGCAAAATACCTACGAGTAAAGCAAGAATCGCGATTGAAGCCGCAGTAATTCCCAAAATAAGGGGGTTTGCACTGTTTACACCAAAAAGGATTGAACTGAGTACGCGGCTGCTGCTAAAGATCGCAATCAGCCCAATGGTAAAACCTGCGACAGCCATGAAAAATACTTCACGAAACACCAGCCACGCAATTCCGTGCCGAGTCGCGCCTAAGGCGATACGGACTCCAATCTCTCTTGTGCGGCGAACGATCATATATGCCATGACCCCATATAATCCAAGTGCAGCAATCAGCGCAGCCAAACATCCCAGACCAAGGGAAAGTAAGGCCAGAAGCTTGTCCGCAATCATGGACTCCTCAACCTGCCTGGACAATGCCTTTTTGTCATAAACAGGCAGATCCGGTGCATGCTCGGCAATTGTTTTGCCTACAACCGAGCTGATACTGTCAGGGGCTTGCGTTGTCCTGACGTAAAAGGTCATCTGCCCGAGGTTGGCATTCTGAGCATAAGGCAGATTGATAAAAGGGCTTATCCGATCACGAACGCTATCGTGCTTGCTATTCTCAACAATTCCTACGATTTGAATGTCTGCTCCCGTGCTCTGGCCACCCAGGCCCACGTAGGCCCCAATAGGATTGCTATGCGGAAAGAATCGCTGAACAAATGTTTCATTGACAACAGCGACTTTGGGGCTGTTTGCAACATCAAACTCATTAAACTGGCGTCCGGCACGCAAAGAAATTCCCAACCCGGCAAAATAGCCCGGAGAGATCCAATCTGCTTCAACGAGCGTGTTTTCACCCGGCGCAGGATTGTATCCAGGAATTGAGACCCTGAGCATATAACGCGCGTCAGAAAGTAGAGGCAGTTGTTCAGCGCTAACTGAGACTACTCCAGGAAGACGTGCAATGCTGGTGCGCAACTGGTCCGCCAGAGCAATTGTTTGAGCTGCTGAATAATGGTTGAGTTCGGGAGCGATTGAAAATTCAAAAATATGGTCTGCTCGAAAGCCGAGGTTTGCATTTTGTAAATTCAAAAGACTTACAGTAAACAGCCCTCCGCCTGCCACCAAAATGACTGTGACAGCCACTTGAAATATCATGAGGCCTTTCCGTAGCCTGATATTCAGGGAACCGCCGGAACGGTTCCCCATCTGATTGCCCAGAGAAAGCTGCGGATCAATTCGAATGAGTTTCAACGCCGGCACTAATCCAAAAAGGAAAGCAGTGGTGGCAGAAATCATGATTGCATACAGAAGTAAATGGCCATCCAACTGGGCTTTCAAATCAAGCACACCTACACTCTGCTGGATCGAGCTCACCAAAAAATGCAGGATAAGCACAGCCAGCGCTATTCCTGCTGCTCCGCCGGCAAATGCCAAAATCAGGCTTTCGGTCAAAAGTTGACGAAAGACACGAGCACGGCTTGCACCCAGCGCCAAACGCACAGCGATTTCACGCCGCCGTACTTCTCCTTTGGCTATTAAGAGCCCCGCCAGGTTGGTGCAAGTAATAATCAGAATCAAACTCACCATGGCGATGAGTAACAAAAGCGGATCTTGAGCATCATCTTGCACCAGCAGGAGCCCGCGGCCTCCAGGCTGTAACAGCAATTTCCTGCTTAAAAATTGCGGCCTCTCTGTTTCAGAAAGCTTCTGAACAGGTATTTCAGCCTCCAGCAAAGAATGGTAGTTTGTTTGCAGATTAGCTTGAGTTTGCGTTAGAGAGGCTCCGGGCTTAAGCCGCGCCATTAAAGCAAGCCAATACTCTGAGTGGTCATCAAGACCATCCCAATGCGGAGTCATTTCCGGCTTCATGGTTAGAGGTATAAAAATGTCACTGGGAAGGCCGTTCTGCACCCCATGAAAGCCGGGAGGAGATACTCCGACAATTGTTAAACTCACTCCATTTATATTAATCTGGCTATTGATGACGTCGGGCTTGCCACCGAAACGATCCAACCAATATCCGTAGCCGAGCACCGCAACTGGATTCGCTCCAGGCGTGGTTTCATCCTGCATTGAAAAAAGACGCCCGACAGCCGGACGAATGCCCAAAACTTCAAAATAATTTCCGGATACAAGTTCACCGTGCATGCGTTCACTGAATCCGCGCCCGGCGATGCTGAATGTGGCAGGAAAACGGGCCAGCAATCCGGAAAAAGAATGTGCGCTGTTACGCAGGTCCCGATACATGGGGTACGAAAATGCGCTTGAGATATCGCCATCAAAATGAAAAGACCCGTGCACCAATCCAGGAGAACGCAGGATCACCAGCTCTTCAGGGTGGTACACAGGAAGCTGGCGGAGCAGAAGCTGATAAGCAAGAGAAAAGACGCCTGTATTTGCGCCAATTCCAATCGCGAGTGTCAGTACAGCAACACACGTAAAGCCCAAATTCTTGGACAATACGCGCATACCATACCGGACGTCATGCCAAATTGTTTCAACTAAAGTTGAGGAACCTGCCAGATGGTTACCGCGCTCCGGGGATATAAAGGACAAACTCACGAGGAAGGCCTGTTTTTTTGTGTTTCCAAAACAAAATAGTATATGTGCCAAATTAGCATTGCAAGCGATATCACAAGTTGCTTTTCAGCGCCAACACAAAATTTCAATTGCCCTGCGGTTAAATAAACCTTGAACGAAAAGATCGATCCGTCTATGATTTATCGACGCGATGAAGGAATGTACTACGATGAAAGCACTCTTGGCGTTAATGGCATTCTATCTATGTGGCTTGTGTTCTGTGGCCGCTGACCAGAAAGCATCCAGCATTTCCACCGCGCGCGCGGCAATTGAGGCAAATCTCAATACCCCCGAAGGAAAAGCTTACGATCAACAACTGGGCAAGGAATTGGTGGAACACCATGCTGAACGGATGCGGCAATGCAAACAGACCGCAGGTGGAGATCAGGACGGTTTTTGGATGTTGTTGAAGCTGGAAAAAGATGGATCAGTCAATGAAATCCTATTGACGCCGGAAACAAAAATCGGGCAGTGCGATCGCGAAGTCCTAAACAAAGCCAAATTTTCTGCGCCTCCTCATGACCATTATTGGGTCGGGGTTTTTGTGCGCATCACGCACTAGCCTTTGGTTCGAATCACAAAATTTTCCGCTCACGTGTGGTAAATTTGCGCTCTATGCTGCCATCAGCGAGCTGGAGCCGTGTTCGTGCGACCTGAGTGTTTCGTTGTCAGAGAGTGCCATTTCGCTCTCTACTGCTTAAAGACTTGGCCCTAGGGAAGAACCTGCCAAGTTCGGTGGAGCGAAATAGTCACAAAGCGTTCCTTACTATGTCCAATGGGTGCCAAGACGTGTTCACGCCAGTGCTTGCCAAGCATACCCAAGTTTCATCTGATTGATACACTCTCAATTCGCGTGGATGAAGCGGCCCATTGCCGGCCTCAATCAATTCAATCGGCCAGAGATTTTCAAGGCCCTGCACGACCTCAAGACTGATAAGGTGCCATTCGTGAACCTGCTGGAACGCAAGGGCCAGCATCAGCACACGATCACAGAGGAGGTCATGAAGGAAGTTCAGTGGATTTGCGGCCATTCACAATTCCATTCCGGCAACCCAGAATCATTTGGAATCCCCTCGGCTTGTTGTTAAAGAACCAGTTTTGAAGAATACGGTTTAAGGAACACGAAAGTACCATCACGTTAGTCAGCAACTCTGCTCCGTAACCAGGGTTAAGATACGCATGACGCCGCCTGAGAATTCCCCTTCAGTCGCCGCCAGTGGTGTGCGTTGCAGCCGGCCGTGCTTCAGCAGCCGGTCCTTTAGCTGCTGATCACGCTGCGTACTTAATGACAGATTCAAGGAGAGTAGTAATGTCAGCAAGACAGATTTGCAATCGTGAGCAAGGGGCAACCGGCAAAACTTTAGCCATGATTCTGGCGGTATTCGTGATGTGCTGTGCACTGGGGACGCAGGCAAGCGCCCAGGACGCGCCGTCTTTAGCGCCTCCGCAGCTAGATCGTATGGTATCGCGCATTGCGCTGTATCCTGATCCTTTGCTGGCACAGACGCTGGCCGCCGCAACTTTTCCTGACCAAATTCCAGACGCAGATAGTTGGGCGGATGAGCATCGCAACCTGACCGGCAACGACCTGGCCAGCGCGATTCAGGGCGATCAGCTGCCGTGGGATCCTTCCGTTCAGGCGCTGCTTCCATTTCCCGCGGTACTGCACATGATGGCGTCTGACATGAACTGGACGACCGACCTGGGCAACGCTTTTCTAGGTGAGCAACAGGAAGTGATGTTCGCGGTGCAGAGAATGCGCCAGCGCGCGCGCGACTATGGCTATTTGCGCACTGGCCCGCAGATCATTGTGGGCGGCGGACCTTATATTACGATTCTGCCGGCTCGTGCCGACTACGTTGTGGTTCCCTTCTACGATCCGGTTGTGGTGTATGAGCGGCCGCGTCCGGGATTCTTTATCGGCGGCGCGATTGGCTTCCGTTTTGGCGTGGTGCTGGGAGCTTCTTATCGGCCATGGGGATGGGGTTACAACCGCATTGCCTGGGACCGTCGCGTGGTATTCATCAATAACGCGCCGTGGCAGCGCACATGGGTGAACCGCCACGAATATGTGCATCCTTATGCCATTCGCCGCTATCCCGATCATCATTATGTCAGGGCGCAAGTAAATCATGGACACGAAGTTGCGTATCGCGCGCATGAAAGGAATGAAATACGCCATGAAGTGCGCCATGACGAACATGTGAGAGCGGAAAATCACGACCACGACTTCCACGGGAATAACGTGGTGCATGAAAATCATGGACGCGAAGACCATGGTCGCGAAGTGGCGCAAAATCATGGTCAAGGGAATCAGGGCCATGGAAATCAGGCACATGACAATGGAAATCATGGGCATGACAACGGAAATCACGGCCATAACGACAAAGGCCATGACGACAAGGGCGATCACCATCGCTAAAGCTTGAAGAAGAACAAATGTGGCGCGGCTCAAATGGGCCGCGCTATTTTTTAGCGACGTGATGAGTCGTCTATCGTTTTATCGCGGCGAACGCCAAGGCGTGGAGATGCGCAACATCTCCCGCTGTGCCGAAATCGACAAGCGCTTTCCCGGGCTGATCGCGGCCATCGTCAAGGCCCACAACATTCAGCTGGCCGAACAGGCGCGCCGGCAATGGTCGAAAGCGTAAGCCGGCAGGCCGCAAAATCAGAAGCAAATAAAAAATCTGCATCGCGGCGGACGCGGCGAAGAGCAAATGTATACCCTTTTTGTTTTGCCTTGTACACTTCGCCAGCCTCATGAGTTATCCGTAGCGTTTGACCAGTTCTTCCAGAGTGGGTTGGGACGAGGCCTTCACAAAGGTTTGCGCCGGAGGTTGTGAGCGGTTTTGAATGTGGCGGACCAGCATCTCCAGCGCGGTATCCATGGTGAGGGAGGTGATAATGGCGGCATTCAGGGTGCCTGTATCCAGCAAGGGCTTGACCTGGCTGAGCACGCCGACGCCGCAATAAGGGAGGCTGAGCCATCTCTCGCAGTCCGGACCGGAAGCGCTTTCCAACGCCTGTCTAGCCGCCAGGATGAAATCAGTATTCTGCGCGGCAATCAGATGCGTATCCACAGCGCGCACCGTTGAAAGCCGCAGCCATGCGGTCACGGAATTGTAGGCGCTCTCGGCCGTCCACTGTATTTTCAAGCTTTTCATCTGGACATGGGCTCCCAGCACGCTCTCAAGTCCGTCAGACCGCTGCGCTGCCAGGAAATTTGTTGCCGGGCCACGCAGATACAGCACGGAGCCACCGCGGGGAAGGATCGCGAGAAACTGCCGGCCCTGCAAGCGGCCAATTTCAGTGTGGTCCTGCGATACGGCGAACACCGGCGCTTTCGCGATTTTTCGGAGCGGTTCCATGTAATCGACGCGCGCATTGCTCACCACCCATCCGATTCCGGCAGCCACGGCGGCTTCCGCCACGCGCGGCAATCCCTGGTTATTCAC
>Ga0134125_10001673_pt1 | contig 27140 bp, 32 predicted proteins | sample KB31751_FD_96464 | JGI IMG/M metagenome (GOLD analysis project Ga0134125, IMG submission 96464) | Terrestrial soil microbial communities with excess Nitrogen fertilizer from Kellogg Biological Station, Michigan, USA - KB3-175-1 | ecosystem: Environmental > Terrestrial > Soil > Unclassified ...
AGATCGCGCGCTGGACCAGGGCGTCCATGTCGTCAAGCGCCATCAGCGCCAGACACAGACGCAGGCAGGCGGCATCGTCAACAAGGAATCGTCCATCCATCTGTCCAATCTCGCCCATGTCGATCCCAAGTCCGGCAAGGCGACGCGGGTTGGATTCAAAACCCTGAACGACGGACGCAAGGTTCGCTTTGCCAAGAAGTCCGGTGAGGTCATCGATGTCTGACGCAGGTCAAAGCCGCAATCCGCAGGAACGGGCCAAGGCGGAAGCCAAGGCCGAGAAAGCCAGCAAGCGCCGCGAAGTAAACGCCGGCACGCAGGTCGGCGTGGGCGAACGCGCGATGGAGAGGGGTTATGTGCCCCGCTTCAAGAAGCGCTACAACGAAACCGTGCGTCCGGCGCTGATGCAGAAATTCGGCTATGCCAACCAGTATCAGGTGCCGAAGATCAACAAGGTGGTGCTGAACATTGGCGCGGGCGAGGCGGCTTCGGATTCCAAGAAGATCCAGCAGGCGCTCAACGACTTGACCGCCATCGCCGGCCAGAAGGCGGTGGTGACGCGCGCCAAGAAGGCGATCGCCACCTTCAAGATTCGTGAAGGCCTGGCGATCGGTGCCAAGGTCACGCTTCGCGGCGATGTGATGTACGAATTCATCGACCGCCTGATCACCATGGCGCTGCCCCGGGTGCGCGACTTCCGCGGCATCAATCCCAAGAGCTTTGACGGGCGCGGCAACTACGCCATGGGCCTGAAGGAGCACATCGTGTTCCTGGAAATCGACTACGACAAGACCGAAACGGTGTGGGGGATGGACATCATCTTCAACACCTCCGCGAAGACCGACGAGGAAGCCAAGGCGCTGCTCGAGGGCTTCCAATTCCCCTTCACGACGAACTGAGGTTCACATGGCGAAAACCAGCCAGATCAACCGGAACAAGAAGCGCGAGAAGCTCGTGGCGCAATACGCCGCCAAGCGTGCGGAACTGAAGAAGATCGCCGAGGACATGAAAGTCCCCGCCGAAGAGCGTTTCGCCGCCCGCCTCAAGCTCGCCAAGCTGCCGCGCAATTCCTCCAAGGTGCGCATCCATCACCGCTGCGAGATGACGGGCCGTCCCAAGGGCTATTACCGCAAGGTCAAGCTGTCGCGTATCGCGCTTCGTTCGCTATCCAATTTCGGCCAGATCCCCGGCATGACCAAGGCGAGCTGGTAAGGAGCAATCATGATCATCGATCCGATTGGCGATCTTCTGACCCGCATCCGCAATGGCCAGTTGCGCCGTTCCGCCAAGGTGCGCTCGCCCAATTCGCGGCTGCGCATCCGCCTGCTCGACGTGCTGCAGGAAGAAGGCTTCATCCGCGGTTATGCCGAAGTGGAGCAGAAGGGCCACAAGGAGCTCGAGATCGAGCTCAAATATCATGAAGGCGAGCCCGTGATCCGCGAATTGAAGCGCGTCTCCACGCCGGGACGCCGCGTCTATTCCTCGGTGAGCGAGTTGAAGCCCCATCGCCAGGGTCTTGGCATCTCGATCCTCTCGACGCCGCAGGGCGTGATGACGGACCAGGCCGCCAAGGAAAAGAATGTGGGCGGTGAAATCCTCTGCCAGGTCTTTTAAGGAACACGCTGATGTCTCGTATTGGCAAAAAGCCGGTCGCACTGCCCAAAGGGGTCTCCGCCTCGGTGGACGGCCAGACCGTCAAGGTCAAAGGACCCAAGGGCGAACTCAGCGTCACCTTGGTGCGCGACGTCTCGGCCAAGGTGGACGACCATGGCGTCACCATCACGCCCGACAAGAATTCCGAGCGCGCCGCGCAGATGTGGGGCCTTTCGCGCAGCCTGGTGAACAATCTGGTCACCGGCGTGACCACGGGCTTCACCCAGAAGCTGGAGATTCAGGGCGTCGGTTACCGCGCCGCCGTGCAAGGCAAGAATTTGAACCTGCAACTCGGCTTCAGCCACGATGTGGTGTATCCGATTCCCCAGGGCATCTCGATCTCTTCGGAAAAGCCCACCATGATTTCCGTCTCCGGGATCGACAAGCAGTTGGTGGGGCAGGTCGCCGCCGAAATCCGCGGCTATCGCCCGCCCGAGCCCTACAAGGGCAAGGGCGTGCGCTATGAAGGCGAATATGTCCGCCGCAAGGAAGGCAAGAAGAAGTAAGATGGCCAGCACCCCCTTCAAAAAGCGCCAATCGCGCACCCGTCACCGGATCGCGGTCAATGCCGCGGACCGTCCCCGCCTGTCGGTATTCCGCTCGGGCAAGCACATCTATGCCCAGGTGATCGACGACAAGACCGCGGCCACCGTGGCTTCCGCCTCGACCAACGAGAAGGAAGGCAAGGCGCCCAAGACCTGGAACGTGGACGCGGCCTCCAGCGTCGGCAAGAAGATCGCCGAGCGCGCGCTGGCCAAGGGCGTCAAGCAGGTCGTGTTCGACCGCGGCGGTTACATCTATCACGGGCGCGTGAAGGCGCTGGCGGAAGCGGCGCGCGAAGGCGGCCTGGAATTTTAAAGGCGTTCATAGCGGCAGCGTATGAACGAATCGGCTGCTCGCTCTAGAAGGTAAGGACTGAACATGGCGCGTGACGGACAACAACGGGACGAGAAGCGCGGCCGCGGCCGTGATCGCGAAGAGCGCGATAACGAATTCATCGACAAGCTGGTGCACATCAACCGTGTCGCCAAGGTGGTGAAGGGTGGGCGCCGTTTCGGTTTCGCCGCCCTGGTGGTGGTGGGCGACCAGAATGGCCGCGTCGGCTTCGGCCATGGCAAGGCGCGCGAAGTGCCGGAAGCCATCCGCAAGGCCACTGACGACGCCAAGAAGTCGCTGGTCCGCATCCCGCTCAAGGACGGCCGCACGCTCCACCATGAGGTGCGCGGTCATCACGGCGCGGGCAAGGTGCTGCTGCGTCCGGCGCCCGCCGGCACCGGCATCATCGCCGGCGGTCCGATGCGCGCGGTGTTCGAGGCCCTGGGCGTGGGCGATGTCGTGTCCAAGTCGCTGGGCACCTCGAACCCCTACAACATGGTGCGCGCGACGTTCGATGCGCTGAAGAACCAGCAATCGCCCCGCATGGTCGCCAATCGCCGCGGCAAGAGCGTCGCCGACATCCTGGCCAAGCGCGAAGGCGCGCCCGCCGCCGAAGCGTCGGCGTAAAGGGAGAACGATCATGGCTGAGAAGAAAGCAAAGACGAAAAGCGGCAGGACCGTCACGGTCCGCCAGATTCGCTCTGCCAACCGCAAGCCCGATATCCAGGCGCAGACCCTGCGCGGATTGGGCCTGGGCAAGATCCGCCGCACCCGCACGCTGGAGGATACGCCTTCGGTGCGCGGCATGATCCATGCCGTCAAGCACCTCGTCGAGATCGTCGAGGAAACGAAGTAATTGGATGGTAGGGCACGCGTCCTTCGGACTGCCCGGCCATGGAGAGGTTATTATGAAGCTCAACGAAATCCGCAACAATCCCGGCGCCCACAAGCGCAAGGACAAGCTGGGCCGCGGTTCTTCCTCCGGCCTGGGCAAGACCTCGGGGCGCGGCGTCAAAGGCGCCAAAGCGCGCACCGGCACCAAGGTCTATGGTTTCGAAGGCGGTCAGATGCCGCTTCATATGCGCATGCCCAAGCGCGGCTTCAACAACATCTTCGGCAACGACTTCGCCGAAGTGAATATCGGTCACCTGCAAAAGGCGATCGATGCCAAGCGTCTCAAGAATGACGGCAAGATCACCGAGCAGGTGCTGCGCGAAGCCGGCCTGGCGCACAAGAGCCGGGACGGCATCCGTTTATTGGGCAAGGGCGAGATCAAGGCCAGGATCGAGATCGAAGTGGCCGGCGCTTCGGCCTCGGCCAAGGAAGCAGTCGAGAAGGCCGGCGGCAGCGTGGTCGTTACCTTCAAGAAGAAGGTTTACGCGAACAAGAAGGGCCAGCCGGGCAAGCGCCAGAAGCGCCGCAGCGACGCCGCGGCAAAGAGGGCGGCTCGCACAGGCTGAAATATGGTCGTGGACCCGTCGCAAGACGGGTCCTGCGCGCTATATTAAATGCGGGCCGGATCGGAACCAGCCCAGGAGCAGGACATGCCGTCAGCCGCAGAACAATTGGCCGCCAATTTCAGCTTTGCCAATCTGGGCAAGTCCCAGGAATTGCGCAACCGCATCCTCTTCACTCTGGGCGCGCTGATCATCTGCCGGCTGGGCACTTATATCCCCATGCCCGGAATCGATCCCGCGGCGCTGGCGCAGCAGATCAGCCAGACCGGCGGCGGGTTGCTCGACGTCTTCAATGTGCTGGCGGGCGGCGCGGTGCAGCGCATGGCGATCTTCGCGCTCGGCATCATGCCTTACATCTCGGCCTCGATCATCATCCAGTTGATGACTTCGGTCTTCCCCGAACTGGAAGCGCTCAAGAAGGAAGGCGAGGCGGGCCGCAAGGTCATCAACCAATATACGCGCTACGGCACGGTGGGCTTGGCCGCGCTGCAAGCCTATGGCATCGCCATCGGCCTCGAGCATTGGGGCAATGTGGTGATCCATCCCGGGTTCTTCTTCCGCTTCACCGCCATGATCACCCTGACCGGCGGCACCATTCTTCTGATGTGGTTGGGCGAGCAGATCACCAGCCGCGGCGTCGGCAATGGCATCTCGCTGATCATCTTCGGCGGCATCGTCGCGCGCTTTCCCCAATTGCTGGGCCAGGCGCTGGAATCGGCCCGCACGGGCGCCACCAACCCGCTGATGATCCTGGCGTTCCTGGTCTTTGCGGTGGCGCTGGTGCTCGGCATCGTCTTCATGGAGCGGGCGCAGCGCCGCCTGTTCGTCACCTATCCCAAGCGCCAGGTGGGCAACAAAATCTATGGCGGTGAATCCTCGCACCTGCCGTTGAAGCTCAATGTTTCCGGCGTGATTCCACCCATCTTCGCTTCCTCGATCCTGCTTCTTCCCACCACGGCGGCGAGCTTCGACGCCCAGCATCTGCCTACCTGGCTGCAGGTCATCGTCACCTATCTCAGCCGCGGTCAGCCGCTGTACCTGATCCTTTATGCGGCGCTGATCATCTTCTTCACCTTCTTCTATACCTCGGTGGTGTTCAATCCCGAGGAGACCGCGGAGAATCTCAAGAAATATGGCGGCGTTTTCCCCGGCATCCGGCCCGGCAAGAAAAGCGCCCAATTCATCGACTATACGCTCACCCGCATCACGGTGGTCGGCGCGATCTATCTGGCCGTGGTCTGCCTGATCCCGGAATTCCTGTTCTATCAGTACAATTTGTCCTTCTCGCTGGGGGGCACCTCGATCCTGATCGTTGTCTCGGTCACCATGGACACGGTGGCGCAGATTCAGAGCCATCTGATCGCCCAGCAATATGAAGGCCTGCTCAAGAAATCGAAATTGCGTGGGGCGCGCGGGCGGTGAATCTGGTTCTGTTCGGGCCTCCGGGGGCGGGCAAGGGCACACAGTCCAAGATCCTCACCGAGACGCGCGGTCTTCCCCAACTTTCGACGGGCGACATGTTGCGCGCGGCGATCATGGCCGGCACGCCACTGGGCCTTGCCAGCAAGGCGCTGATGGACAAGGGGGCGCTCGTTCCCGACGAGACCGTGATCGGCATCATCGGCGAACGCTATGACCAGCCCGACTGTGCCAAAGGCGCGGTGTTCGACGGCTTTCCCCGCACCATCGCCCAGGCCGTGGTACTGGATAAGATGCTGGTCGAGCGGGGCCGCAAGATCGACCTGGTGCTGGAACTCAAGGTCGATGACGGGGTGCTGCTGGACCGGGTCAAAAGCCGCATCGCCGCCGGAGGGCCGCAACGGGCCGACGACAACCCGGAAACCCTGAAAAAGCGCCTGGAAGTCTATTACCAGAGCACCGCTCCGGTCCTGGGTTTCTACCGGACCCAGGGCAAGGTAAAGACCCTGGATGGCATGAAGCCCATCCCCGAAGTGACCCAGCAAATTTCAGCCCTCCTGGACGGCATTTGATGCCCCCATCTTGGCTTCCTCGGGATAAACCCTCGGAAGCCATCTTCCCCCACCAATGGCTTCGCCATGCGGGGGAAGAAAGCCTCGGCCAAGACCTACCGCCCTGTTTGGGTTGCTCTGCAAAGGCCGGAGGGGGCATCAATAAATTCTCGGTTCTGGCTTGACCGGGTACCCCCCATTCCTATAATCCGCGCCCTCGCGACAGTTTTCCTGTCATTTCCGGGCTTTATGGGGCGAATCCAATCCGCTCCAGGGTCCGAATTGGCCGGAAGGGCTGCGCTTACGAATTTTGTAACACTTTCAACGGCTTGAAAAGCCCGGAGAACCCACCTTGGCACGCATCGCCGGCGTCAATATTCCGACCCAGAAGCGCGTGGAAATCGGCCTGCGCTACATCCACGGCATTGGTCCCCACATCGCGCACAAGATCATCGCCCAGTTGGGCATCGATCCGTCGCGCCGGGTGGCTGATTTAACGGAATCCGAAGTGATTCAGATCCGCGAGATCATCGACCGCGATTATCTGGTCGAAGGCGATCTTCGCCGCGAAGTGGCGATGAACATCAAGCGCCTGATGGATTTGGGCTGCTATCGGGGGCTCCGTCACAGGAAGGGCTTGCCGGTCCGCGGCCAGCGCACCCACACCAACGCCCGCACCCGCAAAGGCCCCGCCAAAGCGATCGCCGGCAAGAAGAAAGTCACCAAGTAAATGGCCGAAGCACAAAAGCCCGCCGCGAAGGGCGGCCCACGCGCCCGCAAAAAGGAAAAGAAGAATGTGGTGGTGGGCGTGGCCCATGTCGCCGCGACCTTCAACAACACCATCGTCACCATCACCGACACCCAGGGCAACACCGTGTCCTGGTCGTCGGCCGGCATGATGGGCTTCAAGGGTTCGCGCAAATCCACGCCCTATGCGGCGCAGATCGCCGGCGAGGACGCCGCCAAGAAGGCGGTGGAGCACGGCATGCGCACCTTGGAAGTGGAAGTGTCTGGCCCGGGCTCGGGCCGTGAATCCGCGCTGCGCGCGCTGCAGGCCGTGGGCCTGGTGGTCACCTCGATCCGCGACGTGACGCCCATCCCGCACAATGGCTGCCGCCCGCCCAAGCGCCGCAGAGTTTAAAGATTTATCGGACGTAACTATCTACCCGTCGCACGTATGGGCATGGTCCGACATGCCCGGGACACGATGAGGAAAAAATGTTTCAGAAGAACTGGCAGGAACTGATCAAGCCCCAGAAGCTCAAGACCGAATCCGGTCATGACGGGGGCAAAATCGCGACCATCACCGCCGAGCCACTGGAGCGGGGCTTCGGCCTCACCTTGGGCAATTCGCTCCGCCGCGTGCTGCTCTCCTCGCTTCAAGGCGCCGCCGTCACCTCGATCCAGATCGAGGGCGTGCTGCATGAATTCTCCTCGATCCAGGGCGTGCGCGAGGATGTCACCGACATTGTGCTCAACGTGAAGCAGATCGCGCTGCGCATGCATGCCGAGGGCCCCAAGCGGGTCAGCCTCAAGGCGTCCGGTCCAGGCGAAGTGAAGGCCGGGCAGATCCAGGGTTCGTCCGACATCGAGATCCTCAATCCCGACCTGGTGCTCTGCACCCTGGACGAGAAGGTGGATTTCCGCATGGAGCTCACCATCGCCACCGGCAAGGGCTATGTCCCGGCAGACCGCAACCGTCCCGAAGACGCGCCGATCGGCTTGATCCCGGTGGACAGCCTGTTCAGCCCGGTGAAGAAGGTCTCCTACAAGGTCGAGAACACCCGCGAGGGCCAGATTCTCGACTATGACAAGCTCACCTTGACGGTCGAAACCAATGGCGCGGTGACGCCGGACAATGCGGTCGCCTATGCCGCGCGCATCCTGCAGGACCAGCTCCAGGTCTTCATCAATTTCGAAGAGCCGCGCGAGCGCGTGGCCGAAGAGGCCAAGCCCGATCTGGCCTTCAATCCGGTCTTGCTCAAGAAAGTGGATGAATTGGAGCTGTCGGTGCGTTCCGCCAACTGCCTCAAGAACGACAACATCGTCTATATCGGCGATCTGATCCAGAAGACCGAAGCCGAGATGCTGAGGACGCCGAATTTCGGCCGCAAGTCCCTCAACGAGATCAAGGCGGTCTTGGCCGAGATGGGTCTGCATCTGGGCATGGAAGTGCCGGGCTGGCCGCCGGAGAATATCGAAGATCTCGCCAAGCGTTACGAAGACCAATATTGAGGAATGGATGGCCGGGACGTGCCCGTTGGGCTGCCAGGCCATGGAGGAGTTTTTAGGAATGCGCCACGGCAATCAAGGACGCAAGCTCGGACGCACCGCCGCCCATCGCAAGGCGATGTGGGGCAACATGACCGCGGCGCTGATCAAGCACGAGCAGATCAAGACCACCCTGCCCAAGGCCAAGGACCTTCGGCCCGTGATCGAGAAGTTGGTGACACTCTCGCGCCGGGGCGCCAAGGACCTCCACGCCCGCCGCCAGGCACTCGCCCAGATCAAGGACGAGGCCCAGGTGACCAAGCTGTTCGACGTGATCGGCCCGCGTTATGCGGGACGCCCGGGCGGTTATACGCGCGTGCTCAAGGCCGGGTTTCGCCACGGCGACAATGCCGCCATGGCGGTCATTGAGTTCGTGGACCGCGATGTGGAAGCGAAAGGCAAGGATTCCGGTCCGGTCGAAGTAGCGGAAGAGACTGCGGAATAAATTCCGCGTAACAAATTTCAGGGGATCGGGGCGGCAGCAATGCCGCCCCTTTTTCTTGGCGCATTGTTTTTCTAAAATTCGGCCCGGCCCATGAGAGTTGATGCGATGAAGATGGTTTCTTTTGCCATTGCCGGCGTAGCCGCGCTTGCGGCGGTCGCTTTCTGGGCGTTGCCCAGCGCCAGCCAGGCGCCTGTGCCGAAACCTGCGCCCGCCCAGCCCCTCAAGCTCGCGCCTGCGGGCCGCAACGAGGTCCAGCCCTCCTCGATGGATCAGGTCCATCTCACGTTCGCGCCCGTGGTCAAGCGCGTCGCCCCGGCGGTGGTGAATGTCTATGCCCGCTCGGTGACCCAGGTTCAGGTCAATCCGCTTTTCAACGATCCCTTTTTCTCCCAATTCTTCGGCGCCACGCCGGAGATGCGCCAGCGCGTGCAGCAATCCCTGGGCTCGGGCGTGATCGTGCGCGCCGATGGATTGATCCTCACCAACAATCATGTGGTGGCGGGCGGCACCGATATCGTGGTGGCCCTGAACGACAAGCGCGAGTTCAAGGCCAAGGTACTCCTGGCCGATCCCCACACGGATCTGGCGGTGCTCAAGATCGACACCAAAGGGGAGCGGCTCCCCACCGTGCCGTTCGGCGACAGCGACCAGGTCCAGGTGGGCGATCTGGTCCTGGCGATCGGCGATCCGTTCGGCGTAGGCCAGACCGTCACCATGGGCATTGTCTCGGCGCTTGCGCGCAGCCAGGGCTCGGCCAATGACTATCAATTCTTCATCCAGACCGACGCGGCCATCAATCCCGGCAACTCCGGCGGCGCGCTGGTGACCACCGACGGCAAGCTCGCCGGCATCAACACCGCGATCTATTCGCGCTCCGGCGGCAATATCGGCATTGGTTTCGCGATCCCCTCGAACCCGGCGCGCCGCGTGGTGGAAGGCGTGGAAGGCGGGGGCGGGGTCAAGCTGGCCTGGATCGGCGCCAGCGGCCAACCCGTGACCAGCAGCATCGCCGAGAGTTTGGGGCTGGCCAGGCCCGGCGGCGTGCTGGTGAAGGACGTCTATCCAGGCGGCCCGTTGGCGAATGCCGGCGTCAAGTCCGGCGAGGTGGTGCAGGCGGTGGACGGCGCCGAGGTGGACGACATGCAGGCGCTCAATTACCGCATCGCCACCCACAGACCGGGCGAAAGCGTCAGGCTGCATGTCGAATCCGGCAAGAGCGCACGCGATGTGAATGTTGTGCTGGCGCTGCCGCCCGAAAATCCGCCACGTGAGGCGACCACGATTTCAGGCCGCAACCCCCTGGCCGGCGCCAAAGTGGAAAATCTGTCGCCGGCGACGGCGCTTGACCTGCAGATGGATCTGCTCGCCAAAGGCGTGGCGATCGTTTCGGTCAATCCCCCGTCCTATTCCGGCAATGTGGGATTTCGGCCGGGCGATATCATCAGAAACGTGAATGGCACGGCGATCAATCGTGTGGGCGATTTGGCACGCGCGCTGAATGGCGCCAATCACTGGGACATGGCATTTGACCGCGGGGGAAGGCGCTTGACGCTATCCGTGAACGGATAACGTCAAGCGCTTTTGTTTTGCCCCTTTTGTCTTCCTCGGGATAAACCCTCGGAAGACATCTTCCCCCGCCAATGGCTTCGCCATGCGGGGGAAGAAAGTCTCGACCAAAACGCACCGCCCGATTGGGCCTGTGCTATACGCTTTCCATGAGCGATCTATTCGAATCCGGCGGGCTGGCCGAGGACGCGCCGCGTCCTTTGGCCGATCGGCTCAGGCCCAAAAGCCTGGCTGACGTGGTGGGACAGGAGCACCTCTTGGGTCCCGAAGGCCCCATCGGCCGGATGGTGGCCGCGGGGCGGCCGCACTCCGTAATCCTGTGGGGACCGCCCGGCACCGGCAAGACCACCATCGCCCGGCTGCTCTCATCGGCATTCAAGCTTCATTTCGAGCAATTGTCGGCGGTTTTTTCCGGCGTCGCCGATCTCAAAAAAGCCTTCGAGGCAGCGCGTGGCCGCCGCAAGACAGGACTGGGCACGCTTTTGTTCGTGGACGAAATCCATCGCTTCAACCGCAGTCAGCAGGATTCCTTCCTGCCGGTGGTGGAAGACGGCACCGTGGTTCTGGTGGGCGCGACCACTGAAAATCCCTCCTTCGAGCTCAATGGCGCGCTGCTCTCCCGCGCCCAGGTGCTGGTGTTGCGGCGGCTGGACGACGCGGCGCTGGAAAAATTGCTGGAACGCGCCGAGGCCCATTATGGCGAATCGCTCAAACTCACGCCCGATGCGCGCGCGTCCCTGCGCGCGATGGCGGATGGCGACGGCCGCTATCTGCTCAATCTGGCGGAGGAAGTGGCCGGCCTGAAATTGGTCAAGCCGCTCGATCCCGCCGGCCTGATGGCGGCGGTGCAGCGGCGGATGCCGCTTTACGACAAGTCGCGCGAGGAACATTACAACATCATCAGCGCGCTGCATAAATCGATCCGCGGCAGCGATCCGGATGCCGCGCTCTATTGGCTGGCGCGCATGCTGGCGGGCGGCGAGCAGCCGCTCTATATCGCCCGCCGTCTGGTGCGCGCCTCGGTCGAGGACATCGGCCTGGCCGATCCCGAAGCCGTGCACCAGGCGCTTGCCGCCAAGGATGTGTTCGATTTCCTGGGCTCGCCGGAAGGCGAAATCGCGCTGGCGCAATGTGTGCTCTATCTGGCGTCGGCGCCCAAATCCAACGCGGTCTATGTGGCGCTGGGCGCGGCCAAGCGTGCCGCCGAAGAACATGGTTCGCTGATGCCGCCCGCGCATATCCTCAATGCGCCCACCAAATTGATGAAGAATCTTGGCTATGGCGCGGGCTATCAATACGACCACGAAGCAGAAGAGGGTTTCTCCGGCCAGAATTATTTTCCGGAAAGCATGGAGCGTCAGCGCTTTTATCAACCCAAGGAAACCGGCTTCGAGCGCGAGATCGCCAAGCGGCTGGACTATTGGGCGAAGCTCAGGGTGAAAAAGGGGAAGGTCGAATGAATTATGCAGTGATTGCCGCGGTCGCGGCCGGCGGGGCGATCGGTTCGGCGGCGCGCTATCTGATTGCCGGCTGGGTGCAATCCGCGGCCTGGGAAGGTTTTCCCTTCGGCATTTTCGCGGTGAATATCAGCGGCGGCCTCATCATGGGCATCCTCACCGAATTGATGGCGCTCAAATGGAGCGTCTCGCTGGAAATGCGGGCCTTCCTCACCACCGGCATCCTGGGCGGCTACACCACCTTCTCGACCTTTTCGCTGGACAGCGCGCTCCTGATCGAGCGCGGCGCCTACACCAGCGCCGCTTTTTATATGGCAGGCTCCGCCATCCTCTCGGTAGTGGCCTTGTTCGCAGGGCTTTGGCTCATACGCGGTCTTTATGCCTGAACTGCGCACGATCGCGGAGGAAGATGACGGCATCCGCCTGGACCGCTGGTTCAAACGGCATTATCCGGCGCTCAGCCATGGCCGGCTGGAGAAGCTCTTGCGCAAGGGGGAAGTGCGGCTGGATGGCAAGCGCGCCAGGGCGGCCGACCGCATCCTGGCGGGCCAGAGCCTGCGCCTGCCACCGCAGGTGATCCATGACCAGGCGGAGGCGAAGCCCAAGCCTGCCCCGGTGAAGACGTCGCGGCGACTGGAAGACGCGATCCTCTACATGGACAAGCATCTCATCGTGCTGAACAAGCCGACGGGGCTGGCAACGCAAGGGGGGTCAGGCCTCAGCGAGCATGTGGACGGGATGCTGGACCAGCTCGCCTTCGAGAAAACCACGCGGCCCAAGCTGGTGCATCGCCTGGATCGCGACACTTCGGGCGTATTGCTGGTGGCGCGCACGGCGCAGGCGGCCGCGGGGCTATCGCGGGCGCTGGCCAGCCGCGACGCGTCAAAGGTCTATTGGGCGTTGGTGAAGGGCGTACCCGAGGAACGCCATGGCCTCATCAAAGCCGCTTTGGCCAAGGAAGGGATGCGCGGCAAGGGCGAGCGCATGACGGTGAGCGACGACGATGACGCGAAATTCGCGCTGACCGAATATGCCGTGATGGGCCAGGCGGGGCAGGAGTTCGCCTGGGTGGCGGCGCGGCCGGTGACAGGACGCACCCACCAGATCCGTGTTCATCTGGCGAGCCTGGGCCATCCCATCGTGGGCGATTTCAAATATGGCGGCACGGACGCGAAGGGGAAGGGCGCCATCGCCGACAAACTGCATCTGCATGCCCGCTCGATCGATATCGCCCGTCCAGATGGCGGGCGTCTTCAAGTCGTTGCACCGCTGCCGCCGCACATGGTGAAAAGCTGGGAGCTGTTGGGCTTCGATTCCGACGACAAGCGCGATCCGTTTCCGGCCAAAAAAGCAAGACGAAGAAAGTGAAGCGCTTCTACAAAGACGTCACGGTGGATGAGACGCCCGACGGTTTCCGCTTCCTGCTGGACGCAAAACCGGTGCTGACGCCCGCGCGCCAGGCGCTTGTGCTCCCCAGGCGTGCGCTGGCCGAGGCATTGGCCGAGGAGTGGCGCGCGCAGGGTCAGGAGATGAGCCCCCTCACCATGCCGCTCACCCGCCTGGTCAATACCGTGGTGGATGGCGTGCGCGGCAATCGTCCTGAGACCGTCGCTGCGATCCTTCGCTTCGGCGAAAACGATCTTCTTTCCTATCGCGCCGAAGCGCCTGCCGAACTGGCGCGGCGCCAGGGCCAATGGGATGCTTGGCTGGATTGGGCAGAGCGGCGCCACGGTGCGCGCCTGGCCGTCACAAGCGGCATCGGCCATGTCGGGCAATCGCCTGAAGCGCTGGCGGCGCTGGAAAAAGCTGTCGCCTCCCAGGACGATTATGCCCTGGCGGCTCTCCACATCTTGTCGTCCATCACCGGCTCCCTGGTGCTGGGACTGGCGGTCTTGGAAGGTGAGCTTGCCCCGGCCCAGGCCTTTGCCCTGTCACGGCTGGACGAGGCCTATCAGGCCGAGACCTGGGGCATGGACCAGGAGGCTGCAACGCGCGCCTCCGGTCTGGCCCGCGAGATGGAGCTGGCCGCAAGGCTGGTGGCGCTGTCGCGGGCTTGACGCATTTTCCGCGGCCCCTAGTCTGGAGCGACGGCCAGGAAAAGTGGGAGCCTGCAATTGCGGGCGAGCGGTTTTCCGTAGGCCGCGCGACCAACAAAGGAATCCATGAAAGACATCATCGCCGAATTGGAAGCACGCAGGGCCTTGGCCCGGGCCGGCGGCGGCGAAGCGCGGGTTGCGGCCCAGCACGCCAAAGGCAAGCTCACCGCGCGCGAGCGGCTTGAGCTTTTGCTCGACCCGATGAGCTTCGAGGAATTCGACATGTTCGTCGAACATCGCGGCACCGAATTCGGCACGGAAAAGAACCGCGTGCCCGGGGACGGCGTGGTGACCGGCTGGGGCACCATCAACGGCCGAATGGTCTATGTCTATGCCAAGGATTTCACCGTCCTGGGCGGCTCCACATCGGAGGCCCATGCCGGCAAGATCTGCAAGATCATGGACATGGCGATGCAGAATGGCGCGCCGGTGATCGGGCTGTTCGATTCCGGCGGCGCGCGCATCCAGGAAGGCGTGGCGTCGCTGGCCGGCTTCGGCGAAGTGTTCAAGCGCAATGTCCTGGCCTCGGGCGTGGTGCCGCAGATTTCCGTGATCATGGGACCTTGTGCGGGCGGCGACGTCTATTCTCCCGCGCTCACCGATTTCGTTTTCATGGTGGCGGGCACCTCCTACATGTTCATCACCGGCCCCGACGTCACCAAGACGGTGACGCACGAGGACGTGACGCCGGAAGAACTGGGCGGCGCGCAGATCCACACCACCCGCTCGTCCGTGGCCGACGGCGCCTATGACAATGACATTACCTGCCTGGAAGAAATAAGGCGGCTCTACGATTTCCTGCCGCTCAACAACCGGGACCAGGCGCCGCATTGGCCGGTGGAAGACGATCCCCGCCGCCAGGAAATGTCGCTGGACACCCTGGTGCCGGAAAATCCCAACAAGCCCTATGACATGAAGGAACTGATCCTCAAGGTGATCGACGAGGGCGATTTCTTCGAGGTTGGCGAGGCGTTCGCCCGCAACATCATCACCGGCTTCGGCCGCATCGAGGGCGCGACGGTTGGCTTTGTCGCCAACCAGCCCATGGTGCTGGCGGGGGTGCTGGATTCCGATTCCAGCCGCAAGGCGGCGCGCTTCGTGCGCTTCTGCGATTGCTTCAATATCCCGCTGGTCACGTTCGTGGACGTGCCGGGCTTCATGCCGGGCACCGCCCAGGAACATGGCGGCATCATCAAGCATGGAGCCAAGCTTTTGTTCGCCTATGCCGAAGCCACGGTACCCAAGGTGACGGTGATAACGCGCAAGGCCTATGGCGGCGCCTATGACGTGATGGCGTCCAAGCATATGCGGGCCGACGTCAATTACGCCTGGCCATCGGCCCAGATCGCGGTGATGGGGGCCAAGGGCGCGGTCGAGATCATCTTCCGCAAGGAGGCGGGCGATCCCGAAGCGATTGCCCAACGCACCCGCGAATATGAGGAACGCTTCCTCAACCCCTTTGTCGCCGCCTCACGCGGTTATATCGACGACGTGATCCGGCCTCATTCCACCCGCTGGCGCATCGCCCGGGCGCTCCGCATGCTCAGGAACAAGCAGGTGGCGCAGATCTGGAAGAAGCACGACAATATTCCGCTTTAATGTGAGCCGGGCGCGCCGTTGATGCCGCCCAGGAAAGCCGCCAACGCGTCGGGATAGGATTTGTACCGGACCGGCGCCTGGCAATTGCCGTTTTGATCCGACAACAGGCAATCGGTCAGGCCCCAATCACTGCTCTTGTCGTAATGGTCGAGCATGAATTTCCAGGCTTCATCATGGCGCCCCAGGCGTGACGCCGCCGCCACGAATGAGGCGCAGGCGCCGTTGTCGTGGTTGGCGCAGCCCTGTTGGAAATTCGGCACGTCCCTCTCGTCCAGCGGGCGATAGAGCGGACTCATGGTCACGTCCGCGAGCGCGCCTTCTACCAGTTTGAATACCCGCTTGGGCGTGCCCGCGCAGGCGTAACAGGAGAATTTGTAGAGGAACCGGTCGTCGCCATGGACGATTTCACTCTCGCCGTCGCCGTCGGCATCCTGGGGAATGATGTCCGAGCCGTCCCACTGACCGCCACGCACGATGCGCCACTGGCCCGCCACCACGTCGAGGATGAAGATTTCCGCGCAGCAATGGGCGCCCCCGGTGTAGCGCGAGATGAAGAATTCCGGCGTCGCATTGCCGGCATCCATTTCGGCCATGGAAATGGTGGGCAGGAATGGACGGCCTGCCTGGTTGCTCGCCAGATTCAAGGTCACGGGCGTGGTCCCGGGCGCCGAGGCGGTGATGGTGATGGCGCCCCCCTCGAACGAGGGCATGGTGATGGCAACCGCGGCATTGCCGAATTGCAGATTTTCCTCGCCGGAACGGGGCAGGGGCAATTTCTGCAAACTCTGCGCCTCTGCCACCCCGCCCAATGCCAGAAGCATGGCGGAAATGACGGCAGCTTTCAGCATGGCGTGCCTATATCCCACTGGGCGGAAGAAGGTGGACAGATAGGAAAGCACCACGCCAGTCCCTCGTATCCGTGATGGGCTCGGAAAAACGACGCGAATCGGGTTTCCGGGGAGGGGCCGAATAGCGGTTTACGCAGAGGCTGCAACCTCTTACTGTCGCAAGATAAAGCAAGAAAACGCGCTCTGACGGGGACGCCTTATCGAATGTCCTACTGCTTCGCTATTTGAGGACGCTTTGTTCCGCAAAATCCTGATCGCCAATCGTGGCGAAATCGCCTGCCGCATCATCAAAACCGCCCGCAAAATGGGCATCGCCACGGTCGCGGTTTATTCCGATGCCGACCGCGACGCTTTGCATGTGAAAATGGCGGATCAGGCCGTCCATGTGGGGGCGGCGCCGGCTTCGGAGTCCTATCTCAGGATAGACCGGATCGTGGCGGCCGCCCACGCCACCGGGGCCGAGGCCGTCCATCCCGGTTATGGCTTTCTTTCCGAGCGCGAGGCTTTTGCCGCGGCACTGGCCAAGGCGGGCATCGTCTTCATCGGCCCCAACAGCAAGGCCATTGCGGCCATGGGCGACAAGATCGAATCCAAGAAGCTTGCCAAGGCAGCCGGCGTCTCCACCGTGCCGGGCTTCATGGGCGAAATCCGTGACGAAGCCCATGCCCGCGAGATCGCCCGCGAGATCGGCTATCCGGTGATGGTGAAGGCTTCGGCGGGCGGGGGCGGCAAGGGCCTGCGCGTGGTCCAGGCCGAGGCCGAACTGGCCCAGGCGGTGATTTCCTCCCGCAACGAGGCGCAAGCCAGTTTCGGCGACGGACGCCTGCTGGTGGAGAAATTCGTCAGCCAACCGCGCCATATCGAAATCCAGTTGATCGCCGACAAGCACGGCCATGTGATCCATCTCAACGAACGCGAATGCTCCATCCAGCGCCGCCACCAGAAAGTGATCGAGGAAGCGCCGTCGCCCTTTCTGGACGAAAAGACCCGCGCCGCCATGGGTGCTCAGGCCGTGGCGCTGGCCAAGGCGGTGGGCTACGACAGCGCCGGCACGGTGGAATTCATCGTCGATGGCCGGCGGAATTTCTATTTCCTGGAAATGAACACGCGGCTTCAAGTCGAGCATCCGGTGACGGAATTGATCACCGGGCTCGACCTGGTGGAATTGATGATCCGCTCGGCAGCGGGCGAGAAACTGCCGCTCACCCAGAAAGAGGTGAAGTGCCGCGGCTGGGCGATCGAAGCCCGCGTTTATGCCGAGGACCCTTATCGCGGCTTTCTCCCCTCCACCGGCCGGCTCACCCGCTATCACCCCCCGGCCCAAGGCACCGAAAACGGCGTCACCGTGCGCAACGATACCGGCGTGTTCGAAGGCGGCGAAATCTCGGTCTATTACGATCCGATGATCGCCAAGCTTTCCACCCATGCGTCCTCGCGCGAAGAAGCCGTGGATGCGATGGGCGCGGCGCTCGACCGTTTCGAAATCGCGGGCATCGCCCACAACGTCTCGTTCCTCGATGCGGTGATGCACCATCCCCGCTTCCGCGAAGGCCGCATCACCACCAATTTCATCGCCGAGGAATATCCCGACGGCTTCAAGGGTGGGCCGACTTCCGATGCCGACCTTCACCTGTTCGTGGCAGCTTCGGTAGCGGCGAAGCTCTGGCGCACCCAGCGGGCGGGCGAAATCTCGGGCGCGCTCAAGAACGCGCTCAAGGTGGGCGACTCTTTTGTCGTGCATATCGCCGGGCGCGACATCGCGGTGTGCGACGCCCATCTGGCGGTGGGAAGCCTGCACCTGGCGATTGACGGGAAAATCTTCGAAGGCATCACCGACTGGTTTCCCGGCCGTCCGCTTCTCACTTTGAAGCACCAGGGCCGTGAAACCGTGTTCCAGATCGCGCGCCATGCCGGCTTTTACCGCCTGACCCAAGGGGGGCGGGAATTGGACGCGATCGTGCGTTCGCCTTATGCCGCCACGCTGGCGGCGATGATGCCGGTCAAAGTGGCGCCGGACATGTCGCGGCTGCTGCTCTGCCCCATGCCCGGCCTGATCACCGCGCTGGCCGTCAAAGAAGGCCAGGGGGTCAAGGCGGGCGATCCCCTGGCGGTGGTCGAGGCGATGAAGATGGAGAATGTGCTGCGCGCCGAGCGCGATGGCACCGTGGCCAAGATTCGGGCCAAAAAGGGCGACAGTCTGGCCCGCGACGATGTGATATTGGAATTCGCCCGATGAGCGAGGACATCACCAGCCTGCTGGTCCAGGTCCGCGGCTTTGTCCAGGGCGTGGGTTTTCGTGATTTTCTGTTGATGGCCGCGCAACGCCACAGACTGGATGGCTGGGTGCGCAATCGCAGCGACGGTTCTGTCGAAGCGCTGGTGAGCGGCCCCACCAAGGCTGTCGAAGCGTTCGTCAGCGCGGCCACCCAAGGCCCGCGCGGCGCCCGCGTCAACGCGGTGGACCTGCACAATACTCAACCGCCCTCCGACAAGGGTTTTCAACGATTGGCGACATTATAATGGAAAAGCGAGCACTGGGACGTTCGGGCATCAAAGTGGCGCCGCTCTGCCTGGGCGGCAATGTGTTCGGCTGGACGGCGGATGAGGCGATGTCCTTCAAGCTGCTGGACGCCTTCCTGGCGGCGGGTTTCGATTTCGTGGACACCGCCGACGGCTATTCGAACTGGGCGCCCGGCCATGTCGGCGGCGAGAGCGAAACCGTCATCGGCAAATGGATGAAGGCGCGGGGCAATCGTTCCCGCGTGATCCTCGCCACCAAGCTGGGCATGTGGAAGAAGACGGCGGGGCTGAAAGCCGCCAACATCATCTCGGCCTGCGAAGGCTCGTTGGCGCGGTTGCAGACCGATTACATTGATCTGTACCAGGCGCATCGCGACGATCCCGACACGCCGCAGAACGAGACCCTGGAAGCCTTCGGCAAGCTGGTGAAAGAGGGGAAGGTGCGCGCCATCGGCGCGTCGAATTTCGACGCCACCAGGCTCGCCTCGGCGCTCAAGATTTCCGAGGAGGGGGGCTTTCCCCGCTATCAGACGCTTCAGCCGCTCTACAATCTGATCGATCGCGATTTCGAGAAGGCGCTTCAGCCTCTCTGCGTCGAGGAAGACGTGGGTGTGTTTCCCTATTACGCTCTGGCGGCCGGGTTTCTCACCGGCAAATACCGCAATAAACAGGACACCGAAGGCAAGGCTCGCGGCACGCGGGTCGAGACTTATCTCAATGACAAGAATCTAGGGCTGCTGGACCGGATGGAAAAAGTGGCGAAGGCGAACAATGCGACGATGGCGGAAGTGGCGATCGCCTGGCTGCGCGACCGGCCCAGTATCGTCGCGCCCCTGGCCAGCGCCACCAACCTGGATCAACTGCAAAGCCTGATCCGCGGGGCGCATTTGAAACTTACGGCCGCGGACATCGCGGCGCTGGGCTAGCCAAACACCTTTTCAAAACTCTGCTTCATGGCCACATCCACGTCGGCCATGTTCACCATCACACCCAGATCGGCCAGGCTGGTGACGCCATGCTGGCGCACGCCGCAGGGCACGATGCCGCCGAAATGGGTGAGATCGGGTTCGACATTCAGCGCCACGCCGTGAAAGCTCACCCAGTGGCGGATGCGCACGCCGATGGCGGCGATCTTGTCTTCCCGCGTGGCCCGCGCGACCCAGATGCCCACCCGGCCTTCGCGCCGCTCTCCCTTCACGCCGAACAGCGCCAGCGCCTCGATCAGCCATTGCTCCAGGTCATGGACATAGGCGCGCACGTCGGGCTTGCGGGCCTTGAGGTTGAGCATCGCATAGCCCACCCGCTGGCCCGGCCCGTGATAGGTGAACTGGCCGCCCCGCCCGGTGCGATAGACGGGAAAGCGCGCATCCAAAAGGTCGGCGTCGTCAGCCGACGTGCCCGCCGTATAGATGGGCGGGTGCTCGAGCAGCCAGACCAGTTCGGGGGCCTGGCCCTCGGCAATGGCGGCGGCACGGGCCTCCATCTCGGCGATGGCGGCCGGATAGGGCACCGCCCCTTCCGAAATCCGCCATTCGGTCAGGGGTTTCAACGTGATGTCTGGATTAAGCATTCCGAAACCATAATCCGCCACGCTGCCAGTGTCCCGATTCCGAAATTCGCACGGGTTCTATACGGGTTTCAGGCGAATTTCGGAATCGAAGGACACTGCCGGCGAAGGGAATATAGGCATCCGGGATGAGTTCGAATATCGACAATATCAAGGTGGAGATTTCGGTGGTCCTGGGCCGCTCCGTGATCCCCATGCACCAGCTCCTGCGCATGGGCCGGGGCGCGGTGATCGAGCTGGATTCCCACCAGGACGACCCCGTGCTGGTGCTGGCCAACGACAAGGCAGTGGCCAAGGGTGAAATCCAGATCCAGGGCGAGAAGATCGCCGTCTCGGTCGTGGACCTGCTGCCGAACTACGAATAAACACCGCAAATATTGTGGGGATGGCGCCGCGCAATCTCAGCGTGTGGGACCGCGACTGTTCGGCTAGGGTCTTTCCGGGCAGATAAAGATTCGGGGAGCGGCTGGTGGTCACCGTGATGACGTTCCCCGATGCGGTGAGGACCTGTCTGTCGAAATACATCACCTTCAGCGGCCGCGCCACGCGATCGGAATATTGGTATTTCGTCCTGTTCCCCTTTCTGGTTTTCCTCAGCGCCTTCGTGGTGGACGGCATCCTGAACATGGCCCTGGACGCGCCGGCGCTGGGCGGAAACATGCTGACCGGCGTGGTGATGCTTTTCCTGTTGCTGCCCCTCATCTCCGCCGCCGTCCGGCGCCTGCACGATCTGGGTCATTCGGGCTGGTGGTATCTGATCGGCTTTGTCCCCGTCGTGGGGGGTGTGGTTCTGCTCATTCTGTTTTGTTTCCAGGGAACCCCCGGCGAGAACAGGTTCGGCCCGGATCCGCTGGCGTTCGAAGCCGACTGGGCGCCGGAAATCAGATGACGGCGCGCTGCCGTTCCCGCTCAGGGGGCCAATAGGGAATGGTGCGGTCAAGAAGACTCGAACTTCCACGGGTTGCCCCACTAGCACCTCAAGCTAGCGCGTCTACCGTTCCGCCATGACCGCACAGCCAATAGGAATTTCCTGGTAGGCGGCGGGGTTTAGCAAGGCCCATCCCCCAAGACAAGGGAGCGCCCGGGAGGGGTGGGGAAACCCGGGCGGCGGGCTATCCCGCCGCCAACATCTCCAGACTATCGCAATAGGAGAGGGGTCTGCGTGCGGGCGCCGGCGGCAGATGCGCATCCATCTCGAGCCGGTAGAAGGTTTCGAGCATGGTGGCGACCACGCGGCCCGCGCCGGGTGACAAATGCCCGGCGATGGCTTCCCGCACGATACCGAACATCCCGGCCATTTCGGCCCTGGCGCCCTTCAAATGTTCATAACCCAGGCTCCAGCCGGGAAAGGAACGCGCGGCGACAGCGCGGTCCACCAGCACACGGGGATGGGTGTGGCGGGGGTCTTCCGCGATCCGGCCATACATCTGCATCACCTGGTCGCGCTCGCCTTCCAGGACCTGCAGGAAGCCGCCGTCGATATGGATGAGCATGCCGCTCAAGCCTCGCGCCGGATTGTTCGCGCGTGCCGCCGCCAATATGTCGTCAAGGTCCGATGCCGGGATGTCCCGCGCGGCCTGGCTGACATACAGGAGCTGGTGCATTTCCATCCCCATCTTTTGCAGCGATGATAGGCAGGCACCGATTGACGCGAGGTGAAGGAATTCCTCTGATCGCACATCTTCCTGTGTCAGAATGGATCATGCTGCATCTGATCAAACTTTGCGTCGGCGTGGATACGCTCCAGGAACTGGCCGACTGGCAGAAGAAACGCCTCAAGGAAAAGCGGGCCAAAGGCCAGAAGCCGGAGCTGATGCACATCACCCGTCAATTTCCCAAGCGGGCGGAAGAATTGCTCGATGGCGGGTCGCTCTATTGGGTGATCAAGGGCCAGATCACCGCGCGCCAGCAACTGATCGAATTGCGCGAAGTGAGCCGGGGGGGCGTGCCCCATTGCGGCCTGGTCTATGACAAGAAGCTGGTGCCGGTGAGGCTGCGGCCCCGGCGCGCCTTCCAGGGCTGGCGTTATTTCGCAGACAGAGATGCGCCGCCCGACATCGCCGAAGTGAAAGGCGCAAAAGGGTTGCCGGAAGCCCTGACGCGCGAATTAGCGACACTAGGTCTGCTCTAAAAATCAAAGACGCTTTGGGCGGAGCGTCTTGGCCCAGACCCGCCTCCCCCACGCATGCGAAGCATGCTGGTGGGGGAGGTGGCCGTAGCACCGATCAGGTGCGAAGGCCGGGGGGGCTACGTGTTGTGTTCCACAACACAAGAGTCGCCGCGCTTGGTGAGGCGGCTGCAAACTTCGCGTGCGCGTTTTTCGGCAAAAAGGCCGAAGCGGGCGCGATAGATGGTGCGGCCATCTCGGGATTGGAACGGCACCACCATTTGCACGGCACGGCCCAGAAGGCTGATGGATTTCTTGGCATAGGCGTCGAGATAGGCTTTGGCCAATTCCTCATTGGCATAGGCGCCGATCTGGATCGTCCAGTCCTTGCCCGGCTCGGCCGAGACGATCTGCTGCGCCCCTTTGACAGGCGCGCTGGCGGCCTCGACCAATGCCGGCGGCACCGAAGAAACCGGTTGCGGACCCTCGGCATGGATCACCGAATACTTCTCGTCGGGCGCGCGATGGGCTTCGGCAGCGTCTTCATCGTCGGTCTGGGGAATGGGCGGGGGCACGGCCGACAGCGCAGCCAATTGATCGCTGGGCGAAGGCGGAGGCGCCTGCGGAAGGGTAAAGCCTGCCACCATGGGCTGTTCGCGCGTCATCGCTTCCCACGGCACCGAGCCGTGCGCCACCAGGGTGGGATTGGCCTCGACCTCCGCGAAAGCCACATCCATCAGATGCATCATCTCGAGGTCGCGGCGCACCGCCGTGCGGCCTCCCATCACCACGCCGATCAGATGCACGCCGTCGCGCACCACCGAGGAGGTGAGATTGAATCCGCTGGCCACCGTGAAGCCGGTCTTGATGCCGTCGGCGCCCGGATAGCGGCCGATCAAATTGTCGTGGGTGGGAATATAGCTGCCCTTATAGACGAAGCCGGGAAGCGCGAAATAAGGGAAATATTGCGGGAAATCGTAGGCCAGATGGCGCGCCAGGATGCCCAGATCGGCGGCCGTGGTGATCTGCAGCGGATCGGGCAGGCCGGAAGCGTTGTGGTAATAGGTCTCGCGCATGCCAAGCTGCTTGGCCTTGGCGGTCATCTCTTGCGCGAAATTGAGTTCGGTGCCGCCCAAGGCCTCGGCAATCACCACCGCCACGTCGTTGGCGGAGCGGATGACGATGGCGCGGATGGCATTGTCCACGGTGATGGTCTGGCCCGGACGCAGGAAAAGCTTGGTGGGTTTTTGCTCGGCCGCATGCTCCGAGACGGGCATGGGCGTTTCCATGGTGACTTTGCCCGCCTTCAACGCCTCGAACAGCATGTAGAGCGTCATCATCTTGGTGAGGGAGGCGGGATGACGTTCCGCAGTTTCGTTGCGGGCATAGAGCACCTTGCCGGTAGCTCCATCCAGAATCAGTTCTGCATCCTTGTCGGGATCGGTGGCGCCCACCGGCGCGCGCATGACACGGCTATTGTGGCTTTTTGCCGGCGAAACATGGTGGTGACGATGGCGTGACGCCGCCTCGGCGGGCGCAAGGGAGAGCAGCCCGGCCGCCATGAGGGCGATTCCTAGGAGCAAAGACCGTTTCGTCACACCAGCCAACCTCATAACCCCCGAAACAGCCGTTCTGTCATAAAGACCAAAAAAAGGCGGTCGCGCAAGCAAGAATCATGAATCTACGTTAGATTACTTGTGTTTAGGTTGGGTTGAGAAAGTTGCCAAAGTTCCCAAGGAAAATTTTGTTGCGGCGCAACAAAAACTCTTGACGCAATGATCAAGGGTAGGCATATATCTCATGTTGCAGTGCAACAGGCCGCCGGACTCCCGGGCCGTGCCCACATGAATACGAACATGAAAGGGATCACCATGACCAAGGAAAACGCGGCCGCCGATTTCAACGCCGGCGCCGACGCGATCAAGGCCGGTTTCGACAAGGCGATCGCGGGCTACGACAATGTCGTCGCCTACAGCAAGGATACCGCCGAAGCGCTGATCAAATCCGCCACCGTCGCGGGCAAGGGCGCCGAGACGCTGAATAGCGAGATTTATGCCTATGCGAAGCAGTCATTGGACGACTCGCTTGCGGCCGGCAAAGCCTTCCTCGCTGCCAAATCGGTGCACGAGGCGATCGAAGTCCAGACCGGTTTCGCCAAGAGTGCGTTCGAGAACTATGTGGCGGAACTCACCAAATTCAACAAGCTTTTCACCGCGACCGCGAAGGACAGCTTCGCGCCGCTGGAAGGCCGCGCGCAGGCTTGGGTTGATCTGGTACAGACCAGCGCCTAACGCCTGACAGATAAATATTCCAGGGGGCCCGGGGCACTTGTCCCGGGCCCTTTTTATTTAACCAAAAGAACTTTTGGCTTAGTCTGAGCCGCGGCCGGGCATGCGCCTCGCGTCGTTAAGGAATGTGGACCACGTGCGCGATTCGGGCAACAATGGCGGAAAAGGCGACAATACCGGCTCCGGTATCGTCACGCGCACGCGCCCGAAAACCAAGAAACCCTCGCTCTACAAGGTGCTCCTGCTCAACGACGACTATACGCCGATGGAATTCGTTGTGCATATCCTGGAGAAATTTTTCGCCAAAAGCCGCGAGGACGCGGTAGAGGTGATGCTCCATGTCCATCGCCATGGCGTGGGCATTTGCGGCGTCTTCACCTTCGAGGTGGCGGAAACAAAAGTGGCCCAGGTGATTGAATTCTCCCGCCGGCATCAACATCCTCTACAATGCACCATGGAGAAAGAGTGATGCCGTCACTGTCGCGCAGCCTGGAACAGGCCCTGCACCGGGCGATCAAGCTGGCCAGCGACCGCCACCACGAATATGCCACACTTGAGCATCTGCTCCTGGCCCTGATGGACGACGCCGACGCGTCCCAGGTGATGAAGGCCTGCAATGTCGATACCGACGCGCTTCGCCGCGCGGTGCAGAAATATGTGGACGACGAACTGGTCACCCTGGTGATCGAGGATGGCGAAGAGGCGAAGCCCACCACCGGGTTCCAGCGCGTGGTCCAGCGCGCCGTGCTGCATGTCCAGAATTCCGGCCGCGACGAAGTCACGGGCGCCAATGTGCTGGTGGCGCTGTTCACCGAGCGCGAAAGTCACGCGGTTTATTTCCTGCACGAGCAGAACATGAACCGGCTGGATGCGGTGAGCTATATCAGCCATGGCATCGCCAAGCGGCCCGGCATGAGCCAGCCCAAGCCGGTGCGCGGCAATGACGATGACGAAACCGAGGAGAAGCCCAACAAGCAGGGCACCGACGCGCTCGAGGCCTATTGCGTCAATCTCAACGAAAAGGCCAAGTCGGGCCGGGTCGATCCCCTGATCGGGCGCGGCCCCGAAGTCGAGCGCACCATCCAGATTCTCTGCCGCCGCCAGAAGAACAATCCGCTGTTCGTCGGTGATCCCGGCGTGGGCAAGACCGCCATCGCCGAAGGCCTGGCGCGCAAGATCGTCAACAATGAAGTGCCGGAAGTTTTGCGCGGCTCGACCATCTATTGCCTGGACATGGGCTCTCTGATCGCGGGCACCCGCTATCGTGGCGATTTCGAGGAGCGGCTGAAGACGGTGGTGAAGGAGTTGGAAGGCGTCAAAGGCGCCATCCTCTTCATCGACGAGATTCATACCGTGATCGGCGCCGGCGCCACCTCAGGCGGGGCGATGGACGCCTCCAACCTGCTCAAGCCGGCGCTGGCGGCGGGCATCCTGCGCTGCATCGGTTCGACCACCTACAAGGAATACCGCCAGTATTTCGAGAAGGACCGCGCGCTGGTCCGCCGCTTCCAGAAGATCGACGTGGTCGAACCCACCTTGGCCGACTCGATCAAGATCCTGATGGGCATCAAGTCCTATTTCGAGGATTATCACAAAGTGCGCTACACCTCCGACGCGGTGAAGGCGGCGGTGGAGCTTTCCGCCAAATACATCAACGACCGCAAGCTGCCCGACAAGGCGATCGACGTGATCGACGAGGTGGGCGCCTCGCAGATGCTTTTGCCGGAAAGCCGGCGCAAGAAAGTGATCGGCGTCAAGGAAGTGGAAGACGTCGTCGCCAAGATGGCGCGCATCCCGTCCAAATCCGTCTCCAAGGACGATACCGAGGCGCTCAAATCGCTGGAAGCCGATCTGGGCCGGGTGGTCTATGGCCAGGAGAACGCCATCCATGCGCTTTCCAGCGCCATCAAGCTGGCGCGCGCGGGCCTGCGCCAACCCGAAAAGCCCATCGGCTCCTATCTCTTCTCAGGTCCCACCGGCGTGGGCAAGACCGAAGTCGCCAAGCAGTTGGCCCGCATCATGGGCGTGGAATTCCTGCGCTTCGACATGAGCGAATATATGGAGCGCCACACGGTAAGCCGCCTGATCGGCGCGCCGCCCGGCTATGTGGGCTTCGACCAGGGCGGCCTTCTCACCGACGGCGTGGACCAGCATCCCCATTGCGTGCTGTTGCTGGATGAGATCGAAAAGGCCCATGCCGACCTGTTCAACATCCTGTTGCAGGTAATGGATCACGGCAAGCTCACCGACCATAACGGCAAGAAGATCGACTTCCGCAATGTGGTCCTGATCATGACCACCAATGCGGGCGCCTCCGACGCCGCCAAGGAAGCGATCGGCTTCGGCCGCGGCAAGCGGGAAGGCGAGGACGAGGAAGCGATCAAGAAGCTGTTCACGCCGGAATTCCGCAACCGGCTGGACGC
>Ga0134125_10001674_pt1 | contig 27128 bp, 20 predicted proteins | sample KB31751_FD_96464 | JGI IMG/M metagenome (GOLD analysis project Ga0134125, IMG submission 96464) | Terrestrial soil microbial communities with excess Nitrogen fertilizer from Kellogg Biological Station, Michigan, USA - KB3-175-1 | ecosystem: Environmental > Terrestrial > Soil > Unclassified ...
GCGGCTACTTCTTTCATGAAGGTGGACTTCTGTTCAGCGGTGCGACCGGCAAGCATTTCGACATGGATGAAAGGCATGATTTTTCTCGATGGTTTGCTCAGCGCTCAGCGGCGAAGTTCAACGACGACTTTGCCTGCGCCTTGCGATGAGGCAACGCGCGCGTGGGCTTGCTCGACGCTGGAAAGATCGAAATGATCCGGATCCACACGCGCAAGCAATTGGCCACTTTCGACGAGCTTGGCTGCCTCGCGGAGGATCTCGCCGTGATGTGCTTTGCCGACGCCCGTAAGCAATGGAAGCAAGGTGAATACACCCGAGTACGTGCCGGCGCTGAATGACAATGGTGCCAGCGAGTGCGTGCCCCAACCCAGAGCACTCACCACGTGGCCGAAGCGTGCGACTGACTTGAACGAACCATCCAGCACTTCACCACCCACGGTGTCGAAGACCACATCGAAACCATCGCCATTGGTGTGCATTTGCACGTAGTCATTGACGGAATGGACGTGGCGATCGATGGGAACCGTACCGCGCTCGCGCACGCGTTCGATGTCAGACGCCGAGACGGTGGAGAACACTTGTGCGCCGAATGCTCGAGCGACCTGGATGGCCATGTAGCCAATGCCGCCAGCGCCGCCGTGAACGAGCACGAGCATGTCCTTGGCTACATGGGCGCGATCGACCAGACCTTCCCAGGCGGTAATGAAGGCAAGCGACAGCGACGCCGCTTCGCGCATGCTCAGTTGCGGCGGCTTTCGGGCGAGCAGTGACGCGTCCACTGCGGCGTACTGCGCGAGTGAGCCCTGCACACCACCGACGCCGCCAGTCATGCCGAAGACTTCATCACCGATGGACCACTCCGTGACACCTGCTCCAATAGCGGCTACGACGCCGGCCAGATCGATGCCGAGCACCGCTGGCAGCGGTTGTTTGGCGTGCTCCGCTTTGCCGGCGCGAATCTTCAGGTCGAGCGGATTGACGCCGCTGGCATGGATCTCCACCAGCACTTGGCCGGGACCAGCGACAGGATGGGGAATTTCCTTCACAACAAACGGACCGTCGACGCTTTCGACGATGGCGGCCTGCATGGTGTCTTGATGGATCATGGCGCGGTCTTCCAGTGGGTCAGGTCAGTTTGCGTGCCAGGAAATCGCGGATGTAACTAGCGATTTCCGCGCTGTGCGTCTCGAGCGCGAAGTGGCCGGCGTCCAGCAGATGCACTTCGGCATTGGGAATATCTTTCTTGTAGGCCAACGCACCAGGAGGGATGAAGGCCGGATCATTCTTGCCCCATACCGCCAGCAGCGGTGGCTGATGCTGACGAAAATACTCGTGGAAGGACGGGTAGGCGGCGATGTTGTTGCGGTAGTCGTAGATCAGGTCAAGCTGGATTTCGTCCGCGCCCGTTCTTGCCAGATAGGCAATGTCCAGCTCGTAACCATCCGGCGACACGCGATCGCGTGGCGCACCGCGGAAGTACTGGAACTGCTCGATCGTGTTGCGGCTGATCAGATCGCGGCAAGCCTCGCGATGAGCGGGCGTCGGATCGGCCCAATAGGTCTGCAGGGTGCCCCAGGCGTCACTGAAACCTTCCATGTAGGCATTGCCGTTCTGCGTGATGATCGCCGTGACGCGCTCGGGATGTGCGCGCGCCAGACGAAGTCCGACCGGTGCGCCGTAGTCGAAAATATAGAGTGCGTAGCGATCGAGCTTCAGCGCATCGGTGAAGTGGTCGATCATCTTGGCCAGGTTGTCGAAGCTATAGTCGAACTTGCCCTTCGGCATGAAGGTCTGGCCGAAGCCGGGAAGGTCCGGCGCAATCACACGGTACTTGTCAGCCAGCTGCGGCATGAGATCGCGGAACATGTGGCTTGCCGTCGGAAAGCCATGCAGCAATAGCAGAACCGGTGCGTTGGCCGGCCCAGCCTCGCGATAGAACACGTCGAAATCGTCGACGCTGACCTTGTGAAAACGCACCTGGTCAGCAGCGTCAGTCCGCTTTTCTGAAGTCGCTGGTTGCTTGCCGGTGGACTGTGCCAGCGGATCGACCAGGACGGCAACAGTGGCCATCAGGGAAGCTCCAATCACTTTGCGCCGTGTGGCGTCCATTGCATGTGTGCCTGTTGTTGTGAGATCGCTCATGACTGTTCCTCAATGGAGGACTGCGCTTTCGACGCCGACGCAGTCGTCGGTTTACGCCGCTTCGGCGTGTTGATTCATCGCATCCATCACACGTGCCGAATACACCATGGCCGCACCGGCGTTCAGTGCCACGGCCACGCCGAGCGCTTCGGCCACTTCTTCGCGCGTGGCACCGTGCTTCAGCGCTTCACCGGTGTGCACGGTGATACAGCCGTCGCAGCGCGTGGTCACCGACACCGCCAGCGCGATCAGTTCGCGCGTCTTTGCATCGAGCCGCCCGGTTTTCGAGCCGGCCTTGGACAGCGTCTGGTAGCCGCTGATGGTGTCGGGGCTGAGCTTGCCCAGCTCGCCGATTCGACCCACCAGTTCTTTGCGGTATTGCAGCCAATCCATCATGGGAGGTGCCTCATCTGTTCGTTGTCGTCGACCAGGCGACCGCCTGACCGTTGAGCACAGTGTTGCGTCGATGATTGAGCCGATGAATACTTCAGAGTCTCGACGTTTAGCGAATTCGTCTCATGGATGCTCTGAGTCACGTGCTCGAACTGGCGGACGTCAAAGGCGCGCCCGACCTGCGCTGTCTGCTCGCCGGACACTTCGAAATCGACCACGCGCCTGCGCCAGTCGGCGAGGCGCCATATCACCTGGTGCTCGGCGGCGAGGCCCGTCTCGAGGTGCCGGGTGGCGGAGTGGTCTTGCTGCGCGAAGGCGACCTGCTGCTGTTGCCGCGTGGCAATGCTCACGTGATGCGGGACATTGGTGGCGCAGGCGGTCGCGTCCGACCCATCACCGTGGATGCCACCGGACCGCTGCCAGTTCGCAGCAACACCGACGGCCCGGCGGAACTGGATCTGTTGTGCGGTCGATTTACTTACACGCCGGGCTCGGCCGACATCGTGATGGCCGCGTTGCCCGACGTGCTGCATGTATCGCTGGCCGAGCATCGCGACATGGACGTGCTGCGTGGCGTGGTCGGCATGTTGCGCAGCGAAGTTTCGGCCATGGCATCCGGCGCTCCTGCCGTCATTACCGCGCTCAGCCAGGCCCTGTTTGTATTGGCCGTGCGCGCCTATGGCCTGCGTGCCGACATTCCGCCTTCGCTGCTGTTGCTGCTGGCCGACAGTCGTTTGAGCAGTGCAGTCATGGCCATGCTGCGGCATCCGGACCAGGCGTGGACGGTCGAGACGCTGGCCGCGCGCGCAGCGATGTCGCGGGCCAGCTTCGCCCGGCATGTCGCCGCGAAGGGAAACACTTCGCCGCTGGAACTGCTGACCGCGCTGCGCATGCGCGTGGCAAGCGGCTTGCTGTCGCGCGGCAAACTCGCCATCGGCGATATCGCCGAACGCGTGGGATATCAATCCGAAGCGGCGTTCGGCAAAGTTTTCGCAAAGCGCGAGGGCATGTCCCCAGCGGCCTATCGCCGTGCCAAGGGCGACAGGGTTTCGCGCTGAGTCGCGAAGATGTGCGCCTGGTTTGTCAATGCACACTTGGCTCAACCGCAGCGGTAGCTGCCGGAACGGGTGCGGCGGCGGGTGCCAGGTGACCGACCAGCAACAGGCAGAGCGTGCCGATGGTGAGCCATTCCAGTGTTTCGCCAATCGCCGATGGCAGTTGCCATATGCGGTGGGCGACACGCCAGGCGTTTCCAAGGCCAATGACGCCCAGAACGATTCCCAAAAAGCTGGCGGGTACCAAGAGAAATCTCGGATGATCTGACATCGGAGGCTCCATCCCGGCGCTGCACGCCCAGGTTGCGATGGTTTGAGAGACGGAGCGCTCTCTCAAGCGCAGCCGGCGACATGAAATCAGGGTCAGAACGAGCTGTGCCCATCTAGTGCTATTCCGCAGAAGCGGTAGCGCATCGGAAGGTTTTCGTTGCCGTTATCAACAAGACTGAATGACGTTGCAGATATCGCGGTCAGCCGACGTAAGCTCGAAATCGGATATGCAGCTGCACTTTTGGCTTGCTGCTCTGCCGGGCAGCTCTCCTCCAGCCGGTAAGCGTGAGTACCGAGCCTAGTCACTTTGTCGCGGCAGAAAGCCGAGTGCGCGCCGTTCAGATTCCTTCCGTCGAAATGCAACAACGCAGCATTCGGTGGATCCTTGCAATTGTTGGAGGAGTAGAAGCCGACGCGCAGCGGCAGAACAGCCTGGGCGTGCAGTACCACAGGCAACAGAACGAGCAGCAACGCAAAGCGCCGCTTCGATTTGTTGAAGGTGCGGCTTGAAGAACTATTCATTGCTTCACGAACTCCGTCTCGACCAGGATCGTCACGTCATCTGCTTCCAGTGGAACCCATTCGCTCACTCCGAAATCCGATCGCTTGAAAGTCGCCTCACCCGAAAAGCCCATGCGCGGCTGAGTGAAGCCGCGGTAAGTCGTGTCTAGAACGACCTTCTTCTTCACCCCATGGAAGTCCAGCGTCCCGGTCACGGAGGCATGCCCGTCGGTAATTTTCGCGATATCGGCTGTGAAACTCATCGTCGGATACTTGTCGGTCTCGAAGAATTTCGAGGCGATTCTTTTGTCGAACGCCGCATCGCCCGTGTCGACAGATTTTGGATCGATGGCGATTTCCACACGGGACGCCGACGCAGTCGTCGGATTGAAATCGAAGCTTCCACTGACGCTATCGAAACGCAGCGTGTAGCGGGACAAATCCATGTGCGCCAGCTTGGCAACGACGGAAGTGTGGTGCGGGTCGAGCTTGTATGTTCCGACCGCAGCAGCTGTCGGATCCTTGGTTACATTGAGTTGCCGATATTGTGCCGCCGCACCATTGTCTTCGGGCTTTGTCGCCAGCGTTGACGCAGCCGTAGCGGCCGCCATGCTCGCGAACAAAGTGACGAAAATCGAGCTTGCAGCAATCCGGGAAGTCATGGCAGCTCCGAGCAGTGAGAGAAGACTCATCAAGAACCAAACTACAGAACCAACGCCCGCATGACATCCCTAGAAATGGGTAGTCGATTGGAGTGCATGCACCAAGTATCAAATCGCAGCATGTTCAATTTCGCCTACAGCACGACGGTGCTCGGTCTTGTGCCGCACGCAAGCTTGGAAGGGTCCAGACTTGGCGCTCCAAAAACGTCATTGCGATGGATTGCATCGCAATGGCGCTTTTGGGAATGACAAAACGGCATTCGCTGAGTCCGCCACCTGAGGCGGAAATTCGAAATATTGCGGACCTCTGCTATGTACTCAGCCGAGGCGAACACGAAGCAGGGTGATTAGGCCAAGTTATCGTGAGTAGAGCAGGGGGACTCCAAACCCTCCTGCTACCCGGAACCGAGGGCGTCGGGGCGAAGTGAAGTCCCAGTCGTAAATAGTATCGCTGGACGTGCGCCGGTAGCACCTCAGATGTAGAGTCACATCCCTCGACCATGAGTTGATGGTCAGGGCACGTAACGTCCCAACCTCGCGAATGCGGAGAATCGCCATCTCGTGAAATGAGACAGGCATGAAACAGGATTAGGGTTCCGAATCTGGAGAAAGACCCATGATCTTCGTGTCGATTGCCGGTGACGAGCGCTCTCTGCAGGACGCCAGCCCTGACTGGATCACACAACAAGTTGAGCGTCGTCGACGGGATGGCTTGCGAGTGTGTGTGACCGTGACCATCAAGACCGGCGAGCTCGACATGCGCTTGTCGACGCCCGAGTGCGGCGGCGGCGGTGGAGGCGGTCGCGCTCCAACCGTTCGGGAGGCTCAGGTTTTCAATCTTTGGACCAAGCTCCACTTGAACCAGCCTGGATGGTCACCCGGAAACGTCATCGCTTTCTTGCGGCAGGTCGATTATTGATGCAGCGCCCGAGACGGGCATCAGGCCTGGCTGTACCGCCCTTCTGACACTTGGGCGCGACCCAGCGCCACCAGAATGTCGAGTAGTCGCGGAAGGTGTTTTTTTCCAGGGGCCGCGGAAGAAGACGTAGGCTCTATCGTAAACCTCTCGAAGCCCGACGGGTTGCGTTGGCCGCATCCAGAAGTGGTGAACTCATCTCAGAACCCTCCCTTCTTCCATTCCCTGCGCAGTAGGGCCACCAGATCTTCCACCAACTGTTCAGCCTGCTGGGTCAGTGCGGGGCGGGGCCGATGGGCGGGGCGCAGATGTACAGCTTCCGGCTTGCCCATGAACATCTGAAACGAGCTAGGACTCGCCTCCTGTTCTTTCTGCGTCCGCCACGTTCCACCGTCCCCACCTGTGATCTTGGCGGCCAGCGCGCAATGGGTCAGGCGCTGAGTGGGATCAACCTTGTCCAAGAGCCACGTAGCGTAGCGCAGTGCTTTAGAAAGCGAGACGATGACATCTTCTTCAATCACCACCATGCCATGGCCGGCAAGGTTCAGTGGCAAGCTGATGTTGATTGTGCCTTCTGGCGCAAGTCGCACTTCACCTTGGCCTTCGTCATGCGTTAGGACCAAGGCGTGACCTTGAACCTTCACGATGTTGGATTTCTCAGTCGAAAACAACTTGGTGGGGCCGAACAACGCCGCTTGGGTGATCTCATCAGCCAATTGGCCGCCATCGATTTCACTGGGGCGAAGAATCGCTTGTTTTGGGCCCGGTGCAAGGGAGATCACCAGGCGCCGGCCGAACTGGGAATAACCCCTCTGTTCCTCAGGGAGCGCAGCCAGGGCGTCCTGCAGCATGGCTTGCTCATCGACGGGACCTGTTGCATTGGCCACCATCCAAGCATGCAGCTGTTTGGTGACCAAACGACGCAGCTCTTCAGGCGTTGAGAATTCTTGCCAGAAGAGCCCAGAGGCCCACTTGCCCGCTTCATCGATGAATGCGCTCTGCTCCGGTTCGCGCTGGGCCACTTTGTGCACGAAGCCGAAGACTGGGCGCTTCTCTCGGGCGTCCCGATACTCCTCATGGGTCGCAGAGAGACCGGAGGACTGGGTCTCCCCATAGCGCTCCCCCATCAAGAGCACCACGGCTACCGCCTGACGAACGCCTTGCAAACATGCGATCTGGGGAGAAGTGGGCATTGCACCGAAGTCCTCCGCCATGATGGCTTCGCACTCCAGCTGCTCAATGGCCTCTTTGGCGGCGGCGCGAAAGGGGGCCATGCTGGAGATCAGCGAGCTGACGAAGATTTTAGGTTTCATGGCCTGACCTTCCTGGAGTTCGGCAATTTAACAACGGAGACGTCTCAACAGATGCGACGGGTCAATGCGAGCCTAGGCAGATTACCAATAGAGGGCAACGCGATGTCGTACATTGATCGGATGTGCTTTCGGATGATGCTTAGGTGTCTCGTGCCTTTGGTCGTATCCATCCCTGTGGCCTACGTCGTTGACTCCCTCTTGGGACTACCGGCCGCATTTGGCGGACCAGGCAATCAATCCGATGTTCCATTTTTCGTTGGCATGACGGGTGCGGGTCTCAGCCTGATGCTGTTCGCCACTCAAGGCGTCCGTTTGTGGCGTTGGCGACTCGGTAAGACAGACGACTGCTTTGTCTGCGGATGCTTGCTGGGACAGGAGAGAGGAGGGCGCTGGGGACCCTACCGGAAATGCCTCGGATGCGGGAAAAACCATTCAGCGCGTACGGGATAAAGCGGACGTCCCAAGTGAGAGGCCGGAATTTCCACTGCCACAAATAGGATGCGGGATTCACACATGTCTGGCTCGATGCTGGGGCAGTTTGGCTGGCGGCCACAATCAGTTTCGCGGGCGACGGCGGTCAATTGCTGTAGCGAAGGTGTGCGTGTGACCTGCGTATTGCAATGAGCCCGCAGCTCGCAAATTCGAATCTTCTGCCGATCCGGCCTATGATCCGGCTCTTGGAGTTGTGTCGAAAGGTCAGGGGCTATGGGGATCTCTATCGAGGGGTTTGTCAGCACCAAACTGGGGCTGGCGTCGCACCAGAATGCTGTGCCGCTGCTGCGGCAACTGACCATCGTAAATGGCGGCGTGGAGGGTCATGACGACCTAGTCCTTGAGCTCGAACCGAGCCTGCCTTTTGCTGCTGCGAAGACATGGCGCATCGACCGTCTGGGACCTGACTCATCGATGGCGATTCCGGATCGCGATATCGAGCTGAAGGAAGGGTACCTGGCTGACCTGACCGAAAGTATGCAGGCGTCGGTGCATCTTCGCTTGCGGTCGAGCACCGTCGTCCTCGCTGAGCAGCGGTTTCCGATCAAACTGCTGGCACGAAATCAATGGGGTGGCGCAGGCAGCATGCCGGAACTTTTGGCTGCGTTTTGCATGCCCAACGATCCCACGATCGACAAGGTACTCAAAAGCACGTCCGATGTGCTGCGTCGAGCCGGGCGGCCTGACGGCATCGATGGCTATAGGGCGGGCTCCCGTCAGCGAGTCTGGGAATTAGCCTCGGCTGTCTGGTCCGCAGTTTGCGGGTACCAGATCAGCTACGTACTGCCTCCGGCGAGCTTCGAGCAGGAGGGGCAAAAGATCCGGCCTCCGTCACAAGTGCTCGATGGCAGCGTTGGCACCTGTCTGGATACAGCGCTTTTATTTGCCGCCGCCTTGGAGCAGGCCGGCCTCAATCCCGTTCTTCTGCTGACCAAAGATCATGCGTTCACGGGGGTCTGGCTGCAGCCGCAGGAGTTCTCGCAGGTACTAAACGAAGACGCCTCATCGGTGCGCAAGCGCATCGAACTTCAGGAACTGCTGGTCTTTGAGACTACGTTGGCCACGCAATCGCCCGCACCGGGCTTCAGCCACGCGGTAGATATCGCTAAGCGCCAGCTGAGCGACGAAGACTTCGTGATGGCGGTCGATGTACGCCGAGCTCGTATGCAGAAGTTGCGTCCGCTCACGGTCACCGCTAAGTCGTTCGGAGAGTCACATGACGAGCAGGCGCCAAAGGTCAGCGAAGCACTGGAATCAGCCCCCGAGTTGCCAGCCTTTGATATCGAAGTCGAGGAAGAGCCTTCCACTGCAGCCGACAAGCTGGAGCTATGGCAACGCAAGCTACTCGATCTGACCACGCGGAATCGTCTGCTTCACTTGCCTGAAAGCGCCAAGGTGATTCGCCTGACATGTCCGGATCCGGCGGGCCTCGAGGACATACTCGCGGCTAACAAGAGCGTGCGTATCGTCCACACGCCCGACCTCGAAGTGGGCGGCCGGGACAGCGAAATCTACGAGAAGCGCAATCGTGAAAACCTCGAAGAGGAAGCAGCGCGTCAAGCCATGGCGCGCAATGAGGTCCTCTCCCGGATGGAGAAGGGGAAACTCGAAGCCGCACTAATCGACCTGTACCGCAAGGCCCGCTCGGACCTCGAAGAGGGCGGCTCCAATACCCTTTTTCTCGCCATCGGCTTCTTGCACTGGAAGAAGGCTGAAGACGACCCCAAGAGCTACTGCGCACCTCTAATCTTGCTACCGGTAAAGCTGGAGCGGCGTAGCGTTCTATCCGGGGTGAAGATGTCTATGCTGGACGATGAGCCACGGTTCAATCTGACGCTCCTGGAACTGCTGCGTCACGACTTTCAGCTCAATATTCCCGGCCTGAGCGGCGACCTGCCGACGGACGAGAGTGGCATTAATGTTGAACAGATCTGGAATATTGTGCGCCGCGCAGTACGCGACATGCCCGGCTTCGAGGTCACCACCGACGTCGCATTGGGGACGTTTTCGTTCTCGAAATACCTGATGTGGCGCGATCTGATCGACCGTTCCGAGCAGTTGATGCAGAACGATGTGGTGCGGCACCTACTGCACCACAAAATGGGTGGCTCCTCGCTAGAGTCGCCAGGTGAATTCCCGGAGCCCAAGAAGCTGGATGCTACCGTCAAGCCCGGTGAGCTGTTCACTCCGCTACCCGCCGATTCATCGCAATTGGCAGCGGTCGTGGCATCGGCTACGGACCACAGTTTTGTGTTGGACGGGCCGCCTGGAACAGGCAAGTCGCAGACCATCGCCAATATGATCGCTCACAACCTTGCCTTGGGGCGTCGTGTGCTGTTCGTGGCCGAAAAGATGGCAGCGCTGGATGTCGTGAAGCGCCGACTGGAAGACAGGGGCATCGGCCAGTTTTGCCTAGAACTGCATTCCAGCAAGTCCTCAAAGATGCACGTGCTGCAGCAGTTGGACCGTGCATGGACTTCTCGCGACACGCTGACGGAGGCGGAATGGAATGCGCAGGCTGAGAAGGTGCGCTCGCTCCGAGACCGGCTCAACGAAGTGGTGCTAGCGCTCCACGAGCGCTGGTCCAACGGTTGGTCTATACATGAGGCCATTGGTCGCGTCGTGAAAGATGCGACGCCGATGACGCCTCGGCTTTCCTGGCCTGAGGGAACGGAGCATGACGCCGCCCAGATGGGCCATTTTCGGGATATTGCCCGGCGCTTGGATCTGAATCGAGCCGCGGCCGAGGGTGTGCGTGCACGGATGACGCTCGTGATCCGGACCGAATGGTCCAACGCCTGGCAGGAAGCCATGGTGGGAGCGGCCCGTCAGGTACTCGCCACACTCAAGGCATGCGATGAGGCCTGCGCACAGGTCTTACAGCACACTGGGCTGTCGGTAGGCGGCTCGACGCCTGTGGCCGCCAAGCTGCTCGGGTTTGTCCGGCGCTTGCCAGACGCTCATGGTGTCGATCTGCGTTTCGCATTCTCGCCGGCGCTGAAGACGATTCGCGCTGCGGCTCAGCAGGTGGCTTCCCTGCTGAAGGACTATGAGGCGCTGGAGAATCGCTTGTCTCAGAGCTATGCGTCGGAGGCAGTTCGCCGCATTGATGTCGACAGGTTTAGGGGGGAATGGACCCAGGCCTCCGGAAAATTCTGGTTCCTCGCCACGCTGGCCAAGAAAAGAGTGTCCAAGGCACTCGCCGAAACTGCGGGGACGTCTGCTCCTCCCAACGTGGAGGCCGACCTTGCCCTACTGGCAGCCATGAAAGCCATTGTGGCTAAGATCGACGCCATGGACCGCGACCTGCAGGATGTCCCGGGGTGGTCCGCTCTGAGCACCAATGTGACGCGCATGGCTTTTGCGACCAACTTGGCCGAAAGTCTTCGTGCAAGCCTCATCCCATTGGCCAGCTCACCTGAGCAACTGGTGACGCTGCGCCATGAAACGCAAAAGTTGGTGGTCGACGGTAATGACCTTTTAGCGCCGAATGGTCCTATCGCCGAAGCCATCGGCGAGCTGACGAGTCGCTACAAGGCTCTATTCGATGCCACCGAACTGTTCGGCAAGGCTGCGGGCAGTGAGGTCGACCTCAACAAGCAAGTGCCGGAGCTCTTCGCTAATGCCCAGGCGGTCAGCGAGAGCGAAAAGGCCTTGAATGCCTGGTGCAGTTGGCGGCGCGTACGCCAGGAGGCCATCGATTGCGGAATGCAACCTCTGGTTGAGGCGGTGGAGCAGGGTACCCTCCCTGACGGCTCGGTCGCTCACACCTTCGAGGTCGCCTATGCTCGCTGGTTTGCTTCCAAGGCTATCGATGCGGAGCCGCTTCTGTGCCATTTCGTGCCCGCGGAGCATCAGAGCGACATCGACGCGTATACCAAGGCAGTGGATCAGCTGGGCGAGCTCACGTCGGCCTACATCCGCGCCAAGCTCTCGGGCAACATCCCGGACAAGAACGATGTGACCAAGCGAAGCGGATTCGGCGTCCTCAAGCATGAGCTGCAGAAACAGCGCAGTCACAAGCCGGTACGTCAGTTGGCCAAGGAAATGGGTCAGGACTTCACCGTCCTGGCGCCTTGCATGCTGATGAGTCCGTTGTCGATCGCTCAATACCTGCCCGCCGATCACGCGCTGTTCGACCTGGTCATTTTTGATGAGGCCTCACAGATCGCTCCATGGGACGCTGTGGGTTCCATCGCCCGTGGCAAAAAAGTGGTCATCGCGGGTGATCCGCGGCAAATGCCACCCACCAGCTTTTTCAACCGTGGTACTGGTGCGAGTGACGACGATACCGACGAGGATCTGGAGAGCATCCTTGACGAATGCATCGGTGCAGGCGTGCGGCAGCACAGTCTGACTTGGCATTATCGCAGTCGGCACGAAAGCCTTATCACCTTCTCCAATTACCGCTATTACGGTGGGAGCCTGATCACGTTCCCGGCAGCCGACACGCGGCCGAGCGCCGTTTCCTGGCGCAAGGTCGACGGCATCTATGCCCAAGGCAAGGGCGGGCGCCGGAATCAGATAGAAGCCAAGGCCATCGTGGCGGAGGTAGTCAAACGTCTCATCGACCCGCAATTCATCGCCTCCGGCCAGTCCATCGGCATCATCACCCTTAATGCCGAGCAGCAACAGTTGGTGGACGATCTGCTCGATCAGGCGCGGCGCGAACATCGAGAGATTGAGCCGTTCTTCAAAGATGACCTGGCCGAACCCGTCGTGGTCAAAAATCTGGAGACCATGCAGGGCGACGAGCGTGATTTGATCATCTTGGGTATCGGTTTCGGACCTACCGTCCCGGATGCGAACGTGATGTCCATGAATTTCGGACCGCTCAACCGCGAAGGCGGTTGGCGCCGATTGAACGTCGCGGTGACACGAGCACGTCGCGAGATGGTGGTCTTCACGTCTTTTGATCCATCGATGATCGACCTCAACCGTACCTCGGCCCGGGCTGTGCATGATCTGCGTCACTTCATCGAGTTTGCCCACCAGGGACCGAAGGCCATTACCGCGGTTGTGCGCGGATCCGTGGGTGATTACGACTCCCCATTCGAGCAGTTTGTTGCCGAGGGACTGCGTGCAAAGGGCTGGGAAACCCATCCGCAGATTGGTGTGTCGCGCTTCCGTATCGACCTGGGCGTCGTGCACCCGGATCGACCGGGCGACTACCTTATAGGCGTCGAGTGCGATGGCGCGACCTATCACAGCGCTGCGACAGCCCGGGATCGCGACAAGGTGCGAAGCGAGATCCTGCGTAGCCTCGGTTGGCGGCTGGTACGGGTCTGGTCAACCGCGTGGTGGGTTGATCGCGATGGCGCCCTGGAGCGACTGCATGAAGCCATCAGCGCCGAGCTCGAGGATCAACGTGCCAAGGCAGTTGAATCGCATCGGGCGCGGGAGATCGAAGCAGCAGCTGCAGCAAAAGCGATGGACGCCGAAGGCGCGGCTATTGTGGAGAGGGACACGGAGCAGGACGATGAGGCAGGGGAGATGCCTGCCTCTGATCCAATGGTCGTGAAGAAGATGGAAAGTCCCCCACCCGAACCCATGCGCTTGGTCGCACGCGGTCCAAGCGATGACAGGGCGGTTCCCATAGAGCGTACCTACCGGATGGCTGACCTCTCCCACCTGGAATCGTCACTTAAGCCGGACAGCTTCCATGACGCATCGTACGACGCCATCCTCGAGACGTGCATCCGTGAAGTGCTTGAGCAAGAGGCGCCAATCCTCGACAAGGTCCTCGTTGATCGAATCGCCCGAGCTCACGGATTCAAGCGGTCCGGTCGTCTCATTCGTGAACGTGTACTCGAGCTCGCCGAGCGCCATTACCACTTCCAGCCCGACTCGGAGCTGGACCATGGGCATTTCGTGTGGCTGGCCGCGGACGATCCTGCTCGTTGGAGCATTTATCGCGTCCCGGAGCAGGAGGAGGACATCCGCTTCATCGAGGAACTCGCTCCTGAGGAAATTGTTGCCATCGCGCGGTCAATCCAGAGCGATGACCCGGTAGTTGATATCGCGAGAGCCTTCGGAATCCGCAGGCTCTCAGCGTCGGCCAAAGGTCGGCTCGTCAGAGTGCTCGGAGCCTATGCAACGCGGTAGCGAGAGCCGAGGGGCAGCGTGACGCTTCGTGATTAGTCAGTGTTATCGGTGGTAGGGGCAACTTCCGACCCGTCGCTGTGCTCGGAACTCGATGGCCAATGCCGGCTTTACAGCGGTTGCCATCTCTCAGCAATTACGTTTGGGTGATGGCTTGCGCCCATTGTAGTTCTGCGTTTTAGCGATTGTGTTGCCCAAGCTGTCTTCAACGTTGAAAACATGCGGCGCCGACTGAAGAAGCGTTAGGATACTTAGAAGCGAGCAGGCTGCTCGATAATTAGATACTGGGGCGAGGATTGAACCAACAGCAACTTGATCCGCCAGGGATGCTTGGAGGTGCTAGCGTCGCCGAACGAGCAGAGGAAGACGAGAAGAGCGCGGATGTGCACGATCGGGGGGAACTCCACGTGCACATGAACGGCGCGATTCCAACATCGACAATTCGAGAGATCCTGGCTGATGAAGCGACCGTATTGCCGGTTGGATTCCAGTCCGAGCAGGACCTAGTTCGGACGACACCCTGCCAGTCTCTGGTCGAATACCTGACGCCTTGGCAAGTGCTGCGACTCTTTCCAAGGAAGCGCGAGAACCTTGATCGTCTCACTCTTGCGATCTTTGCGGGCCTAGCGGACAACAACGTGCGCTTCGTCGAACTTCGAAGCAGCGTTCTGTACCTCGCGGTGCTTCAAAAATGTTCGCCAGCACAGGCGCTCAAGCGCCTGATAGAGTCGACCGGGGAGGCTGCACAGCGTTACGGTATCCGTCGCGGACTGATCATCACGGTGACGCGTGGCGACTATGCCGCCGTCAACTTATCCACCCTCCTACAGGCGTATCAGGACCTTGGTGAGCCGAAGGCCGTGATTGGGCTCGACCTGGCGGGAGATGAAGACATGGCGTATCCCGCGGAGTTGCCCCCGCTCTTTCGGGAGGCCAAAGACAGGTTTGGGCTCGGGATCACGATCCACGCCGGCGAAACAGGCCGGTCGGAAAACGTCCGGTCTGCCGTAGAGTTGTTCGACGCAGATCGCATAGGCCACGGGACAGCGGCTGGCAAGGATCCAGAGCTGCTGGAGCTTCTTTCCGCTAGGGGAATCTGCGTGGAGGTGTGCCCGATCAGCAATCGGCTCACTGGCGCGGTTTCTACGAACGAGGCTCACCCGCTTCAACAGTTCCGGCGACATGGCGTACCGTTTGTCATTTGCTCGGATAACCCCGCAATCCACCAGCGCGGCCTCGCGGACGACCAAGCCGCGGCGATGGTCGAAGGCCTGTCGATCAGTGACGTGCGACAGCAGTACGAAGTAGCCAAGCGCTACTCATTCATGGAGGATCTAAAATGAGAATCCGATTTATGTCGGGCAACGCGCACAAAATCGCTGAAGTGCAGCGGATCCTTGCCCCCATAGGCGTGGACATCGTGCCGGTGTCGAGGAAAATCGAGGAGCTCCAGACCGAGGATGTCGAGAGCTTGGTACGGGACAAGCTGGCAAAAGCATTCGAGGCCATTGGTCGCCCGTTGTTCGTCGAACACACCGGCTTGTACTTGAGCGGCCTCAACGGACTTCCTGCGGGCTTGACGCAAATCTTCTGGGACAGGCTGAAGGCGGATCGCTTCGCTGACCTCGTGGCAGGACTTAGCGATGCCAAGGTCACCGCCAAGACGATCCTCGGATACTGCGACGGGCGCAAAATTCACCTGTTTGAGGGTGCGATCGATGGAACCGTACCTCGCACACCTGTCGGCCCCACTGACTTTCAATGGGACTGTGTCTTCGTCCCGGATGGCAGTACTCAGACGTTCGCTGAGATGGGCGCGGGCAAGGACGACATCTCCATGCGCCGAAAAGCACTGGAGCTGTTTGCAGCCCACCTCAAATTTGCGAAGGGCACAAAATGAAGGATGAACTGCTCGACGCGCATCACACAGGCAAGCTGATGCTATTTGCGGGTGCTGGAGTTTCTGCCAACCTTGGCCTGCCGAATTGGGACGCGTTGATCGCGCACATCGCGGAGGAGCTTGGCTATGACCCGAAGATCTTCTCTACCTACGGCACGCATCTGGCCCTTGCAGAGTTCTACAAAAAGAAGAAGGGCGGACTCGGTCCGCTGCGCAGCTGGATGGACCGTGAGTGGCATAAGCCAACCACGGACATCTCCAAATCCGACATTCATCGGCTGATCACGCAGGGAAGTTTCTCCCGGATCTACACCACCAATTACGACCGCTGGCTAGAGTACGCTCACGATGCGTTCGGTGTGAAGTACGACAAGATCGCTAGTGTGGCCGATCTTGTTTCCGTCACGGATGGCCACCGGCAGATCATAAAGTTCCATGGCGACTTTGACGCAGATGACTCGATCGTCCTTGACGAGACTAGCTACTTTCAGCGGTTGGACTTCGATACACCGCTGGACATCAAGCTCCGCAATGACGTGCTGGGTAGTTCGGTTCTCTTCATCGGCTACAGCCTGAACGATCTCAACATCCGCCTTCTGTTCTATCGCCTAACAGAGATGTGGGGGCGTTCTACCCTTGCGTCCGCAAGGCCGAAGTCCTACGTCTTCACGAATCGTCCAAATCCGGTAGCCCAGGAAGTCTTGAGCCATTGGGGGATCGAGATGATCATTTCGGAGGAGGACGACCCCAAGAAGGCGCTCACGGATTTCCTTCAGGATTTGGTGACCTAACACTGGTTAGCGGAAGCAGCTTCTCAGGGACGACGACTATCAGCCAGCAGCTACCAAAGCATCGGCAGTCCGCGACTGACCGCGAGGCGACAACTTTGTGCACGGCGTGAATGGATCGTTCTTTACCCAGCCAGAAGAGGGCGTCGCATGGATCGAAGTTGTCTTAGGCGAGGAGCCTCTACTCGCGGAGGTCGACCTCTCGCAGTTCTGCTGGATGTCGAGGATCATGCCGTGCCTGCAGTTGAACCCTGGGAATCTGGAATTACCTGTAGGACGGGATTAATTAGATGACATAGATGCGGGCGGTCAGGCTTTGCTATATGCCAGCACACAGACGCCCGAATGAGCAATCTCAGCCTTGAACCGTAAGATATGCCCGCTGCCGCTCAAAAGGGGCAGTCAGCCACGACCACAGGGGGTCAACTTGATCAGTCCACTCAGGAAGAGAACGCGCGAAGGCAAGCTCTACGTCCGCTTTCCAGACATCGAAGCCCAACTTGTCGAACTCGATCAGCTCTCTTCAGAGGAGCTGATAGCACGCTGTCGGATCCCCGAACGCGAGGCTGGATCGGTCCACACCGAATGCGTGCTGACCTTCGTGCGCCGGGAATGGGCAGCGCAGAATCAATCACTCTACGAGCCGCTTCTGAAAGTGCTCTTGGAGCGGCTTCGGCGTAGGCTACCGCGTGCCGTCAGCAAGGGTGGCAAGACCGAGTCCATGGCTCGGAGCGATGCCGCTGAGCAGATCCAGGATACCTTTGTCAGCATGCTCATTGGTGAAGTGAATGGTTACGACGAGCGGCTGGACTTCTACGAAATCTCGTTCAGCCAAAGCCTGGCAGCGCTCAGCCATACCGCCAAGATCCGCGCGCACCGATCAGCTAGCCGCCAAGAGGAGCTATACGACGAGGAAGAGGGGGAGATCAGGATTGATGTCGAGGAGGCCGCGGGCACCTTTGACCCCTTCGATCCCGACCTGCTTCAACAAGAAACTTACCGGATTCGCCTCCCGGGAGCGATGGAGCAGTTGAAACCCCTCGAAAAAAGGATAGTTGAGATGTGGCGAAATGATATTCCCATAGACTCGAAGGACCCGAATGTCATCACTATGAGGGGCATGACGGGTCGTTCAGAAAAAGGCATCCGGCTTATTCGCGACCGGGCGTTCGCAAAACTTCGCGACTTGCTGACGCGTGGGGAGGATGCATGAACACACCGAAGATCTCCGTTGAAGAAGTCCTCGAAGCCTTCTCCCTAGAAGCCGACGCAGGCCCGGTTACGTTGCAACTCTACTTGCGCGAATATCCCCAGTTCTCTGATGAACTGATTGATCTTTCGAGTGAGATCTTCCAGTTCTCGCTGGTGGAGGAAGGCGAGCTCCTTGACACTGATCACGCACGCATGGAGTCAGCGCTTTCCCAGTTCAAAAGTGCGGCTTCTCGTGCCGCACAGGCTGCCTTGGCGCGCCTGGCGCCCGAGAAGCAGCGCGAACTTGCCCAAGCGCTTGGTGTTCCGCGTCAAGTCATCCTAGCGTTCGTCGAGCGGGGAGTAATTTTGAGCACCGTTCCAGGGCGCTTCCTTGCCCGCATGTCAGAAGTCCTTAGAACCAATGTACGAGACCTCACCATGCATCTGTCCCAGCCACCGATACGCGCGACCCGCTATGCCAAAGCAGACGACAAGCCGCAAGAGGCTGGCCAAGTGAGTTTCGAACAACTTCTCCGTGATGCAGGAGTATCGGAGGAAAAAACCGCAGAACTTCTCGGGGATGAGCCGTGAAATGGATGCCATCGAGCTTGGCCGGCGCGAAGCTGTCGGTCTGCATGCAGAACTAGTTGCCTCAGGTGTTGACCCGTGGAACCTGCTTGCACTGGTTAAGGCTGCGGCGACGCGCAAAAAGATCGATATAGAGGAAACAGCAAAGGGCGCGGCTGTGCTGCACGGTACGCGAGCCACGCTCGTTCCAGGTTCGAACCTGATCCTTCACGAGGCAGGTGGCACTGATTTCGAGCGCGCGTTCCTGATCGCACACGAACTTGGACACGCACAGCTTGGCGACGATGTATTCGAAGACGAGCCTGCGACCTTCGATCCCCTACGTCCGGCAGAACCGCCCCCCGTCGGACTCGAACGGGTCGTGGACTATGGACGGCGACAGCGCCGGGAAGTGCAGATGGACTTGTTTGCGCGCGAGTTGCTCCTCCCGCGTCCCTGGATCCGAGCCCTGCATATCGACGAAGGCATGTCGGCGAGCGATATCGCGACGCGGCTCGGTGCGCCGTTTGAAGTCGTCGCCCAGCAGCTGCTCGATGCGCTACTGCTTCCTCAAGTGCCGGATGACGCCATCGAGAGCTCGGAGGAACGGCCTCTCAATGCGGGCCAACGCGCGGCGGCTGAATACAACGGATCTCACTATCTCCTGGAAGCAGGGCCGGGGACGGGCAAGACGCGCACGTTGGTGGGTCGGATCGAGTTTCTTCTAGGGCAAGGCGTCGATCCGAGACGCATCCTGGTTCTGACTTTCTCAAATAAGGCGGCTGGCGAGCTTGCGACCCGCGTTGCGCAGCTCAGTGCTGAAGCCGCTGCCGCCATCTGGATCGGCACTTTCCATGCCTTCGGGCTTGACATCCTTCGCCGCTTCTATAAAGAGATGGAACTACCTGCGGACCCGCGTCTCCTCGATCGCACCCAGGCCGTGGAACTTGTGGAGAACGAGGTTCCGCGACTTGGGCTCACGCACTACCGAAACCTCTACGATCCGACAGACATCATCGCAGCCATCCTTCAGGCGATTTCCCGCGCGAAGGATGAGGTGGTTGATGCGGCCGGGTATCGGGCGCTCGCCGACGCGATGCGCGCCGCCGCCGGGGACGAAGCCGCCATCGACGCGGCAGAGAAGGCACTGGAAGTTGCAAAGGTTTACGAGTTCTACGAGCGCATAAAGCACGAGAGGCAGACTGTCGACTTTGGAGATCTCGTGCTCCGGCCGGTACAGCTTCTAGAAGGAAACGAAGGTGTCCGGCGTGCACTCCAAGACACCTACGACCACATCCTCATTGATGAATATCAGGATGTGAACCGCAGCAGCGTGCGGCTCTTAACCGCGCTCGCAGGCGAACACGGCCACGTTTGGGCGGTGGGGGACGCTCGTCAGTCAATCTATCGCTTCCGGGGCGCCTCCTCTTACAACTTGGACCGTTTCGGAGACGAAGACTTCCCGGGTGGTGTGCGCGGCCGGCTGAGCGAGAACTACCGTTCCTTTGGTACGGTGCTCGCCTCATCCACGCAGTTTGCGAACGAGATGGTCGTGGGAGGGGATGGCTGTGTGCTCGCCCCAAGTCGTGGGAGGGGTGAGCATCGCCCGCAAATGCGCCGAGTCCAAACGGGACCGCAGGAGATCGTTGCGGTGGCCGATGCCATCGAGGAGATGCGGGCGGCGGGATACTCGTATCGCGACCAGGCAGTGCTGTGCACTGGGAACGAGAAGCTAGCCAACCATGGCTGGGCGTTGGAACGTCTGGGCATTCCGGTCCTCTTCCTCGGCAGCTTGTTCGAGCGGGACGAGGTCAAAGACATGCTGTCTCTTGTCTCGCTTCTCGTTGACCGGCGGGCAATGGGACTGCTGAGGTTGGCCTGCCTACCGCAGTTTTCGATGACGCTTACAGACGTGGCTGGCGCTATTAAACACGCGCGAGAACAAGAGTTGGAATCTGGTCAATGGCGAGACGCCCTCTCGGACATTCCAGACCTTAGCGATCAGGGGCGTGCTTCCCTGGCTGCTATTGTCGGACTTCTCGATGGGTTCGGCGCCGATGCCAATCCTTGGGAAGTCATTGCAGCGGCGCTCCTCGACCGAACGCGCCTTGCCGCCGAGATCAGCCAATCCGTTGAGATCCGGGATCACGCACGCGGCATTGGAATCTGGCAACTCATGAACTTCCTGCGGGTGCAGCCGCGAGGACTGGGCCTTCCGATTACGCGAGTGCTCGAACGCATCCGCCGGCTCGTGCGACTGGGGGACGATCGCGATCTTCGGCAGTTGCCTGACGCAGCGCAGCACTTGGATGCCGTCCGGATCATGACAATCCACGGCGCCAAAGGCCTTGAATTCCCGGCGGTGCACTTGCCAGGCATGAATGTCTCGACGCTCCCGCGCGCATTCCAAACACCAAAATGCTCGCCACCCGATGGCATGGTCGAGGGCGCGCAAGGAAGTTCGCACGAGGAGCAGCGTCGCGAGCACGAAAAGGAGCAGGAGTGCCTGTTCTATGTCGCAATCACCCGCGCTCGCGATCGACTGTTCTTCTACGCATCCTCCGTCAACGCCGCTGGCAGTCGGCGAAACCTGTCGCCGTACATCGACCGAATTACAGCCACGATCGACAGTACACCAACTTCTCCCTCACGTGCCGCGCCCGAGGATGCCACCGACGCACCTGTGGAACTGGTGCACTCTGGCGGGATGACGGTGGAGGGGGTGGACGTTGGCCTCTACGACCGCTGCCCGCGCCGCTATTTCTACATGCGGCTATTGCAGATCGGTGGCAAGCGCATCCAAACCCCTTTCATGCAGATGCATGACGCGGTTCGCAGTGCACTCCAAGCCTGTGCTGAATCCGGACAGGCAGGAAGCGAATTCATCTCTGAGCGAATTGCCGAGGAGTTTGCGGCCTCGGGGCTGGCGGACCATGGTTATGCCGGCGACTACCGTGGACTTGCCCAGGGCATGGTCGAATTCTTTGCTGCCAGCCGAGCGAATCACACTCCGCAGGCGCCGGCCTCGCTCTCTCTTCGTCTCGGGGAGGAGCAGATCGTCATTATCCCTGATGATGTCCTGAGCTCGCCAGAAGGGCAGCAACTGTATCGCCGGGTGCGCACTGGGCACGCGCGTAAGGACGATGACAAGGATCCCGCCCACATCGCCTTCGTCCTCGCCGTAAAAGAGGCAGCGCCCGGGGCGAAGGTGGAAGTGGTCTCGCTTGCAGACCAATCGGTCGTCTCAGTCGACCCCACTGCCAGGCAGCTTGCAAGCGGGCGTGAGAAAGTTGCCAAGACTCTTCGGGGTGTCCGAGCAGGGGAGTTCGAAGCCAAGCCGTCGACCTTTACCTGCCCAACCTGCCCGGCATTCTTCGTGTGTGGGGCAGTGCCGTCGGGACCGCTGCCAACAAAGCACTGAAGAAAAGTTACCGGTTAGTGATTGCTGGATCGATGACTTAGTAGGCGGGACAGCGTGCCCTGCCGTTCCTAAGAGGTAATTCCAGCATGAACCAGCAAGACCTTATCGACTGTGACGACGTAGGCGAGGCGATCCGCGACGGGCGCGCACTTCGTCCCGCCCGTGCATTCAGGATCCGTTTCGCTCTGAACGACTTGAACTTCCGTCCCGTCGAGGTGGAAGATCCCGTGCCGCTCGGGCGTCAGATCCTCGCCGCCGCGGGACTCGATGCTCAGTCTGGGTACTCCTTGTTCGCGATCCTCGACCGAGGCGACTTCGAAGATGTTCTCCTCGACGGACCCTTCGACCTGCGCGGACGAGGTGCCGAGCGTTTCGTCGCCTTCCAGACCGATCGTGAGTTCAAGCTCACGGTTAATGGCCACCAGGTGCAGTGGGGTAAACCCACTATCTCTGGCGCAGTTCTCTACGATCTGGCAGCACCGTCCGAGGGTGAAGCCGTCTTTCTCGTGGTCGACGGGGGCACGGATCGGGAGATCGGGCAGGAGGATCTGTTCGATCTGACCGCTCCTGGCATCGAACGCTTCATCGCGGCACCGCGCGACACGCGCAAGTACCAGATCATCGTCAACGGACGCGAGATCGAGGTGGCGGAGAAACGCCAGACCTTCGACGACCTCGTCGCTCTCGCTTATCCGGGCAATACTCCGGCCCCCAATGTCGTCTACTCGATCACTTACAGCCGTGCGGCATCGACGCCGCACAGTGGTGAGCTCGGGCAGGGCGGTTTTATCGAAATCAAAAATGGGACCCGCATCAATGTCACATGCACTGTTCAGTCTTAACGAAGATCTGAGGCAGCTGCGTGAGGCTGGCTACTCCGTCCAGCGCGTGGGGGGCTTCCTGGTCATGCGGGAAGTTCCCTACGTCAGCGCAGCGCGCGAGATCAAGCGCGGTACGATCATCTCGGACCTGTGCCTATCGGGCGATCGCACGCAAAAGCCGGAGCCGCACACCGTTCACTTCGATGGCGAGTTTCCTTGCAATGCACAGGGGGGCCAGCTGTCGGGAATCGGAGCGGGATCAGCGGAGGCAGACCTCGGGCACGGTCTTCGCTCGCGGCATATCTTCTCATCCAAGCCGGGACCGCAAGGCTATTCGAACTACTTCGAGAAGATGTCGACTTACGCCTCGATCCTTGCGGGACCCGCAGCGGTGCTCGACCCGACGGCCACACCACGGGTGTATCGCGAGCCGGACCCCGAGGAAGACAGCGTCTTCAACTATGTCGAGACCGCGTCGGACCGGGTACGCATAGGGCACCTGACAGCAATGTTCAAAGGAGAGCGCATCGCGATCTTGGGCCTTGGAGGTACCGGAGCGTATGTCGTCGACCAAGTTGCGAAGACCCCAGTCGCCGAGATCCGCATCATCGATGGCGATGAGTTCTTGCAGCACAACGCCTTCCGAGCGCCCGGTGCACCTTCAATCGAGACGCTGCGTGAGGTACCCAAGAAAGTGGACTACTACGGCGCGCTCTACTCGAAGATGCACCGTGGCATCACCGTGCATGCGGTTGCGATCTCCGCCGAAACGATCCATCTGCTCGATGGCATTTCATTCGCGTTCCTGTGCATGGACGCAGGCGAAGCCAAGCGCCTGGCAGTCGAGAAGCTCGAAAGCATGGCCGTGTCGTTCATCGATGTCGGGATGGGCCTTACCCTCGACGGCGACTCGCTCGGCGGGATCTTGCGGGTCTCCACGAGCACGCCAGGAGACCGGGCTACGTTGCGCTCGCGAGTGTCGTTTACCGGAGGTGGGGCGAACGACATCTACGCAACCAACATCCAGGTGGCGGATCTCAACATGCTCAATGCCGCGCTGGCTGTAATTAAGTGGAAGAAGCTAGTGGGCTTCTATCGCGATCTCGAAAAGGAAGTGCAGTCGACCTACACCACGGACAGCAACCAGCTTGATAGCAAGGGGCCAGAATGATCCGTTTTCATTCGCTTGAGCCGCGCTTCGTTTTGACCATCCCTCGACCACTGGAACCTGGTGTGCTGTACGTCTCCATGGAATATGGCACCGTCGTCCACAGTTGCTGTTGTGGCTGTGGACTCGAGGTCGTTACACCCTTGACGCCAACTGACTGGCATCTGAGCTATGACGGCGAGGGGATCTCGCTTAGGCCATCGGTAGGGAATTGGAATTTCCCTTGTCAATCGCACTACGTAATCACCCGAAATCGGGTTTTCGAATCGGGGCATTGGAGCAAGGAGCGCGTCGAAGCTGAGCAGCGTCGCGACCGTAGGGCCAAGGCTTCCTACTACCAGTCCATGACTGAAAGCGGCCCGGAGAAAGCGGCTGCGGAAATTAATTCCACCGCGCCGCAAGTCGTGCTTCCATCTGGTCGTCCGTGGTTTTCGCGATGGTGTCGAATCATTAGGGATCTAGCTCGTCGCGCTTTCTAATCCTCCAGCAGACGAGCAGCTGGATTTGAGGCAACGCTACCTGTTTGAAAATACCCGATCACGCTGGATACCGCACGATGCTCCGTCATCGCCATGATCGCCGGCAGCGATACACCTTGACGACTCGCTTCCGTTACAAACCCCGACCGCAGGCTGTGCCCACCAAAGTCCCCCTCCAACCCTGCGAGTCGGGCTCGCCGCTGTACGACTTCGCCAACCGCAGCCGGCGACAGGGCAGGGCCCACCCGCTGCTTCCATAGCCGCCGAAAGATGGCCCCTTCGCTAATCCCGGCCGCAGCCAACCATTCTTCCAAGGCTTGCGCGGCCCGATCCAGAATCGGCTTGTCCGGCGTCGACGACGCGGTCACACCGGCCTGCTGCGTCTTGCTGTGTTCGAGCCGATAGATATAGCCATGCGGGCCGATGCGACGTAAATCTCTAATGTCTGCTGCGGCGATCTCGCTGCGCCGGCGGCCGCCACTGGCGAAACCGAAGCAGAGCAGGGCGCGGTCACGGGTACCTTCAAGCGTGTCATCGCAGGTAGCGAGCATCGCCTCCAGTTCGGTCAGCGTGATGGCGGTCTTCTTGTGCGGCCGCTCACCGCGCTTGACCGCCGCGCGCGCGGCTCGGCTCAGGACGGTACGGATGGCCGGTTGTTCGCACGGATTGGTCGCATGCTTGAGTCGATGTGCGGTCGACAGCACGGCCACTCGGTGGCGGACCGTGGCCAGCGTCCACGGGCCGAGCTTGGCCTTGAGACCAGCGGCCACCAGCGCCTGATCCACAGCTGGCGGCAGTTCCCACGCCAATTCGCCGTCGGCTAAGCGACGTACCACATGGTCGACCACGAACTGCAGCACGGTGGCCTCGGGTACCGGCAACGACATTTCGATGCCATAGCGTGCCGCGTGCCAGCCGGCCCAGTAGCGCAAGGCGCTCGCGTAGCTGCGCGTGGTGTTCGCCGCCGCGGCCTCGGCGAGCAGCTCGCGCACGGCGTCGGCGGCTTGCTCGGCCAACTGGATCGGCAACGACAGGCTGGAAGCCGGTTGGGCGAGGGTCGATATGGTAGAATTATCTTTCATATTATGTAGTGTATACTACGAATAAGGCCGTCTAGCCACGATAATCATCACTTATCGCCAGTACGTCAAGATAAGGGTAGGGCGCCGATCAGGGAGACACCAGCAATGGCCAGAGGCATCACCCAAGACCAGGTCAGCGCCGCCGCCGACGCGCTCGTGACCGCCGGCGAGCGGCCGACGATCGAGAAGATTCGGGCGCAGCTCGGCACGGGCTCGCCCAATACCGTGACCCGCATGTTGGACACCTGGCGCGGCGCGCTCGCCACGCGGCTGAGCCAGGTACTCGCGTTGCCCGACGTTCCGGCGGATGTGGGGCAGGCATTCACCGAGGTCTGGCGCTTGGCCATGACCCAGGCGGGGTCGCTGGCGCAGGCCGCCCTTTCGCAAGAGCAGAACGCCCTGCTGGCTGCGCAATCGTCGCTCACGCAAGAACGCAAGCTGTGGGAGATCGCGCTCGCTGAAGCCCAAGCGCAGGCGCAGAACGCGGATCAGGCCCGCGAGGTGGCTGAAACACGACTGGCGGATATCCAACGGCTCGTCGAGCAACAGGCGGGCCAACTGGGGGAACTGATGCAACAACGCATTGGATGGCAGCAACGTGCCGAGCAGTTGGACGATGCCTTCGAGGCGCACAAAAGCAGCCTGGCGGCCGAGCGCGAGGCTCGATCGGCGCATGTGCGGGCGGTGGAGGATCGCGCGCACGCGGAAATCGATCGGGCCCGGGAAGAGACCAAAACTCTGCAGGCGACGCTGCGCCGGCAAGAGCGGGAAGCATCGACCCTAGCCTCACGACTGGAAACGGCCGAGGCCTCGACTCGTGCCGCCGAGCGCTTGGCCAGCGAGCACGGGGCTCGTGCTAGAACTTTGGAGCAACAACTGGCCCGGATGGATGGTCTTCCCGCCGCTTTGCTCGCGGCTCAGCAGGCGCTGCAGGTGGCGACCCAGCGCGAAGCGGCGCTGCACACTAAATTGGAGAGCATCAAGGTGAAGCCGCCGAGCACCAGAAAGAAGCCACGAACTCCATCCGGAGCCCGGTAGTGATGATCATCCAACAGGAATTAGCATGCTTTCGCTCTTCTTGCTAATTTTAGCCAGGTTCAGCTAATTGTTTGAAAACAATTACTTGCGTTTGAATTGCCGAACGAAGGCCTGGGTCCATTGAGCAAGTTCACCGGTGTACGCACCAGAGACACATGATTGAACGTGTGGCGTGTCATTGGCAGAGGCCGAGGCAAACTACTACCGGCAACTCGCCAGTCAGCCCACCGCGGTGGTGGTCTGACTTAAACCAAACAGCCTCCAAGGAACCCGGGGCGATTCAGGAAAAGCTGCCGCGCTTGAAACCTCGCTCGCCAAAGCCAGCGCCCGCCCGAGAGCGATGCGCACCCCCCGGTCGGTTGGATTGTCGAAGGCCACCAAGGCTAAGAAACCAACAAAGTGAGTCAGTAGCTCACTGACTACAATGTCGGATAAATCCCGATAGCGCAGAGAACCGATGGTTTGGCTGCACTAAAGCGCTGGCCCCAGCGCAATTAACCCCAGGGGAATGCATTTATCTGTTGGGCCTGCAGATGGCCGATCGCAATGCCTATTCCATGATTTTACATAATATACATTATGCGAAATTATAGAGATGAGCATCAGGGCATCAACGCAACGGCTCGGCCGCCTTGTTCCCCTGGCAGCTGATCGGCTGCCCGTTCTTGCCGACGGCCTTGGTAAAGCTTGAACCCTGGTGGTTAATGACGATGCCGCCTGCGCATTGCTGGGTCCGATCGAGCAGATAACTTGCTTCCACCTGGAGTGCTTCCTGCCGTAGCCGGGCCTGCCGAACAAGTTCCGCGGCCTGATACTGTCGCGCCTGA
>Ga0134125_10001676_pt1 | contig 27099 bp, 25 predicted proteins | sample KB31751_FD_96464 | JGI IMG/M metagenome (GOLD analysis project Ga0134125, IMG submission 96464) | Terrestrial soil microbial communities with excess Nitrogen fertilizer from Kellogg Biological Station, Michigan, USA - KB3-175-1 | ecosystem: Environmental > Terrestrial > Soil > Unclassified ...
ACAGCCGGACCAGCGCCCGGATCTTTTTCAGATCGACCCGTAGCCGGTGGAGCGCCTCTTCATCGTGGGATGTGCCGAAGGCTTCCAGTTGTCTCAGCCAGTCCCGTTCCTGATGGGCCAGATACTGCCGCTGCTTTTTCTTAGTAAGCATGACCGTCGGTCTTGTATATCGCTTCGATCTCCGTGTATTCCCTGAATTGCGCGATATCCTGCTCGACCCTTCGCCGGAACCCGGGCGTGAGCAACTGGACCATGCGCTCTCCGATCGCGCCGCGGGGAATTCCGTATGCGATCATGACGTCCACGCGCGTCCCTTTGCCCGGCGTGTCGGAAAAATTGATCTTCCCCGTATTCCGGATCACCGACCCCGGGACAGCATGCCAGGATATTTCCACGTCCTTTTCATCCTTGACGATCGTCGTTTCCCACCGGACTTCTCCTGCTCCGCCGGGCATCTTCAAACGCCAGGCCGCGGTCCGATCATCCAATTCGTCGACACTCTCCAGGTGCCGCATGAAATCGGGAAGATTGCCGAACCGCCGCCAATGTTCGTACACCTCGTGCCTGGGCCGGGCGACGACCACATGGGTTCTGACCTTCATGTCGCCCCCCGCATGTTCCAGCCGGTGGGCGAAGGCCTCCCTGACAGGACACCGCCCCGTGACGGCACGGTAAAGCAGGTACCCGCCGCCAGCGAGGAGCAGCGTATTGATCGTATGCTTTCGGGCAGTAGCGTAAAAGAGCAGGGAACCTGCCAGCGCGGAAAGGATTCTCTCCTTGTCCCCGACATTCGGATGAGGCCTGGTGGACGCAGTCTGCATATACAGGGCTTTACCCAAACGATGCAAATTATGCGCCCGTTTCGGGGCCCAATCAAAGAAATTGTAATTTCCGGGAATGAAATATTTTCCAGCGGTCGCCTTCCTTGAGATCCAGTGGGCGAAGCATTGGCTCGCGGTCGCCGCTCTCCTCTGCTGTCTCCGGGCCGGCGCCCAATCTGGACCGGTCGGGTATTTCCCACCCCGCGGCGAGTGGCAGCGCCGCAGCCCGGCAACCCTGGGACTCGACTCGGCCGCCATTGCCGGGGCGGTCCGTTTTGCCATCGAAATGGAATCGAAGGCGCCCCGGGACCAGGAACTCGCACAAGCAGAAAGCTTTGGCCGGGAGCCGTTCGACGCGGGGATAGGCCCTTTCAGCGTTCGGGGTGAACCGACCGGGCTCATCATCTGCAAAGGGTACATCGTAGCGGAATGGGGCGACCCTGCGCGCGTTGATATGACGCACAGCGTGACCAAGAGCTTCCTCTCCACCGTGATCGGTTTGGCGGTCGACCGCGGCCTCATCGGCAGCGTGATGGATACCGTTGCGCTCTATGTACCGCCGATCGAGGTATTCGATCCGGCCGACCAAACGCGCGCCGCGGAAGACCTCGGAAAACCGCAGTTGCTTTATCCCTTCGCGGGACCCCATAACCGGCTCCTGACCTGGGATGTCATGCTCCGCCAGACCAGCGACTGGGAAGGGACGCTCTGGGGTAAGCCTGACTGGGCCGACCGCCCCGATCCGAAGGCTGCCGGGTGGACCACCCGCCCGCGGAACGCCCCCGGCGCGGTCTGGAAATACAACGACGTCCGGGTCAACGCCCTCGCGCTTGCCGCAACCAGCGTCTGGCGCCAGTCCCTGCCGCAGGTACTGAAGACGTATATCATGGATCCGATCGGCGCCTCCAATACCTGGCGCTGGAACGGCTACCGCAATTCCTGGATCGTACTGGACGGCCAGCCGGTTCAGTCGGTCAGCGGCGGCGGCCACTGGGGCGGCGGCATGTTCATCAACACTTTCGATATGGGCCGTTTCGGCCTGCTGACACTACACCGCGGCAACTGGAACGGCAGGCAACTTGTCTCCGAAGCCTGGATCCGGCGCGCACTGACGCCCACCACCGCGGAGCCGACTTACGGTTACATGAATTTCTTTTTGAACACCGGCAAAAAGCTCTTGCCCAGCGCGCCACTATCGGCCTTTGTGCACATCGGCAATGGGACTAACCTCATCTACGTCGATCCCGAACACGACCTGGTGGCCGTTGTGCGCTGGATCGACAACAACGCCATGGACGGCATGATCAAGCGCATCCTGTCAGCCTGGAAAAATTGATCTTTCCTACCATTCCCCGGGGCGGTCCAGGTTGAGATACCGCCACATCGCTTCGACAAAATAATAATCCGCATAGGTCAGCGGCACGTCTATTTCGGAATGGCCGGGCATATTCCCGACGCTGTGCATCAGCAGAAATCCGCCATTGGCGCCGACGACGGCATGATAGGCGCCGGAGGACAGGCTGACAAGGATCTGTTCGGCCACGTCGAGATAGCCCCGGCCTTTTTCCGGCGGAACATCCCGGCTCAGCTCGATCAGCGCGCTTGCCAGGATCGAAGCGGCGGACACATCGCGCGGCGCACGGGAGCCGCCCGGAGCGTCATAATCCCAGGCAGGGATTTTATCCGGTGGCAAACGCGGCAGGATATAACCGGTGATATGGACGGCCTGCGCCAGATAGCGGGGGTCACGGGTGTACCGGTACATCATCGTGTAACCGTACAATCCCCAGGACTGTCCCCTGGACCACGCGGAAGAATCGGCCAGGCCCTGCGCGGTCTTTTTTGCCAGCACCCCGCCTGTGGCAGTGTCGTAGTCGACCACGTGCCAGGAACTGTAGTCCGGTCTGAATTGATTGGCCATCGTCGTGTTGGCATGCCGCACGGCGATGCGGTAGAAAGAGGAATCCCCGGTTTCGCGGGTAGCCCAAAGCAGCAGTTCCAGATTCATCATATTGTCTATGATGACCGGGAAATGCCAGGGCTTGGTGTCCCAGCTGCGGATACAGCCGACCTTCGGATCGAACCTCGTGCTGAGCGACCGCGCACTGTTCAGGAGCACGCTGTCGTACGGCGCTTCGGAAAGATGGACCGTGCTATGGCGCTCTCGAATGAGCTTGATCAGGTTACCGTACGGCAAATACATCATGAAACCCAGATCATGGGTAGTCGTATTGAATTGTCCCGGCCCGAGCAGCCGCAGCCGCCGTTCGCCTTCGTCCAGCAAGGAGCTGTCATGTGAAAAACCATACAGGTAAAAGAGCGTAGCGGGATAGAACCCGCTGGTCCACCAGCCTGCGTCACTGGTGACCAGCTTCGAAGTGCCCGCGGAATAGCTCCTCGGCAGTTTATCCGCGGGTGTGCGTTCCATCAGGATCTTGTACTGATTCACCGCCTGCCGCAGGTCGCCGTCGATCAGCCGGACCAATGCCGGTTTTGGCTTCATCTTGTCCGGCCGCTGTGCCTGTGCGCAGGTGTCACCTAAAATATTGGCCACCAATATCAAAACAAGGAACTTATCCATACCTGCAAAAATACCGGGAAAATATCATCGGCCGACATCCGCGGCGGCATCCTTCCGCGCCATTTTATCGTATCGGGAAATAACTACTGCAAGGTGAACCTAACCGAGATTTATCAACCCAGCAATATTTATGTTCCCGGCCTTCCGGGCCCGCATGTTCCGGAGCGAACCCCGGACATCCGCAATCTTTACACCGACAGAGAGGTAGCCCATCTTCCTTTTCTGGATCCCGGTCATCCGCGCCGGAAGGACTGGGCCGGACGGGCAACTTCCGCCGATCGCCTCATCCGTTACCTTACCCTGCACAAAAAAGACGCAGGCATTCTCGAGATCGGCTGCGGCAACGGTTGGCTCTCCCGCCGGCTGTCCACCGTACCCGGAAGCCGTGTAGTGGGGCTGGACAGGGATCTCGGTGAATTGCGGCAGGCTGCGCGCGTATTCCGGCGGCAGCCAAACCTGAAATTCATCTTTGGCGACTTTTATTCGACCGTGTTACAGGATCTGTCCTTCGACGTCATCATCATGGCAGCGACCGTCCACTGTTTCCCTTCCGTTCCCCGGGTCATCCGCGATGCGCTTACTTATCTCCGGCCGCATGGCGAGCTGCACCTGTTGGATTCCGCCGTCCGTCGGCGCGCGCTCTCCGACTTACCGCACCGGTTGCTGTACGACCCGCAACGGCTGTTGAACCGCCTGCTGCAACCCCAAAATCGCCACCCGTGGATCTGTATTCCCGCGGCGCCGCTCCCTGCCGGTGCTGCTTGACCGGCGGCCGCAACCAAAAAATAGCTAATTTTATCGCTTATTGTCATTATCATTAAGCAGCAATGAGCGAGCAACTGAACCTATTGGCCAGTCAACTGGAAGGGGAACTATACGAAGACAGCACGATCCGAACCCTGTACGCCACCGATGCCTCCGCCTACCGGGAAATGCCAAAAGCCGTGGCTATTCCAAAGACGGTGGCCGATATCCGAAAACTAATCCATTACGCGCACGCCGAAAAGACTTCGCTCATCCCGCGCACCGCCGGTACCTCACTGGCGGGCCAGGTAGTGGGCAGCGGGATAGTGGTGGATGTTTCCAAACATTTCACAGGGATACTGGAGCTCAATACGGCGGAACGTTGGGTACGGGTCCAGCCGGGCGTCGTCCGCGATGAACTGAACCTGTTCCTGCAGCCTCACGGCCTCATGTTCGGGCCCGAGACTTCCACCGCCAACCGCGCCATGATCGGCGGCATGGTCGGCAACAATTCGTGTGGATCCAACTCGATCGTTTACCGCAGCACCCGCGAACATCTCCTCGAAGTAAAAGCGCTCCTGAGCGATGGCACCGAGGCGACCTTCGGGCAACTGGAGCCGGAACAGTTTCACCGCCGTTGCGAGGACCCGGGTACCGAAGGCAGGCTCTACCGGCAGATCCGGACCATGCTGGGCAATTACGACAACCAGCTGTCCATCCGGAGCGAATTCCCGAAAGCTACCGTAGAACGGCGCAATACGGGCTATGCCCTCGACCTGCTGGTGGAGACCTCGCCGTTCACCGCGGGCGGGCCGGATTTCAATTTCTGCTCGCTGCTGGCCGGCTCGGAAGGCACCCTGGCCTTCATTACCGAGATTCGTCTTAACCTTTCTCCGCTCCCGCCGCGCGAAACCGGCCTGCTTTGCGTCCATTTTCATTCGATCGACGAGTCATTGCGGGCCAACCTGCTGGCGCTCGGTCATGGACCGACCGCGGTGGAACTGATCGACCGTTATATCCTCGAATGCACAAAGGACAACATCGAACAGCGGAAGAACCGATTCTTTGTCCAGGGCGACCCGGGCGCCATCCTCGTCATAGAATTCAAGAGATCGAAACGGGAAGAGATCCGGGAACTTGCCGGCCGCGTGGAAGCGGACATGCGCGCCGCGGGGCTGGGTTACTTCTTCCCGCTCCTCTTCGGCGAGGATACCAGAAAGATCTGGACCCTGCGCAAAGCCGGTCTCGGCCTGCTCAGTAACCTTCCGGGCGATGACAAGGCCGTGCCGGTGATCGAAGACACTGCCGTAGATGTACAGGACCTGCCGGCCTATATCCGCGATTTCAACGAGATCCTCAAAAAATATGGTCTTCATTCCGTCCACTATGCGCACGCCGGAAGCGGCGAGCTTCACTTAAGGCCGATCATCAACCTCAAAACGGCTGAAGGCAACGCAATGTTCCGCGCGATCGCGGTCGAAATTGCCGCGTTGGTAAAAAGATATCGTGGCTCGCTCAGCGGCGAACACGGCGACGGGAGACTGCGCGGCGAATTCATTCCTCAAATGGTCGGTGAACGCAACTACCGGCTGATGCGCGAGATCAAACAAACCTGGGACCCCGGCAACATTTTCAACCCGGGCAAGATCGTCGATACCCCCCCGATGAATACCATGCTGCGCTATGAGCCGGGACAGCAAACGCCCGCTTTTCCGACGGTATTCCGTTTCAACCGGCAGAACATCCTTCAGCATGCCGAACAATGCAATGGTTCAGGGGACTGCCGGAAGACCCAGTTGTCCGGCGGTACGATGTGCCCTTCCTTTATGGCCACGCGAAACGAAAAGGACACAACCCGCGCCAGGGCGAACATCCTCCGGGAATTCCTGACGCATTCTCCAAAGGATAACCGCTACGACCACCGGGAGATCTATGACGTGATGGATCTTTGCCTTAGCTGCAAAGGCTGCAAATCGGAATGCCCGTCCAATGTCGATATGGCCAAGCTCAAGGCGGAATTCCTGCAGCACTATTATGACGCCAATGGCGTCCCGCTGCGCGCACGCATGATTGCGGCATTCACTACGACCGCCCGGATAGGTTCCTGGGCGCCCGGGGTGTACAACCGGATCGTCAACGCCAAATGGGTCAAGAGCCTGGTCGGTTTCGCACCCGGGCGCTCGATGCCGCTTCTGAAAAACACGACCCTCCGCCGCTGGTATGAACGGCGTCGCACGCGGGGCGGAACCCCCGCCGGCCCCCACAGCTACGATTCCTCGCCACAACCTGCAGCCGGAGGCCGCCGCGTCTATCTCTTCTGCGACGAGTTCTCCAACTACAACGACGTGGAGATCGGCCAGAAGGCCATTCTTCTTCTCGAGCGCCTCGGGTATGAAGTGCTGCTACCCGACCATGAAGAAAGCGGCAGGACCTGGCTTTCCAAGGGACTGCTCCGCCGGGCAAAAGACATCGCCAATGAGAATATCCGCCTGCTGGCGCCCCTGGTTTCCGAAGCCACACCGCTGATCGGCATCGAACCCTCGGCTATCCTGACCTTCCGCGACGAATACCCGGACCTCGCATCCGACGGGCTCCTGGCGGGAGCGGCCTCCCTTGCCGCCAATACGTTTCTCATCGACGACTTCCTGGCTGCCGAAATAGATAAAGGCCATATCCGGCCCGAGCAGTTCACCCGGGAGTCCAAAAAAGTCGTCCTGCACGGTCACTGCCAGCAAAAAGCGCTGACTACGGTCGCCGGTTCCGTCAAGGCTCTTTCCCTCCCTGCTAATTATACGGTGGAGGTCATCCCCTCCGGCTGTTGCGGCATGGCCGGCTCCTTTGGCTACGAAAAGGAACATTTCCAGCTATCCCGGCAGATCGGCGAGCTGGTCCTCCTGCCCGCGGTCCGAAGTGCGGACGAGGAGACGATCGTGGCGGCCCCCGGCACCAGTTGCCGGCACCAGATCAGAGACGCCTGCGGACGGATCGCCCGCCACCCGGTGGAAGTCCTCTACGAGGCGCTCGTAATCTGAGAAAGACCCGTTAGCTTTGCAAAGGCAACAATCCCATCGTATGGCAATTCGCAAGATCATCGATCCGAACCTGAAGACCAACAACGACACCGGGTTTGGCACGAATGCCGAGAACTACGGAGGCAGGTTCATCAATAAGGACGGGACCTTTAACCTGCGGAAGGAAGGCATGTCCTATATCCAGCGATACAGCATTTTCCATTATATGCTGACTTTGCCGCGGTGGCGGTTCGCCACCGTCCTGTTCGCCTTCTATGTACTGATCAATTTGCTGTTCGCCTCACTGTACTTGCTGATCGGGACGAGCCAGCTCCAGGGTGTGATCGCGACGACCCCCTGGGCGAAATTCAAAGAGGCTTTCTTCTTCAGCACCGAGACGTTCACCACCGTCGGTTATGGACGGGTCAATCCCGTCGGCGGGGGAGCCAACCTCGTGGCGGCCATCGAAGCCATGTGTGGTTTCCTCTCTTTCGCGATCGCGACCGGCCTGATGTACGGGCGGTTTTCAAGGCCGCACGCCTTCCTTGTCTTTAGTGACAAGGCCCTGATCAGTCCTTACAAGGGAGGCGCCGGTCTTATGTTCCGGTTCGCCCCCTACAAAGATAACCATTCGCTTACGGACGTGGAGATCCGCGTGAACATCGGCCTGAAGGTCATGGCGGACGGCAACGCCGAGTACCGGTACTACGACCTCGGGCTGGAACGGACGAAGGTCGAAAGCCTGCCGATGAACTGGACCGTCGTCCACCCTATCGATGCCAAGAGTCCCCTGCTTGGCTTTACCCGGGAGGACATGCAGGCGGCAGATGTGGAACTGTATGTCCTGATCCGGGGGTTCGACGACGTTTATTCGAATATCGTCCAGCAGCGGACGTCCTATACCTATGACGAGATCGACTTCAACCGGAAATTCGTGCCGATGTACCGGGAAAGCAAGGACGGGAGGACGACGATCCTGGAGCTCCATAAGCTAAACGAATCCATTGCGGTGGCCATCCCCAGAAGCGATGCCACCGCTTCCGTCACGGCCGATCCCAACCCGTCCGTCGAGATTACGGGGATGGGACCCTCCACATCCCATCTGGCCAGGAGCTAGGCCGACGGCAAGGGCCCGATGACGGAAAGCTTTTTTTCATTACCTTCCTGCCATGAGACAACCGACTATACTGCTGGCGGCGCTGCTGCTTCCCGCCCTCATTTTTTCCCAACAACCCGATCCCCGCCTCGCCAAAGCCTCCCGCGAAGATAAAGCAGGCTGGATCTACGTCCACCTCGAAGGAAGTCCGCGGGATATCGGCTATCAGCATGGATGGCTGCTGGCAGGCGAGATCGACAACCTCATCCGGGCGATGCAATTGTCCCTCCCCCGCCTCTCGGGGAAAGACTGGAAATTTTACCGGGCAGCCGCAAAAAATATGTTTTGGAACAAGGTCGATAGGGAATACCAGGAAGAGATCTCCGGCATCGTCGAAGGCCTGAAGGCAAAAGGATTCAAATATGACGTCTATGACCTTGTCGCGCTCAACGGGAATATCGAGCTCTCTCAATATTACGTCCCCTGGCTGGCCGACCGAAAAAAACCTGGCTCCGGGGATAACAAGGCCCCTGGGAATTGCAGCGGGTTCATCGCAACCGGCAGTTATACCGCCGATGGTAAGATCGCGATCGGCCACAACAACTGGACGGACTATATGGCCGGGGAACGATGGAACGTCATTGCCGATATCGTTCCCGCAAAAGGCAACCATTTTATCATGGATTGCATGCCCGGCCTGATCCACAGCGGCGACGATTTTGTCGTCAGCTCCTCCGGCATCCTTATCACGGAGACGACTATAACGCAGTTCAAGGGTTTTGATCCCGGGGGAATCCCCGAGTTCGTCCGGGCCCGGAAGGCGGCGCAGTACGCCAACAGCATCGATGATTTTGTCCACATCATGACAACGGGCGACAACGGCGGTTACGCCAATGACTGGCTCGTGGGCGATACCAAGACCAATGAGATCGCCAGGCTGGAACTCGGCCTCAGGGACCACCGCGTGTGGCGAACGAGGGATGGCGTCTTCGTCGGCTCGAACTTCCCCAGCGACCCGAAGCTCACCAGGGAGGAAACGACTTTCAATCCCATGGACAGCAGCAATTCGGCAAATTCGCGCCACCGCCGCTGGGAACATCTGACGCGCCAGTATAAGGGCCGGATCGACGCAGAGACCGGCAAGACGATCGAAAGCGACAGCTACAACGAACTGACGAAGGCGAAGGACGCCAGCCGCTGCGTCATCGCCGGCCGCGTCGACACCGATCCTAAAGGCTGCCCGGAGTGGAGCTGGCCCCCTTATTTTCCCGGCGGGACGGTCCAGGCCAAGATCACGACGGCCAACCTGGCGAAGGACATGAAGTTTTGGGCGCATATGGGCAACCCGAGCGGAAGCGACTTCCTGGCCGCACCGTTCTTTGCCGCACACCCGCAGTATAAATGGGAAGCACCCTTCCTCCACGATATGAAGGCATATCCCTGGACACTATTCGGTGCGAAATAAGGCAGGTAGGTTCCAGCGCCCTGCTGCTGTATATGCGTTTTGGTTTGCGGGTTTGGGCTGAAGCCTGGCGACGTGCTTCGGGCACCGGTTTGGGCAGAAGCCTGGAGATGTGCATCAGGCACCGGTTTGGGCAGACGGTTGGTCTGCTTAAAAAAAAAGGTAACGTAGCGGAAGGGTGCCGTACATTACCCAATTTGATGTGACGCTAATGCCTTTACAGCTGCTCAGCTAGAATGTTCATGGGTTAATCACAGGAAATCCGTGGTCGATTGTGGAATCGAATTCGTTAGGTGCAGCGGAAGTAGCAATATCTCCACAAAATTTATACCAATTTTGCTGCGCCCGGGAGATAACCCCAAGAAAATCAGAGATTTTCCAACGTGCGGCAAAGGCGAAGCGCGAACGTCCCCTCTCTTGTTCGCCCCGTGATCCCCGGGTGAGGGAAATTTTTGTTCCATTTCGCGGATAGCGATAACTTGAGATCGTTCGCCCTAAGTAATCTAAACTACTCCTTTTGAAAGATTTCATCGATCGCTATTACCCGACCGTATTCCAGGCCGCGGCGCGGCTCACCGGCCAATCGGACAAGGAGGAGTTGGCGGTCCTGACCGAGAACGTCCTCGCTTCGCTTTGGACATGCAGGCGGCAATTTGCCGCAGAAGACAGGCCGGGGGTATTCCTCTACCGGATCCTTCTCCAGGAAGTGGTCACTTATCTCCGTCTCCGGGGCGATGAAGAACGCATCCGGATCCTCCGCGATATCCTGCTTATCGATCCCGCTTTATATCTCGCAGGTCCTTCCGCGGAAGAGGACTGACACCTACCTGCAGCCGGGCGCCAGCACGACGACATTGCCGTCGATCTGCTGCCAGGAGGCCCCGATCGCTTTGCATATCGCATTCATTTTGGCAGAGAACGACCGGTTGTCCAATGTGGCCGTCAAATGACAGGAATCCAGGGCATGCCCGCCATATTGAATTGGGATGCCGTAGCAGGCTTCGAGTTGCGAAAACACCTTTGGCAACGGGGTTCCGCAAAAAACAAAACCTGTATCCGGCCGGTCCCCGGCCGGCACAGGCGCCAGCGCGATGGTCTTTCGGATCCGGTCCTCCAGCCGGTCATCCACCGCCGCCTGGTTCCGGGTCAGCTCGATACCAGTCCATGCATCAAGTGGATGATTATAATAGTCTTCCTGCCGGAAAACGGACAGGCTCCCCGACAGGACGGTAAAACTCGCCTTTTCTTCACCGGAGAAGGCATGGACAAGAAAGCAAGCATCCGCGGCCCGCGCGATCAGCCGGCTGCTGTAGACATAAAAAGGCGAACGCGGTTCGCTGCTGACTTCAAAATACGCCTCCCCGTCCACATAGACCTCCCGTAACGCCGGGTTCCTTTCCCAGGAAACGGAGTAGTACAATTTACTGCTTCTGCCCAGCCGCACCATGCTTCCGTCCGGAAGTCGGACATCCTGCTGGCCGGACTGGTCTGCCTTCCACTCCCGGATGCCGGCCTTCCTATGCGATCCAAGAAAGGACTGGAGGACATCGCGCCGCGTCAGCGCCCGGAAATAGATGAAGCCGGCCACGCAGACGCCCACCAGCAGGATAACGGGCAGGGCGGTTCGCGGCGATAGCAGCAAACCGGCGAGCCGGCTGCGCCGCCGGACCGGACCGTCTATCGGGACGTACCTTGGCGCATACTGCAACCGCGAAAGCGCCGCGCTGACGGCTTCATCGATCTCCGAATAGTCCCGTTTGGGCCTGTCGGACTGCAGCGCATGGATCATCGCTTTCGCCAGTCGCACCAGCTCTGCCCTTTCGGGATTGCGTGCGACCCAATCCTCCCAGAATTCGCGATCGGCGGAATTCGGACGCAGCACCCAATCCCTGAACGACCTGGAAAAGACCAGGTCCTCGAGACTGTTGAATGCTGAATTACTCAAATCTTTTTTGGCTTAAAAAGGCAGAAAATGAAAAAATCTACTGGATTTGGCGGCTAGTTTTTTCAACTTTTTTAGCGCCTCGTGCAGGAGGTTATAGACCGATTGACGATGGATGCCCATGATATCGGCAATCTCTTCGATGTCGGCGTCAACATAATACCGCAGGTATATCACTTCCTGCTGCCGTTTGCTCAGCGCGCTCAGCGCATGACGCATCCTTCGCGTCAGGTCGGCGAGTTCCTCTTCCCTGGCAGGACCGGAAGCCGGCGCGACGGCGCCGTTAAAGACAGATTCAAAATTCAGGTCTTCCCAGGATCCGGTATACCTCGACCGGCCCAGCTTCCGGGCCAGTTTCCGGCGAAGCGAACGTAACAAATAATATCTTACAAAGGAAGTTCCGCAGATCGATTCCCGGTTGATCCACAGCTCCATGAAAAGATCCTGCAGGCAGTCTTTCACCAGACCGGTATCCCGGGTGAACCGGGTTCCGTAATGCAACAGGTCGGGGTAATGCACACGAATGAGTTCTGCGAACGCGTCCGCGTTGCCGCTCCGGTACTCATTCCAAAGAGAAAGGTCCTCACCAAGCAGATTAACAGGGCTCATAGCCATCGCAAGTTCTGGTCTTGCAAGATAGCAAAAATCAGGCTTTTGCGGAGATGCGTTTGCGGAAAAATTTTTTGACCAGCCAGCTTGTTGCAACACCTGCCACCATCCGCAGCGCACTCGTGCGGATATCGGCGCCATGCGTCCCGTGGATAACCTGGCCGAAAAGATTTTTCAACAGGTTGACTGGCTTTAGCCGGTCTGCTATCTCCGCCACCTTTCTCCGCATATGTTGCTCGTTGACATAGTTTTGATGCTCCAGGTCGCGGATAGCGGTGCGTAATTCCTCTAATGTTCGAATTTGTCCCAAGTCCAGTTATTTTAGGATTTTCCGGATCAGCAGGTTGCTGAACGGTTCCTTCAGCCATTGATTACGGAACGCATAGATGATCAACCCGATGATAAAATAGAACCCGCCGACGATAAAAAAGCCGAGATACGTCTTACCGGTCCAGAAGCCGATCAGGAAAGCCAGACCCACGCTGACGATCAGGACGACGAGCGACAGGATCCCTATCAGCGCCAGGCCGGTCACGAGTTCGCCGGACACGTCGGAAAGGCTTTCGATGGCCTTCAGTTTCCATAAAGTGGTCCTGGTCTCGAGATAGTCGCCCGCATCGGAAAGAAGGATGTCGATATCCTCCTGTGTCTCTTCGATCGTGCTCATGCGTTTACGCCTCCCTTTGCACCGTTCACCATCTGGTTGAACTTATCTTTGATCGTGCCCCCAAACTCCGAAATGGAGTCACCGAGGTCATTTCCTTTTTCGATGATCCTTCTCCGGGTCTCCTCTCCCTTATCGGGCGCCAACAGGATGCCTAATGCGCCGCCGATGGCCGCCCCGACCAAAAAGCCGATCAATACTTTTGAATTGTTCATCTTGTCTGATTTTTTGAGGTTTATAATGCGACTGTCCAGTTCTTATATAGAAAATCCTTGCCAGTTCATGGCAGAGCGGCGATCTTATCCTTTACGGGCAGGGATGAGAAAAAAATTCTACATAATGAGCAACCTGAATGGCCGTGGCCGCCTGCCGCCGTCCGAAAAGCACCCCTCAACGGCCGTGGTACTATTATAGCGATAAGGAGCCGGTATCGCGGCAAATCAGGCGAACCACCACAACATGCAAAACGGAACGATCCTTCAATTTTTCCATTGGTATTACCCCTCCGATGGCAGTCTCTGGAATGTCTTAAGGGCTGAAGCCCCGCGGCTCGCGGACATGGGCTTTACTGCAGTATGGCTGCCGCCTGCCTGCAAGGGAACGAACGGTACATTTTCCGTCGGCTACGATATCTACGACCTCTGGGACCTCGGGGAATTCGACCAGAAGAACTCCGTGCGTACAAAATATGGAACAAAAGAAGAATATCTCGATGCCATCCGTGCGGTGCACGATGCGGGAATGCAGGTATACGTGGACATCGTCCTGAATCACAAAGCCGGCGGCGACAAATGCGAAGTGGTCAGGGCACGGAAGGTTGACCCGGATGACCGGACGAAATTCATCAGCGAACCATTCGACATCGAAGCATTTACCAAGTTCACCTTCCCGGGCCGGAAAGGAAAATATTCCCGGTTCGAATGGGACTACCGCTGTTTTACCGGTGTCGATTATGATAACCGGACAAAAGAAACGGCGGTGTACACGATCCTCAACGATTTCGGCGATACCTGGGAACCGGTAATAGACGAAGAGAAAGGAAACTACGACTACCTGATGTATGACGATATCGAATTCCGAAACGATTCGGTACGCGAAGAACTGAAACGCTGGGGGGAGTGGTACTTCGGGCTGACCGGCTTCGACGGTGTCCGGCTCGATGCGGTCAAGCATATGTCCCCCGCTTTTGTGAACGAATGGGTTGATCACATGCGCTCACTCGCTGGGAAGGACTTTTTCGTGGTTGGCGAGTATTGGGCGCCGGGTAATCTGCCGCTGCTGCTGAAATATGTCGACGCGACCGAAGGTCGGATGTCGCTATTTGACGCTTCCCTTCATCACAACTTCGCATCCGCGTCCAAGAAGGGGAAGGAATACGATCTGACCACCATTTTCCAGGATTCGCTGGTCGCAGTGAAACCGGAACTGGCTGTGACGGTCGTCGGCAACCACGATACGCAGCCGCTCCAGTCACTGGAGGCGCCGGTCGAAGATTGGTTCAAGCCGCTTGCCCATGCGTTGTTATTGTTACGTGAAAACGGTTATCCATGTGTCTTTTATCCCGACCTTTACAGTGCCCGCTACAAAGACGCCGGCCACGACGGCAAGGAATACGAGATCGCGCTGGAAAAGGTTTCGCATATCGAAAAGATGATGCTGGCGCGGAAACGCTTCGCTTATGGCGGGCAACGGGACTTCTTTGACCACTCCAATTGTATCGGCTGGACCCGCGAAGGCGACGACGAACATCCCGGCTCCGGCTGCGTCGTGTTGATGAGTAATGGCGACGAAGCCGTTAAGACGATGGAGATCGGTCTGCGCCATGCGGGACGGCAATTCGCAGACTTGCTTGGTGAACGAAAGGAAAAAGTATTGATCGATAAAGAAGGAAAAGGCGAATTCCATGTCAATGGCGGATCGGTATCGGTCTGGATCGATGAGGGCCAGGTCTGAAATTCCGCAGTTGCGACGATACGAGCCGCACTTCCTGAGCACCCATTCGAAACCTGACCGCAATAAGCCTCGAGCGTATGAAAACTGCCATCCGTCAATTTGCGATCGATCTCCGCATCCGCGTGGGCTACGGCACGGCGTTCTTCCTGCTGTTGTCATCCTATTTGCTGACCCTTTATGCCAATTCGGAACTCCTGAAAGAGGCTATCCTGGTCGACCACTCGAATAAGATCATTATCGAAACGGAGTCGCTCGGTTCGCACATCAAGGACGGCGAATCGGGCTTTCGCGGGTATTTGCTGATGAACGACCCGCGCTTCCTTTTTCCTTATGAGGAAAGTAAGAAATCCACGGACTCGTTATATGACGCGCTCGTGTTGGAAACGTCCCGCGATCATGAAGAGCATTCGGACCTCGCGACCCTTCGCGCCCTGATCCTCAAGAAATATGACGTCATGGACCTGGGTCTCGCACAATTCAAACGGCATCCGTTCCATGCCTCCGACACAGCGCAGGCGGAGCGTTTCTTTTCGCTGGAGATCATGAACCATATCCGAAACGTCATCAGCGAGATCCAGCAAAACGAACGGCACCGGTTGCAGAACCGCCTGACAGGCATGGCCAGCCGCTACCATACGCTGAACAACGTCATCTTTATTTCCCTGGGAATGGCTATTGTCATGGCGCTCCTCGGTTATTATACCTATTCGCACGAGAACAAGGCCCGAAGGGAGGCCGACCGGCGGGTCGCCGAATACCAGAAACAACTGCAGGAACGGATCGCAGACCTGGACAAGGCAAACAAAGAGCTGATCCGCATGCGCAGCATAGAAAAATTTGCGGCGACCGGCCGGATCGCCAGGACGATCGCCCACGAAGTCCGAAACCCCCTCACCAATATCAACCTTGCGGTGGAACAGTTACAGACGGAACCGGACGGCAATCGATCGGAGGATGGCGGGATGATGCTGGAAATGATCAACCGCAACAGCGCCCGCATCAACCTCCTGATCACCGACCTGCTCAATTCCACCAAATTCACCGACCTCATCTACAAGAAAGTCCCGGTCAATCAGTTGCTGGACGAAACACTTGAGCTGGCGCGTGACCGCATTCTCCTGAAAGGGATCTCGATCAGGAAGAACTATATGACGGATATATGTGATATTTCCGTGGACGTGGAACGCATCAAGATCGCTTTCCTGAACGTCATTGTCAATGCGATCGAAGCCATGGAACCCGGAAAAGGAATTTTACAGGTCACCACGACGGCCAGGGAGGGAAAATGCGTTATCCTTGTTTCGGACAATGGTCCCGGCATGTCGGACGAATCGCAATCGAGGGTCTTCGAACCCTATTTCACCAGTAAACCGAAAGGAACCGGGCTGGGCTTGACCAACACACAGAATATCATTCTCAACCACAACGGCCAGATCGCATTCGAAAGCAAAAAAGGTGAAGGGACTACCTTCACCATTCAACTGAATTTCGCCTGAGCGGTCATCATATACGGTACGCAAGTCTCTCTGCCGCATCGGAGCTGTAGAGCTTATCGATGGCGTCATTGATCATTTTGCGGTTCAACGGCTTGGCGATAAAAAGATCCACCCCGCCGTCATACGCCTGCTTCCGCTCCATCGACCCGTCGTGCGCCGTGATCATGATCACCTTTACTTCAGGGTAGTTCTGTTTGACATAGGGAATAAAATCGAGCCCGAAGCCATCCGGCAAATGGTTATCCAGAACGAGCAGGGAAGGCGCTTCCGTGCGGAGCGCTCCGACTGCATCTGAAAGGGAGTTGACAAAGCCGGTACGGAAATTACGCTGCCTTAGGATCCCGCTTAGTAAATAGCAAATGTCCAACTCATCGTCAACGATCAGTACTTTATCGGTTGCTGTCATGGTATTTTCCTCTTATCCTTCAATTGGGTTATCCTACGACTTTCAAGAACATAATATTTACAATTTTATTGCCATACAATTTTGGCGGCTTCCCTACGCCAAAATTGAGCCAGCCCCGTTTTAAACTTTTGTTTTCGCGTAGATTTCCTAAATTATGTTCCCGTACTTTTCCCCATTTTGGGGAATTTTTTCCCCGCCTCATGGTGGAAACGCCACTCCGCACAAGGATAATAATTTGGCAAGGGTTTAGAAGATCATTGCTGGATATTTCAAGGCTGAATCCCAGATTATAATAGTTAGATTTTTTCCGGTAATTTTAAATTGAAAATGACACTTATGAAGCGAATTCTTATCATTGACGACGATATGGATATGTGTAACTTGTTGGGCCGGTTCCTTCAGAAAAAAGGTTTCGAGACCGAAGCAAGCCATAGCGGCAATAAGGGAATTGCAAAGTTCAAAGAGTCAAAATTCGATGTGGTCTTGTGCGACTTCCGGCTCGGGGATAAGGAAGGAAGGGAAGTGCTCCGGGAGATCAAACTGATCGATCCTTACGCGATCGTCATTATCATAACGGGCTATTCCGATATTAAGACAGCAGTCGACGTCATCAAGTCCGGCGCATTCGATTATATTACCAAACCGCTCATCCCGGAAGAAGTGCTGAATGTCATCGGTCGGGCGCTGGCGCAGTCCCCGGAAGGAGCTGACGCCCCGAGACCGGTAACGGCAAGCCCCGCAGCCTCGCGGAGGAATGGCAAAGCGATGTGGGACGAAGAGTTCCTGGTCGGTCAGGCCCCGTCCACCCGTGAGCTGTACCGCCAGGTCGAACTGGTCGCGCCCACCAATTACAGCATCATCCTGTATGGAGAGAGCGGCACGGGCAAGGAGGTAATAGCCAGGACGATCCACCAGCACAGCGCGAGAAAGGACAAGCCTTTTGTCGCCATGGACTGCGGCACCCTGTCGAAGGAACTGGCCGGTAGCGAATTGTTCGGTCATGTTAAAGGATCCTTTACCGGCGCGGTTGCGGACAAAGAAGGCCATTTTGAGTTGGCTAACGGAGGCACTCTTTTTCTCGACGAGGTCGGAAATCTTTCCTACGAGATCCAGGCCGCCCTCCTGCGGGTGATCCAGGAGCGGAAGTTCAAACGTGTGGGCGGAACACGCGAGATGGAAACCGACGTCCGCATCATCGTTGCATCCAACGAAAACCTCCAGGACGCCTATCGCCGGGGAAAATTCCGCGAGGACCTGTTTCACCGGTTCAACGAATTTTCGATCGTATTGCCCCCTTTCCGGTACCGGAGGGAAGATATTCCGTTGTTCGCGGAATTCTTCCTCTCGAAATCCAACAAGGAGTTGAACAAAACCGTAGAAGGGTTCGATCCCGAGGTCATGCAGATCTTTCTCGATTATCCGTGGCCGGGCAACCTCCGCGAATTCCGCAACGTGATCCGTCGCGCCGCCCTGCTGACCTCCTCGGGCATGATCAATGTCCGCGTATTACCGACGGAAATTGTCGACAACAATAATTTCGGCCAGCCATTTGGCGGCGGCCAGGCGCCCGAGCCTCACCCGGCGGCGACGTCAGTGCATCACCCGATCGTCCACCGCGAGACCGATTTGAAAAATGCGGCTGCCCAGGCGGAATACGATACGATCATGAACGTGCTTAAGCAGGTCAACTACAACAAGTCCCGTGCTGCCGAAATCCTGAAGATCGACAGGAAGACCCTCTACAACAAGATCAAGAGTTACCAGCCCTGATCATTCCTTGTTTCCAGGTTGCGGATGGAAGACCGGAGATAAGTCGTTATTTTGCGCCATGGAATATGCATGGGGGATCATCGGTCCCGGTAAGATAGCGGCCAAATTCGCCGCCGCCATACGGCTGGCGGGCAATTGCACCCTCAGGGCAGTTGCATCCCGTGACGGCGACCGCGCCCGCGCCTTCGCGGCCACGCATGGCGCGGAGTATGTCTATGACACTTACGAGCAATTGGCGGCCGATCCTGGTATCGATGCCATCTACATCGCCACGCCGCATGGGTTCCATGCCGAACATGCCCTGCTTTGCCTTCGCCACCGGAAAGCCGTGCTTTGCGAGAAACCGCTGGCGCTGCATGCCGGCGAAGTGAAGGCCATGATCGCCGCGTCCCGCGACAACGGCGCCTTTCTCATGGAAGCCATGTGGACGCGCTTCCTCCCGATCATGCGGGAAACTGCCGCGCTGATCGCCGCCGGAAAGATCGGCGACCTGAAATATGTCCGGGCCGACTTCGGCTTCTTCGCGCCGTTCCAGCCCGACAGCCGCCTGTATAACCTCCGGCTGGGTGGCGGCTCTTTGCTGGACATCGGGATCTACCCGCTTTTTCTTTGCCATTATCTCCTCGGCAGACCGGACCGTATCGTCGCATCCGGTCATTTGTCGCCGAGCGGCGCCGATGAGACCGCACACGCGCTTCTTAGCTACTCCGGGGGACGCTCCGCCGTCGTCACTTCCACCCTGGCCTGCCAGACCGGGTTGACGGCCGAGATCGCAGGCGCCGCGGGATCGATCCGGATTCCTACGCCCTGGTACAAGAACGACCGGCTGTCCTGGAACCGGGCGGGCCAGCCGGAAGAACAGGTCCTGCTCGAGCCCATGATCAACGGATTCGAATACCAGATACGAGAGGTCACGGATTGCCTGGAAGCCGGCAGGATCGAGAGCCCTTCGATGCCGCATACGTTCAGCCTGATCTTGTGTGAAACGATGGACGAGATCCGCCGGCAGATCGGCGTCAGGTATATCGGGGAGTAAACCCGCCCCGCGCTAACCATCCTCTTATAGCGAATTCCTGAGAGTCAGGTGAAAAGGGACTTCCTCCTGGCGGTGACTGCCGTCCAGTATCTGCCGCGCCGCCATTTCCCCCATCTTCCGGAAGTCCGTCGAAATGGTCGTGATCCCATTGAGGATGATCTTCTTTAGCGGAGTTTCGTTGTAAGAGATAACGCCTACCTGACGCCCCAACTCCAGCTTGAGCGAAATGATCCGCTCCACCAGCGTTACGAGGTCTTCTTCCATCAGGTTGATATAGACCTCCCCTTCCGCTATCGGCTCCTCGGCGGCGGACCTGACGAGCTTATAGGCAAATGCATACTCCTGGCAAAATCGGTTGCACCCTTTCAGTATCTCCACCGGGTGATAGGTGTAACTGGGAAAAATGATCTTGATCGTGTGATATTTGCTCAGCGCCTCCCGCGCCCGCTCCAGCGCTGAAAAAATGTCCTCTTCGAAGTTCTGGTACACCGCCGCATATTCTCCCATGATCCCGGGGATCTTCTTGTCCAGCAATAGCAGCTTCTCCGCCGGAATGCTGTTGATGATGGCAGACGCACCCTCCTCACCTTCCAGGAAATGCGGGATGATCACGAAGCGAGAATAGTCGTCCCTTCGCCCCGTCAACAGCTTTTTGAACAAGCGGAAGTCATTGTTATAAATATAAAAGTCGACGCCGGCGTACTCGCCGATCGAGGCGATAAAAGCGTCGTAGAGGATCTTCTTGTGGGCACTCAGTTTATTGAACAACAAAAAGATCCGCTGCGTCTGCCTGAATTCGGCATTGTGGATGAAATATCCTTTGCCCGGAACAGAGCCCAGCACCCCCATTTTCTTCAGGTACTTATATCCCTTTTCCGCCGTGTCCCGCGAGATCTCGAGCTCAAAACTCAGCTCATTGATCGATGGCATCAGGTCATTTTTCCGGATCTTTCCCGCTTCGATGGCCTTCAGGATCGAATTGGTCAATTGCAGGTATTTCGGTGTGGCCGCGAGTTCATCCACCTGTATCCAATTGAATATCTCCGCGCGCTTCATGCGTTAAATGTACGTCCTTCCCCGGGTTTCCCCCCTTCCACCAAAAAAACAGTGAGGCTGGCCGGCCCATGCGCTCCCAGCACCAGCGATTGTTCGATATCAGCCGTTTTGGACGGGCCGGCGATGAAGGTGCCGAACCCGTACCCTTTCTCCGTCTCGAGCGAAGCGATCCTGTCGTAGGCCGCGTGCATATCCGGCACGATATCCTTTTCATCGACGACCAAAGCCAGGTGTTGCGCGATAAAAGGCAATACGCGGGCCTCCATCAATTCTTCGGTGATCCAGCAGGCGCCGTTTTCCGCGACCCCGAAATGCGCCCGTAGCACGGCCAGATCGACATCCGCCAGCAGGTGCGGGTCATTGTCCACGGCGGTAATATCCCGTCCACCGCGACCGAACTGCACCTCCGGGCCGCTGACGATACGCTGCCCCGCGGAAAAACGTTCCTGCAGAATGGCCTCTATGCGGTCGCAACTTTCAACACGCACGACCTCGCCGCCGATGGCTTCCACGAGCCGTGAAAATTGAGCGGCCTGCTCCTGCATGCCTGCGCCCGGAGCGGGAAGGTCCGGTAGCTCCCTGTCCGCGGGCTGATTGGCTTTCACCCGCGCGAGTATGTCTTCCCTGCTGCTCATTGGTTTGCCTTGTTTTTCCGGTACCATTCACCGAAAGATTCCCGCGGCGGTGCCGGCAAATCCCGGTGCAGGGACCATAGATTGAATTTGTTGTTGACCGCGGACGGCACATGGGCCATCACCCACCGTCCCGTCCTGCCGGCCGTCTGATAGATCCCGGGCTTCGATAACACCCAGTTCATGGCCTGCATCGCCGCCTTCTTTCCTGCGGGTGCGTGGCCCGCCTGAACGATCTCCTGCCGCCATTTATACAGCTGCACATGAATATCGATCTTGACCGGGCAAACGTTCGAGCAGGATCCGCACAAGGTCGACGCGAACGGCAGGTCGCCGTATTTCTCCCGGTCGAGGTTGGGCGATAAGATAGATCCGATCGGCCCGGCGACCGCGGTATGATAGCTATGCCCGCCGCTGCGACGGTATACCGGGCATGTATTGAAGCAAGCCCCGCAACGGATGCATTTCAGCGAATTCCTGAAATCCTTACGGCCGAGGTGGACGCTGCGGCCGTTATCGACAAGCACGATATGGATCTCCTGTCCCGGCCGCGGCCGCCGGAAATGGCTCGAATACGTCGTGACAGGCTGACCGGTGGCGCTCCGCGTCAGCAGACGCAAAAAGACACCGAGATGCCGCCGCAGCGGAACCAGCTTTTCGATACCCATGCTGGCGATGTGCACATCGGCCAGGTGCGCACCCATATCCGCATTGCCTTCATTGGTACAGACGACAAATTCCCCGGTCTCCGCCACTGCGAAATTGACGCCCGTGAGCGCCGCCCTCCGCGTCAAAAATTTTTCCCGCAAGTGCAGTCGTGCCGCATGCGTGAGGAACTGCGGATCGGCATTACCGGCGGGCGTCCCGAGGTGTTCATGGAAGATCTCTCCGATCTCCTCTTTCTTTTTGTGGATGCACGGCAATACGATATGGCTCGGCGGCTCGCCGGCCAGTTGTACCACCCTCTCGCCAAGATCGGTATCGACGACCTCCACGCCGCTCTCCTGCAGGAATTCATTGAGGCCACATTCCTCCGTCAGCATGGACTTGCTTTTGACCATCCGGTCGATCCCATGCCCGCGAAGGATCGACAGTACGATCGCATTGTGCTCCGCGGCGTCGGCCGCCCAGTGTACCTGGACGCCGTTTTCTCTGGCAGCGGCCTCAAACTGCTCCAGGTATCCGCTCAGCCGCGACAACACGTTTTCCTTGATCGCGGAAGCCGTATCGCGGAGCGCCTCCCAGTCCGGGACCTGGCGCGCCGCCCTGTCCCTTTTTTGCCGCACCCACCAGAGGGTCTGATCGTGCCAGTCCACACGGGGCTCATCCTCATTGAACGCCTTTGCCAGCGCGGCGTGATCCTTTTCGCTCATGATAAATGATGATTCAGTATTTCGGCAATATGCCGGACTTTCACCGGGCTTTGTTGGCGGTGCAGAATTCCTTCGAGATGCATCAGACAGCTCATATCGGCCGCGGTGATAAATTCGGCGCCATGACGGACATGATCGGCAACCCGGTCCTTACCCATCTTGACGGATACCGCCTCCTCAGTGACGCAGAACGTCCCGCCGAAACCGCAGCATTCATCGGCCCTGTCGAGTGGCACAAGCTCCAATCCCCTGACAAGCCGCAATAAGCGCTCCGGCTTGGAGAACGGCGGCGCCATCAGCTCGCTCATCTGCGCCAGCCTGAGTCCCCGCTGCCCATGACAGCTTTGGTGCAAGCCCACCCGGTGCGGGAATTCTGCGTCCAGTCGATCCACCTGCAGCACGTCCGTCAGAAACTCCACCAGCTCAAAGATCCGTGCGCGGATAGCGGCCGCCGCTCCGGCTGTCCCGCCATGCAAGTGCTCTTTCACGTGCAGCACGCAGCTGCCGGAGGGCGCCACCACATAATCGAAGCTGCTGAAATTCCGGATGAAGAGGTCATTGCACCCCCGGGTAATGTGTTCGAACCCCGAATTGGCCATTGGCTGCCCGCAACAGGTCTGCTGCGGCGGATAGGTCACTTCGCAGCCGAGCTTCTCCAGCAGCCCGAGGGTCGCGATCCCGACCTGCGGATAGAACTGGTCGATATAACAGGGTATGAACAATCCAACTTTCATGCGTTCCTATTGATAATATTTCAATTCGATCATATCGCCGGGCATTGCCCGGTCATTCCAATGCCGGTGAATCGCCAGAGCGGCCCCCATTGCCGTCGCCTGGGGGATCGATGCCGCGAAAACCTCCGTGTCCGGGAACGCCGCCGCCAGCAAATGCATATACACCTGGTTCCTTCCGAAGCCCCCATCCACAAAGATCCGTCTGACGCCAGTGTCATGAAGGACCAGCCGCGTGGAAGTCACCTGCTGATCCATGATATCCATCAACAGGCAATGATAAGCTTCTTCAAAATTCCCGAACCCGGCCAGATCACGTCGTCCGAATGCGGAGGCCATGACCGGCACAGTCGGCCCCGGGGTTGCAGCACCCATTCGTTCGCGCAATTGCCGGACGGCGCCGAAGTCGAACCTGACCACAGCTGCCGCCGCCGCGGAGCGATGGAAATGATCTGCCAGCCGCCGCACCTGCATCTCGTGGTCATGTCCGGCAAATAACCGGGACGCCTTTACCGGCCGGCCTCTGTAACTCATGTAGCAAAGACAGTCCTGCTGCAGTTCCGCCACTGTAAGCGGCGAGTCATTGAACGGGTTCATGGAAATGCACCAGGTGCCGGTCGAGAGCAAAACGAACGGTTCGCGAAAGCTTTCCAGGTAAGGGATCATCGCGGCCGAGCTGTCGTGAAGGCCGACCCCCGCGAACGGCCCGCCGCCGTCCATCCGGTACACGTTCGCCGAATCCACGATCGGCGCCAACTTTTCATTCACACCTTCCCGGTATACCCATTCATGATAATGCTGCTGTGCATAATTCCAAAGATTGGTGTGACAGCCGATAGACGTAATATCGGAAACGGGAATGCCCGTCAGCAGGTAGCTCAGGTACTGGGGCAGGTGCAATGAATACCGGATTTGGGCGAATAACCCGGGCTGTTCGTGCCGGATCCGGTATAACTGCATCCCCGAGTTGAGGCTGCCCAATACCGGGCTGGCGGTGAGCATGGACATCGTAACCTCGCCCCCGTAACTGTCGTAGAAAGTTTTCAAAAGCGCCGGCGGAAACGCCTTGAGATAATTGTACAATGGCGCGATGGGTCTGCCGTCCTTCCCGATATGGACAAAACTTGCGCCATAGGCGGAAAAATTGACCGCTGCCACGCGGATGTCGGTCCGCCGCAGCAAAACATCCAGGGACTCTCGCACCCAGCGGCTCAGCCGAAGCAGGTCTTCACAGGTTTCGCCGTCCTCATCCACCGTCGGCTCAAGGTTCACGGATTGCTCCGCCACGAGCAGGTATTGCTCATCGAAGAGCAACAGTTTCTTGTTGGTCTTCCCGATATCGAAAATGGCGATCACCTTCATAACCCCGTGGCGACCGCGCTCGCACCCCGCTCTTTTATTAACCGATCCCGGACCTTCTCGCTTCTGTATACGGCCAGCGGTTGCAACGCACCGCCCGCCCGTAGCCGCGCTTCGGCCACCAGCGGCCGGACATCGCTCCTGAAAGCTGCCTGTAACAACTCCTGCGCGGCCACCACATCGTTTTCCTGCTGCGCTGCCCCGAGGCGCGGCCGGTCGACCACCAGCGCCTGCGCATAGGTCATCAGGATCGCCTCGACGGACTGCAACAGGTCCTCAAGCGGATCCTTGACATTGTGCGATGCATCTATCATCCAGGCCAGGTCCCGGACGTGATCCATTCCGCGCGCATCCATCCCCTCCACGAGCTCGTTAAAGATCAGGAATAGCTGGTACGGTTTGATACTCCCCACTGTCAGGTCGTCATCGCCATACTTCGAGTCGTTGAAGTGGAATCCGCCCAGCTTGCCTTCCATCAGGAGTAGCGCCACGATCTGCTCGATATTCGCATTGGGAAGATGGTGCCCGAGATCCACCAATGTATAGGCCTTCGGGCCGAGCCGGTTAGCGTACAGCAGCGACTGCCCCCAATCCCCGACCGTCATAGAATAGAAATTGGGCTCGAAGGCCTTGTATTCGACAAACAGCTTCCAGTCCGCCGGCAACGCCGAATAGATTTCCTGCAATCCCTGCAACGTATGCTGAAATGCTTCCCGGAAATTCAACTGTCCGGGAAAACAGGAGCCGTCAGCGAGCCAGACCGTCAGCGAACCGGAACCGAGATCCTTGCCGTAGCGGATAACGTCCAGGTTATGTTGCACGGCCTGCTCCCTGATCTCTTTCCGAACATGTTGCAAGGACCCGAATTTATAGCTGAACCGCTGTCCGGGCTGATCCTGGAAGGTATTGGAGTTCATGGAATCGAACCTTAGTCCGTGCTGCGCGGCCAGCGCCTTCACCGATGAGGCGTTCGTCGGGATATCCCAGGGGATATGCAGCGAGATCGCGCCGCTGGAACGATTCAGCGCATGCAGCAATCCGATGTCCCCGATCTTTTCTTCCAGGCTCCGGGGATCGCCGCCGCAGGAAAACCGCCCGAACCGGGTACCGCCCGTTCCAAGCGCCCAGCTTGGGATCGCAACCTGGAAGTCGACGAGCTTCCGGATCACCGACTCGGCGCCGGCGACCGTCGATACCGCAAAGTCCAGTTTCCGGCGGTGTTCCTTCAACAGCGGTTCATTGTGCGCAGCTATCTTATCGGGTTCAATATTCATACTGCTTTTTATTAAGCCAAGTAAAAAACTTCTTTGAGCGGAATCGCGACCGGAGAATGGTCCGGGTTCGTTTCCATCATATCCTTCATATATTCCCACCACCGCCGCATCACCGGGTGTTGCGCCAGCGCGCTTAGGTCCGCCGCGTCACCTATCGAAAGGGTCGCAAACAGCTGCAGGGTCTGCTCCTCCAAAAATATCGAATATTCCCTGATACCGGTTTGCCGCAGGAGCGCCTCCAGTTCGGGCCAGATGGCCGCATGCCGCCGCCGGTATTCTTTCTCGCAGCCGGGATGGAGCCGCATGACATATCCTATTCTTTCCATATGCAAGTTTTAGCGCACAAAGGCCATGGCCACGCCTCCATCCACATTCAGGACATTGCCGGTGGATTTATTCAGCAAGCCGCCGACAAATACGAAACAGGCGTTAGCGATGTCCTCCGGCAAAATTATCTCGTTCAGCAAGGTCCGCTTCGCGTAATATGCAGGAAGTTCCTGCACCGAAATCCCGTAAGCCTTTGCGCGGCCTTCCGCCCATGCGCCTTCCCAAATCTTGCTGTCTGCAATGACCGCGTCGGGATTCACTACATTCACGCGGATATGGTCCGCTCCGAGTTCGGCAGCATTCAGCCGGCTGAGATGCAATTGCGCAGCCTTGGCCGATCCATATCCGGCGTTGTTCGGTCCCGACACCAGCGCGTTTTTGCTCACGATATTCAGCACGTCGCCGCCCGTTCCTTGCTTCCGCATGATTCCGGCGCCCGTCTGGGTCACGAGAAACTGTCCCTTGACAAGCACGTCATACAGCAGGTCCCAATCCTGTTCGGTATGGTCCTGGATCGGCTTGGAAATGGACAATCCGGCGCAGTTGACGACGATATCGACGCCACCGAAAGCGAGGACGGCAGCCCGGAAGGTCCGCCGGATCGTATCTGCCTTCGTTACGTCCAGCACCTCGCTGGTAAAGACGTCCTTTCCATATTGGTGCAGGAACGCCTTCCGCGCGTCCTCCAGCCGCTGCCCGTCGTTGTCATTGATGATGACGCACGCGCCTTCATCAGCGAATTTCCTGGCGATCGCT